>FWPV01001935.1_pt1 | contig 53212 bp, 43 predicted proteins | sample 2228371 | NCBI WGS metagenome assembly FWPV01 (sample SAMEA103939776, study PRJEB20133) | metagenome
GAATCTATACACCAATTGCTTTTGGATAAAAAAGTAACGGAAGACGAATACCAAGAACTGACCATGGACATCGACCTGAGCGGCGTTAGTGCTGCTTTAGACAAATTGAAGCTGATGGGTTTGAATTTGTTTGAGGATGAGACTGCCCGGAAAAAAGAGACTGATAATCAAGAGAAATAAGCGCTCTTTGCTCTCCGCTCTTGGCCCAATTATAGGCTTATCCACAGTCTGTGTCTAATTTTACACAGGCGGAATCCTGCTTTACTATTTAATTTGAGCCTTATGGAATTAAAAGATGTGGTTTCCATTGGTGGTATTGGCGGATTGCACAAGATCATCGGACAGCGTCCAACGGGTTTAATCGTTGAATCGCTTGATAAAGACAAGAAACGTTTTCCTACTAACCTCACACAGAAAATTTCGGTATTGGAAGATATCGCCATTTACACAGTAGAGGGTGAAGAGCGTTTAGGCAAGGTTTTACTAGCGATTCATGAGTTGGAAAAAGGTGGTGCCAGCGTACCGGGTAAAAAAGACGACGAAGCTACTATCCGGGCCTTCACTGAAAAGGCATTACCGAATTACGATAAGGAACGTGTTTACATTTCTGACTTGCGTAAGCTGTATCAGTGGTATGAAATTTTGAAATCAGATTTAGACTGGAAGAGTCTGAGCGATGACAAAGGTGAAGAAGCTACTGATGAGAAAAAAGAAACCAAAAAAGCAGCACCGAAGAAAACAACAACAAAAGCTGCGGGTGCCAAAAAAACCGTCGCGCCTAAATCGGCCAACGTGAAAACAAAAACAAACACCCCGCGTAAAACCGGTGGAGCCTAAGAATTTGTTAGACTTAATATGAAAAAAGCCTCCTAAAAGGGAGGCTTTTTTTGTTAACTGTTTAATGTTTACTGTAGGACCGTTATCTGATTATTCCTGAACGGCACTTTAATCTTTTAATGCTCGTTTAGTTTTCCAACTATCGTTGTCAAGGTAGCCTTCATTTTACCGATCGCATCAACTAGCGCTTTGTCTTTGGAATCACTTTTACCTAGCACGGCAACAGGTTGTCTACCTTCCATTCTGGCCTCAAGTTTACAATGAATATCATCAAGACCCTTTTTAAAAGAATTTTGATCTGAGAGGTGAACTTCTACACGCGATATTCTGGTTGAAAAGTGAGTCAATTCGTGTTTAATCTTTTCCGACATCGCTAATTCCAGCGCTTCAGTTCCTTGGATGTTTTTGTCTGTGTTGAATTGAATTTTCATATATACTGGCTAATTAAAATGGATAGTTAAAAAAGTCTTGCTCATTTTGAAGCAAACTACTCCTGCCTATCTTGCATAAAACATGCCTGTTCTGAACAAATTGAGAAGACCATGCGAAGCCTTAATCAAAACTCCAGCCTTTGTCAATTCGTTTCATTTTCCCGGCCGAAACAAAATTGATACTTGAGCGAAACACAACCGTCCCAAATGCATTTCCTCTGCAATTAATTATCCGTGGAATAGTCCCAAGTACATCCAGAACTAAGCGGAAGACAGTTTCAGTATTGGCTAGCGATAGCGGTTTTTTAGGGCCTCTTCCCAAATACTTTTTAAGACTTGAATTGCCGTAATAAAGGTAACGGCAAACAAAGCATTAGGTAAAAGAATGTAAAACAACGATAGCTTAAAATCTGAAGCCCAATAGGATTTACTCATCAATATACCAAGGAGTAACACAACACCAAATCGCCAAGTGAATCTTACCTTGTAGCGAATTTGAATCTTTGCCTTTTCATTTGCTTTAATCCAAATAGCCCCCCCATCTAATGCTGCATTAATAAAAAATCGCAGTGGGTTGTACTGCCGAAACCCTTCAATTGGCAAAGTGGTGATAAAGTCAATGTTATTTTGTGTGATCCTGCAATCGCACCAATATTCCTCCTCCAATTCCCTTGCAATTCGATGCGGCAATCGTTCCATCGCTTTTTCATCAGCCGGGTAGATGGTGTTAATTGTTCGGGAATATTGGAGTTTGAACTTCACTTTTTACTATTTCCTCAATTGAAAGGTGCCAGTTAATGGGTCTTGGAAAAAGATATACTTTACCTGCTCAATTGAAGCCGGATTTTCTCTACTAAACGGTGTGTCTTGTTCTACGTCATACCAAAAACTATCTGGTGTGTATTTTCCCAACATCAGCTTTTTGCCTGAAAACACAATATCCAAATTTCCATCTCTATTTATATCGGTAAAGCTCAGATTCAATTCATCCGTTTCAAAAACAGACATGTCTTCATGTTTATCGTACGTTTGAATTCCCATTTCTTGTGTATTCAATACCAAGTGCAGTGAATCGTTTCGTATGGTGTAAATGACATGCCCTCCATTTCCCTTGGCAGTGGAATAGACTAGAAGCAAATAGGGGTTCTGCTTTGGATCTGCTGTAATTAACTCATATCGAATTCCCTGAAATGTACCAAGCCAATATCCAGCAGAATCAAATAAAACTTGATACTTCCATGGAAAACCAGCACTGCTCCCAACTCGGTAATAATATTCAACCAAATAAAATTCTCGTGAAGAACCGAAAATCTTGATTTTCTCAAAGGCACGAATACATTCCTGTTCCTTCTGCGCAAGACTTTGTTCAATATTCAATTTTGCTATTCTCCTTAATTCACGGATAAAACCAATGCTGTCTTGAATTTCTGGGTAATTCTGCAGTGCAATAAAAACTGAACCCTTTGGTTGACTAAGTGATAGTGAATCTGCAGAGTCAAATTGCGATGTATTTTCCGTTGTTGTCTGACAAGAAAGCACCACGAAAACTGAAATAGTAAGGGTTTTAAAGTTCATAAAGTTCACTACAACCATTCTGGCGCTATAATTCTACTAGGTACTTAAGGTTATCTGACCGTAAGGTAAATATCCGTTTTCATATTGAAACACCCTGTTTCAAAAATTCCTTCGAAACTGGAAGAAACGACCTAATAAAAGCGAAACAAAAAACCCCACCTTTTCAGGCAGGGTTCTTACTATGATTTCCACTGATTTTACTCAGTTGGGGTGTCTTTGGCTTGTTTGCCTTTCTTGACTTTGAATTTCAATTCTTCGCCGTCTTTTTCCAGGCTTACTTCCAAGGTGTCGCCTTCTTGGATGTCGGATTTCAGGATCTCCTCTGCCATCGGGTCTTCAAGGTATTTCTGGATAGCCCTGTTCAGCGGACGAGCTCCGTATTCGCTATCAAAGCCTTTTTCAGCTAAGAATTCTTTGGCTGCTTTGTTCACTTTGATATGGTATCCGAGGCTTTCCACTCTTGCTTCCAACTTGGCAATCGACAAGTCGAGGATTTGAATGATGTCTTCCTTTGCTAAAGCGTTAAACACCACCACATCATCGATACGGTTCAAGAACTCAGGCGAGAAGAAACGCTTCAAAGCGGTTTCAATCACGGCCTTACTGTGTTGGTCTGTTCCGGTTTGCTTAGCTGTAGTGCTAAAACCAACGCCTTGTCCGAAGTCTTTTAACTGACGAGAACCAATATTCGAGGTCATCAGAATGATGGTATTTCTAAAGTCTACCCTTCTGCCTAAGCTATCGGTGATAAAGCCTTCATCCAATACCTGCAAGAGGATATTGAATACATCCGGGTGGGCCTTTTCAATTTCATCCAACAAGACTACCGCATATGGCTTTCTGCGCACTTTCTCAGTGAGCTGTCCGCCTTCTTCGTAGCCTACGTATCCCGGAGGCGCTCCCACCAATCTGCTTACCGCAAATTTCTCCATGTATTCGCTCATGTCGATGCGAATCAGCGACTCTTCGCTGTCAAAGAGGTAGCGACTCAAAGCCTTAGCCAACTCGGTTTTACCTACTCCGGTTGGACCGAGGAAAATGAATGAACCGATTGGACGGTTTGGATCTTTTAAGCCGGCACGGGTTCTCTGAATGGCTTTGGTTAGTTTCACGATGGCCGTGTCTTGACCAATCACTTTGCCTTTCAGCTCTTCGCCCATGTTCAATAGCCGCATGCCTTCGCCCTGAGCGATACGTTTGGCCGGAACACCGGTTACCATCGCCACCACCTCAGCCACATTGTCTTCGGTTACGGTATAGCGAACGTTTTTGGTTTCCTCCTCCCACTTCTCTTTCTCCGTCTCCAATTGCTCCAGGAGTTGCTTTTCTTTATCGCGAAGCTTGGCGGCTTCTTCGTATTTCTGACTCTTCACCACCGTATTCTTCTCCTGCTTGATGTCTTCCACCTTTTTCTCCAGATCGAGGATCTCTTGCGGTACATGAATATTGGTGATGTGTACTCTCGCTCCGGCTTCGTCCATCACGTCGATGGCTTTGTCTGGCAAGAAACGATCGGTCATGTAGCGATTACTCAACTGCACACATGCCTCAATGGCTTCCGGTGTATAGCTTACGCCGTGGTGCTCTTCGTATTTCTCGCGAATATTATTCAAGATTTCAATGGTCTCCTCTACCGAAGTAGGCTCTACCATCACCGGCTGGAAGCGACGCTCCAAGGCTCCGTCTTTTTCGATGTACTGACGGTACTCATCCAAGGTGGTGGCACCAATACATTGCACATCGCCACGGGCTAAGGCCGGTTTAAACATATTGGAGGCATCAAGCGAGCCACTGGCTCCACCGGCACCTACAATGGTGTGAATCTCATCTATGAAGAGGATAACGTCTTTCGACTTCTCCAACTCATTCATCACTGCCTTCATGCGCTCCTCAAACTGTCCGCGGTATTTGGTACCTGCCACCAGTGAAGCCAAATCTAAGGTTACCACACGCTTGTTGAACAAGACACGCGACACCTTACGCTGCACGATGCGCAGGGCCAAACCTTCAGCGATGGCTGTTTTACCAACGCCCGGTTCACCGATGAGCACAGGGTTGTTTTTCTTTCTGCGGGAAAGGATCTGCGATACACGCTCAATCTCTTTCTCTCTTCCTACGATAGGATCCAGCTTACCTTCTTCAGCGGCGCGGGTTAAATCGCGACCGAAATTATCCAATACCGGGGTTTTTGATTTTGCATCACCGCGTTTCGGCTCTTGTGAGCGTTTTTCCTCGCGGTAGAAATCTTCCGGAGAGTCAGTAGGTAGTTCATTGCGCACGTCGTCGATATCGTTTTCGAGGGCTGCCTTGAATACGTCGTAGCTCACCGCATATTGGTTAAGAATCTGTGAAGCGATATTCTCCTCATCGCGGAGGATAGAAAGCAAAAGGTGCTCTGTGCCGATGATGTCGGCTTTGAAAATCTTAGCTTCTAAATACGTGATTTTTAAGGCTTTTTCTGCCTGCTTGGTCAGGGGTATATTGATAAGATTACCTGAAATGGTTGCGGTTCCCTTTATCGCATCTTCAATCGATTTTTTTAATCGAATAATATCGACGTCGAGTTGACGCAAGGCATACAAGGCCTTTCCTTCTCCTTCACGGATAATGCCCAGTAAGAGGTGCTCGGTGCCAATGTAATCATGGCCCAAGCGAATTGCTTCTTCCTTACTGTACTGGATCACTTCCTTAACCCTGGGTGAAAATTTTGCTTCCATATGGATTACCCTTTTCTGATTAATACAAATATAACCGCTTTTATTGCCTCTGGGCTTTGCACAAAAGCGAATTATTGTGGATTTATGCAACTTCTGTACTAAAGTGTAAACAAAAAAAGCTGACTATGGATATAGACAGCTTTTGGCAGAAAAAGTTGAGTCGCTTATCGAACCACGGTGAATTTTTCTGTCATACGAACAGATTCACTGTTAATCTGACATACGTAAATTCCATGTTGGATTCCGTTTAGATCGATGCTCAGGGTCTGTGTTCCTTCATTTAAGGACCATTTTCCGCTGTACACCACTTTTCCATTCATATCGTACAAGCTAACATTTACTTCTTCGGCTTTGCCGGCAAGTCCTCTGATGTGGAGTTGCTCTTTAGCCGGCACAGGGTATAAACTAAAAGCGAATGGTGCATCGGCTATGCCTACACCCGGGCTAACCACCACTACCCTGCTCAACTGCGCGGCTGCATTGCCTTCGCTGTCTTCTACATCGTAGGTCATGGTATAGGTTCCGGAAACGGTAATATCCACAGCGGATGAATCAATAACCACCAAATTACTTACATCGCCCAGCTCATCGTCGCAGGCAGAAGCGCCCGGATCGTTGATAGCCGTTCCGCGAATGACAAACAGGGTATCGGCTCCATTTAAAGACATATAAGGCGGAACCAGGTTGCCTTTTAAACCGATGTCTGTTCTGTTGCGTGGAAGCAATTTCCAGTTACCATAGGTATTCACCAGCATTCCGCGGAATACCGGCAAGAAATCGATATCACCATCTATGTTGAACGAATCGCTCACGCGGTTTACAAACAAATCTGGAGAGAAATCGTCGGCTCTAAATCCGAACGGAGCCGTTACATCCGGATGCACAGCAAACTCCCCGAAGTTGGAACCGATAATTGAATCGGCATTTCGCTGCACCACCCAAACATCGTTTAACTCCACCAACATGTTTTCGTAAGGCTCTTTATTAAAGGTTTGCGACATCAACGAGTCGAATGGCAATTTGATCACTTCCGGCTGCTGAACACAACGTCCCAAATACTGCCATCCATCGGCGCCAATTTCTTCCAAATACGTAACTCCCACAGTTCCCAATCGTCCAAATGGATTACTTCCTTGTGGGATACGTTCCGTTACCACTGCTTTGGTAATCAAAACCGAATCGCCTCTTTTCCATGAAATGATACCGTCGCCATTGGTATAGCGAATGGAAATGGCACCCCAAGGACCGGCTTCTGATTGGATGGATACCACGCCTAAATCGAAGTTGTTAATACTCGAAACCACCACACCGCGGAGGCTCATGTTCAATAAGGTATCGTTGGTAAACATAGAAGCCCCATTAGCGAAGGGTGTTTCTTGAATTTGACGGGTCGACGTGAGGTTATCAATTACTTTGTAAGCAGAACTCAAACCGATGGAATCCGGTGCATAGGCCGTATAATTATCGTTATCCTTTGCAGAAATAAAGTATTTCACAATGCTGCCATCTGGCTGAGCCGGAACGGTTGCTTCGTAAATATCGCTGCCAATATTGGTCATAGGTAGAGAAGTAAATGTATTATTTCCATACCCTACAGCATAGTGCAACGTTGCCGAGCTTACGCTTCCTCCATCGGTAATTTGTGCACGGAAACGAACATTGTCAGAAGAAGTGGCTAAAGCAGGCGAACGTACTATATTGGTGATGGCTGGTGGCTCTATAGGCGCACCTACATCGCTCGGTAACAAAGGGGCTATATAATACGACTTTGTACCCCCATTTCCAGATTCAGTAATAACACCGCGTATGTAAGGCAATACCGAACCATTGGTTGGCGGATCAAAATTTACCGGCGTATTCGGATCGTCATCTAAGTCGTCGTTTCTGAAATAACCAGACACATCCCGAACAGGGATTCGGTTACCATTGGCGTCTTGCACAGACCAGTTGTAACGAAGTTGTCCGGTTGGTGAACCCGGATTGAAAACTATGACGTTTTGCAATTCAACATAAACTCCTTCCCAAGGTTCTCCTGTCACAAACTGAGGCGTCATGGTTCCGCCAATATCTTTCATAAAATCGTCTACGTTCAACACATTCGGGGTGATTGTGGTTGGTCCTAGGCTAATAACTTGAGTAGGCACATTGATAACAGTAAGCTGGGTCTCGCCTTGGAAATGACGAATTACACCTGTAACCCGAACAGTTCTCCCTTTGCGCATGTTTTGTTTAAACTGCACGACACTCTGGTTTACCGGCACAGCGCCTGAATCGTACATGATTTGCAAACCACTCCAAATGCCGCCACCCGGACGCTGAATCCAGGCTGCTTCTCTGTTGCTACTTAAACCATAGGTATTTGGTTCGAATACCACCACACCTTCCACCACCACCGTATCTCCGAAAGTCGGATTCTTGAAGGTTGGCGAGATGTAGTCGGGATTGGTTGCATCATTGGGAGGCGTATTAAATTGGACATTGGCCAAACGCGTTGGGTTCATGTACTGAACCGAATCGATGGGCAGAACTGGATACTGCGCTTGAACGCTAAAAGCGACCAGAAGCAGAACGAATGAAACGAGATACTTTTTCATGGTTTTATTGAATAATCACAAATGTTCCGGTATAACTCATACCGGTGTTTTTATCTTTTACGGTAAACAAATACGTACCCTGCGCAACGGTAGAGCGGGTGCTTGATAATAAGTCCCACGCATGCTCTCCCCCGCTAAAAACAGCTTTATCCGAATCGCTCAGGTTTTCAAACCAACGGATGTCGTCGCCCACGTAGGTAGAGGCATCGTGTTCTATGCTGGTAACCAGATCGCCACTGATGGTGAAGATTTGGATTGTGCACAAACGGGGTAAGTTATAGAAGTAAATCTTCTTGGTTCTGGAGGTGGATCCATCCCAAGCGGCGCCGGTTTTATAGGGATTTGGGTAGACGCCAATGGGGGCATCTTTTCCTCTGATCTCTTGGGGTGTGGTGCCCGCAAAAACGCGGTACGAATTCTCTGTGAAAGAGGACTCCAATGGAGGGAGGTTCAGCTCCGTGTCGCCTTCATCAAAGGAGGTCAGGATAAAAAGGTACTGCCAGCCATTGAGCAGGCCATTTACTTCCCATTTGTACCAATAGGCAGTGGTATCGCCTTCAAAATACACAGGCGTTTGCAAGCGAATGCTGCTAAAGCCATTGTTAAACCCAATGGCATTGCCGGTGCTGTCCCATTGAGCGATCAACTTTGCATCGCCGCTTAGGTTTAAGTCTAAATCGTCGCCGGCATTGGAACGGTACAAGCGAAATCCTTCAAAATCTTGCTTTTTGGAAATGGGGTCGATTGAATGCAGTGCCGCCTCATCCCAATAGAGGGTCACTTTATTGCTTTCCGCTACCATTTTCACCTTGGGTGTAGCCGGAGGTTCAGGCAATACATAGCGATCCAGTTGAGCATTGCCGTTCAAGTCTTCATCGGCATCAAGGAGTCCGTTGGCATTGAGGTCTTCTCCAAGGTAGGTTCTGTAGGCCCAACCCAGGTTTCGGTAAAGTTCGTCTCGCGCTGCGGTATTGTCTTGTGCTTGTCCGGCCACCGGAGTACTCAATTGCTTGGCTGCCACATACGCCACGGTATACGTTACACTTTCGCCGGGTTCAATTGACGTAAACGGTCCTATGGAGGCCAGTTGTATCAGGTTTGATCCTACAGCCAACTGTGTTTGCACCGAGGCCGAACCGAAGTTCATACCATTGCGCAGGCGATCGTAACGCGATACATCATCAAAGGGAGGAACAAAATCATTGGAGGCTGAAGAGCCAAAAAGCCAAAAGTTGCCGTTTACCCGCGGGGCAGGCAATGCACTGTCAACAAAAGGTTTTGCGTTAGCCGGGTGGAAAAACTGTCCGCGCCACTCTGCGCCCAATACGCGTAATGCTGCATAGTTGCCGGTATAATCAATATCGTCGCCGTATTTCTGGTACACCACGATGCTTTGCAGGCTGTCTAAATAGAAGCCGGCGCCTTTGTTGTAAAAAGCTGATCCACCGTCTTGGGTAATATTCAGGTTACGCACCACCAAGTCATTCCAATTGCCTATCCAAACAGAGTCCCAGCGATCTGTCGAGTTATTGGTGATGGTATAATCTACAATCACAAAATAATCTGCGAAGGAAAAGTTCCAGGCATAAGTCTGCATGGTAATCTCCGCGTTGAGTGGGAATTGGTGACCTTGAATCGGTGTAGAGGTTCCCGGTATGATGGTATTTTTATCGCTAAATGAAACGCGAAAATCCTGATGGGATATGGCTGAATTACTGAACAATGGACTGGAAGTCAGGGAGCTTCTTTCGGTGATGAGTCCATTGGGTGTAAACTCAAAGCCGCTCAAGCCGGCTCTGTACCCTGAAGGCGCATCTACTGCCGAGGAAGAGAGGCGTGTTTGACCGTTTACCCGCGCACCTATCCATATTCCGGCTTCAAAAAGGTGGTTGATCCCGGAGCCGATGGGATATTCCATGGAGGGCATGCCGGCATTGTTGCTTATCACCTGAGGTCTTCCAAGGGTGCCTACATTGGAAATGGCAAAGCCGATGTTTCCAATACTGGTTGCCTTTTGATCAAAAACCGCTTGGGCGTGGGATTGCTGAGCGATAACCCAAAACATAAGTACCAAGCTCAAACGGGTTAAGGAAGAACTGATGTGCTGCATGTATACCTTGCGATTTGAAAGGCCACAAAGTTAATCTTTCCCTCCTAGCCTTACATTACCTCTGCGTTATGAGTTAGCTGCTTATCCCCAGCTTAAAAAATTTGCTTGCCCACATCGTAAGGTGTATAAAATAGACTTACCTGACTATCAATAAATTAGTAAAAAGGCATTCAGGGCGTCTTGGTCGGCTTATTTCAGAATAGTTTAGCGAAGTGTGGAAAGGTTTAACCCAATTCATGCATATTGCACCCCCCTTCGCGAGGCTTATCCACATTTAGTTCACAATTGTTTTGGGCTGTGTGCATAAAGTATTCTAATTTGAAGGGAGAAGTCTAACTTCTATTTTAGCATTGGGATGAGCGAAATCGAAAAGCAAAAACAGAACAGAAAGCGTACAACAGAGGCCAAAAACAGTGGCCTGATTCAAGGAAAAATTCAACCACAAGCTCCTGATTTAGAGGAAGCTGTATTGGGTGCCATCATGTTAGAGAAAAATGCCCTGAACGAGGTTCTGCAGATCCTCAAACCAGAGCATTTTTACGTGGATGCGCACCGCTATATTTGGGAGGCGATTGTCAAGTTATTCAACGATTCCAAACCTGTGGATATCCTAACGGTAACCCAAGAGCTTCGTCAGTCGGGCAACCTTGAGTTTGCCGGTGGCGCTTACTACATCACCCAGCTCACCAACCGCGTAGCTTCTGCAGCGAACGTGGAGTTCTATGCCCGTATCATCACTGAAAAATACATCCAACGCGAGCTCATCCGCATTGGTTCTGAGATGGCTACCGAAGCCTTTGAAGAGACGGCAGATGTGCTGAAGATGCTGGATAAGGCACAAGCACAGGTATTCGCTATTGCGGAAGAAAACATCAAAAAGAACGCAGAAGGCCTAGATGCCATCATCAAAAAAGCCATTAAAAACATTGAAAGTGCCAAGGAGCATGAAAGCAGCCTCACGGGTGTGCCTTCCGGACTCCTCGGACTCGATACCCTCACTTCAGGCTGGCAAAAATCGGATTTGGTGATTCTGGCGGCTCGTCCGGGTATGGGTAAAACCGCCCTCACCCTTACCGTAGCGCGTAATGCGGCCGTAGATCACAACAAAGCCGTAGCTGTATTCTCCCTTGAGATGAGCTCCGTGCAGTTAGCCTTGCGTCTGATTTCAGCTGAGGCCGAGATCAACCAAGAAAACCTGCGTAGCGGTAAACTCTCCCAGCAAGATTGGGAACAGCTGACTAGTCGCGTAACCAAACTCAACGATGCCAAGCTCTTCATAGACGATACCCCGGCCATTTCCATTTTTGAGTTAAGAGCCAAATGCCGACGATTAAAGGCACAGCATGATATCAACCTCGTGATTATCGACTACTTGCAGCTGATGCGAGGCGATGAGAAAAGCAGCGGTAACCGTGAACAAGAGATTTCCCTTATTTCCCGAAGTCTCAAGGCCATGGCCAAAGAGCTGGATGTGCCGGTGATTGCACTATCGCAGTTGAGTCGGGCTGTAGAAACCCGCGGTACCAGTAAACGCCCTATTCTTTCCGACTTACGTGAATCCGGTTCCATCGAGCAGGATGCGGATATGGTAATGTTTATTTACCGTCCGGAATACTACAAACTTATGGAATGGGAAGATGGCACTTCCACCATGGGTAAAGCTGAAATCATTGTAGCGAAAAACCGTCACGGACAAACCAAAGAAATCAGAACGCGCTTCATTGGCCAGTACGGTAAGTTTACCGATGACGATGACAGCGCCATGTTCGGCGGTGATTTCGGTTTAACCGAAGACTTCCGTCTGCCGGAGACCATTACCCTATCGTCTAGAATGAATGATATGGATGATGAAAACGCAGAGGAGCCAATGCCGTTTTAGTCGATAGACCATGGAGGCTTTGTTCTACGTCGTGGTTGTTATAAAATTTTTGATGTTCTCCAGATAAGCGTTAGGTCCTTCTAAGATGAGGGGATGAAGTCCGAAAGAAGATGTTCCGCTGCGCTGAACAACACTTTCGGATGAGCGCATGAATGGATTTTTGATTTAAACGTTTGAAAGCGAAGGGCTCCGTCTTGGATGCTAAACAGCAGGTATCATAGTCTTGTCGAATCCACAAAATCCCGGGATATTCATGCTTTGACTTTGATTATTCATTATTTTCCAGCAATGAACAAACCCACAACGGTTGAGGAGTACATCGCTCAGTTTCCTCAGGAAGTACAAGAGAGAATGCACACCATTCGAGGGATGATTAGCGAAATGGCGCCTGAGGCTGTAGAGAGCATTTCATACGGCATGCCGGCGTATAAGACGTTCAAAAAGCCTTTGGTCTATTTTGCCGGGTATGAAAACCATATCGGACTTTACGCAACCCCAAGCGGGCAGGTGCAATTCGCTAAGGAACTAAGCATCTACAAACAAGGTAAAGGTTCGGTGCAATTTCCTTTGAAGAAGGAGTTGCCGCTGGATTTAATCCGACGCATCATTGCCTTTCGGGCCGATGAAAACCGATTGAAGTATGGTCCGAAATCGTAGGACCAAGCTGCTTTACCGAGCTAAACGAATCCCACTAAACTGCCATTGCAGGTGCGGGTGGAAGAAATTGCGGTAGCTTGGTCGCCAATGGCCTTCCGGCGTGGCTAAGGAGCCGCCTTTTAATACCATTTGATTCACCATAAACTTACCATTGTATTCGCCTAAAGCGCCTTTTTCCACTTTAAAACCGGGATACGGTAAATACGCACTAGCTGTCCATTCCCAAACCGGACTGTACATCCAATCCGGGTTAATTTGAAAAGCGGCTTCCCATTCAAACTCCGTTGGTAACCTGGCCCCTTTCCAACGAGCGAAAGCCTCTGCTTCGTAGTAGTTCACGTGCATTAAAGGACCAAAAGGCTCAATGGGAATTAAACCGGCTAGCGAATACCTAAACCATTGGTCGTCTTTCTTCACCCAATACAACGGCGCTTGAGCTTGGTTGGCTTGCACCCAGTCCCAGCCTTCTGATAGCCACCATTGAAAATCGGTATAGCCCCCGGCTTCGATAAAGGCGAGATACTCATCGTTACGCACGGCTCTATCTGCAATCTCAAAGCTTTGCAAAATGACATCGTGAGCTCCTTTTTCATTATCGAAACAAAAATCTTTGCCTTCATGCCCAATGAGGTATATCCCCTCATCCACCCTATTCCACTCTAATGGCTTCTCTGCCGACCAATCGCAATCCGGTGCGCCCTCTTCTACATAAATCGGATAAAAAGGTTGGGTGCCTAGGATGTATTTGATATCGGTTAACAGCAGCTCTTGGTGCTGTTGTTCGTGGTTGATACCGAGCTCTAATCGCTTGCTGATCTCAGGCCAATCCTTGTGCTCTTGCAATTGCTTCCAGAAAAGCGAAACCGCCTCGGTAACATGCTGACGGTATTGGCGAATCACCTTGGTGCTGGGTCTGCTGATATAGCCTCGTTGGTGACGTGGATTGCGTTGACCCACGTGGTTGTAATAAGAATTAAAAAGGAAAGCATAGTCTTCGCTAAACACCTTGTAATCCTTCACAAAAGGTTTCAGCACGAATTCTTCAAAGAACCAAGAGCTGTGGGCCATGTGCCATTTCGGCGGACTCACCTCCTCCACCGGTTGCAATACGCAGTCTTCAGTTTGCAACGGCTCAATCAGTTGATTCGTCCAGGCTCTCGTTTTTAAAAAGTAATCCAGCATTATACTTCTCCCAGGTATTTGTGTACAAAACTAATCGACATGGAGCCTTCGCCTACAGCCGAAGCTACGCGGTTCATGGCTCCGCTTCTTACATCGCCAGCAGCGAAAATGCCCGGCACGCTGGTCTCTAAAAGATAGGGATCGCGGTCTAGACGCCACCATTTTTTAAATTCTCCGTGACGCCGAATTCCATCGCCGGTTAGGACGAATCCTTTTTCATCTTTCAATACACATTCCTTTAACCAATCGGTATACGGTCTTGCCCCGATGAAGATGAAAACAGAATCAGCCTTTGCTTGGGTGATGCTCTGATCTTTCAAGTTCCGAATCGCTAGCTCTTCCAATTGCTCGGTACCATCTGCCTTCGCGATTTCAGAGAATGGCATCACTACAATATTCGGAATCTGAGCTATCTGGTCGATCAAATAGGAACTCATGGTCGAGGTCAAATCTTCCCGGCGAATCAAGATGGTCACCTTCTTGGCGTAATTGCTGAGGTAAACAGCACCTTGTCCGGCAGAATTCCCGCCACCCACTACAAACACTTCCTTGTCTTTGCACGTTCCCGCTTCAGTGGTGGCCGCGCCATAGTAGACACCGGCACCGGTAAAGCGCTCCAAGCCTTCGGTATCCAAGGTTCTGTAATCTACACCTGTGGTTACCACTACTGCTTTACTGCGGATCAGTGCTCCGCCTTTTAACCTCAATTGCTTGAAGCCATTCTCATCTACTTCAATGTTTTCCACCTCACCGGGAGAAACCATCTCCGTACCAAAGCGGGTAGCTTGTGTCACCGCCCTGCGTGTTAACTCTGCTCCACTTAAACCACTCGGAAAACCAAGGTAATTCTCAATTCTAGAACTGGTACCGGCTTGTCCACCGGGCGCTTTTCGCTCAATTAACAAGGTTTTCAAACCTTCCGATGCACCGTACACTGCAGCCGCCAATCCCGCAGGACCGGCACCTATGATGGTAACATCGTAAAGCTCTGCACTGGCGGTAGGGTTGAGTCCTACTTTCTCAGCAATCTGGGCAATCTCCGGCTGACTCAATACCGTTCCGTCTTCGAAGAGAACCACAGGCAGGTGTTTGGCCTCCAGCTTATTCAGCTCCAATAATTGGCTTGCTTCATCGCTCGAAAACTCCATCCACTTGTAAGGCTTTAAGTTGCCGGCAAGGAAGTCTTTTATCGCATGACTTTTCGGTGAGTAGTTATAGCCTATCACGCGGATACCGACAAAATCCGGACGGTGGCTAAACTGCCATTCTTCCAATAAATCGTCGAGTACCGGGTAAAGTTTTTCTTCCGGAGGATCCCAAGGCTTGAGCAGGTAGTAGTCTAGCTGCACATCGTTGATGGCCTTAATGGCGGCGTTGGTATCGCTGTAAGCAGTAAGTAAAACACGCTTAGCTTCCGGGAATATCTTTCGTGCCTCTTCCAGAAAAGAAACACCATCCATTTCAGGCATTTTCTGATCGCTCAAAAACAAAGCAACCACCTCTCCTTGGTTTTTCAGCTGTACAAGCGATTCAAGCGCCTCCTGCACGGAGGTAGTGCTCAACACTTTGTATTCTTGGCGGTATCGACTCCGTAAGTCGCGGTTAATGGCCCGCGAAACTTGAGGATCATCGTCAATACTGAAAATGATGGCTTGTTTCATGTTAGTTCTTCAAATTCTCAATGAGGTAATCGCTTACCTTTTGCATTAAATGCTCCCGGTCTTTTCCTCGCACATTGTGCGCATGTTCAGGGTAAACAAAATAATCCAACTGAATGCCTTCTTTCACGCATTTCTGCACATAGAGCAAACTATGTTGCCACAAAACCACATCGTCTGAGGTTCCATGAATCAGCATGAGCTTGCCTTTTAAATTTTCAGTGTAGTTCAGCAGGTTATTGTTTTTATAGCCTTCCGGGTTTTCTTCCGGACGGTCCATGTAGCGTTCCGTGTACATGATTTCATACATGCTCCAGTCAATCACCGGACCACCTGCTACGCCTACTTTAAATGTGCCAGCCTGACGTGTCATCAAAGAGGTTGTCATAAATCCGCCAAAGCTCCAGCCATGCACCCCCATGCGTTCTGCATCAACATAAGGCAGGGATTTGAGGTAGTCTACTCCACGCAACTGGTCTGCCATTTCCAAAGTGCCTAATTGGCGGTGGGTGGCATTCTCAAAGTTGAGTCCGCGGTTGCTTGAGCCTCGGTTATCGAGCGTAAACACAATAAAACCTTGCTGCGCCATGTAATGCGTCCAAAGGTTGGCCCCGTTCATCCAGCGGTTGTTTACCAATTGCAAATGCGGGCCACCGTAAACATACACTACCACCGGGTATTTCTTCTGTGGATCGAAGTTTACCGGTTTGGTTAGGCGGGCATACAAGTCGGTGGTGCCATCGGTGGATTTTAAGCTTAGCACCTCGCTTTGTCCTAGGTTATAGTACTTGAGCGGATCTTCTGCCAGAAAGAGCTGCGCCGACTTGCGGCCTTCATCCGATATCAAGTGGAGGGCATACGGCGTTTCCGGATTGGAATACTGGTCGAGCCACAAACTTTTATCGCTCGATCCGAGGCAGGAATGTACGCCATTGAGTTTGGTCAGCTCGCTTATTTTGCCACTTGATACCTCTACGGAGTATAAGTTTTGATTGAGTGGACTTTGCTGAGTCGACATATAATAAAGCCTTTTGCCTTTGCTATCGGCGCCCAAGTAGGCTGTCACCATCCAATTGCCGGAAGTGAGTTGTTTGACCAGCTTGCCATCCTTTTTGTACAGGTAAAGGTGGTTGTATCCATCGCGTTCGCTCTCCCAGATAAATTCCTTGTTTGATAGCCAATGCATGGGATTCTCCGGTTCCACGTATTTGCTGTGGGTTTCTGTAAAGAGTACTGACTTTTCCATTCCGGTAGCTGCATCAAAGGCTACCAGCTTCATTTCGTTTTGGTCGCGGTTTACTATGGCGATGTAGATCTCATCTCCATCAGGCGACCAAGCGATATTGGTGAGGTATTGTTCTTTGGGTTCTCCTGTCTGAATTTGGACCGTTTTACCCGATTTCACATCGTAAACATGCAGGGTAACGTGGTGCGATTTTGTTCCGGCAAAAGGATAGCGAATCATGTTGGCCTGTGCCGGCATCTTTTGTAAATCGTACATGGGATACTCAGTCACCATGCTCTCATCCATGCGGTAATAAGCGAGCTTCTTTCCATCCTCAGACCAGAATGTACCCTTGTTAATTCCGAATTCATTGCGGTGTACAGACTGTCCATTTACAATACCCGGTATTTGGTCGTTTGTAATGGGTTTAGCGGCGGATCCGTAGACCTTTACCCACAGGTTATTGTCTAAGGTATAAGCCACATTTCCGGTCGATTCATGGAAGTCTTTGTTGGCCGCTTTTAGATCGAGTTCATGCTCTACCATGATGGTTTTGCTCAGCATATCGTAGCGGTATACCAGGTTTTTACGCGTAAACCTAGCTTCGCGATTATTGGCCCACGATTGGATGGAGGGCATCTTATCGAAGTTAGGGAGCGGGTCTTGGCGGTTGATGGTGCTGTTGAATACCGATAAGGCCTTGTTTAAATCTGTCAGGTGAATGGTGTCTCTGGTCTTTTTGTCTACCTGGTTCAAAATCCAGCCGGATGATTTTCCTTCATCGCTAAAACTTTGCAGCCATGTATGACTTTCAGGCATCCAAGTAAGTCCATTGATTCGTTTTGGAGCCAAGTAAGAGCTAGCGCCAGTGATGGCATCTTGCATGGTGAAGTTTTTCTGAGCGAAAGTCAGAGCACTTATTCCCAAAGCTAAAGTGAGCAGTATGCTTTTCTTCATTTTCTAAATTTGTAGCGTATCCCGTTGGTTATGGCGTAGGTATCTTTAATTACACCGGTAGGCGGACGGGAATCGTAAAACAATTGTATATCGAATTTAAACTGAATCTGCGAAGTGATATCAACAAGTATAGCATTTTCGAGCGACAGCCTATAATCGGCGGCGATACCCAACAAAGGCTGATAGTACATGGTGCCATTCCATTCCAAACGATCAAAGAGTTTTACGCGGTGCGCGATGTAATAACTCCATCGCAGATCGCTGTTGTCTCTGTCTTCTCCATCTAAGGCTTCAAATTCGTGCATGAGCGTTGCACCGAGAAATAACTTGTTGGTATTGGAGGTATCAAAAAGCTCTAATCTCCCACCCGCTCCAAGCAAATTCCGAAATTTCACCTTGAGAAGCCGGTTGTATTGGGCTTGGTGGAACGCTTCAAACATCAAACGTTTGTCGGCCGGATTCTGATACCGGGTATGAAAAAACCCGCTGTTGGCGAAACTTTGTCCGGGCGATTTAATCAACTGCATATTGCCAACAAAGAACAGCTGGTGTTGATTTTCGCGGTAAACGGTTTGTCCGTTTAAAACCATCCGAAACAAGGGATCATTCACCTTGATAAACGAAAAGGCCAAGTCTGCATCGCCAAACCAGCCATTGCTATCTGCATTTAGCCTGAGGCGTTCTGTGTTCACTACTTGGGCATCTGCTTCTGCTATGCTCAAGAAACCAAGCAGTAGCGTGAGCTTAATCCACTTCCACCACATGGTACAAATCACTTCTTCGGTCTTTGATGTTTTGTACGGTTCCTGATTTTCTAGAGCGTTCCAGCTGCGCCAAATCTAAATCGGCAATAACCACTGTTTCTAAGTTCGGACTGCATTCTCCCGCAATAGCCTCCGGTGGGAAAGCAAAGTCAGAAGGCGTGTAAATACCCGATTGCGCATAGTTGATGTCCATGTTCTCTACCGATGGAATATTACCAATGGTGCCGGCTGTAGCCACGTAGATTTGGTTTTCAATTGCCCTGGCTTGCGAACAAAGTTTAACCCGGAGGTAACCGTGTCGCTCATCGGTACAGAACGGAACAAAGAGGATCTGGGCTCCCTTGTCGGTTTGCAAACGCGCCATCTCCGGAAATTCCGAATCGTAACAGATATTGATCCCCACTTTGCCGCAATCGGTATTGAATATTTTGATGTCGTTACCCGCTTTCACACCCCACCATTTGGCTTCGTTCGGCGTGATGTGAATTTTGTATTGTTTATCGAAAGTACCGTCGCGTTTAAAAAGGAAAGCCACGTTGTAGAGGTTTCCGTTTTCCACCAAGAGGTGCGTTCCTGCAACGATATTGATGTTGTATTCTACCGATAAACGAGAGAAGAGGTTGATGTAATCGTCTGTGAAATTATCCAGCTCCCGGATATTGTCTTCCACGCTCATGCCCTTGCTTTCAATAAACGACAACAGCTGCGTAGTGAAGAGTTCCGGGAACAAGGCAAAATCTGATTTGTAGTTGGAGGCCACATCGGTAAAAAATTCACACTGCTGAGCGAAGTCTTCAAAGCCGCTGATTTTGCGCATCTCGTATTGGATACAACAAATCCTCACTTTTTTCGTCGTGATAGAACGCTGGCGCGTTTCCGGCACATAATCCAGGTTGGCCCACTCCATCAATACGCCATAGCCTTCCGATTCCTTATCGGCCGGCAGGTAGTCTTTGATAATCTTTCGGATATAGAAGTTTTGCGATACCTGGAAGGTCAGCACCGGGTCCTTGATTTTCTTGTCGAGTACACGTTTCACATAGGCTCTAACCCCAAGGTCTTCCGAGTGCAAATGGTAATTCGGCAGTCGACCGCCTATCAGAATCTGCTTTAAGTTGAGCGCTTCGCATAGCTCACGGCGCATTTCATAGAGTCGGCGACCAATCTTCAATCCTTGGTATTCTGGATGCACCATCACCTCAATGCCGTAGAGCGTATCCCCTTCCGGGTCGTGGTTGGTGATGTAGCCGTTATCGGAGATTTCAGACCAGGTATGGTTGTCTTCGTATTCCTCCATGTCTACGATTAAGGAGGTAGCAGAGCCGACAATCTCGCCTTCAAATTCAATCACCTGCATGCCCTCCGGAAAGAGGGTATACTGGCTCTCCAACATTTCTACCTTCCACGGTTCTTGGTCTGGAAAGCATTTTTTGGACAGCTTGATAATTTCTGAAAAATCGTCGGGTGTTACCGTACGTTGAATGATGGTTGGTTTTCTACTCCGTCTAATCGCCATAAGTATTGCGTTTACAGCCTCAAAATTCCTGAAAAGAAGAGGCATAACAAAATCGGGATATGCACGCTCCCGTTAAAGTGTCCTATTCGGCAGAAAAGCTCAATCGAACGCCGGCAAGGTATCGTATGAATGAAACACGTAAGGTGCAGGTTGGTTTGCCTCGATGTGTTGCTTAAGTTCTTTAATGGTGAACGAGATCTTTTCTCCCGGGGCGCCAATTAATGTCCACTTATCGCCTTTTCGTCCGTAAATGCGCATTCGTTCCACGGAATAACCATTGGGTTTGGTATACTTTACGATGACAACTTGGTCTAGTGCATCTTCGCAAATAACACGGTCTTGGAGCAGGTCCAATACACCATACTTACCATTTCTTTGTGTCACAACATACTGTGCATTCCAAGCCGTGTCAGTCATAACTTCTTTCAAGGATAGAAACTGCGGTTCCCAATAAATCCTGGTTCCCTTTCTATCTACTGCTACGATACCCAAAAGAGAATCTTTTCTAACCTGACCAAATCCATACGGGGTGTTTCCGGAGTACTGAATATCTGAAACAACCGCCTTTCCCTCTATGTTATAGATATCGAAATTCATATTCTCCCGATAACACAGCACAACCTCCTTGCGCACATGGATTTGCATGTACTTACAAGGTATGATTAAGGAGCAGGAATTGTCTACTACGCCCCAATACCGATTCTGCCGAATGGGAAGAAGTCCGAAACTTATTTTATCAAATCCTTCGTATTCCGTTTTCAGACATACCTTGCCCTCTGCGTCGCACAAGCCGTAGTATGCATTATGATTTCTTATGATATACACCACCTCGTTCGACGGCGTGGACATAGGCCTGATTTCCCAGTATTGGCAAGGAATCTTTTCGCTCAAGTCCATATTCAGAAATCCTGAATTGTTGTCCTTTTTAACCCGGTATCCTAGACCCTTGAAGTGTTCAATTTTCCGCCAATTAGGTTTCAAAATCCAATGCCCAGCAGCATTCAGAATACCTTGACCCGAGTCATTTTGAACCACATACAGACTGGTATCTTGTATTCGAAATACCATTTGCAATTCCTCTGCTTGAATTCTATTTCCAAGCGTGTCCATGAGGATAAAGCGAAAACCGACAAAGGCCTGTATTAATCCATGCCAAGATTCGATAGTTATATAGCGAGGTTCAAGTAGGGTGTCTGAGCCACGAATTAATCCTAGTTGACCCACATCTGGTTTGAATGAATTTGGATAGACTCCCTGTCCCATAAACATAAACTTATCCGGATAAACTCCTTCCCTTGAGCGATCATGAGCTTCTTTTGGCTTCGGACCAATCAAATACAGATCTGCAGCAAGGGTATCTAAAATCACCAATTCAGAGGAGTCTGAGCGGGATTGTGCTACAAGAAAATTGTTCACCAAACTCAGACAAAAAATAAGGGTACAACTAAAGATTCGATTGGCTGCAATCATGGCAGCAAAAGATAACAAGAACTTCTCCAGTTTAAGTTGCCGCTTTAAAATAAGGCTTAAATCAGGTTAGTTTTCGATGGATTCAATACTTTTGAGCCTCCAAAAAAATGAATAGCATGCAAAACATCGAAAACACTATACATGCGATTTGGGAAGACCGCAGCTTACTGCAGAATCCTGAATCCATTCAAGCCATTGAGTACGTGATTGAAGAGTTGGACAAAGGCCATTTACGCACCGCCGAGCCTATTGAAGGCGGATGGCAGGTAAACGAGTGGGTGAAGAAAGCCGTTATTCTCTACTTCCCTACCCGGAAGATGGAAACCCTGCATGCCGGTCCGATGGAGTTTCACGATAAGATGAAACTGAAAACCAATTACGCCGAACTAGGTGTTCGTGTGGTTCCGCATGCAATAGCCCGTTACGGTGCCTATATCGCTCCGGGTGTGATTATGATGCCGGGTTACGTGAACATTGGCGCTTACGTTGATAGCGGAACTATGGTGGATACCTGGGCTACGGTGGGCAGCTGTGCACAGATTGGAAAAAACGTTCACCTCAGCGGTGGCGTAGGTATCGGAGGTGTATTGGAACCGGTTCAAGCTGCGCCGGTGATTATTGAAGACGATTGCTTTATCGGATCACGCTGTATCGTGGTAGAAGGTGTACGTGTAGGCAAAGAGGCGGTTCTTGGAGCCGGTGTTACCATCACCCAAAGCACCAAAATTATCGATGTAACCGGCAATGAGCCTGTTGAGATGAAGGGTTATGTTCCGGAAAGATCGGTGGTGATTCCGGGTTCTTATACTAAAAAATTTGCAGCAGGCGAATTCCAGGTGCCGTGTGCTTTGATTATCGGTAAGCGTAAGCCTAGCACCGATCTAAAAACCTCATTGAACGACGCTTTACGCGAATACAACGTAGCGGTTTAAGCCACAGCTTGTGAACCGAATCCTCCTAATACAAACCGCATTTTTAGGCGATGCCGTGCTGGCCACTGCCCTGCTGGAAGAGTTGAAAGTGCGTTATCCGCAAGCCCAGCTCGACTACCTCATCCGCAAGGGCAATGAAAGCCTGTTTGACGGTAACCCAAGGATTCGGCGCTTGTTGATTTGGGATAAAAAAGAAGGCAAATACAAGAACTTGTTCAAGCTGCTCAGGCATATTCGATCTGAGCACTATGATATGGTCATCAATATCCAGCGTTTTGCGGCAACCGGATTCCTGACCGCCTTCTCCGGCGCCAAGGAACGGGTGGGCTTCGACAAGAATCCTTTCTCTTTTATGTATACCCGAAAAGAGAAACACGAATACGGCATTCACGAGGTAGAGCGCAACCTGAAACTTATTGAAGGCAAAGCAGCCAGTGGAGATGGCATGCCAAGGCTATATCCGCAAAAGCATCACTTTGAAAAAGTAGAGCCTTATCAGGCCTCCCCGTATATTACCATTGCACCGGCATCGGTTTGGTACACGAAACAATTCCCCAAAGAGAAGTGGGCCGAGTTTCTGGAGACGATAGACTATCCTATGACCGTCATCTTTGTTGGAGCTCCAAACGATTATGCCTTAGGCGAAGAGATTGAAGCCTTAACCAAAAATGAGTGGTTGACTTACCACAACCTCTGCGGCGACCTAAAGTTACTGGAAACTGCCGCCTTGATGAAAGGGGCCAAGATGAATTATACCAATGATTCCGGACCCATGCACATCGCCAGCGCCATGAATGCACCGGTGAGGGCCATCTTCTGTTCTACAGTGGAAGAATTCGGTTTTGGTCCGCTAAGTCGCAATAGCAAAGTGATTCAAACCACCGAAAAACTGAGCTGCCGTCCCTGCGGTGTACACGGACAAACAGCTTGTCCGGAAGGCCATTTTAAATGCGCCAAGACGATTCAGTTTACCTTGAAGGACTAATTGGTCGCGGGAAGTCTGTGCAGAAGGCGTTGGGTTTTCTTAGTCTCAATTTCAGTCTTCAACCTCATTTCATATTGTAGGGGCGACACATGTGTCGCCCCTACAAAACCTCTATTTTATACGTATTCCGAGATCTTTTTCTCAACCTTATCCGCGTCCGAAAATGTGATGCAGCGAAGCGAAGTCTCTAGTTTCGGGACTCAATCTTTTTCTAACCTGTATTAAACCTAAGCCGGGTACAATCATCTGATTCGGTGTTTATAAGACGATAAACCATGAAAACTACTCAACTCATTCCCGCCTTGGCTTTCGGACTGTTAATTGGATTAACAGCTTGCCAAAAAGAAACAGCATGCAGTCCTGAATTTGTTCCGGATGAATCCTCCAGTATGGAATTAGTCGCGTTTGAAAAAGCCATCGTAGCTGAATTCGATAATTTGGCCATCCACTCGGATGATGTGGACATGACCATAGAAAACGACGGTTTCCCTCTGATTTTCAACGAAGCCGGTTTTCTGCTTGATGACAAGATACAACGCAAAGGCACTGGTCCTTGCGAGGAATTGAACCTAACACCTGAACAAAAACGCAGGCTTCACATGGTTTGGGAGAGGCAATTGGACTGCCGCAAAGGAAGTATGGAGAAGTTGCGCGACGTGCAAAAAGCTGTTTTACGAAAAGCGCAGCAGGACAGAACCGAAGCCATAGAAGCGTACCGAAACGGGCGCATTACCAAAGAGCAGCTGCAAGGTAAACTGCAAGAGATTAAAACGCGGGTAAGGGCTAAGTTGCGTGAAAAAGGTCAGCATCACCGCGAAGCAATGGCGCAATGCTACCGGAGGTATACCGAAAATGTGAAGCTCATTTTGGGCGAAGAAGATTTTCGCAAGTGGCTGGAATGCCGAAAAGGCACCCTAGAACAGCGATAACAATTTCCATGGAGAAGGACATCGATTGATGTCCTTTTTTATTTTTGCGTAGATGAATCTCTACCGCAGCTGCCCTTTTTGCCATCATGAAACGCACCGTATTCATTTTGCGGATAACCGCGTTGATTTGGCCATGAGTGAAGGAGAGCAGATTGAGTACAGCTGTCCGAAATGCGGAAAGTCGCATCGTTTTTCGGTAGACGAACTGTACCGTAAACCGTCTAAGTGGATTTTTTACATCTCCCTATTCATCTTCATTGCCGGTGTGCCCATCGCTCTAAAGCTTATGTCGTATGAGCATATTGGAGGACAAAATACCACCTACGTCTTATCCGGACTAACCATAGCGCCCGTCCTGGTTTACTTGATTCTGAAAGACGGTGATAAAAAGCGAGTAGCCCGCTTCAATGAACATTATTTCAAAATGAAATAGGATTTCCGTTTACCATTCATTAGGCTACGGTATCAAAACAAAAAACGAAGCACATGACATACAAAACGCAGCTCAGCTCTCTCTTTGGAATTAGCCTTTTTCTTTTGGCTTGCCAAGCTCCACAAAACAAATCGAACGCTCCCCTGCTCCGCTTTCAAGGGAACGGCGAGGTAGAAGTTCAAGCGAACCAGGCCAGCGTAAACATTTCGCTCAATGCCCTTCACCCAAACTTCCAAACCGCGCGTAAATCCCTGTTGGAAGAAGCCGCAAAATTAGACAAGCTTTTAGATGAACTTGGCGTGCCCAAAAGCGATAGAACGACCCATACCATCCAGGTAGGCAAAGAATACGATTGGACCGATAGAGGCCAGGTTTTTAAGGGGTACCGACATACCTATAACCTGAGTGTTTTGTTCAAAGACATTGCGGTGATGGAAAAGGCCTATCCCTTGCTGATGGAGCATCCCGATTGGAACACCGGTTATATAAGCTACAGCCACAGCAATATGGATAGCCTCGAACAAGTAGCCCATAAACTTGCCTTAGCGAAAGCAACAGCCTTGGCAGAAGTCATGGCAGACCAAGCCGGAATGAAAAACATCCGCGTGATGCAGGTAGCCAATATTGTTCTGGCCAATAATTCCAATCAGTTGAGAGCCTATAGTCCTGACGACCAGTATACCTTAGAAAGTGCCGGGAACCGGGAAATGAAAAGTTTAATCTCCATCCACGAAGGAAAAATCAAGGTTCAACGCAGTGTGAATGTAGAGTTTGCGGGAGAGTGAAAGAATCTGCTTTCCACAAAGCCTAAAAACTATGGGTTTCGTCAGAAAGGGGTATGACCGAGTCTGCCCCTTTTTCTTTTTAAATCCGCTTTAATCTGCTACAAAAGCGATTCCGTGTACTTCTTAAAATTCTCTAGAATAGCCTGCCATCCGGCTCTTTGCATTTCATCGCTGTTGCTGCCTTCTGCTTCAAAGGCTTCGAGAACATGTATGCCTTCCGGGGTTTCAGTGAAGCGTACTTCCACTTTTCGTCCATCGCCCAAAGCATACTGTATCAACTGAAAAGGTACTACTTCATTGTAGACTCCATTGAATTCAAAGCTCATCGTTCCGTCTTTAGAGGCCATGGTACTGCTAAAGCTCCCTCCTTTGCGCAGGTCATTGCTGGCTGCCGGACAATGCCAGTCATCGCTAGCAAAATTCCAGTTCACAATATGTTCAGGTCCGGTCCATGCGTGCCAAACCTTTTCCAAATCGGCGTTTACCGTCACGCCAATTTCAATCCATGTTCCTTTCATGCTTCCAAAATAGAAAAATTCCCAATTCGCTAGAAAAAAAAGGGGAAATCAGCATCTTAATCAATCTTCAATCCCAGGGTGAGGTAGATTGCTCTGGCTTCTGCCGGAATAATGCCTGGACCGGGATAACTATCTGCCCTGCGTGTGAAGTAGCGGGCATCTAAGAGGTTGTTCACATTCACATCCAGGCTCCAAGCTTTGTAGGTATAGCCAACAGAAAAATCCATAACATAATAGGCAGGGATAATTCCTTCAACCGCGCTTGCTGTTCGGATGGAATTGGTGGCATCGCTAAAATGGGAGGAGGTATAATTCCCTTGCACAGACAAGCGAAGGTTTTGGTAACGATAGCGAAGACCGCTACGCAGCATCCAGGTAGGAACCATCTCTACTTCGTTGCCTTGAATGGATGGGTCTTGGCTATTGGTATAGCGGGCATGGATAAAAGACCCATTCACAAAAACATTCAAATCTTGTTTGCTCCAGCGCTTTTTAGGAAATAGCCTTAACAGGTTCCATTCTGTCATCGCTTCAATACCCATATTGCGTGCATCGGAAACATTGGTGCGGTAGCGGTAATCTAGGTACAAAGGTGCTTCGCCTTGCCTCAAAACCTGGCCAATTTTGCCTTGGTAAAAAAGGTAAAAGGCCGTTATCTCGTAAATAAAAAAGCCTCTTCGCTCTCCGCGAATTCCTAAGTCAGCGGTGAAGCCTTTTTCATCGCGTAAGTTGCTATCGATACGCAGGTTTGGGTTATTCACGCGCATGTCTGTGAAATTAATCGCTCGGTAATTTTGCGAAATGTTAGCGTATAACTCATTTCGAGCGTTTAAGGTGAGCTGGGTTCCCAAACCGGCAATCACAAACTGTCGCTTATTCGATCTGGCATCGCTAAAGCGGTTATCCACTACCACATTGCCTGCTCCGTCTTTGATGAGCTGTCGGTAATAGCCCTCTGACCGGGTATGAATGTACTCGGCTCTTAGTCCGGGTGTGATGGAAAGAAATCGGCTTACCCGCCAAACAAACTCAGCGAATACAGCGGCATTGTCGTTGATAAAATCGTAATCACTCCCTTCCACATTCGTTGGGTGGAGGAAATAGAAATCCGGACCGCTTTCCGCGTTTGCATCCCCTTGCAGTGCCGCTGAAGTGCCGCGGTACAAACGGTAGCCGCTCACCAGCGTATGGGTTTTTTTACCTTGTTTGAAATCGTGTCGCCACCTGAATTCTTGTCCTATATTCAAAAAATCACCCTCAATCAAATTGCGCGGTCCATCGCTATCCAAGCGGTTGATGCGCTCCAGATTGCCCAAGGAGCTACGCTGAGCCACCAAACCAAAGGTTCGCAGGTTAAATTGATTTTGGCTATCGGGTGAAAAACTTAGATTCCAAGCGGCCAAATCCCAATTCACTTTAAACCAGTTTCGCTGACGAACACTCACACGCGCATCCGATTCAAACTGTGCATCGGTTAGTCCACCGGCTTGCTGAGCGAGGTAATTCATGTGAGTGTATTCCAGCTCTGAATTCCAGCTCGCATTCCAGGTATAGTTTAATCGCAGCCCTGCTGTATGGGCTTCAAATCCGCTATTCTCCCGCCAGCTGTTACCTTTTTTGAGGCTGTGGTAGGCGTAGTATTTTACTTTATTACCTTTCAGGGTGCCGTCTAAGCTGGTAAAACTTCCCCAAAACCCGAAGCTGCCTAAGGTTTGACGTGTGGTGAACCGTATCGGCTTTGCCCCGCCTTCTTTACCTACAAAATTAACCAGGCCACCAAACTGGGTTCCGTACTGCAAGGAAGCGGCTCCGCGCAAGACTTCAATACGTTCAATGGCCTCTAAAGGTGGTGTATAATACGATTCCGGATACCCCAAGGCGTCGGCGCTGATATCATAGCCGTTTTGACGGGTATTGAAGTTTGCCGACCTATTCGGACTCAGACCTCTGCCGCCTACACCTAGCTGCAATCCGGCCGCATCGCTTTCCCAGATGTGTACACCGGTCAGTTTACCAAAAACCTGTCGCGGGTTGTTTAAGGCTAAGTTGGCTTGCAGGTTTTGCAATTCTACGGTCTCCGTTTTCTTTCCTTCGTAAACCACCGTTCCTTGTACTCCACTCAATCGACTTAAGCCAAGGGCTCGGATCCGGTCTTCTTGCACCACTACCGCATCGAGTTCGGCCGATAAGGGCTTCAGTTTGAGGTTGAGTTGACGCAGCGGCGTATCCAGCTTTACTTTTTCGTATAAGGTTTCATAACCAAATACAAACACGATGAGCATGTAATCGCCATAAGGCATTGGGTTGAGCTTAAACTGACAATTGGTATCCACCAAGGTATGGTTTTGCTTGTCTTTAACTATCACATAAGCCCCATCGCAGCTTTCCGGGTCGCAATTGAGTTTGCCACTAATCACCCCCAATTGAGCCAGGGAAAGAAGGGGCAGGCAGACTAACAGAAATGGAATGAGGAGTCGATTCATTAATAAGGAAAAGCCTTAACCCAGTCTTTCGCAGCCCAGGTATCGCTAACGTTTAGGAGGTTGATGGATGAATCGATAAACAGAGCGGAAGGGCGACCGTTATACGTAACGTATACTTCGGCTCTCACTTCCGGATTTTGTATGCCCCGTGCTTTGGCTTCTTGGCCTAAGTGATGTGCAAACTGCAAGATCATATCGGGCTGAAAGCTCATTTGCTTTTCTTGGTGAGGTTTGAGGTGGTTGCGGTTGTCTACCATGCCTTCCCAGCCGTGGTCGTCTTTGACGTAAAACGTGGCCGTGCCGGCCTTTTCCACCAGCATAACCCGCCATCCGAAACGAAAACCCTCTTCAGTCCAGTGAAAATTCCCCGGATACAACACGTAACGCCAAGGAAACAAGAGCTGAAACGTGAAGAAAAGCAGAAGGCCAAATTCTAAAAAGCGGGAAGCCAAGGGAGCGGGAGACCAGCTTGTTTCAGGAGCGGTAAAGTCCGACTTCAACCAACGCATCCAGCGTAAGTGCCATTCCGGACTAAAAAACACCAAGGTTCCGGCCATCATGACAAGAGGAAATACCCCAATTTGGAAAAGGATACCGGTGAGGCTGTGAAAAAGAATAACCGACACATAGGCCCAAGGTCGGGTTTTGCGGTTGAGCAGTAGAAAGAAAATACTGCAGTCGTAGAGCATCCCGGCCCAAGCGAAGAGCCACGGACTATATGACCAAGCAAAGAGTTTACCTAAAACCGGCACATCATACGAGGCAGGCAGCCAGATGCGCAAAGGAAGCGCCTGGATAAGCCATTCTGAATTGATTTTCGCCATTCCGGCATAGGTGTACACAATGCCCATTAGGAACATAAAGGCACCCGGAATATAGCGAGGTACTTTCCCGTAAGCTTTCAGCCTTCGCCAGGCCACATCCAGGGAAAAGGCACGGTTTGCCGGTACAAAAATGAGCAAGAGGCAAACCAAGCTAACGTAGTAATAATGGTTGAGGTAATAGCTTAGATCGATCAGTTCAAAATAGGTGAAAAGCACAAATTGCAACACGGCGCTGAGCCGGTAATACCAACCCAGCATGACACCGAGCGAGGCCATTACCAGCACGATGTGTAAGAACGTCATCACAGAAGGAGCCAAAGCCTTCACCCAAGCAAAGCCGAAATAGTGAAAATGGAAGTCTGTGTTCAGGTAATGGTCTTCAATCCAACCCAGGCTCATAAAACGCAGGGTGCTCAATACCATACATAAGCCAAATAAAACGCGGAAACCGGCGAGCGAATAAATCGACACCGGTTCACGCAGGTATTTGCTTGTGTTAGCTCGTTTAATCTCCATCCCCACTGCTGTAGGTAATCGCTATGCCCAATAAGGAAGATAAATCGCTCTTCAAGAAACGGGTGAGCTTTTGCAATTCAGTGTGCACTTGCTTCACAGTTTCAAAATCCACTTGTATTCTATCGGATAGTTTATGGATGTTCTTCAGGTTTTTTAAGGCGGCATTGACTGCCTCCATTTGCACTTCGGTAGAGGCGATGAGCTCTTCGCCGCCCACCACGCTGGCCAAGTATTCTTTAAAGCCTATGAAATCTTGACCACTGCTGGTTCTGCCATGCCACAAATCTTCAATGGCCGTGTAGTGCATCTTCATCAGAGGAATCGAGAGTCCGGAGTAATACGCTTGCACCAAGTGCGGTTCTGGCTGTGTTTGTCCTAACATCAAACCGCTTGGAAGACCGAGTTGGTAGTTTTTCAAGTCTTCGTAACTCTGCAACATGTGGTTGTACAGCTCAGAAATAGAGCTTCCTGCTCCTTTATCGGTGCTTGATTTAAATGTATTGGCGTAAGCTAACCAGCCATTCCACAGTTCGTCTGTCCAAGTATACAAATCCACGTTGACGGCTTGGATATAATTGGTATACGATGTTGAAGAAAACGAATCTAAACTGTTCGGGTAGAGCAAGAAATCCAAGGCTAAGTAGCCTCGCGTATCGCGTCTGAAGTCCTTCATGTTAAGGTCGCCGCGACTCATACGTGCTACAATGCTATCTGTATTGACCGGAAAGGTGGCCATGTTTTCATCCATTTCACCGAAGATGGATTTTTCACCCGGTCCGAAGTTAAACATGCGCACCCTTTGGTAGGCGTAGAGGCATTCTTCCCATTTAGCCCTAAACGAGAATATATTATACTGATCAGGATTGGCTACCATGGCTTCAAAGGCCCTTTGATAACGCTGCTGTGCGGTATGTAAACTATCAAAGCCGGGGAGGATAAAGTTATCGCATACATCGCTCAACATGGCCCCACGATCAAAGGAACCACTTACTTCTCCGGGTTTTTCCTCCGAACAAGCTGCCAGCGTTAGTAAGAACGCCAGACTCAACCCGAAAATGCTAAACTTTACCTGCTTCATTATCTTCCTTGTGAACTAACCCAGTTAAACTCAAAATCGGCCATTTCTTGCTGGCTAAATCCGTACACCGTAGCCAAACGTTTCCAGGCGTCTTCTAAATTCGGAAGCGAATTAATAGGATCATTCACAAAAGAATATTGATGTATATCAGTTCCTGTCTTACCTAATTTCACTAAGACATACTCTAAATCGCTTGATTTAATGGTACGGTTGGCGCCATCGATGTAGGCAAAACCCAACATAAAGCCGTACGCTTCACCCAGGTCGTGTAAGGCCGAGCCTTTGTCGGCATCGCTCACATTGGTAGAGGATAATTTCTTTACAGCCGTCTTCATGTAATTGATCGCTGTGGCAGCCAATGCTTTTTCAATATTCGCTTCGAGCAATTTTTGCGTAGCAGCGCGTTCCGCTGTCCAATCACCTTCCGTTAGCATGGTAGCTTGTAGCGTCAGGAAATTCGTTTTGATTTGGCTATACAAGCCATTGCCATCGTTTTTGTCTCGTCTGGCTGTGTAGTTCGCTATCAATACATCCGGGTTATCGGAATTGGCAGCGGTTGGTGTATTGGGGAAACTAGGGTGTGCGCCATAAAGGGCCAACATCTGATCTAATTTAGCTTGATCTAAGGCCGCATCACCTAAGCTGATAATTTGATTTAAGAAACCGGCAGCATACAGACCTTTGTCTACCGCTTGCAGAATTTCATACGCTCTTTCACTAAATAACCTGCCTTCAAAAGCTCCCCCAAGAACAGCCGTAGCCGCGCTATCCGGGTGAAATGCTTGTCCGCTGTTTTTAACTAAAGATGGGAAAAAAACCGTCTGGATATCGGATTTAAAGTTACCCGATAAATTGGCCAACCGATTGTCTTGGTTAAACAAGGTATTGAGTTGATTTAAGTCCAGTTTGGTACTCCCGTCTTGACCGGTTTTCATGTAATTCACCAAGCTGTTGAATTGGTCGCGGGTGGTTCTGACATCCGCGGTGTTCGCGTTCCAATTGGCCGACATATAGCTGTCTGCCGGTGTTAAAGTAACTGGAGCCGGACCATCTTCTTTGCCACAAGAAGAGAGAACTAGCAGAGCGCTCAGGCTCAATGCGCTGAAAGAAGTACTGAATTTCATGATCTTAATTTAATTTAGACTAATTCTAAATAATGCCGCAAGTATAGAATCAGAAAGCGAGCAAGTCAAGTCTCGAGCATTAAAATTTTTTAAAAAGGATGTTAAGAAATAGCGAAGGCTGTATACCCTCGCTCTATTCCGGTCACTAAATTCCGATTTGACCTAGCGAGGCGCTTGGTAAGAATTCTACTTCGGCACTTCCCACTCCTTGCCTTTCCCTTATATTTGCGGCCCATGCACGAAAAGCACCTCAAAGCGTCCTTCTTCCCCCTGCTGCGCGATCTGGCTCGCGAAAGCGGAGAAGAAATCTACGTGATTGGAGGATTTGTGCGGGATGCTTTATTGAACCGCAACAGCAAAGACGTTGATATTCTGATTGTAGGAAGCGGAATTGAATTAGCCCACCGCCTTGCGGAAGTGCTTCCAGGAAAACCCAAAGTCAATTTTTATTCAAACTACGGCACAGCCAACTTAAAGACAGCTGACGGCTGGGACATTGAGTTCGTAGGTGCTCGCAAAGAATCGTATCGTCCTGACTCCCGCAAGCCTTTGGTAGAAGACGGTAGTTTGGAAGACGATCAGCGAAGGCGAGATTTCACCATCAACGCCATGGCTTTTTCGCTCAATCCGGGCAATTACGGGGAGCTCATCGATCCATTTGAGGGGTTAAGCGATTTAGAAACAGGCTCTATCCGAACACCTTTGGATCCGGACATAACCTTTAGCGATGACCCTTTGCGGATGATGCGGGCCATTCGTTTTGCTACCCAGCTCCAGTTTCAGATTGTGCCAGACACCTTGGAAGCGATTAAACGCAATGCCGAGCGTTTGGACATCATCAGTGCTGAACGCATTTCCGATGAGTTAAACAAAATCATCCTCTCTCCTATTCCCTCCATTGGGTTTCGACTTTTGTTAGATACCCAACTGCTTCACCGCTTCTTTCCGGAAATGGTAGCCTTGCAAGGGGTTGAGATAAGAGAAGGACTTGGCCATAAAGACAATTTCTACCATACTTTGAAGGTATTGGATAATGTGGCACAAGACAGCGACGACCTATGGTTGCGTTGGGCAGCTATCTTGCACGACATCGCTAAGCCGCCTACCAAACGTTTTGAGCCCGGGCATGGATGGACCTTCCACGGACACGAAGACAAAGGATCCCGAATGGTAAAAGGCATATTCAGAAGGCTGCGTTTGCCGCTGAATGAAAAAATGAAGTACGTGGAGAAACTGGTTTTGCTTCACCTTCGTCCCATTGTGCTATCGAAAGAAGAAGTAACCGACTCAGCCATACGCAGACTTATTGTAGATGCCGGAGATGAAGCAAACGACTTGCTTACCCTGTGCAAAGCCGATATCACGTCCAAAAATGAAGTCAAAGTAAAAAAATACCTCCGAAACCTGGTTTTGGTCAAAGAAAAAATTGCCGATGTCACCGAACGCGATCGTTTGCGCAATTGGCAACCCCCCATCACCGGAGAGCATATCATGGAAGCCTTTGTTATCACAAGCGGTCCGCAGATTGGCGAAGTAAAGAACGCCATACGGGAAGCCATTTTAGAAGGAATTGTGCCGAACGACTTCGATGCAGCACACCGCTTTATGATTGAAAAAGGCCAAGAACTGGGACTCGAGTTAAAATCACGTTGATTTATCCATTCTGATGCCATTACTTTGCAGTGTTCATGGCCATTTACCGTTTTAGAATCTGCTTAGAAGAAGACGACGAAGTTGTTCGAATCTTTGAAGTGAAATCTTCTCAAAACTTAGAGGATCTGCACTTTGCCTTACTGAAGTCGGTCGACTTCGATAACAAGCACAATGCTTCATTCTATATCAGCGATGATCACTGGAAAAAAGGCAAGCGCTATATTTTCCTGCCTGAACAAGGCTTGGAAGAGCTACCGATGTTCGGCGTTACGCGCTTGAGTGCCCTTATCAACGATCCGCATCAAAAGCTGGTTTACGTTTACGACCACGAGGTAGAGTGGACCTTTCTGATTGAATTGATTGGCATTACCATGGCTGAAGACGCCAAAAAGGTTTACCCTTTCCTACTGCGCAGCGAGGGCAAGGCGCCTAAGCAATACAAGATTCAGCGCAAAGTGGGCGAAGACCTCGAAGAGGATGAGTTTTCTTACCTTACCAAAAACCTGCTCTCCGGCGAAATAGCTGAGGAAATGGCCGCTGTGGAGGTAGATGAAGGCGAAACCGATGAGATGAACGAAGAAGGCGAAGAAGAGGAGGACGACAGCGAAGATGAATTCTTCGGAGCGGAAGAAGGAGGAAGCGACGAAGACTTCTAAACAACTCATTGTACTAGGCGGACCTACTGGTGTAGGCAAGACAGCCTTTGCTATTCAGCTGGCCCAAACCCTACAGACTGAAATTATCAATGCCGATTCCCGGCAATTCTACCAAGAGATGCGCATTGGAACGGCCCGTCCTACTGAGGATGAACTGTCTCAGGCACCGCATCATTTTGTGGGACACCTCTCCATTCAGACCCCCTATACCGTTGCCGATTTTGAGCGAGATGCCCTTGCCAAAGCAAAAGATTTGTTTCAAACGCATACTAAGGTAATAGCCACAGGCGGTTCAGGTTTGTTTTTAGAAGCCCTGTCCCAAGGCCTTGATCCCTTGCCTCAAGCCAATCCCGAGCTAAGGGCTGAATTGGAAGCCCAGCTGGAAAAGGAAGGTATCGCTTCTTTAGCGAACCGACTTCATGCTATCAATCCAGAAAAAGCGGCTCAAATTGATTTAAAGAATCCGCGCCGACTTATTCGCGCTATAGAAATTAGCATGGAAGGCGAAAAGCCTGTATTTAAAAAAACACCAAGGCCCTTTAGCACGCATGCCTTTTACCTCAGTATTCCGAGAGAGGAACTGTACGAGCGAATCAATAAACGGGTAGATCGTATGTTTGACGCAGGTTTGCTTAGCGAAGTAGAATCCTTGTTGGAAGCGAGAGCGTTAAATGCCTTGCAAACCGTGGGCTACAAAGAACTGTTTGATTATTTCGATGGGAATTGCAGTCTTGACGAGGCCAAGGAACGCATCAAACAGCACAGTAGAAACTACGCCAAACGCCAACTTACTTGGTTCAGAAACCGAGGAAACTACCAGGAAATAGCGCCAAATAAGGCGGGTTTGGATCGGGTTTTAAGCAGCCTTATTCTATAGGCAAACAAACTTCAAAAATAGTCTGACCCGGTATGGATTTTACGGTCAGTTTTCCGTTGTGTTGCTTTACAATGCGGCGTACAATTTCCAATCCGAGTCCTGTGCCTTTTCCTACATCTTTGGTGGTAAAGAAGGGATCAAATATTTGGCTTTGGATGGCTTCCGGTATGCCCGGACCATTGTCTTCAATGCTAATGCGGATAAACTCCATATCGCGGCGGGTATGAATGCTGAGTTTGGGTTGCTCCACTCCTTCTAAGGCATCCAAAGCATTGTCTATCAAATTCGTCCACACCTGATTTAGTTCGCTCACAAAAATATTCACCTCCGGTAAGTCCTCGTCGAAGTCGAGTTCCAACGTCATTCCCGCCTTCTTTACCTTGTGGTTGAGCATGGTGAGGGTGTTTTTTAGTCCGGTATGCACATCGGCTTTCTGGCGCTCTTGTGAGCGGTCCATGTGGCTGTATGATTTAATGGAACCCACCAGGTCTGAAATACGTTTAGAGGCCGATTCCATCTCGTCTACCAATCGCTCAATCACTAAATTATTGCTGAGCCAAGCCAAGACCACATGCAGCTTGTCTTCCGGTAAAAATCCTGCTAAGTGATCCAAATCGGCTAAAGTATACCCTGCATCCACAAAATTGGGGGCCATATCAAAAGAATCCGGAACGCCATGGTCATCCATCCAATCGCTTATATCATCTTCCAAAGCATTGCGTTCAATCAACTTCAATTGCGGGATGCTCTGTTCCAGCTTCTCTGTCATCAAATGCACCACTTGGTCAATTTCGCTAGGAAGGAAATCGAGCGACATCAAACCTTTGAACCCTTCCGGTCCATTTTTCAACAGCTTTTTCATTTCCTGTGCTCCGCGAATCACAGCGGCAGAAGGATTATTGAGTTCATGGGCCAATCCGGCAGAGAGCTTACCTAAGGCCATCATTTTTTCGTTCTGCTGCCTTTGGGTAGTGAATTCACGTACCCGACTCGTCATCATGTGCACAAAAGCGGTGGTAAGCTCTGCATGGTTCACAATCATCTCCCTGAAATGGTCACGGTGTAAGCCGAGCACCTCGCCCGCTTCCCTTGCTTCCGCAAAACCGGTAGCCACCTTCATTCTGGAATAAGGTAAAACGCCCGTTACGGTTCCGGCATTGATTTCATTTAAGTTACGTTCTCCGCTATCGGAATCCAGGTAAACCCGAAAACGTCCGCTCAAAACGATATACAGAAAATCAGCATTCCAAGACTTTCTAAAAAGGAAGTCGCCCGGCTCAAAGTGTTTAATCTCAGACTTGGAAATAAGCCATTCGAGCTGGGGTTCTGGTATGTTTTCCAATCCTTCAATTTTTTGAATAAAAGCTAAAATTTCATTTGGCGACATAATTCGAAGATCGCTAAAAATGCCGGAAGCCAAACAGCATTCAGATAAGCTGTATGTGCGGGTAGGTAGTTGGTAGTGGTTGTGCCTCTGGTAAGCGAAAACCGGCTAGCTGGCGGGAATATTCTGAGAGCCAAAAACCAAAAAACAAAGGCCTGGGGTCACCATTAAATCGTGTTTAAGGCGGTTTTTTGGAATTGGGTGCTTGAGTATGGGAATGTATACCTGAGGGGGAATTCAACTGGAGGCTCACGTGGGTATTGAGGTAGTCCTTTGTTTCTTAAACAGAGCCATTTTTATCGCTGCCGTTCTTCGAAACGAATACTTCCTTCTCAAGCTTCATCGCAAGCTCATTCCTTACAATCTTTTTCCCGTACTTTGCAGCTATGAATGAAGTTCAAGTTCACCTCGCTCTAAACCACTTCCCGATAGTAGGTTTTCTGATGTTCGTTCCGGTATTTCTGTATGGAATTCTCCGACAGAAACATGACGTTCTTAAAATTTCGTTGATTGCCTTTTTTGTGCTCGGCCTGATCAGCTTGGTAGTGCACAACAGCGGCGAAGGTGCCGAGGAAGTGCTGGAAGAAATGGGTGCTTCACATGACCTCATTCATGAACACGAAGAGGCCGGAGAAAAGGCCTTTTGGCTAGCGATGATTACCGGTTTTGCTTCCGTTTTTGTTCTGGCAATGCGCTGGTATTACGAAGACTGGAAACGCTGGGTTTATGTGGGTATTCTCGTATTGGGAATCAGCACCATCGTTGTAACGAGCTTTGCCGGTGCCACAGGTGGAAAAATTCGGCATAGTGAAGAATTGGAAAAAGGGAGTTCGGCACAGCAAACAAGCCCTGAAAATGAGTCGGAAGCGGATGAACACGACAACGACTAAAGCGTTTAGATTACATGGCATTTGAATCGAGAAACCCCTTTACGGGAGAAGTATACCAACAGTACCCATTCGACAGCAGCAAACAGCTTCGAGATAAAATAGAAAAGGCCCAAGACTCCCAGCGTTCGTGGAAACAACAGAGCTTTGCCCACAGGCGCGAATGCATGCTTCAATTGGGACAGCATTTGTTGGAGCATAAACAGCATTTGGCAGAAACGATTAGTCGTGAAATGGGTAAGCCACTCCAAGAAGCCCTGGCCGAAGTAGAAAAATGTGCTTTAACGGCACGCTATTTCGCTGATCAGGCTCAGACCATGCTTCAAAGCGAATTTATTGAAGCAAAAGGACAGGCTGAAATAAGCTACGGACCATTGGGTGTTGTATTCGGAATTTTTCCTTGGAATTACCCGCTCTGGCAAGTGTTCCGATTTGTTATTCCGAGTTTGATGGCGGGTAACGCCACCCTATTTAAGCATGCTGAAAACACACCTCAATGTGCCGCAGAGATTGTGCACTTAATTGAGCGCAGCGGCTTTAGCGAAGGCTTGGTTCAACACCTGTTTGCCTCCTTGGATTCCATTGAAGACATCATCGCAAACCCCGCGGTAAAGGCAGTTACGCTTACCGGCAGCGAAAAAGCAGGCAGCAGCGTGGCAGCCTTAGCCGGCAAATACATCAAAAAAGTAGTGTTGGAACTTGGAGGCTCTGACCCGTGTATAATCATGCCGGATGCCGACCTCAAGGCCGCGGCCAAAATATCAGCCATGTCGCGCTACCAAAACACCGGACAGAGCTGCATTGCGGCCAAGCGCTTTTTGGTATTTGATTCGGTTTACGATGAGTTTTTAGCCTTGTTTAGCGAGGAAGCCAAGAAGTTTATTCCAACAGATCCATTGGATCCCGAATCGAATATGGGAACCTTGGCCCGAAAAGACTTGGCCGATAAGGTGATGGAACAAGTAGAGGATGCCATAAACCACGGCGCGCGTTTACTCTTTGGCGGTGAACGCTTGAGCGATACGCGTATTAGTCCGGGTGTTTTAGTGGATGTAACACCGGCTTGTAGGGTATACAAAGAAGAACTGTTTGGCCCCATCGCTAGCTTTTACAAAGTAAAAAGCGAACAAGAGGCTCTGCTTCAGGCCAACGACAGTAACTACGGGTTGGGAGCCAGCATCTGGACAAAAAACACCGAAAAAGCCCGGGCCTTGGCGGAAGAATTGGAATGCGGAATGGTCTACTTCAATACCCTGGTCAAATCAACGCCGGAGCTGCCGTTTGGGGGCTTAAAAAATTCGGGAATTGGACGCGAACTCAGTGTGTTGGGCATCCGTGAATTTACCACACATAAGTTGATCTACCCGCTATGAGCGAATTGCTAACTGCCTATTTTCCGGAGCTTGAACAGGACCAACGAGGGGAACTGTTTCGTCAAATGAAGGAACTTTACGCTTTTTGGAATGCCCAGATTAACGTGATCAGCCGAAAAGACATGGATTCCTTCTATGAACGTCACGTATTGCACAGCCTAGCCATCGCTAAACTCATGGCATTCAAACCCGGCACCCGGATTTTGGATATTGGCACCGGTGGCGGCTTTCCGGGCGTCCCTTTGGCTGCCTATTTTCCGGAATGTGAATTTACCTTGGTCGATTCCATTGGCAAAAAGATTAAAGTAGTGAATGAAGTGAGCGAAAGCTTGGGCCTGAAAAACGTAAAAGCCTACCACGCCAGAGTAGAAGACATTCCGGGCAAATTCGATTTTATCGTAAGCCGAGCGGTTGCCCCTATGCTGGAGTTAGCCGACTGGACCCTGCGAAAGATAGCGCCAGGACAAGGTCATGATTTAGCCAATGGTTTTCTCTTCTTAAAAGGCGGGGATTTACACGCTGAAGTGCAGTCGTTTAAAGAGAAATACAAGGGCTATCGAGTTGATACCTACGTATTATCCGACTGGTTCAAGGAAGACTTCTTTTCGACGAAACAACTACTGCATAGCTACCAATTCAAGAGATAAGTTATGAATTACCCTGACTTTTAGCTTATTTTGAACAAAAGATTGGTGCCTTCGGGTACCTCTCCTTTTCATACGCTAATGGGGCTCCTTCACGGGAGTCCCTATTTTTTTATCCCGACAGAACGCTTGAAGTCGGCGCTTACTGCAAGCGGAAACCAAATCCCCAAAACAACCTCAACTTAGGACTCCCTAAGGTACTGTTTGCACTTACAATGACCGGACCTACCCGGGTATTAATACCTAGTTGTAGTCCATAAGCTACCTCATGCACGGCTTTCCGATCGTCCAGCTCATCGAAATGCAAATCGAATTTGTAGAAGTTAGAGAAGAAGTCTGTGGCATTGTTACCGGCACCAAAAAGGCCTACTTGTCCGTGTAGATAAAAGTTCTTTCTAAAACTCCATTGTACCCCGGTTTGCACACCCATGATTTGAGAGATCAGGTATTCGTATTCGTGGAATCCGAAAGCCTGTATGGCATTATCTCGAGGACGAGCCACATAGCCTCCCAGGTAAAAATTTTCCGCTACGGCGAATCCTAAAAATTCATCTTCGTTCGGCATCTTTAGAATACCCGCCACATTGAATTGGTTCGTCCAGGTAAATCCTTTAGCGAAGGGGATGTATTTTTTCAATTGAAACTGAAACTTTACCAAAGGCTTGTAGTTGAATGCATAGCGATCAATGTAGCCGCCTGCGCTGTCTTGCCCGTATAAATCTTCGTATCCATTCGAGGCCAGAATCAACTTGAGCTGTTTCTGAATTTCCAATCCAGACTCCGGAAAGTAAACTTGATTCAAGCTGTTGTAGGTATAGCCTAGTTGAAATGCTGTCCGGTTGAAGGCATATTCGTCTAAAGCCAACACATCCAGGGTATACGGGTTATTTCGCGGGTCAATCCGCGGTTCCACCAAATCGCGTTCTAAACTCAAGCCGAGGTAGACAGCCGAATGTCGGTTGAGGGTCTTATTCAGTCTCAAATTAAACCGGGTATACCGGTCTACCAAACGCTCCATCAGCTCACCTTCATCGTATGAATTAATGAGCAATCGCTCAGAAAACAACTCGCTACTGACCCAGTACCGCATCCGCTTATCCAAGAACTTGTAGAAGTGAAGTCGGAATTTTGGATTTTCAGAAAAATCAACCGTAAACAATGCCCTCGATTCAGTCAAAAGGAAATTTCGGATGGTATAGTTTAAGATGATACCGGTGCTTTGGTAATTGTCGTGGTGAAACGCCACTTTCAACGTTGCCGGTGGCTTGGGTGCCGCGTAAAGCTCCAGTTTTTCTCCATCATCGGCTGTTTTTAAGTTGAAATAGACCCTTTCATAAAAACGGGTTCCGTATACATTATCTACCCCATCCAAAAGCTGGTCAACGGCGTAATTTTGACCCGGTTTCACCCCCATTTTGCCTAAGAGCATTTTTCTATCCGCACTCAAACCAGCTTTCACCTCTACAGCCGATATACAAATGCTATCAATTTGTGTAATTGGAGCAGGCATTCTGTTCATCCCAGCGAGCTTCTGCCTGCGTGCCAAGGCCTTGAGTGCCGGTAGCGACATACGCGCTGCCGAATCGCCTAAGCGGAGAATTTCATCGTATTTATTGAAATCTCCGGCACCGATTTCAGCCAATACATCGTTTGAATTGACCAAAATATCGCACAGTTCTTTTTGTTTTTTGCTGTCTTCCAGGCGGATAAAACTCGCACTTTGGTAGAGCAGTTTGATGAACGAATTCATCTGCTGCTTGCTGTACAGCTTGCCTCCCGTGTAGGCACCAATGATAAATTCAGCACCCATTTCTTGCGCCAATTCTACCGGAAAATTCTTCACCAAGCCACCATCAACCAAGAGCAGTGTATCGCGCTCTACCGGGGTAAAAACGGTAGGGATAGCCATGGAAGATCGCATGGCCAGTGGCAGGTATCCGCTCTTTTGCACCACCGGCTCTCCACTTAAAATATCAGCCGTCATGCACCGAAAAGGAATCGGCAGGCTATCGAAATCATTGATGTGGTGAACGTGGAAAGTCAGCCTACTGAGCAGGTCTATCAATCCTTGTCCCTCAATAATACCCAGCGGGAGCCCCGGTTTCAGCCTATCGTAAGAGGGCAGTTCAAGTTGATATTTCCCAAACTCATCCTTCTCTTCAATGTTAATGTCCGAAAATTCTACCTTGTTACTCAGGAGCAAATCCCAATCTATACCCCGAACCAATTCTTCAATTTGTTGTCCGGAATAACCACACGCATACAAGCCGCCCACGATGCTTCCCATGGATGTTCCGGTAATGTAATCAACACGGATACCTAAGGAATCGATGAGTTTGAGTAAGGAAATATGAGCTATTCCTTTCGCACCGCCTCCACTCAACACCAAGCCTATTTTAGTTTCTCCTCGTATTCCAACCTCTTGCGAATGAAGCGGTTTAGACAAGATCAAAAGCAGACTTAGTATAGGTAAAAGAAAGTAGCTTCGCATACCGTTCGAAGATAAATATTCCGCCTGTTTCACAGGATGCTTTTTTATTTGAAACAGTAGTTCTATCTTTGCAACCCTTAAAATTTTATATTTAAACGATGTACGCAATTGTAGAAATAGCTGGTCAGCAATTCAAAGTTCAGAAAGACCAGATGGTGTATGTGCACCGCCTTTCTGACGCTGAAGGAGCTAGTGTAACCTTTGACAAGGTGTTGTTGGTAGACAACAACGGCGATGTAAAAGTGGGCAAACCTGTATTATCAGGTGCCGCTGTTACCGGTAAAGTAGTATCTCACCTGAAAGGTGACAAGGTAATTATCTTCAAAAAGAAGAGAAGAAAAGGTTACCAAAAACAGAATGGTCACAGACAATCATTCACCAAAATTCAAATCGAGGACATCAAAGCTTAATTGATTTAAAGAAATGGCACACAAGAAAGGCGTCGGTAGTTCCAAGAACGGAAGAGAGTCAGAAAGCAAACGACTTGGCGTAAAAATCTACGGAGGACAATTCGCCAAAGCCGGTAATATTATCGTAAGACAACGCGGTACAAAACACCACCCGGGTACAAACGTAGGTATTGGTAAAGACCATACCCTTTTTGCTTTGGTTGATGGTACTGTAGTTTTCAAAAAAGGACGTAACGATCGTTCTTTTGTTGCGGTTGAGCCTAGCGCTGACGTGAACTAACGACAAACAACGAAAAAATACCAAGCCGGTTCGTTCGCGAATCGGCTTTTTTGTTTTAATCCGTTTCAGTCAGCCTCATTAGCTAAGCATAAACTAGATCACTCAAATACAGTTGTGTGTTTTAATCGAAAATCAATCCATTACATTAATAGGCTGACTAAAACCGCCTGAAAGTAAACATTTCACAGTCCCGTTGAGTTGGGCTCAGCCGGCTCTATACACCCACTCACCCTTGCGGTTCATGTAGCCTTTTTTACCATTGGCTAATTCTATCCAGGTAAGGTAGCTATCAAAGTTCACCGGGCTTAGGAGCTGCAGGTCGCGGTAGACCCTTCCCTGCTTGTCCATCAAAAACCAAAACCCATTTTCTTTTACCGAAGCGTATTTACCATAGAATGGCCAAGCTTCTTGCACATACGGATCGAGCGCTACTTTACCGTTTGTTGTGATATAAAACGCGTGATCTCCTTGCCTAACCGGTATCCACTCGTCTGCGCAGTTACCAATGAAACTGAAGGAATCCGGACTAAGTGTATCGCCTGATAGCGCGGTCAATTTCCAAGTGGTCGTTCCTTTGAAGCATACCCCTAAAACCCTTTCGGCATAGTCGCTGAGTCCGGCATAATTAGGGTTTAAGGCATAGCGCCCCTCTTTGTCTATCAAGGCCCAATAGCCGTTTTGCAAAACCCGGGCATAACCATTGTGAAAATGCAAAGCCGAATCGTAATCTCCTTTTAAACGAATAACACCATCTGTGCTGATGTAATTCCAGCCGCGGTATGTTTTAACCGGTGCGAGTCCCTCTTTAAAAGCCAAGGCATCGGCAAAGCCAAATTTTATTTTGAGTTGAAAGCTATCGTTGATGTAAAACCATTTGGTAAATTCACCCGGTTTGTTCACTGAAACGGCTGCATAACCTTCGCTAAATGCTCTAGCTTGGGTGTATATAGGCGGTACCACTTCATTGCCAAAGCTGTCGATAAAACCCCATTTATCGCCCTTCTGAATAGGCCAATATTGACTTCTAGCCGAGGTGACCACTAAAAAACTAAGCAGTAAAATAGTCCATTTCTTCATATCAGGATACGCGCTCTTTTATAAGCTCGCTGTAGGCTAACAAGGACAATTTACGTTCCTTTTCTACCGGAATAGCCTCAAGCAAACGTTCTGCCTTTAAGAAGTAATTTTCACTCAATTCAGTTGCAAGGGTTCGAATATTTAATCGCTCATACACTTCTTTAACCGCTGCAATCTTCGCTTCCGCCTGGGCAGGATCCCTTTGTCCGATCCACCTGTTTAAGGTGGCCAACTCCTCTCCTTTTGCAAGTTCAAATGCTTTCAATAGAAGCCAAGTCTTTTTATCGGAAAGTATATCGCCAGCCACTTGTTTTCCTACTTTGGCAGAATCGCCATAAACATCAAGGATATCATCCATCAACTGAAATCCGATGCCCATGTTTACGCCATAATCGTAAAGCAGTTCGGCATCGTTTTCATGGGCTGAAGCTACCAAAGCTCCTGTTTTCAAGGCGCAACCCAAGAGTACAGCCGTTTTTAAGGTGATCATTTGGATGTATTCCTCTACGGTTACGCTATCGCGACTCTCAAAATCCATGTCCATTTGTTGTCCTTCACAAACCCCAGCTGCCGTTTGGTTAAAGAGCTCCAATACCTTTACCATCTGCACCCCATCTACCTTCATCATCAGCTCGTAGGCTTTCACCAACATCAGATCACCCGACAGAATTGCTGTTGGTTCGTTCCACTTTTGGTGCACGGTAGCTTGGCCTCTTCGCAGGGGAGCCTTATCCATGATGTCGTCGTGCATCAAGGTGAAATTGTGAAAAACTTCGATCCCTAAGGCCGGTTGTACCGCTTTTTTGATGTCGCCATGGAAGAGGTCGCAGCCCAAAAGTGTGAGCAATGGACGCATTCTTTTGCCACCCAATGCCAGTATATAATTTAAGGGATCGTAGAGGTTGGCCGGCTCACCTGCAAAGTGCAAACGCTCCATGCTTTTCTCAATTTGATCCGAGAGTTCTTCTAGTCGTTTCATAAAGCTTAGCGATTTACAAAAATGAAATCGATATGCCGTTTAACCGGGTCTGTTTTTTTCACTTGAATTTTCACCATATCGCCAATACGGTAACGTTTCTTGTAGCGTTTGCCCACCACGGCGCGTTGTTCTTCATCAAATTCATAGAAATCATCGTGCATGGTATTCAATCGAATCATGCCCTCACACTTGTTTTCGATCAGCTCTACGTAGATACCCCATTCGGTAACACCGGAAATAACGCCTTCAAAAACGCGTCCCTTAAACTGAGATAGGTATTCCGCCTGTTTGTATTTTACGGATGCGCGCTCTGCCTCGGCTGCCTTTTGCTCCATTTCTGAGCTGTGTTTGCACTGTTGCTCCAAGAAAGCCTGGTCCATGTACTTCGGCAGCTTGCTCTTGTTTAAGTAGAGTTCCAATAAGCGATGAGCCATCAAGTCTGGGTAACGGCGTATAGGTGAGGTAAAATGAGAATAGTGATCGAAAGCCAAACCGTAATGGCCTGCTTTTTTGGTGGTGTACAAAGCTTTGGCCATGGTGCGGATAGCCATCGACTGCAGGATATTTTGCTCCGGCTTGCCTTCTACATCTTCCAATAATTGATTGAAGGAAGAGGCGATTTGCTTTTCACTGCCGGTTTTGATTTCGTAACCCCATCGCTTAATGAACTTGGAGAATTCGATGATCTTTTCTTCGTTTGGCGAGTCGTGAACACGGTAAACAAAAGGTTTGAATCCGCCTTTTTCCTTTCTATCCCGGCCTTCATTCTGTTTGTAGCCAAACTCCGCCACTTTGCGGTTTGCCAGCAGCATAAACTCTTCAACCAGCTTGTGGGCGTCTTTTCTAACTTTCTTGTATAACTCAATAGGTACTCCTTTTTCGTCGAGGCGGAATTTCACCTCTTCCGTTTCAAAGGATATCGCTCCGTTTTTAAAGCGTTGTTCTTTCAAAGCTTTGGCCATGGAATTCAGCATGAGCAATTCTTCGGCATGATCACCTTTGCCCGACTCCAGCACTTCCTGAGCTTCTTCGTAGGTAAAGCGTCGATCTGAATAGATTACCGTTTTGCCAAACCATTCATCTTTGACTTGTCCGGCGCTGTTTAAGTGAAAAATAGCCGAGAAGGTCAGTTTCTCTTCGTGTGGTCTGAGGGAGCAGACACCGTTCGATAATTTCTCCGGTAACATGGGAATGGTTCGATCCACTAGGTAGACGGAGGTAGCCCGCTCAAAAGCCTCATCGTCTAACACGGTTCCGTGCTTCACATAATGGCTCACATCGGCAATGTGTACGCCTACCTCAAAGAGGTCGGACTCCAGTTTTTTAAACGATATCGCATCATCAAAATCTTTGGCATCGGCCGGGTCTATGGTGAACGTAAGGGTATCGCGCATATCCCTGCGTTTCGCTATTTCTTCTTTGGATGGCGTATCGGAAATCTCAGAGGCCATGGCTTCTACCTCGGGCGGGAAAGCCACTTGGAAACCAAATTCGGCAATGATGGCGTGCATTTCCGTATCGTGTTCACCCGGTTTGCCGAGGACTTGAGTAACCTTACCAAATGGGTTCTTGGCTTTTTCCGGCCAGTCGGTAATTTCAACAATCACCTTCTCTCCGTCTTTCGCTCCATTCAGGTTTTCTGCGGGAATAAAGATGTCGACGTACAGCTTACGATCATCCGGAAGGAAAAAAGCGTAATCGGCCATGCGGTCAAGCGTTCCCACAAACTTGCGGCGGGAGCGCTCTAGAATCTCCATCACTTCGCCCTCCATACGTTTGCCTTTCTTTCTAGCGAAAAGCTGCACCATCACTAAGTCGCCATGTAGTGCATGGTTGAGGTCGCGCGGGGCGATGTAGACATCCTCTTCGCCTTCTTGTTCAGACACCAAGAATCCGGCACCTTTGGCGGTTATTTGGATATAGCCTTCTATGCGCGACATTTGATGCACGTAGTGGTATTTTCCGCGTTCTAATTCTCCAATTAAATCCTTCGCCAGCAGCGTATTTAAGGCCACTATAATTTCCTGACTGTCGTGTTGATCTTCCAGTCGGGCTTTCACTTGTTTGTGGTTGAAGAGTTTGGTGGGGTTGTTTTTAAACAAGCGAAGTATGGCTTGTTCCAATTCGGGGTTCGCATTTTTCTTACTCACAACCCAAAGGTACAAAAGCCCAGATGCTTATAGTTATGTCAGCGTTAAACTTTCCAATTCAATTGGCTTCGGGCGCATGTTTCAGCTGGAAAAATTCATTTTCACTTTGCGCAACCAAATAGTTTCCTATATTTGCAACCATATAGTTGCGAATATGAGTACCCGAAGAGATGTTTTCCAAGCCATTTCCGACCCTACCCGCAGGGCCATTATCACGCTAATTGCCGTTCAAGCAATGACTCCAAATGCCCTAGCTGAGCATTTCGATAGCAGCAGGCAAGCCATTTCAAAGCATCTTAAGGTACTCCAGGAATGTGATGTGGTGCAAGCCAAACAATCCGGAAGAGAGATTTATTACCACCTCGAAATGGAGAAATTGAAAGAAATAGACAAGTGGTTAGCTCAATTCAAGAAGATGTGGGAAGACCGTTTCAATCAATTGGATGAAGTACTGACAACCTTAAAAAAGACAAACAATAAAAAATGAAAAATCTATTGCACTTCGACTTTCAAGTAGATAAGAGCCGAACCAAAATTCAGGTAGAGCGTGAGTTTGCCGCCGATCGGGATATGGTTTGGGCAGCTTGGACTGAACCTGAACTTCTAGATTTGTGGTGGGCGCCAAGGCCTTACCAAACTCAAACCGTAAGTATGGACTTCCGCAGCGGTGGTGCCTGGTTTTATTACATGTACAATCCGGAAGGCGAACGACACTACTGTCGGGCTGATTACAGCGAAGTGCTTCCCAAAGAATCCTTCACTGGACTCGATGCATTCTGTGATGAACATGGTAATGTATCGACAGAAATGCCAAGAGCCAATTGGAAGTCGAATTTCTTCGATAAAGATGGGCACACTTTGGTAAAGGTTGAGATTAGTTATGCCTCGCTAGATGAGTTGGAAAAGGTGATTGAAATGGGATTCAAAGATGGCTTCAGCATGGCCTTACAAAACTTAGATCAATACTTGGCTGCACAGGGCAAGCTTCGCATGGCACTGAACACAGGAACAGGCCCTCGGGTGAACACCTACCTCAATTTTCCCGGCAATACAGAAGAAGCTTTCAATTTCTACAAAAAAGTATTCAAAAGCGACTTCACTGGTGGCATTCAGCGCTTTGAAGACGCTCCGGCTGAAGATGGTAATCCACCCTTATCTGAATCGCTAAAACGAATGATTTTGCATGTTCAGTTACCCATTTTAGGAACGCATATTCTAATGGGCACTGATGCACCGAAAGAAATGGGCTTTACTGTCGAAGTTGGAAACAACATGTACATCTCGCTTGAACCAGAAAGCCGCACTGAAACGAAGCGCATTTTCGAAGAATTGTCGGAAGGTGGAAATATCACCATGCCCTTAGCTGATATGTTTTGGGGCGCTTATTATGGAAGCTTTACTGATCGGTATGGTATAAACTGGATGCTGAACTGCAACACCAAAGACTAATATTCAAGCATAAAAAAGGACAGCCTAGGCTGTCCTTTTTATGTAGCTAAGTGAATTACACTTATTTCATTTCTCTGTAGTACTGGAAGAAATATGGAATGGTTTCAATGCCCTTGTAGAAATTGAATAAGCCGTAATGCTCATTGGGTGAGTGCAGTGCATCTGAATCCAAGCCGAAGCCCATCAATACCGATTTCAATCCCAATTCTGCTTCAAATAAAGCGACAATCGGAATGCTGCCTCCACCACGCGTTGGGATAGGATCTTTACCGAAAGTTGTGGCCATCGCTTTAGCCGCAGCTTGGTATTCGGCTCCATCAGTCGGTGTTAAAACCGGATTACCACCATGGTGTGGCGTCACTTTTACGCTGACAAAAGGAGGAGCGATTTTATTGAAATGCTTTTCAAATTTTGCTGTAATCTCTTCACCGGTTTGGTTCGGAACCAATCGCATCGAGATTTTAGCGTAGGCTTTTGATGGAAGTACCGTTTTGGCTCCTTCGCCGATATAGCCACCCCAGATACCGTTTACGTCTAAAGTTGGACGAATACCGGTACGTTCAATGGTGCTGTATCCTTTTTCACCTTGCACCTCGTTGATGCCCAGGTCTTTTTTAAACTCTTCCAAATCGAACGGCGTTTTCGACATCGCCTCACGATCGCTAGCGGAAGTCTCTAAAACATTGTCGTAGAATCCTTCTACCATAATGCGACGGTCTTCATCGTGTAGGGATGAAATCATATCGCATAGCACGTTCACAGGGTTGGCCACGGCACCGCCGTATACCCCGGAATGTAAATCGCGGTTCGGACCGGTTACCTCAACTTCCACATAGCTCAAGCCACGCAATCCCACATCGATAGAAGGAATGTCGTTGGCAATCATAGAAGTATCAGAGATCAGAACCATATCAGCCTTCAGCTTCTCTTTGTTAGCGATGCAGAAAGGACCGAGGTTAGGTGAACCTACTTCTTCCTCCCCTTCAATCATGAATTTCACATTGCAATTGAGGGTATTAGTCTGCATCATCGCTTCAAATGCTTTGATGTGCATGTATACCTGTCCTTTGTCATCGCAAGCTCCGCGAGCGTAGATTTTTCCATCGCGGATAGCCGGCTCAAATGGAGGGGTCGTCCACAGTTCATAGGGCGTTGCCGGCTGCACGTCGTAGTGACCATACACCAATACCGTTGGCCAGGAGGCATCGATAATTTTTTCGCCGTAAACAATCGGATAACCGGCAGTTTCACACAGTTCAACTTGGTCTGCACCGGCTTCGATCAGCTTGTTTTTGATGTATTCAGCGGCTTTGATGGTATCCGCTTTAAAGGAAGAATCTGCGCTCACTGAAGGGATGCGCAGCAATTCTTTCAATTCTTCGAGAAAGCGATCTTGGTTCGCTTGTATATACGATTGTCTATCCATGATTTCAATTTGCGACGAAATTAAGAAAGCCTTGGGGAAAAGACGCAATAGCTCGACGTACTTCTAAACAATGCAAAGCTAAACCGCATCCCTGCCGCGTTTGGGCTACAGGAAATGCTACGAAGTTCTTTTGCAATCCTCAAATTCGCCTACCTTTGTAGCAGGGCCGGACTATTTGAAAAATTCAACATTTAGACCATACCGACTGAAATCTGCACTCCGAACAGGCCAGGTAGTCCTGAAAAGGATGATTCTCACGAACGCTGGAAGTTCTAAACGCAGGCTAAGTCAAATCCTATTATCTAGGAATTTTTCAACCGGCCCTTTTTTCACATTGCTCTCGCAACCTTTTCTTCTGAATTAACATCTAGTTACTGATTCTCGTGTTTTATGGATTTGTCCATTGCAAATACACTAAGAATTCTATTTTTGTGGTTTAACTATCTAAAACAGAACACAGACCTTTTTATGAAAAGACTCTTACGAATCATTTCATGTACTGCACTAGGACTGTTTGGTATGAACAACTTGCACGCTCAAGTGCTTGGAGGATTACCTAACAACTGGCAAAACATTACAGATCTAGACACGGGCGTTGTTGGAGCCTCCTCTTTCGTTATTGGAAACAAAGCCTACGTAATCGGTGGCGACACGTCAGATTACCATGGTGTATTCAAGAAATACCGCAAATCCCTTCGTGTTTACGACTCTACTACCAATGCTTGGTCGTATGTAGGTCAATTTCCCGGCATTGCCCGTATAGGCGCTGTGGCATTCAGCATCGGCGGAACCGCTTACTACGGTTTGGGCATGGATACTACCGGACATTTCGATACCGGCACATTCAACGGTAATTTCCAAAACTACTTTAAACGAAACTATTTGAAGGATTTCTGGAAATGGAATCCGGGCACCAATACATGGACTAAACTGGCTGACTTTCCGGATGAAGCGCGAGCTTTCGCTAGCTCTGTCGTTTATAAAACAGGGAACAAAGCTGCTGTAATCTTTGGTATGGGTGAATGGATCGATCCTGCGGATAACCTGAAAAAAACGTTCTATTACGACGATTTTTGGGAGTTTGATGCCGGAACGGAGAGTTGGGTCCAAAAAGCTGATTATCCTCCAGGCGGACGAGCCAATGCTGCTGCGGTAGCTTTAGACGGAGGAAAAATATTTGCCGGTTTAGGTGATTCTGGGGTGTTTAATCAATATTTAAGAGATTGGTGGGAATTCGACATTGCAACGAATAATTGGATCCCAAGAGAGTCATATCCAATTGTTTCCGTAATAAACCCGGGTGCCTTTAATTTCGGGAATGTTGGTTACGTTGTTGGCGGTTACAATGGGTTATGGAATAAATCCTTTTTAGAATATGATGGCATCGATGATGTTTGGCAACAATATCCAGACTACATAGACTCAGGGCGTTTCCAAGGGGTTCATTGGATGATCGGTAGCATGGGTTACTACGGTGCGGGTTTCAGAGGTAACTCTGAAGAATTAGAGACCGTAGCGAAGTACTTTATTGATACCAACACCATTCGTATCTTAACCAATTTCCCGGATACCATTTGTGCGGGAGATTCCATGGCATTTTCCTATACATCAGGTAGAACGTTTGGTTTAAATAATGTATTTCGTGTTCAAATGTCCGACTCAGTGGGCACTTTTTCTTGGCCGCCATCTACGGTGAGCATCGTAGGCGAATTTAATAGCACTTCTCCCAATGGGATTTTCAAAGTACGACTTCCTGAAAATGTAAGAGCAGGCCGAAAATATCGCTATCGAATAATCAGTACTGACCCTTATGTACTAGGCAGAGCAAGTGATTCTTTTGTGGTTAAAGCAAATCCTTCCTTTGTCTACAATGTTAATTCAAATCCGTTAATAGATACGATTTGTATAGGTGCTGACTTCTTTATTCCTGCCATCGTTAACGGTACAGCATTCAATACAAATGGCGTGTTTCAATACCAATGGAGAAAAAATGGCGTTATTATACCAGGCGCAAACAAAGACACGCTCTATTTAAATAATATTCAATTAGGCGATGCGGGCAATTACGACGTAATTGCGACTGGTGATTGCTTCCCAGACACATCGTTAACTTATCGTATTGCCGTTGTCAATATTCCTCCGCCAGTGATTAATTTTCAGCCTTCAGATACAATCAGTACTGGAGATACCATTTTTGCCTGTGAGTTTACACCAATTTCGTTCCGCGTTGCCGCATCAGGTTCTCGCTTGAATTACGAATGGTATTTTAATGGACAAGTTTTGCAACAAGAGCCACATATCATAGGATACGGAACAAATAAGTTAGATGTAATTTCCATAAAACAATCGGACTCTGGTTGGTTTAAGGTTAAAGTGTTTGAAGACTGTGGAGCATTTACCTTCGCAGATAGCTTTTTGTTGAGCGTGCTTCAGATTCCAAGAATTACTTTAGAACCTTCAAACATAACGCCAGCAGTATTAGAGGGAAGTGATGTGTTTTTTGAAGCAGAAGCAACTGGCTTCGACCTAAAGTATCAATGGCGTTCAGGGTTTACTCCACTTTCAGACAATAGTAAATATTCAGGAACAAAAACACCTCGTCTTGATATTTCAGACGTTTCACTTCTTGATGTAGAATTCTATTCTGTTGTTATTACAGGTGGTTGTGCCCCACCCGACACGTCTAATCTCGCGATACTCGAAGTTGATATGTCACCTTTTATTACACGACAACCACGTGACACCCTTTACATTTGTGAAAGGAGCTCATCCAGTATTAGCGTTTTAGCTGATGGTATTAACTTAGGTTATCAATGGGGACGATTAAATGGTGCACTGAGTGGCAATTTATCGGGAGTTAATACACGTATCTTAGAATTTAATTTCGTAGATCTATCTGACGCAGACGAATACTATTGCGATATTGATAATGGTGCCACTCCTCCTGTAATTGTTCGTTCTGATAATTGCAGGGTGATTGTTGTACCGATTCCTAATAAGCCGGTCATAACAAAATTCGGCGATCTCTTGCAATGCAGCGAAATTGGAGACAGTTACCTTTGGTTCCACAATGGAGTTTTCAAAGCTCAATTTTACCAAAGAACAATTAAGCCGGATAACCTTGTAGGCGATTGGGAGGTTCGAGTGGTTGTTCGTTCTTGCGTTTCACCTAAGTCTGAACCTTTTGCCTATTTCTTATCGGCTCAGAATCTGAACTTCCAGTCATTGGATATGTATCCAAACCCTGCGGTGGAAAGCATTACCTTGAAAATCCCAACGGCTAATTCGGCTAACCCT
>FWPV01001434.1_pt1 | contig 53187 bp, 54 predicted proteins | sample 2228371 | NCBI WGS metagenome assembly FWPV01 (sample SAMEA103939776, study PRJEB20133) | metagenome
GCATGACCGTCCGAGAGGTTCTGCAGCTCCAGCTTTTCGTCACCGACGAGTCTTCGGCCATCCAGTGGCTCAAACAGCAGCTCACCAAGAAGCCGCAGACCTTCCAAGAAATCCACCCGCAATTCATCAAGGAAATCGGCGGCTGGCAAAAACACGAGAAGCCACTGGAGCTCTCCGAACTGCTCGAGCAGAACTTCCTCCGCTACGACGGCAAGGGACCGATCCCGCCTCAGATCGTCTCCTGGCTGAAGCAAAGCGAAGAAATGCGCAAAACCATTCAAAATGAGCTCGCCTCGGGACGGGCCACGGACGAAAACGGCCAACTCAGCACTCAGTCCTCAGTCCTCATCACTCGCTCCAAGGACCGCTGGTATGTGCCCGACCCCAACAAGGCCGGCGACCTGGAGAAGCTGCGCGAGCGGTCGCTACTCAAGGAGTTCGAGGAATACAGGGCATCCAGCCAGAAGCGCCTGAAGGTGTTCCGCCTCGAGGCGGTGCGGGCCGGATTCAAGAAGGCGTGGCAGGAGCGCGACTACGCCACCATCATCACCGTGGCCCGCAAGATTCCCGAGAACGTCCTCCAGGAAGACCCGAAGCTCCTCATGTGGTACGACCAGGCGCTGACCAGGACTGAGTAACGAGGACTGAGGACTGAGTATGGCGAAGATTGAGAAATTCGAGGATTTGATTGCGTGGCAGAAGGCGCGGGAATTGACGCGGGCGATCTATGAAGCCACTCGGCAAGGGGCATTTGCCAAGGACTATGGTTTGAGCGGGCAAATTCAGCGCGCAGCAGTTTCCATCATGTCCAACATCGCGGAAGGCTTCGAGCGCGGCGGGCGTGGTGAGTTCCATCAGTTTCTTTCCACCGCAAAGGCTTCCTGCGCTGAAGTACGATCACAATTATATGTGGCGAGCGATATTGGTTATCTGAAGAAGCCTGAATTCGACCGCCTCATGCAGCAAGCCGAAGAAGTTGCCCGAATTATCGGTGGTCTTCGAGTATCTGTTCAGAAACAAAGGAAGGACCGAGGACTGAGCGATGAGGACTGAGATTGAAGAAGGGAAATGGGTTTTCTCAAATTCTCGTCGTTCCGTCGGGAAGATCATCGAATTGACTCTTCTTTGGGGGCAGTCCATGGCCCGTGTGTGGTTTCCGGACCCCAACACAGAGAGGGAAGAAACGGGAAGGGGGACGCCACCCTTCCCGTTTTCTTTCGGGACGCATCACAAAGGCCTGTAGGCATGGACACAACGCCTTCTTTCCCAGTAAGGCGGGGTGAGACATGCCCATACGGAGATGTAGCCGTCCAGTTTGCAGGGCATGACGCGGCGCATCCAGGCGGTTTCGGCTGTTGGATCGGGCATCACGTCGATTTTGTCGATCAGGCCGTAGCCTAGCCTTCCGAGTTTGCCAAGGTGGTTTACTGTGCGGAGAAGTTCTGAGATTTCGTCTTTTGCTCCAATGCAGTAAGCATGAGCCTGTTTAGCTCGCATCACGGGTGTCAAGAAGCGATAGGCCTTGTCGGGGCCGGTACCTGGGGTGATTTTTTTGAATGTGCCGAGAATACCTCGGGAATGGTCGGCCGCTCGTTGCCACTGGTCGAATTTTCGTATGGACTCGACCATCCATCTGTTTGAAATCCCGCCAAACTCGATCCAACTGGCTTTCCAGACAAAGGAATCCTTGTATGTATAGCGTTCGAGAGGGAGGTTTTCCTGTGCCCTGAGATCGTGACCTTCGCGTTCCACGGCGGCGCTTGCCAGGACGGCATCGAAGTGGATTGGATGTTCAGGTGTGACAACGGGACTTGCAAGGTAAAAGGTAATTTTAAGCGGTTGCATAGTTAAGCTCCTCACCGTTCAGTTTAAGCATATCACAGACACAGATATTTGTGCAAATGGACGGATGAGCGATATTGCCTTTGATGAAGGCTGTGCGTTTCTAACGCATTTTTCTCAATCATGCTTTGCAATTTGTTATACATTCTCTGTGCGGTTGTGAGAACTTTTTCATTTCTAATGTGTTTCGAACAAATACGCATTGCAACATGTACCGGCTTTGATGTGTTAATTGAAATCCTTTAACGGCTTCTATGCCTTTCTTGCAAACGCGCGTTGCAAATACTTGCCTGGGACTCTACCGAGATCTAGCAAGATGCAATTTTTTAACGCATCCCAATCGAATATGCCTCTTTGCAAATGAATGTAGCCGTGTGCCAAGGCCCATGCTCTGTTTCTTTAACGCATTCCAAGCACAAATGCCATGGACGACCGCGCCGCATAGGCTTTGGTTTGTTGAGAGTTCCCGACATCAGTTCCACCTTTTTGATGTATTTTTTAACAAATCCATCTTCTGTGCTGTTTGTTCTGCAATGGCAACGTGATCGACGGCCCCTACAATGCCACACAAGATTTTTAACAGATGCCAATCAAACATGCTGTTTAAAATTAAGAAACATCTCGATTTAAGCAAACGGGGTAGTTGCAATGTCCTTTAAAGGAGGCAAAAGCCTCAGTAAATTAGATTTTTAACGCGCTTCCAACAATTGCGCTTGCTTTTGGAACCATGTCGGCTTCGCGGGCCAGCCAGGCGACTTTGAGTGGATTTTTAACATGCCTCAAGCAAAAGCCCTTTATACAATTGCAACCAAAAAGTTGCCGTTATCCCGGCGTAGGATCTGTTCCAATGCATTCCTGGCACGGATGCTTTATGCTATTAGCCGCGTGGCTCAAAGTCAATATCCTGCCATGCGTTCTAATGTACTGTTTGCACAAATACTGATGCACAACTCTAGACTTGGTATTCCAAGCGCTTCTTTTGGATCAATTGCAATGCATTTCTTACACGAATGGCTATTGCTATTACTACCAATGTTTTTAATTGCGCCTAAAGTTGCCTCGTTCCTATGCAATCTTAACGCCAATGCTGTTCGCAACGAATTTTTTTAACGCATTCGTGGCACAAATGCTATTTGGAATTAAGGTTTTGAACCTCCCCCGACTAAAGTCGGAGGATTCCGGGTTTGTGTTCCCGAGACTTCGTGCCTGCCTCGGGTACGCGGTCGTAGGAGTCCCTGGGCCGTAGACCCGACTCCATACCGGCAACGGGTCTGGAGTCCGCGCCGGTGGACGCCGTATGTGGCCGAGTGCAAGCAGCCAGCGGGTTCGTGCCTGATCCACGCCGCCATGTAGGCAACGCGGACGCTCCTCTGTCGCCAGAGAAGGCTTCCGGGTGGGTTTGGAGCCCACTCGGCAAGACAACCAAACAAAGCAAGACCGCACCTAACTCCTGGCTGAAGTCAGAAGAATGCGATGCGGGTTTCTTCTTCAATTCCAGACCGTTCTACTTCCGCCTGAACTCCCACGGCGGCACCGGATTCTTCACGCTCCACAAACCAAGCCCAAACTTGCGAGCCATGGCTTCCATCCCACTCCACCTGCTACACTCAGAACTAGTGCAATACCTTGTGAATACCCACGCCAATCCTTCCTGAATCAGCATCTCGTTCAAACTCTTTGAACTACCGTTCGGATACACAATCCCAACAACTCGACCGTAACGATCAGTATCAGCAACAGTATTCACATTAACTTCCCCGCCAAAAACCTGCTCCGCCGTGTATTTCTTCGCCCTTTCCCCAAAATCCTGATGCTTTTCAGGACAATCTATACCATACAACCTAACCCTAACAGACACCCCATACCGTAACACATCAATAGTATCCCCATCCACTACACCAACAACCTTACCCGTCCATCCAAACGCAAAGGACGGAACACATAACAAACACAAGAGCAAAGCATAAACAATGCGTCGCATACGTCCCTCACTCCACATACGCCGCACAAGCCAAACGCAAAGCAGCAACGTCAATATCCTCCAACCTTAACAATTCCATATCTCGACCTTCGTGGTCCCGAGACCCAGACAAAATATGCTCGGCCAACGACACCAACGCCGACCGAGCATCAACAGGAGCATGATGCGCTCCCACAATGTTCGCTAAATCAGCCTCTAACTCCCACTTCAAAATAGCTAAACGACCCAATTCAGAATGGGTGCATCCGCAGATTTCACGCTCTAAATCCTCAACATCCCGACTGAACAAAACATTCTCACCCACTAGCTGGCTCGCAGATGATAGTATCTCTGTCGCTTTCTCAGGCATTTTCAGCCACAAGACAACCCAACCCACATCATGAAAAATTCCCCATACATAAGCCTCATCCACATGAAAACCGCCAACCGACTTCGCAAATAACCGGGTCGTCTCCGCAACCTTGATACTGTGCTCCCATAACTCACGCTCCAACGCCCCACAGGCCCTCACCAAACAGTTCATCCATGCGCTCAAGACAAAACTTCTGTACGCCGCCAAACCAACACGCACTATCGCCTGGCGAACCGTTCGAACTGGAACAATGCCACCATAAAAAGGTGAATTCGCAGCTCGCAGAATAACCGACGTTAACCCAACATCCCGCTCCGTCAACTTGACAACAATATCAATATCTACATCAACACCACCAAGAAGACCCAAAAGCTCAGTATAAACCTCCGGCATCACCGGTAAATCACTCACCAACTGCAAAATCTGCTCACCATTGTCCATGTTCAACCTCCCGAGAAGCAACGCCCTCAACCTTTAAATGCCGCAAACGAGGGTATCGCCGGCGCTCCTCCTCCGCTTCTCCAGCCCTCAAACCAAGCGCATCCAACCGCACCGCCACCAACGACACCACAAATTCCTTCCGCGTAATCCCATCCCGAACCTTGAACCTCTGGCTAAAAAAACCAGGCCTTATGGATTCATGCAGCCATCCCTTTTCCCTCCACCTGTCGCAAAAAGCCATCAGCCGGCCCCGCGCACTCTGTTCATCATCCGCAACCATCTCGTACTGAGACATCCCATGAGTCTCCGCAATCTCACGGATTAACTCGCCCAAAAAATCCAACTTAAAATAGGCAAACCCGTCTGACTGGCTGATCGAACGCCACTCGTTCAAAGCCGTCTTCTCCGTCTCCTTCGGCCAGTTCACGCAATCCCGCATCGCCGCAAACAAAGCCTCGTGGGGAAAATCCTCGGAAATCTCCACCGCAGCAACCTTCTCATAGGTTTTCCGGGGCTGATCACTCCTGTTGCCCAGCGACACCACGGCTTCCATCAGGTCCACGTCTTTCCCGCTTTCCCCTTCTTCTCGTCCTTCTCGGACACATTGTTTCTTCTCAACTTCTTCTCCAGTGCTCCCCTCCTTCTCGATTTTCTCGATTTTTTCAGCCTTCTCCATGGTCTCACTCGAACCACTCACGACCGGAGCGGGCATCACCGGAACCTCAATCTCCCCTTTCTTCTCCCTTTCTTCTCCAACAACTTCTTCCCCTTTTTCGGCATTCCTCTCTGCATTCTTGACTTCTTCTCGCATCTCCACAGGGGAAGACTCCTCTTTTGTGACCTTGCCCGCCAACTGCTCGTATTCCCGCTTCCGTGCCTCACGATCCGCACGCACAACAAGATCCCCCACAAGGGAACCACTTCCCTGCTTAGAATGGTGTAAACGTATGGCATCAAACACGTCCTGGCGCACCCCTTCATCAACTCCACGCTCAAGCAGAAAGTTCAAGGCGAACTCCGCACCATCCCGGGCGTGATCGTCCTGGCTGTAAGCCCCCCGTTCAAAAAGCCCATCCGCCTTACCAATGTCATGCAGAATGCACGCCGTTAGGACAGGAAAACAATGACGTTCATAAGTGTCAGGATACTGCGCCTGAAGAAACTCAAGACCCACCTGCGTCACATGAAGGGAATGAGACAAAAGACTGACGGAAGCCAAAACATCGTGAGTTCCCCCCATTCCACGGTTCTCGCCATGGACCGAACTCACATCCCCATGCTCATCAAGCAAACTCAAGGCATCCGCAAAAACACCTAGCTGCGATTTATCACGAATATAAACAGCCAACTCTGACCATGCCTCATCGCACTCCGCATGCCGCCACGTGCGAGCGGTCCCCGCTTCACCTTTGCCCAACAACTCCGCAGCCTCTTGCGCCTCATCCTTTATTACATCAATCCTTAACCCGGACCCATAACGATAGTTTCTAACAATATCCAACATGGACACGGTCTCTGCTGGCCCGGTAACCTTTTTCGCCTGCGCCCGTATTCTCCTGAAGGCGCAAAACGCTCCCCAAACAGCCCCAACACCAAGAGCCAACAAACAACAACCCCAAAAGAACCACCGGAACCACAGTCCATATCCACTGATCCACGCAATAAACCAGCTCCACGCCACATCACCATAAAACTGCCACCCAATCGCACCCAAACCAACCAGACAAATTACCGAACCAAAAGCAACCTCACTAAGCGTCCTTACACGATACAAATTTAAAGATACCTTCGTCCCCAAAACAGGTATCCCAGATGCAGAACACATGTCGGACACACAGTGCCATAAGGCCCCAGCTCCTAGAAGGTTCGTCCAGATAACAATCTCCTCCTCAAATAACCTGCAACGAATATCCAACACCAAATCAACGCCCACCAGCAGTAACCAAAACACAGCATAAAGGACAAAGTCGTGCCAAAATCCCCTGTGCTCAAAATACAGAACCCCGAACTCTTGCTTGGTGTCCTTGAACAAAGGCCGGATGCGCCCAAAACTCAGCCCCGGAATGATCTGTGTTTCCACAATATCCGGTAAAACCGACCCTATAACCCCAAGAGCTATCCCTATATACCCACTTATCGTTTTCGGCAGCAGCGCCCAAAACAACACCGCCCCCGTTAACTGATGCCCCACAAGCGTCATAAGCCGAAGTCCCCCAAAAAACCGTCATCAATTTTCCTGGTATCAATCTCCCCCTCTTCCTGCCGCCCCAACACCTCAGACACACCACCCACAGCCGTTACCCGCTTCCTCTCTCTCACCCCCACGGGCCTGCCAGTAACAACCCCTTCCTCAGCCCCAACACCCCTCCCAATCATTACACCATCCAAGTACAAGAGCGTCGCATACCGGATCAAATCGGACCTCGACCGAAAATGCCGACCAGGCCCTGCAAGATATTCATCAACCCGATCAAGAAAATCCTGCGTGCAGCGAAGATTCACCTGAAGCCTCTGGGAGAAACCCCGTTCCACGGCCAGCCCCCTAAGAAGGAAATACAACACGATACCCGTGCTGCTTGCACAGCAATAAGGTGTACGACCTCGCATTCGCATACTCGGGTTCATTCAACACACGAACCATCCCCTTCATTTCGTCCGGCAAATGATCAACTAGAATCGAAGCACCACCCCCAAGAACAATGAGCGCCTCCGCCAAACGTAAACGCTCCTCCCAACGCTCACGCACCTTCGCCAACAACCACTCCGCATACCCACGCACAATTCCATCTATGTCGCCGTTGAACTCAATGTGACGCCCAAAACTCCAGCAATGACCAGATAACATCACATCACAGGCTTCCTGCATCGTCGCAAACGTCAACCCGTACTTGAACCGCGCAAGCTCACCAAACTCCTTTACAACCCGCGCAATTCCCCCCATGCTGATCGTCATGCAATCGTTCGGCGCAATCCGCCCACCAACAATCGAAACCACATCCGTCGTGTTGTGCCCCACATCCAACAGCAAAGCCCGCCCCACAGGCTTCACCAAATCCACCTCAACCTTCGCCACAACCGCCTGCGGGTAAACCTCCACCCTCCTAGGTATCACAACACCACGCCCCGTTACCGTAACCTCCCGCAATACCTTCTGGATCTTCCCCCGATACGCACGAAAATCCGCCGGCGGCAACCCAACAGCCAACTCTACATCACTACCCAAACCTTCATCCCACGTTCGCCGAAAAACCTCCGCAACCGCCACAGGCGCATACCGGATCAAAGCATCAATGTCCCGTATCGAAAAACCAGAAGCCGAATGCACCGCATCCTCACCACATAAATAACGAGTCCCCTCATACACGTGATACGAACGCCACTCCTCCACCCCCACCCCATCGTTAATGTGCGCAAACGCCGTAGGGAACTTCCCCCTCTCAACTTCCACCACACCATTCCTCATCACACCACGACAATACTTCGTCCACCCAAAACCAACATCCACACCGTAAAACAACATGAGAACCGCCTCCTTTACATAAAAAAATTTTTTTGGTGCCATCCACAATTCAAAATACAGGAAACAGCACCAAAAGTAAACCGTTCTGTCTAGCAAAAGTCCCCCCAAATGCTAGACGATCAACTTTCTGCCCCCACATCGCACTTTCCCAAATCAACGTGCAAAAAAAACTTGCAAAACACCCTCGCATTAGATAAAGTGCATTTTGAAGGTAAATTGTTCTTACACATCTTAGCGTTGTTCGTTCCCCTACCTAAAAAAAGTCAAGGAGTCCACCCACCCTGGAAGTGTGCGCACAGAGGCACGTATCCGTGCGCAGTCCCAATTATTTCAACAACCAAACCAAAAACGAAAAGGAGAAAAGAAATGGAAAAGAAACAGTTCAGCATCGCCGAAACATTTGGATTGAATGTGCCCAAGAACCTCACGGTTCAGGGCTACAAAAAACCCTCCGAGTTTACCCCAAAACAAGATCCTGATTACATTTTCAGGATCGAAATCCTCCGGGACGTTCTAGCTTGGCTAAATTTTGCCAAGAAAGAAGGTCTCTTCCTCACGGGGCCCACCGGCTGCGGTAAAAGCTCCATTATTGTGGAAACCGCAGCACGGCTGAATTATCCCCTCTATAGGATAACAGCCCATGCGAGGATGGAATTTCCCGAACTCGTCGGGCAATTCATCCTCAATAACGGGCAAACCGTGTTCCATTACGGTCCCCTTGCCCGGGCCATGAGGGATGGGGGTATTTTCCTCCTCGACGAAATCGACATGCTCGACCCGTCCGTCGCCGTCGGGCTAAACGGTATCGTCGAGGGTGCGCCCCTGTGCATCCCCGAAAACGGGGGCGAAGTCATTCATCCCCACCCGGATTTCCGGTTCGTCGCAACCGGCAACACATCCGGGAACGGGAACACCGTAGGGCATTACTCGGGGACACTCAAACAGAACCTGGCCTTCCTGGACAGGTTCTGGGTTCTCAAGGTGGACTACCCGGAACCCGCGGTGGAAAAGACCATCCTCAAAAAGATCGGCTACCTCCCGGACCTGCTCATCGAGCGGTTCGTGCAGGCAGCCAACGAAATTCGAGCGATGTTCGTCGGGGATGGCGATGAAGGGAACTTTGAAAACAGGATAGGGATTACCATCAGCACACGCGGACTTGTGCGATGGGCCTCCCTCTCCGTGTTTTACCAACACATGACTGCACAGGGGGTCAGCCCGATCCACTACGCCCTCGACCGGGCGTTGCTATTCCGGGCGGAACCCTACGAGAGGTCCGCGGTCATGGAAATCGTTCAACGAGTCTTTGGGGACAAACTTCTCCACGGAGATCAACAATCGTCCCCAAATGACTAGCACTTACACCCGGCTGCGGTCTGCTCCCCAGCCGGGATTTTTTTTAAAAAAAAGGAGGAGAAAAGATGTACGGGCGAACGCTCAATATCGTCGCTGCCAGCCTCGGCAGGAAGTACGGCGTTAACGTCCAGTTCGTCGAGCAGAGAACAGCCTCAACGGACGGAAACACCATCCGCCTGCCAGCCACCCTGCTCCTCGAACAAAGCGAGGACAAACTCATAATGGTGCGAGGCTACATCGACCATGAGTCCGCACATATTAGGTGGACTCAGTTCGATGCCCCCATAGACACCATGACAAACGTCCTTGAGGACGTCCGCATAGAGAGGAAAATGGGCGACCTATACCCGGGTTCGGCAGAGAACCTGGCAAAACTGGTCGTCCTCCTCAAAGAAAAAAAACACGCCTTCTCGGTTCCTGAGGACGCAGACGGCATCGGAACGGCCGCACTCTACGTTCTCACGAAACTGAGAAGCGAAATCCTTGGCCAGGACCTGCGACAGGAAGCCAAGCAGGCCAGGAGCATCCTCGGAAAGCACTACACCGAGGAAACGATCCAAACTCTGGATGCGCTCCTGCAAGGCTTTGCTCCTCAAAACATCGCCCAATGCAGGGAACTGGCCAAGAAAATCATGGAGCTGCTGGTCGAAAACTACGAACAGCAGCAACCACTCAAAATCGCCGGGCAACAAGGCGGCGAATCCCAAAACGAAGAAGAGGATTCCGACAGCGCCGCCAGCCAGGGACAAGACGAATCCCAAGACTCAGACTCCGGCGAAAATGCCAAAGCCGCCTCATCCGAATCCGGCGACCACCAACAGAAAGCAGCATCAGGACCTAAGCCGAAGTCGGGCAAAAAGGGAAAGAAACACAACGATGGTGGTACCGGCGACTCCGATGGCATGGCGCAAACCACAAGTGCGTCTCCCTCGGAACAGGGACAAACTCTTACCCCGGTTTCCCGGGAAGAGCTGGTCCAGGCCCTGGAAGAGGCATGTCGGAACCTAGACCTCGGAGAAATCCTCAGAGGTATCTTCGGGACCGACGCCGCCAATTCCAAAATCATCCTCGGGGGCCATGACATGCTCATTGACCCTCGAATGCCCCTTGAGCCCCTGGTTACCCAGGCCCAAGCCATTGCCCGCTACATTGCTCCCATCATCCGGGAGCGCATCCAGTCCCTGGACTGCGTTCGACGCACTCAAGCCAGGTGCGGCACCAGGCTCAACACCAGAGCCCTGGCACGGGTCGCCACAACTCCCACCCCGCTCATCTACGAAAAAAAACACGAGGGCAGAGCCGTTAACTGCACCGTGTATTTGGTCGTGGATGCAAGCTCAAGCATGAATGGGGAACCCATTGAGCAAGCCAGATTGACATCTTTGTCACTGGCCCTGGCATTCAAGGACATCAAGAACGTCAAGCTCAATGTCCTGGCGTTCACCACGCACGAGTACAATGAACGCAGGCCCCTTGTTGCCACCCTGTATGGGGAGCACTACCCCAACCTCGATCCCAGGATGTTCTGCCTGAGGGCCGTCGCCGGAACGCCCATGACCGAAGTTCTTGAATACGTCATGAGCCAAATTACCGACGATGGAAGGAGAAAACTCCTCTACCTCATCACCGACGGTCAACCTGCCAAGCTCGACTCCACCATCGAAGTTCTCTCCAGCCTCAGAAATCTCGGGGTCGAGACCTACGGGATAGGAATCACCTCGGCAGACATGGACAGCATGAGGAAAATGTTCCAGCAAAGGCAGGTGTACATAGAAAACATCAAACATCTGCCCGCAGCACTCATGAGCCTTATGCTCAAACACATCTAACCCCGGGGGGGCAATCCAAACGCCCCCCAAAAAAGAAACGAAAAGGAGGAGAAAATGAATCTTTCAGTTTTGCAAAACGTAATATGCATAAACATCGTCATTCGGATCTGGTCCGGCATGCGTCGCATCAAAAAGGAAGACCTCATGGATGCCGCCGGGCAACTCCCCCCCGACGAGCTCGTAACCCTCGGGAGCAAACGCCTCATGTCCCCAAAAAACCTGGCCCCTTTTCAAACAATACGTGTTCGCGTTGAACGATACATGCGAGCAATCGGGACCAAGTTTCTCGGGGGCTGGGCCATACCCAAGAGCCGGAGCACCGAGGTCGAACATTTCCTCAACCAGACCAAGGCGCAATTCGATGATTTGGTCCAGGAGTTCCTTACGAACTACCACGCCAACATCAACGAATGGGTATCGCAATTCCATGAATGGGAAAATGTCATCCGAAACGCCGTGCCAGAAGAAGATGAAATAAAAAGACGTTTCAGCTTTTCCTGGCAAGGCTACGAGGTCCAAGCCTCACAAAGCGTCGCCACAGAGGGCCTCGTCGAAGAGATCGCGGATCTGCCTAACCGCGTCCTCGACGACATTCAGGCCTGGGCCGAAGAGTCATGGGAAAAAACATTCTCCAATAAAAACGAAATCACGAGGAAATCCCTCAGACCCCTGCGTCGAATGGAACAGAAACTCAGGGGCATGGCCTTCCTCGATCCCATGCTCTATCCCCTGGCCAACCTGCTCCGGGAAGCTCTCAATGTCCCGGACGAAGAGAAAATCGAAGGCGAAGTCCTGCGAAAAATAATGAACGTTCTCTTCATCCTCTGCTCTAAGAAAAGGATGGAGAAATTTGCAGAACAAGCCATCAGCAACCCCAACCACAACCCTCTGGGATGGGATCAATACACAATGCCCCTCGACGAAAACGATTCCCATGGACCTAAAGAAGAACCGCCTCCCATCGTACCCCTCGCCTCTACGCCTAACGAGGAAAACGAAGAGGAGGTGGTAGATTCCCAGGAACCTAAAGAAGAACCGCCTCCTTACACCCCCTCCGCTGAAGACGATAACAAGGATCGTTTCAAGGCGGCCATCGCAAGCGGATGGTTTTAAACACAGTGCAGCCCGCCGCGCTATCGCGCGGTGGGCTTTTTTTTGCCTTCGTTCCTTTAAAAAAACTTGACAGAAAGCCTCGAATGAGGAATTTTTAAATTGTGTTTGTGAGTATATTTAAAGTTGATAACTGCGTCGGCCATTGTAGGCCGACGCAGAAAAAGAAAAGGAGCAAAAAGGTGGGTGTGGGGGAGAGAGCCCATCCCTCTCCCCCCACACCCACCACCCCAAGCTCAAGATGGACCCAGGTTCGAATCCTGGGCGGTTCCGGATGCCCTCCACCGGGAGACCGGCGGCCATTGGTCATGCCGCACGGATACATCTTGAGCTAGGCCGTTCGCATTCGGCCGACCAAAAATGCGATGACGCCGATAATTCGGCTAGGTAGAAGGGGAGAAACCTCTGCCGAAACCGTCCCGCCTAACGGTAGGTGCGGTACCGCAAGGTACCAAAGTGGTGTTCGATTCCCGCCGGGATGAGGCCCAAAAAAAAGCACCCAAACGGGTGCTTTTTTTTTGCCAAGTTTCTGGACGGATCAAACCTGTCGTTTCGGCCTCCTGTAGCGACCACGCTTCTTGGCCGTAGGGGACGCCGCCTCATAGATGGCCGTAAACGTCATGCCTGTGAGTTGATAAATCTCCCTCACCGTGGCCCCGCGACTTAACAAAGCAAACGCCGCATGCTCCTGCTCGGCAGTCCACCGCTTCGTCTTCGCAGGGCGATGTATGCCTCGGGTGTTCAGATAGTACTGCATGGGCATCTTCTCGATGCCAAAAAAGTCCCTGGCCATTGTAATTTCCATGCCGCCCCTTACGAGATCGGCAACAATGTGCATCCAGAACTTCCTGTTCCCCAAGTCCTGCATCAAACAATCCCTTTCACCTCTTTTATTAAGATTAAGCGGCCTGTTCCTGCCGACGCATGATCAGGTCCAATACCCAGTTCTTCCTTATCAGTTCCTTCATGCTCAAATCACAATCGCAAGCCACCAGGTATTCGTCGAAACAGGCCGGAGGAAGCTGAACCATCAGTTGCATCAAATGCGCAAACGTCGAAAAAAGAGCTTTGATCAACATGATCATTGTCGTGATGACAATGTAATAGTTCACGTAAACCGGATACAGCTCCAATGCAATCGAGTTCACAATGGCACGCGTCTTTACATCCAGGTCAGGAGTTCGCACCGGCAAAAATTCAGGCAACGAAGGGGAAATCAACGTCCGATGCAAAATGACAACAGCCGTGCTGAATGACGCTTGCGCTATAACGGCGCGTGTCGCCTTTTTCGCAACCGAATGCATTTCCACCAGGTTCCTGTACTCGGAAAGCAGCACATAGTGATACTCATCAATACCTAATCTTTTGAAAATGACTCTGGAATACTCCTCCGGAAGCAACATGATGTTGTTGATGATCACATTGACGAGCGCCGTAAGATGCATCGTCGTTGCATAGATCTTGCTCGACGCTTCAAAAACGTCCTCGGCACTCGCATCGGGAAGATGTTTCCTAATAATCCGTAAAACACGATCTCTCGTCATAACGGCCTTTTCCCTTAAAGATTCTCGGTGTTTTTTGGAAGCAGGCCCACAATGTAGTGAGAAAGCTCAAGCCTTAGCGTATCCAAAAGAGGCTCAATCGCTGACGTGTGCGTGTACGGAAGCCTCAGATTCAGAATCGAATGAATATTGTAAAGTTTGGAAAAATCAAGCGGATTTATCCTCTCGATTCCTGGAATGACCCACGCAGGGGCTTCCTCTTGGTTCGTCGCGACAAGAACCGTGTAAAGCTTGTTGCCGTCAAGAATATAGTTATCCGAACTGATGACCAGCGGGCGAAGAATGCCATATTCGGCCACTAACCGGTTCAACTGCATGATCCTCGGATCCGTCATGGGATAACTCATCAAAGGGCGTAAAGAGACAAGTTTTGCACGAATCAGCCTCGCCTCCTGAACCCCAACGGGCTCTTGGGCCTGCTGATTCTGCACATCGACTCCACCATGGCGGGGTGACGCCGCCCCCGCCGTCATGGTTTCAGAAGCCGCCCCTTCACCAACATCCACAGTAATTTCCTTTCTCCTTTTTGACATGTATATCCTTTCCACTTTTCCCTTGTGTGAAATATGCGCTCGAACAATGCTATGCTTTGCAAAAAGCAACCAGATCAAGTCCTCAATCTTTTTATTAACATTTAAATTGACACATGGCAAGATGAATGTTTGTTAGCAACATTTCCTTGAGCCGAGAACGCAGTCCCTTGCGATGTGCGCTGAATCAAACTGAGCAATTCCTCCAAACTAAAAGGTTTCGGTAGAATAAGAATCCCATCTCCCGCCGCATCCATTAGAAAAGCGGGCCCCACATGGCCTGACGCCAAGATCCGTTTCGGCACTCTTCTCGCGCTTTCCCCGATGCGGCGCAGCAATTCCAAACCGTCCATACCAGGCATCATAAAATCGCTCACGACAATGTCCCAATCAGGTTTCTTCTCCTCCCAATCCTTCAGGGCCAGCAAGGGATCAGAAAACACCACGACCTCGTAACCATGCGTAGAAAGTCCTTCACCAAGAAGATCCCGTTGCATCTCATCATCCTCAATGACGACAACTTTCTTTTTCCTTATGGGGGGGATAACCCTACCTTGTGCCCGGTAACATACAACATCGGATTCCTGCGCCCGCTCTTTAATCGGCAAACATACCCGAAAGATCGTTTTCCCCGGCATGCTCCAAAAAGACAAACCGCCATTGGCCTGGCGAACTATATGATAAATGGACGACAGCCCAAGACCTGTGCCATGCTTCTTTGTGGTGTACAAGGGATCAAAAATTCTTCGGGCAATGGCCCAATCAATTCCACAACCATTATCTGTAACCTCAATCACAAACGCCCTTTGCCCATTTGCAAGACCTTCGTACACCGAACGGCTTACGGTCCACTTTTCACCGCAATGCTCGGCCGTAAACCCGTTCTGGTTATGTTCGCAACACCAGGCACGAAGGCTGATCAAGGAATCCTTGCCCGGGCTCGACGCATCCGCCGCATTGATAACGAGATTGGAGACAATCTGTAGCAGATCCGTTTCACCGATGGGCAGTATCACACCTTGATCGGGATACGGCTCAATCTTCACTTCGAACATTCCAACACGAGCAGCCAACGGCCGCACAAGCTCAATAATCCCAGGCATGACCTCACTGACAACGCAAGACTTCCCTTGACCCGTTTGACCTTCATTATCACGGCGCATGGATGCCAATAACCGGTTGGCCATTCTTGACGTCGTCCGAGATACCTGGATGATGTTCTCGGCATAGTCTTGAGCTATGGCGTCATCGCTTTTTATGCATAGCAGTTCTGCATGGCCTATGACAGCTTGCAGGGCGTTTCGAATGTCGTGGACAAACGTCGCAGCAAACGTGCTGACAGCCTCCATGCGTGCAGCAACCTGAATGCGCTCCTGGTACAAACGCTCTTTTTGCAGCATCTGTTTCTTGAGATTCAGGTTGTGAATCGCCAATGCAAGGATTTGTGCGTATTGTGTGATGTAAACATCAAGACCGACAGGGGAAGGGGATTCGGGGCCGCAACACGCAAGAACTCCATGGGGAGGATCACTTTCTCCGGCTTCGGGAAGAATGATGGGACATGCAATGGCGTATCCTGTTGTTGTGCCTGGAAGCTCGCGAAAACGGCCTTCCCAGGTGCTGTAATTATTGATGACCTGAAGCTTACGGGTACGAAAGGCAAGCCCTGTTACTCCTTCCTCAGGGGTACATTTGATACGGATCGGCCCGCCTGGATAATGCTCACTGTAATAGCCGGACCCTGCAACCCGCAAAAGGCACCCGCTTGCCGCATCCCAGAAAACAATCCAGACATGTTCCACACCCGAAATGCCGCATAAATGATCAATGACCTTCTCACAAACTTCCAAATCACTACTCCAATTTAAATTTAACAATTCCAAAGCTTTCGATGAACATTGAAAACCACCATGTCGTTGATCCATCCGTCTTGCTTCCCCCTTATGTGTTTTTTTAAGGCCATCGTCTTTACTCTCAGTTACTTGGGATAACTCCAACACAACAATCAACCCACTGCCATACCAGATAAACAAAATCCTCACCGGTCCCGGGCCGCGTCCTCCACTCGCCCCACTGTAGTGTGTTCTTCCCGGCAAAATGACAGCACGAATCCATGAAAACCGACGGGTCCACTTCAGGCACCTGAAGCCCGCCCAGCGTTGTATCCCCACTATCTCCGGTCCCGCCGCTGTTGGGTCTTGGCGGCCCCTTCGACTCGTTGATCGGAAACATCATCTGGAATTTGTACTGGCTCTTTTTCATCACAGGCATTTTGCGAGGCTTGCAGATGGCATCGTTGCCCACGGTGCGCTCCGTGACTCCTAAACGGGCCAGCATCGCCAAAAGCCGTGTTGTCACCAAGCTCGAAGTTCTCACCGGGCTCGTGTTCGGGGAAACACCACCCGTAAACGGCAGGAGATTTCCCCAACATCCACCCGACCACCAAAGTGAGTCCTTGGGTTTCATCCCAGCAATCATCGCACCGCACTCAAGAGGTTGAGCCGCAAGTCCTACGGTGTTGGCAAACAACACCGCTTCCGGGTTCAGAATGGCTGCTAGGATCGGGTTGTTCCAATTGGGAAACACTTCGCTGAACATCAAGATGTCCAGGTCGGTAAACTTGAACGGATGACATCGGGGAATATGCAAAATGTCGAGAATCGTAAGAAGGGGGAATGCGAGAAGATGTGCGTTGTAAAACCCCGTATTGTCGGCGGTTGAATCGGTGTCCAAAGCATTATTCCCACCGTAGGGCTTCTGGAAAATGGGAATGCCCCCGGTTCCGATGGTAATCCCCATAAGAGACGGGAAACACATCGGACGACGTGTCGCCTCCACCAAAAAGGTGGGCTGCCAAAAGCCCAGGCTGAAACCGACCGTGGGTAACTGGCCGTCCTCACCAGGGCAAAAACAGAACGCCTGTGAATTGGCACCGTCGGGAGCGCTCAGATGATCCGGGTTGAAAACATTCGTTCCAAAAAGACGAATCGGGAAAATGCACGACCAGCACACCCCCGTAAAAAGGCGTGCCCCAAGAATCCTGGCATTGGGACACGTCATTTTGCCAAGATGCGCAGGAATGTTGTATGTCACAGCCCAAACATTTCCAACGCCCACACACAAAACAAGATAAAAAATGACTAATCGACGCATGGATGTGTTGTCACCTTCAAGGCTTGTCCTTCCTGAACCACAACCGAAGGCGTTGCCCGCAAGCCGAAACGCTCCACGGCCTCCGGCACCACCACAAACACCTCACGAGGAAAACTTTCCAGAAACTGAATGCTCACACTCGTTGCCAAGAAAAAGGCATCTTTCGGGAAGGACCGCGCATACTCCAGTTCACACCGTCTTTGGGGATTGAAAATAACAACCGGCTTCTCCAGCCCAATATAGTCCAAAGGGTTTACACGATCCCCCGCACGCACCACAACCCGGCCATCGGGTAAAGTGATGTCCATTGAAGCCACCAACGAGGGATCTACACGACGTTCATCAGGATGCTCAGCGGGAGGAAGATCGGCATAGCCAATCCAATGGCCGTATGAGCGTTCACCTGCTTCCCTGGCTGCCGTCTCCCAGTCATAGGAAGCAACACGTTCTTCAATAACCTTGAGCATATCAGGCTCCGCTACATTGTAAACCTCACCTTGATGTTCTCCGGGATCTTTCAACGTCCCGGCAAGCTCAAAGGCACGCGCCAGAGAAACATTGCCCGTCACCCGATACCAGGACCCTTTTTTTTGAATCAAAAACACGGGAACGGCTTCGATTTTGTAGCCTCGAAAAAGTTCCGGATGAACAACAATGTTGATGGTCTCTTTGCCCATCATTTCCTGAAGACGCTTCCCCAACCCGGGCAAATCATCCCACCCCCGCAAAACAAACTGAACATCCTGCCTCCCTCTGGCTTCTCCAAACAGATCCCGCAAAGACCCATCGGGCATGGAAGCGCTGATGAACACAATGGCATTGACCCCCTTGAGACTTTCAGGCTTGGAACACATGCCCTTACTTTGAATCTCATCCACGACGTCCACCAGACCTTGCGGTCCCTGGCTACATGAGAGGGATGGCACGCCCGATAAAAGAATCCCGACGAACAGGCCCAAAATAACGCGAGTCAAAAGACTCCCGCGTTGTTCCCACAAGAAAGTATTCGTTTTCTCCCAAAAGAATTGTTTTTTCCGGTATTTCAATGTTTTCACCCTCAAGCAGCCATAACCTGTCAAAGTATTCTCCGTTGACAAATACCTTCCGGTCAGCAATGCGAATTTCGTCTCCCGGAACGCCCAGCACCATTTTGACAATGTTATGTTTGCGAAAAGCCTCCGGCATCCGATGGTCACCGGTAAATGTCACAATATCACCACGTCCAATCATCTCATCGGGCGAAAAATGTTTGGTGATGAAAAAAAGACGCCACGGCAAGCAATACGTAACCTTTTGGGCTACTCCTATAGAAAAATGTTTGGCAAAATACCCCCACCACCAGTCGGCAATCGGCAGCGCTATCACGGGAAACACTACAATAAACACAAGTTTCCATGTCTTCGTCCGTCGCTTCAATTCTCCACCTCAACCGCTATTTATTTAAGCGCAAGAAACATACTGTCATACGTGTTGACGGCGGAAGGCATCCCTTGTGCAGATAACCATTTCCCGGCTATCTCCTTGGCCTTGGCCAGTTCATCACTTGAAAGGCTACTGAGGAAAGGCGCTGTTTTTTTCGCATAAACACCATCTTTATCGACATGCGCAGCCATGACGAACCAGCTTCCGGCATAAACCCTATCATCCGGCGTTAACATGGCTTTTGATTCGAGATGGATGTAACCCAACATAAACAACGCCTCGGGGAGAATTCCAACCTTTGCGGCTTTGGTAAACCATTTCTGGGCTTCCGTGACATTTTTAACCCCGGCGGCACCGGTATAGTGCAGCCATCCGATTTTGTACGCCAGAAGAGGGTTTTCCTCGCGTGCCGCTGCTTTTGAGTAAAACCTCAACGCTTCCTGTGGCGAAAAAGACTCCAGAAGTGACCCAAGACGCCATGCCGCCGCCGGGAGATCACTCCCCAAACGGTAAAACTCCTTCGCTTTGTCCGTGTCCTGGGGAACTCCCATGCCAAATTCGTAGCAGTAGCCGACATTGAACGCCGCTTCCGGCACACGTTCGGCAATCCGCTGCCAAATCTGAACCGCCTCCTCCGGTTTCTGCTCAATACCCGAACATCCGCCTCGCCACCGGCAAACCCCAACATAAAAAGCCGCCTTTGGGTCCCTTTCGCTTCTTTCCACCAGCAGCAACGTGCTGTTATCCGAACTGCCTGTCATCAGTTCAGAGTACATTTGGGACGATGAGCGGTTTTCATGCAGATAGCGAGGAATGCCGACCTTAAAAGCCCACCACCCTGCAATGCCGATAACAACGCAAGCAAAGATGAACCAGCCCGGCCCCATACGATCCTGAGAGGACATATTTAAAAGCCTCCTTTTCTTATGGAAAAACCAGATTCAGACTCACAGGACTCACGTCCACAGTGCGCCCCTTGAACGACTCATGGCGGCGCACGCAAAAAAACTGCCTCGGTTTAAGCCGCACACAATCCGCCTCCTCAATGAGAGACTTGGATTCCCTGGCAGACAGGCGAAGATCACCATCCGTTGAATACATGGCGCTAGCCTCCTGTTTCTCTCCGATAACAGAGGCCACATAGGCCGATGTTTCCGGATCATTCACCTTGAAAAACACCTTTGTATTTGCGTTATCCAAAATCACCCTGGCTTTCTCCTTGCCTATCCGGGCATAAATATCGGCAACGGACTGCGTGTAGGCATGAATGGCGACTCCTGCGCCGCGTGCCTTGTTGAACATGTCCTCAATGCCGTCGTAGAAAACGTTGCTTGCCTCGTCAATGTAGAGCATGAGAGGGGGACGGAATTTCCGCTGCTGCGCATACAAGCGCCCTACAAGGGCCTGAACCATCGAAACCAGAAGCCGTGAAAGGGAAAGGGCCGGGTCCCGGAACATCAGGGCTCCCGTCCAAACCACCAGAATGCAACGCTCCCCGGCATCGAAGCGTTCCAGGACCTCATTGTTGCGCACGGAAGCAATAACCTGCCCAATACTTCCCAGGGAAAGCTGCGCAAGCGTCGTCCGCAAAGAAGAGGAAATCTTCGCAAAATACTCTTCACTGCCACCGACAAGCGCCTTGAGCCGCCCCTTCCACCCCTCGGCTTCCACATCTCCACGAAAGGTGTCCAACTGCTTGATAATGCCGTCAATGGAACGATACGTCGTCAAGCGGCACAGGTCCTCCACCGTCGGTTCAAACTTTTTGCCGGCTTTCTCGTGGAGAAAGTGCATGCTGAACGTCACGGTCTGGGCGATTTCCTTGGCTACTTCCGTAAAAAACGGTTCCTTGGCGCTGATCGGCAGACACGCAATGACGTGCTGGACGATTTCTTCAGGACGAATGTAATGCGCCAAAGGGTTAATGCGAACACTCAGGTGCGGATAAACGGGGCTCATGAATAAAAGCTCATGAAATCGCCCCGTCGCCTTCGCCGTGCTGACCACTCGCTTCAGAAGGTCTTCGTCGCCTTTCGGATCAATAATAATAATGTTTTTCCCTTCCCGAATGTCGTGATCAACCATGTGCTCCAAAAGGCGCGTTTTCCCGCACCCTGTCGTGCCAAAGGTGATCATGTGTGTCGTGCGAAGATCATCCGAAAGGAGTATTTTTTGGATTCTGGGGCGGGCCATATACAATTCCTCCACCCGAACCGCTTCCCCAAGAACCACACCACTTTCGGGTTTAGCCTTGCGCAAAACGTTCAGCGCGAACATCTTTTGTCCCCTATTACTGCCGACTCCAAAACAAGGCCGTGCCGGGACTTTCTCCATCCTCTGGAAGCTGCGACTTCGCGATATAGGAAGCGACTCCCCCTGGACTGAAATCCATGACCCAGGCAGCCGTGGCGTGTTTGCAGACACCTATCCTGCTCTGGGCATACGCAGGACAAGTGCAGCTATAGCGTCCGTTGCGGTCCCTGCGAACCTCCCAGACATAAGTGAAACTTTTGGGGTTTTGAAACCGCCAGAGCCCCCCCCCGTTTGTCTCGATTTGATAGGTATTGACCACATCGTGAGCCTTGCCAAGAGCACTGCACATCAGGCCGTAACGGGACCAGAGATCAGCCTCCCGATTGGCTTCACGAGGAACCCATTTGAACCTGATGCGCCGAAACCGGGAGGCGTATTCCTGCGCCTCCTCCCAGTAAGGTCGCAGCAAAAGCGATTTCACCTTGTAACGCCCCGTCATCTGCATGATCACAAGCTGGCTGTCACCGCAGACATGACACCTCTCGACATCCCTTTCCAGCAGATACTTCAACCCCTCAACGAGAGCCGTGTACTCGGCAACGTTGTTGGTTATGCTATCACCGCATCCAATGTAGCCGCACAGTCCCACCGGATCCATTTCGTCAATTCCGCTGATCCAGGCACCCCAACCGCCGTGCCCCCCAGGGTTTCTGGGTTCGCATGCGCCATCAAAATGCAGTCTGACCACTCTTTTTCCTCCTTTACGCCGTAAAAATCCCCTGATCTTGAGCAAGCACGGCCCAGCCGACGAGAATGCGATAGGCGACCCAGAGCACATCAATGGCAATAACAAATGAACCAACCATCAAACCAATGCCGCCCTGGAACGCGCCGAACCATGCCGTCATAAAGCCCAGAACCACGAAGGTGGCCCCTTTCCAAAAGGTCTGCATCTGCCACCTGAAATGGCTCTCGTAGATTGTTCCGGCAACGCGGGATCTATTCACATAGTTGAGCACGATTGCCGCAAACGCCGTTACAAGTGTGAAAAATGACAAAGCCTGAAGCACATAGATGGTGTTTGTGACGGTGCGAAGATTCTTCGATGCCATCCTTGATTCTCCTCACCTCTCAGGAACCTACCTCAAAAGAGGCAGGCCTACGGCCATCGTGAGTGCGCTGACAACAAGCGCAAGAAGAACATAGGCCACCGCCAGAACGATGCCGGCAGGAATGGCGGCCACAGAAAGCTTGATCAGGAAAAAGACCATCCGCCAAAAAGGAACATCCACAGATACAACGGAACACCTTAAAAGATCACCATTGGTTGTCTGTTCAGACATTTCACTCTCCTTTTTACTACTTTTTTATTACTTTTAGAGCTTCGCCACAGCCGTTGTGAGATAGGTAGGCCAGCCCGAACTCTGGTCCTGAAGTTCAGACAGAACATTGTCGCAACGGAATACTGCAAGGTGGGTCTTCCCATAATGCTTGACAAAAATTTCCCTCGCCCGCTTGGCGTTTTCCACGGCCAGTTCAATCCTGCCGCACCCCCCATACAGCTTTGCCAGCGAGAGAAAGATTTCTCCCACAAGGGGAATATCCCCAAGCTGGCTACGAAGCAGCATGCAGGCGTGTATGAGGTTTTGCTCGGCGTCACCGTACTTCCCCTGGGCCCCTTGAACCCGCCCCAAAGCATGCAGGATGCAAATGGATCGTGGATGATCAACGCCAAGAATGTTATGGGTGATCCTCAAGGCGTTCGACAGATTTTCCTCTGCCAGGGCAAACTGTCCCGCTAGCTCATGAAGCGTTCCAAGCCCCTCGTAACATGCCGCGACAATGGGGTTGTTTTCCCCGTATCTCGCGACGGCTTCTCTTAGACTTCTTTCGGCATTCTCTATTCCCGCCCTGTTGACACCACTGTTTGGAATGTACGAATAGCTTCCCATGCCTTCCCCTTCAGAATGCTAAAGGTTTCCAAACCGCCGGCGCTGTGTAGCCGCTTCCAAGACAATTAAGCGCAACCGCTCAAAAGCGCTTTCCATGAGTCTGCGTCTTTCCGGCCTGTTGTAGTTCAAGGGCGATGGGTGAAAAGTCAGGAAAAGGCCCCATGAAACTCCAGGCACCAAAATCCCACAACTTTCACTCAGGTTGACGGCAAGATCCGGACGAAAAGCCCGAAGCGCAGACATGCCGAGGCACACGACAATTCTCGGCTGCACAATGTCCAGTTCCTGCTGCAACCATTGACGGCCGACATCCACTTCCACGGCCGTTGGGGCCCTGTTCCGCGACCCCGCAACAGGCCGAAGCTTAAAAACATTGGTGATAAAAACCTCATCCCTCTCCATGCCAACCCCGGCCAGCAGGCGGTCAAGATTCCTGCCGGCATTTCCCACAAAAGGCCGGCCCAAAAGCTCTTCCTGACGGCCAGGGGCTTCGCCGACAAAAACAACGGGCGAATCGGGATTGCCGTGTCCGGGCACGAAAACGGAACCAACCGATCCAAATCTATCCCTCATGGATAAATAGGCAGCCTCGGCTTTTCGGTAGTGCATCGCCAAGTGGGAAACTTTTTCATCAAAAGTGCAATAGACAACCCGGTTCATCCTTGTTCCTTCCCGTGAAAACAACAAACATGACCCATGCAAACTTACCATCTGTTTTTTTAAAATGAAAAAGGCTTAATGTCAAGTTTTTTTAAACATAAAAAGCTTGCACACACAGCACGAAGATGCTATTTTAGGTTCCGCAGGCAACAGACGATTCTTTAGGGAACGAGTAACCGCCGAAAAGGAGAAGAAAATGAAGCTCACGCTAAAAAAAGAAACAGGAATCGCCGCCTTGCAGCGTGTCATGGGGGCCAGCGAAGCAAAAGGCACTATGCAGGCTTTGAACCACGTCCTCATCACGACAGTCAGCGACAGCCTCATCCAGATGACGGCAACCAATCTGGAAGTCACGGCAAAAACCACCACAGAGGCCGCCGTTCAACAGCAAGGCGGTATCGCCATTCCGGCCAAAAAACTTCTCGCCATTTTGCAGGCCGTGAATACGGAAGATGTTCATTTTGAACAAATCAGCAACCAAGTCGAGATAATCGCAGGGACCGCCAAATTCACGCTTTCCGCACTGCACCCTGAAGACTATCCGGTCGTTCCTGAAGTCGCGATGCCGGTGTTCTTCAATATCCAGGGAAAACAGTTGCAGAGGGCTCTCCTGAGTGTCGCCCATGCGGTGCCGGACGACGATTACACAGCGGTCCCGGGCATTATCATGCACCTTGATGAAGGTGGAATCATCAGGTTCATTGCCGTCGATGGGCACCAACTCGCCATGTTCCAGACACAGGTGTCGTCCCCGGCGGAGGATGTCCCGCCCCTGAGCCACAGGGTTATCCTATCGTCCAAGGCGGTTGAAGCTATCGCCGGGGCCATTGACGATGATACGGAAGAGGTTTCCATAGGCCTCGCCGACCAGAACATCGTTGTACAGACGGCCAGGACCATGCTCACCATCCAGACGCTGGAATCCCCGGACATAGATGTCCTGGCTGTGATCCCCATGACCACAGGCTGGATGAGCGCAGCCCGGGCCGACCTTGCCGCTGCCCTGCGACGGATGAGTGTTGTCGCCAGCCGCGAGGCACCGACCGTGCGACTGATCATTGATGGCGAAAACCTCACGATTGAATCCGGCGACCCCGACATGGGCATGGCACGCGAAACCATCCCCATTGAGGAGTCATCCGAAGGGCCTTTCCATGTGGCCTTCAATCTCAGGTACGTCCAGAATGCCATACGTAACGTTCGAGGGGAAAAATTCCGAATGGAATGGGTGAGCCCGGACAGGGGATGTCTTTTCAGGGACCCGGAGGATTCCCAATGGCTCGGGTTGATTATGCCGATCATAACTACCGGTTAAAAAGGGGGACGTTCATGGAAGACGATCAATTCATCAAGGTATATGCCATAAAGTTTTGGGGCGACGAGGACTACATGGTAGTCAGGTCGCTTGAGGATATTTGCAAAATCATTGCGGCAAACGAAGATGCCAACAAAGGCGAGCCATTGGATTTTCTATTGAGGGTATTATATATTGATCCGAAAGAGTATGATTCCCTTGAGGAATACAAGTAGATAGGTGTATTATGGTCTCCAGGTTCAGCCCGACAAAGACAGCAACTATCACAGCGGCGTTCCTTCTAACCTATGCACTGGCCAACGCCTTGAACACAGGTCCCTTCGCCTGCCATTCCTCAGGTTGCCGGGCGCTTCAAACTCCGTGGCTTTGGTGGGCCGGTGCCGCCTATGGGCTGGCGCTTCTCATAACAAATTCTCCCCGAACGGCCCACCTCTTCTCGGGGCTGGTTCTTGTCGGTGTCGTGGTTGAATGCCTGCTCGTTTTCACCCAGGTGGCCCTCAACCTGTACTGCACCGCCTGCCTGGGCTACACGGCCCTGTTTGTTGTCTTTGTTGTTCAGACACTTCCACGGCTTGATCCGGTCGCCAGAAAAGCTCTGTATGCCTCGGTTGTGCTCACGGTAGGCATGACTGTGCCGCTTGCGGGCACAACAAGCGCTAAAACCACCTGCGAATGCCCTTTCACACAGGCCTTTGGCATCGTTCGAGCCGAGGATACCACACCACAACTTGTGTTCGAGCCGACATGCCCCCATTGCCACGAGACCATAGAAATGCTTCGGCAGGCTGGTGCGCACCGGCATGTTCGTCTGTGTCCACAGGCGTGGGGACTTCGCTCTGTCTGGGAACTCACCCGGGAACATTGCCGGCAACAGACATCCTCGTGGCCACATGCCCGCTGTGTGCTGTCCGTTCTGGCAACCGTCCGGTCCAACAACGCTTTCTGCGCAGAACGTGGACTTGATTCGGTGCCGTTGGTCGTCCACACGGGCCGCATCATTCAAGGCGCTGATGTCCCGGTTTATCTGGCTGGTCTGCTTCAGCTCGGTGCCAGGTCTACCAACCGTGGCCGAGCAAGCTGTTCAATCCGAACAACATGCAACTGAGAAAGGAGCAGCGTAGAATGTCAATTCTCAAATCCGCACTTCATCTGCTCGAAACCTGTGATACCAACCGCACTTCGCTAAGAAATTTCGCCAGGATAGGCGACATTGTCCCGTCTGTCAGCACAGAGGATTTCCCCGATGAACAGTTCGAGGCAATCGGCTCCAGGCACAGCAAGACACGATGGCACCTTGCCATTGATCACAAAGCTGATGGTATTCGATGGAAACGACGCGGCTTCCATGTCTACCTCGACAAAGAGCACGGTAGCGTTTGGGTCGTCGATCTGTATTGGAACCAGGCCATCATGGTCCAGAACCCGGGCCTACCCGCCTGTGAGCTCAACACCATCGCTGCTCAGTTCGACTACAACGTCGAGGCTTTTCTGAACTTTCTGGCGGCAGCCCAAAACCACAACAACGGAAAACGACATGCAATCGCTGGCTAATATCGTCCCTCTTTGTGCCGTCGCATCGGACAGCACCACATCACGTCGCATGCTTGCTTCTTCGGCAAAGATTGCCGAGATCGCATCAGTTATAGAGGCCTACGACGTGCGATCCTTATGGCGTCGCTTGTCGGTAAGCAATGAGCCTCTGCCTGATATTTGTATTCTCTACAGAGACGACAAGCACGTAATCGAGTTGCTTGGCCGTATACGCAGCACACCCACACTCGAAACGCTGCCGGTTATCATTGTCACACCTCAAGCGACGGCAGAGGATGTCATCTCGGCCATGGAACGTGACGCCGACGATTTTTTGGTCACTCCTCTGGTGCCGCAGAAAATCCGCGAGAGAGTGCATGGGATTCTCGCACGGCGAAGATCACCATCGCCCTTTGAAGTCGCACTCGCCAAAGGCAAAAAATTCATTCGCAACATGGAGTTCTCAAAAGCCCATGAGGCCTTTGAGAAAGCGTTGCAGATCAAACCGAATTCCACATCAGCCCTTTTTTACGCGGGCCTTACGTATGAAATGCAAGGTGACATTGCTAAAGCCGAAGAGCTTTACAAGGAGGCTGTACGTTACCGTTTGAACCTGCTAGCGAATCAAAGGCTGTGCGCCATCTATTTTAAGCAGAAAAGATTCCAAGAAATGCAGCCATTCATTGAGATACTCTCTAAGTACATTCAACTGCCGGCCTCATGGCTATGTGTTGCCGCAACCCACCATCTCCAGAGCGGGGATGTGGTACAGGCCGCCAAGAGGCTTAGGCAAGCTCACCGGGCGTGGGTCGCGGATCCAAAGGCACAAACCTATACTCCCATGGACAATCTCGTGGAAGTCGTGAAAACTTCGGCCACCAACCCAGACATAGCTTCCGTCTGTGTCTCTATATGCTTTGATTTCGACCGGAACCGCCAACTTGTCGAACGGCTCAGCTTCAAGGAACGTGTTACCTTGGGAGCTGTGGCCTCTCAGGTGCAGCGCTATTCCGAAGCCAGATTTCTCCTCAACAAGGCTTTGGATGTGGCACCGGACGAGAGAACACGAAAGCAAATCCACGCTCAATTGGCCAGCATTTACAAGACGGCGGGTGTGGATAGGCTGGCTCGGGAACACGCCAGAATTGTTCAAGAAGCAGCAATCTAAAAGGAGGTCTCAAGGGAGATGTCGATCTACAATCCTGCCCAGTACAAGTCGATTAAGAAAAACGATGTCTTTGAAGGCGTTTTGGATTTCACCATAAAGAATCCAGACGGCACCCTAGTCTGCTTTTTTACCAGCACAGACCACAAAAACAAGATCTTCACCGTCGTGCATCCCTCAAAAGTCCATGGGCACATTGTCAAGACACGAAAATACATGGTCATAAACAGTTTCGTGCAAGCCTTAAACTAGCAGCGAAAGGATCAAAAAATGTTTGGGCTGAGCCAAATCAGATCACTTTTCTACACCGTGGCAAAACTTCTGGGCGACGTTTCCGCGATTCGCAAAGGCCCGGACGCTATTGCCAGGCGCATCGCACGTAGAATTGCAGGGAAAGCCACCGGCCGCATTTTGGGGAAGATCTTTTAGCATTTTTTTCTTGACATCATGGCACAACCGTTTTATGGATATATTGTAATCTTGCTCTTTTACATAGTCAGTTTAGGCATTCGTCAGAATAAGCAAAGGTGGCGGTTCGTTGAACCGCAAGCAAAAAAATTGAAATCGTGCCGCAGGACTCTGTCGTGAGTTTGAGTTCTGCGGTTTTTTTTTGTCTTAAACCAAGGACAACAACGGAAAAGACGGAAAAGGAGGGGAAAAAATGAAGGAAATCGTAGCTCTAATCAACAACAAGCTTCGCAGCTTCGGCCGCGAAGCGATCCAGGAATCCAAGGTTCCTGGACGGGGAGTACTGGTGGGTTACCGCCCACAGTACATTCTGGACGCGGTTAACGCGGTTCTCGGCCCCGAAAACTGGCGTTACGAGGTTGCTGCCTATAACATCGAAAGGCACGAAGGAAAGCCGATCGTGGCATGGGTTATGGTTCGGCTTTTTATTCGTAAGCCCGATGGTGAGTGGCTGGAGAAAGGCCAGCATTTTGGGCATGCCAGCGTCACCATTGGAGCTGTCGGCGACTCCTTGAAGGCAGCAACAACGGACGCGATCGGGAAGGCATTCTCAACCATGTCAATTGGGAGAGATGCCTATTCGGGTGATCTCGGGAGAAACGGTGGGAAACCGCTGCCGGTAGAAGATGTTTACGGCAGATTTGATGACGAGGTTGATTCCCATGAATTAGCCGCCAGCCCGGAAGGTAACCAGCAAGAAATCAGCCCGGCTGAAATCGGGATACCGACGCCTCTGCTGGGCATCATGTTTGTTGTGGAGGGTGAATCTCTTGTCGCTACCGAAACGGTCAAGGGGGCTCTCTACGACAACAAGGACACCCTGAAGAGCCACGGCTTCAAATGGGATAAACAAACTCGGCGCTGGGTGCGGCCGTTACCCGAGGGAAATTCGAGTCATTCAGTGGCCATAGAACCGGAAGTCTCAGCAGTATCTGGGCCTGTGGACAAACCCGAGCAACACCAAGAGATCAGCCCGGCTGAAGTCGGGATGCCGACAACGCCGGGTATTATGTTCGTCCTGGAGGGTTCTCTCGTTGTCGCCACGGAAACCGTCAAGGGGGCCCTGTATAACAACAGGAGTCTTCTGAAGCAGTGTGGTTTCAGGTGGGACAAAGAAACCCGCAAGTGGGTACGGCCGCTTGAGGAAAAGCAAGCGGAAACCGATGCCCAGAATAATCCACCAGACATTCCATTTTAGCTAACAAAAGGCCGCAGGGCTCACCGAGTGCTGCGGCCGGCTTTTAAATCAAACGATCCAAAACACAAAAAGGAGGAGTAAAAATGCTTAACAAGATCATGATCATCGGCAACTTGGGAATGGACCCGGAAACGAAGATTTTGCCCTCCGGCACCACAGTGGCGCGAATGAGGGTCGCCGTGTCTGAAAAGGCCAAGCAAAGCGATCAACTTGTGGATCATACGGAATGGTTCACGGTGATCGCTTTCGGGAGCCTCGCAGAAAATGCCGCCAAATACCTTTCCAAGGGGCGGCAGGTTTATGTCGAAGGGAAAATGAGGACCAGAAGCTACGAGGTTCAAGGAGAAAAGAAGTACGTTACCGAGCTTCTGGCCGATGTTATTCGATTCCTCGGGAGCAAAGGCTCAGCCGAAAACGGCAAGGTCGACAGCCTCCCCGATCCGGTTGTGTCCGCCTCCGATGAAGACGTTCCGTTCTAGCTAAAAAGGGATTGCCCTCAACCTGGGGCAATCCCTTTTTTTTTGCCACGCAACGTTTGAGCCGTCGGGTCGGCTGCCTTCCTATTTTTTGATCTTCTTGACCGTTTTTTTTTGCTGCTGTTGGCTTTGCGCCTCAGCCTCAATTTGCGCTGCCCGTTGCTCAAGCTGCTTCGCTTCCTCATTGCGCCCTGTTGCTTTGTACACCGAAGCGAGGTTTCTGAGACTAAGGGCTACCAGCGGGTGCTTGCCACCCAAAGCCTTTTCCCTGATTTCCAACGACCGTTGGAAAAGCAGCTCAGCATCCGGAAAAGATTCGCGCTTTACATGAATACGAGCCAGCTTATCCAGACTGTAAGCGAGATCGGGTTGCTCCGCACCATATTCGTTTTCGATGGCTTCAATTGCCTGATTCATATAGTTCACGGCCCGATCAAACTGGCCGTGTTTTTCGTACAACAGGGCCATAACCTCCAGTCTTTGGATAAGACCCGACTCGAACGCTTTGTCGGGTGGTCTCAGCTTTTCCAACACTCGATTAAAAACCTTGTCGGCTTCTCCATACTGTTCGGCCTCAACATAGAGAGCGGACAGGTTGTTCAAACTCGTTATCACATAGTCATCGCCCAAATGGTTTTCAGCCACATCCAATGCTGCCTTTGCTGCGTCAATGGCCTGATCCATTTGCTTGTGGGCGTAAAGCTCCATAAATTTCGAGTTGAGGTCGTTCCAATCATCCAGCGGGTTTCTTTGCCCCGCATCGACTGTTGTCGCAAAGACCAATGCAGAAAGCATCAAGCTCAAGGCAATTTGTCGTCGCATGAATTCCCTTCCTCTCCGTTAAGGTTCCATCCAGTACGGCCGAATTGCCTGCACGTATTGGGCCAAAAGGATAACGCTGTTCATCATCCGCTCTCCGCTTACCCCTTGGGCCACAGCGTTCATGTCCCTCATAAAGTCGCGCAAGTTTGCGTCAAAACTTGCAGGCTTATCGACTTTGTATTGCCCCGCAAAAGAAGCTTGGGCTGCTTTGATAATGGCATGCCCGATGGAAACAGCCATAAGTTCGGCAATCATGGGAGCTGTGTGCTGGGCAACCACCAAGATGGCAGCAGGATCATTTTGAACATTTAGCATCGCAGAGTAGATGGGTTGAGGGATCGTGTTCAGGAAGTACTTTTGCGCACTTGTTAATTCGCCGCCGTTAATGGCACGTCCAACGATTGAATCGCCCGTATAGGTGCCGTTAAGGTATCCATCTGCTGTGCCGAACAGCATTTCACTCACGTAGGCTCTGGTCCCCTGAAAATCAAAGGCTACCGGTATCAGCTTGGTGCATCCCATCTCGCTGGCGTCTGTATTGCACTTGTAGTATTGTGGTTGGTTCCCGCCCGTTGCTCCGTCGAGCAGATCCCGAAAACGCAAAATAGCTCCATACTCGCGGACGACAACGCCGCATCTGTCTGATCCCGCGTCCCCCCCCTCGCATTGCGATGGGTCATAATCCTCATCAATCATATTGATGACGGTTCCGGTTATGCTCATGACATATTGGGCCATTTTTTTTGCATCGCCGGACCAGCCGGGGGGCAGTGGTGATTCGGCATTACCGATAGCTGCGGCGGTATTGTTCAGCATGAACGCCTTCCAAACAAGGTTGCCGACGCTGGGGTTTAAATCGGGTTTGGAATCCGACTCGTAAACATTGTTGGGATTTGAGAACTGGTCTTTAACAGAGGAAAAAAAATCATCACGCACGTTACCTGACGTTTTGAAGAGATTGCCAACATCGGAAGCCGCTTGCTTGACGCTGTCCCACAACGAACCGACACCGGACAACATGGCTCCCATGTTTTTGGTAACCTCGCAACTGTTGCGAAATGTTCGGTTCATGTTGTTGACCAACGTTTCGAGCTTGCTGATAATGGCTTCAAGCTGGGGAGAAATGGCATTCAGGGCCGCCTTGAAGGCAAGACCTACGGCATTGGCCGCGATAGCCCTCAAAAACTGAACAAACTGGTCCATATTGATGAACGAAAAAGACCCCAGGAACAGGTCAATACCGCCGCAACCCGCATCCAGTCGTGGCGGTGCGAAAGAAATGATATTCAGCGATCTGATGGGAGTTCGTGCCATAACAGCACCGCCGACAAAGCCCATGCGGCGTTGGCTTTCGTAAGCTCTAGGTTCGGTCGTGGCGGACATGAACAGCCAGTTCAAGGCTTCATCCAACCCACTGGCGTGAGTCTTGGACGGCATGGATAGGGTCCCTGGTCCCCCCAGAAGAAGAGATGCTATCAGTAGGACGGTAACAGCTTTTTTCACGGCCGAGTTTTACCTCCTAAATCCCAGCTTTTTTCAAGTGATTCGCGGATGTAATTGATGAGTTTCACCGGGTCTTCATCCTGCGGGGCATTGGCTATCTGGTCCGGCGTCAAGATGCCCCTGCGGAAGATGTCTATACTTTCAACCATTTCGTATGGTAGAAGTTTCCGGTCCAAAGCGGCGGTGAGCAGTCTTTGTTCAATGCCTTCTTGGGAAAGAAGCCCTTGCGAAAAAACGATGATTTCGGCCCTTTCGGGTATCGCAAGAGCGAGTGCCGGGACAACCTGGATGCCAAGCCGCTTGCTTTGGCCCATATCCCGCAAGACATCTTTCTGAGGAATAGCCGGAATGGTTTTCCCGTCTTGCGAGATCGGCATAAGCTTGATGCCGTAGGTATCGCAGAATTTTTTGACGTGCGGGTACTGCCATTCGCAAAAATTGCATCCCGAATGGAAGAAGAACCATATCCCGCCTTTTGTGGAAATATAGCGGAACGCTTCCTCGACATTTGCACGCTGTGTCTTGAGTACTGCCGCTCTCATGGCCGAAGCCAGGGGAATACGGGTATTTTCGTCGAGCAGGGGCTCGGAATAGACGGCACTCCGCACCGCAAAGGCAAAGTTTGTGGACTTGTCGAGAATAACCCGTTGCAGAAACAGGTACGCCTTGACGTTCTCCGGCGTGGGATCGTCGATGGCGCGTTTCAGGACCTCGTCGTAGTGCTGACGGAACCAGTCCGTGCTCAGAGGTTTAGGCCTGGGCGGTTCCGCTTTCTGTTCCACCACTTTAGGTGCTTCTGGTTTTTGCGGATCCTGCGGAACAGCCATCGGTGGCGGTGGAGGAACAGGTTCGGGCTCCGGTTCCAGCTCCGGTTCAATCTCGTCATTGTAGAAGTACCAGCCTTCATGTTTTCCACGAAGCCACTTGTTCTCTTCACGTGGAGAATTGGTAACGAGGGCAGGGGACGACGTGGACACAAGTGCCGGTCCACCACGCCACTCACCCTCTTGGGTGTGGCCCAGGGCAGGCCACAGCACACCGAGCAAAGCCAGGATTGCTAGACAAATGCTAGACAATCGCATCAGCGTCGCACCTCTTCCAGGCCGTAGCCTGTCGCCGCCCCAATCGCGCCTCCCACAACGGCTCCGCGCCACCGGTTATTCTTGTCGAGAATTGCACCGGCGGCGGCTCCGGCGGCTCCCATGACAGCCGCAGAATCGTAGTGCGTTTTGGTAGGCGTTGCACAACCGGAGAGACTCAGAAGAAAACCGGCAAGCAAAACAAAAGCTACTACACACCCGATCCAACGCTTCCTGAAAACCTCCATGATACCCCCTCATAAGAATTACTGCTGCGGATTCGCATGCTGTCGAACCGACACCGCACGTTCGACCAGAGGTTTGGCTTTATCGTCTTTCTCGGCGGCCTTGAGCAAAGACGCCAGGCGATCAAGGTTCTCCGCTACGTCGGGATGGTTGGGGGCAAGAGTCTTCTCACGAATCGCGAGGACTCTTGTGGATCGCCTCGGCCTTGGCGTTAGCGGTTAATCACGGGTCCACTCCCCACAAAAACCTGTGAGCCGTCCTATATGCCTGCAACTTGGCAGCGCGATAAGCCGGATCATCGTTTTCCGTTACCGACGTTTCCAGCATCGAGCATTTAAGGACAGCAAGAGCCCGCGCCATCTCGAAATTGTATCCCCAGCCTCGGTAGTATCTTATGTTGGCTAAGACCGTTTCCTTGAATACCGGATCCATGACAGCCAGCGATTCTGCGCTGCGGATCATTTCCGCAAGATTCCGGTTTAACGATGAACCAGGAATAGAGAGCGCCTGGACAATGACGGATCGGGCGTCAACAGTAGTTTCGACGGCCCCGTTCTTCTTGGTCCACAATTCCCGGGGTGCCGCTGTTGGAATGAACGGTATGGCCAATGCCCGGCGGATAGTGTCACTCCCGACGTTATCCAAGTCGGATCTTGAAGCCGCTTGTTTCTTCAGCTTGGCAGCCTCGGCATCCAGCTTGGCTTTCTGCTCCGGACCATACAGAAGGTGGTGCTTGTATTCGGATTTATCCGGCACCCGGCACGTATGCAGATACTGATGTTGGGCTTGAAACTGTCGGGTATTGGCTGTCATGGTTTCACATGCTGTGGCACACAGGGATACCGCAGCCAAAAGCGCAACAGTTTTGAGGGCCGAGAAACGTTTGGCAATGGACCGACGTTCGTGCTGATTTTGCAGCCTTTTGTCGTTGGGCCGCCAAAGCTCAAACAGTCCCTCGGGCGCTTTCAGCTCCCTTTCAGCGGCGTCAGGATCCAAATTATTGATATGGACACACGCTCTTTCCATGCTGGTGGAAGTCCTACTTTCGTTCGGTGGTACCACCGGTTGACGTTAACATTTGTTTTACCAATCTCCTGGTTTGCTTTTTAAAAAACCCAAAACAGCAAGCCAGCCAAACAGGTGAAGGAGACTGTTGCGCAGGCAACAGCCGTCTTTACAGAAGAGTGGTTTCCCTTTTCGCTCAATGGTTTTGTCTTCTCTTTGCCGCTGCGTTCTCCTCCCTGCTTCTCGATGATACTCAGAGTGACCCCAACGAGCTTTGCCGCCGGCGATTTCTTGTGGTTTTCTTCAAGCCATTTCCGCGCGTAGGTGGCTTCACCCCTAACAGCCTTAAGGGCTATCTTGAGGGCCGTGAGGCGTTCGGCAATGGATCGTCGTTCGTGCTGGTTTTGCAGCCTTTTGTCGTTGAGCCGCCAAAGCTCAAACAGTCCCTCGGCCGCTTTCAGCTCCTTCTCGGCTGCGTCAGGCTTCAACATATTGATATAGACGTGCGCTTTTTCCATGCGCACATAGGCATCATCACCAGGTAGCGTCTTGAGGATTTCGAGGGCTTTTTCGTTCATGGCGATCCGCTTGTAGCAGATTGCCAGTTTGGTCTTGAGCGCCACGGCATCGGGGTACTTCTTAACGGCCCTTTCAAGGACGAGAATGGCATCCCGCCTTCGCTCGGCGCTCAGGAGCATTTTGGCGTAGTGACCGGTAACAATGATGTACTTCTCCTTATCCAGGGAAGGTTGCACCAACAACTTTTCAAACAGAACCGTGGACTCATTGTAACGCCTGTAAATCCCCAGGATTCTTGCCTTGCGCAAGTTTGCCGTGTAGTCGTCGGGTTTCTTCTCCAGAATTTTATTCGCAACAGCCAGGGCATCATCGTACATTTTTCTCTTTTCATAGACGAACAACTCCTGGGTGTCGATGTAATCCAGAGCATTCGGAAAGGCTTTTCGGATCCTTTCAAACCCCTGTTTCAGTTTTTCCCTGTCCGACCCGGCAACGGTTTCCAGGTCCGCAATCATCGAATTGATCATGATAGTTTCTTGAGACATCACTCTTCTCCTTTTTCTTTCTCCGTTTTTAGGTTCCAACTTCTCAATCGATTTCTTATTTTTCTCTCTCCTTCTGGATTTTTCACCTTTTTCGTATTACAATACACTTTGTTTGCGCAAAGGTCAAGGTAATCGGCTATAAAAAAGCAGAGGGGTTAAAGCAGCGTGCTGTCGTCAAAGAAGGCTTATCGTCTAGTGGCTTCCGTAACGTGTTTCTGCTATCTTGTTTTCGGTCCATGCGGGGGTGGACAGCGTATTGCCAAGGCCGACCAGATGCTCAACGCCGCCGAGCAAGGGCAGGGCACCGGGATGCAGGTTCTGGGCAATACGGTAACCCGAATGCCCACCGTAACGACTCAAAATCCAACCTACTACGAGCGAAGCAGCTCATCAACGATTTATCTTCCGGAGATCCTGCCCGGAGCAGATCCGCAAAAGCTACAGAACATCGAGGACTATGGGGCCTCGATGTTCAACAATCCCTCGGCGATCAAGTCCAATGCCATGAATTACTGGTACGATGTAAACCAGATTGGTTGCCGGCAAACGAGCATTCAGTATGTGGGCACACAGGTAACGCTCGTCGCTTACCGCTATCTGGAGCATCGGGAAGACAAAAGCACGCTTGCGCACGATGTTCCTTGGACCTTGCAACTGGGGAAATTTCAAACGCTGGGAGTCAGTAACAGGAAGGTCACAAGGACACGGTTCGACAATGAATACGATCTTATCACCGTTATCGAGATTTCGCCGTTCCCACAGCCGCGTGACGGAACTTTTTTCACGTACAATCACATTATAACCGATGGCATCGGGGGGACCATCACCTCTTATGGCACGTTGAATGATGGATTTGCGACAAAGGGATCGGTAACCGGAGCGAGCCGCATTGAGATCAGGGCGGATTTGTACCGTGTCGAGCGAAGCTATCTGCGCAATCCTGATGGATCGCCCCCGGCTTCTTGCCCTCCGGATCCCCCGGATCCGTGTGTGATGTCCGGAGTCAACTGGTGTGATTTCAAGGCGACAGGTGTTGCTTCCGTAGTTCACGGCAGTGCGTCACAGAACTTCGGTGACAGTGGGGTTTACAACACGGTGAACAGGACAATGATCCAGAAGTATCAGCATAACCCCTTACCCGAGCTTTCTGGAGACGCCTCGGTCGTACAGGGATTGAGCAAGGCGGATGCGCTGATGACAGGAACGGATCCCTTGGCGGCTTCATTGTTTGGGGGATGCACGGGGGCAACCAACACATCCACGGGAAGCGTCTCGATCCACGAGGCTGAAATTCACGGATGCAGTGGTATCTACACGGGTGCCAGCGACTGCCAGTGGCAACGGAAGTTCAACTTTGTCAAAACGGAAACGAAGCCCATTTTAACCGTGAGGCAGTACTGCAAGCAACAGGACGGCACCTACATTCCCTGCCCAATATCAGTCATGCCGAACATGGCGTGCCCAGGTTCTGGAAGTCCTTTAAGCACCTGTACTTTTGGGTATCCCCAAACCTGGGTTGACCAAATTGATAACAGCACCAGGCAGGAATACAGATACACTCCGTATATCGCAACGAATGAGAGATTTACATGGAACGATTACCAGGAGTGCGCTGTGGGCCTGGATGAGTGCAAGCACGTTTCGAGCCTTTACACGATCACACAAAACGAGATTGATGGGTGTGATGTTCAAACATTGATGCTGTGGGATGGGTGGTGTCAAGGGAATGTGACCTGTACGGATTACAGGAGTTGTGTCACGATTGAAGATGTTACGTATTGCGAGGGGGACCCGGAATCGGAGCAGAAGATCATCAGCAAGATGGAAACCATGACTTATCCGGGAACGCACCCCACCAACGCAGGGCAACCGGTTTACCAACCCATGTGTTGGGCCGGGAGCGTCAACCAGATGAGCTGCTCATATTACATAGGAACCGAGGAATGCTACACGGACACCCAAGGACAGGTACACTGCCCTGAGACCGATGGAACCGGTTTTGTTCACCATGAGGGTTTATGCACGGGGGCGGAAAGTTTATGCCCCTACTTCAAGGACGATTGTGAGCTTCAAGGGCTTTATAACAACGACAATTGCACCTATGTGGGACAGGAATGTGCGGAAGATGCCTCAGGTCTTTACAGTAAGATCTGTTACTCGCCGACGCTTGTTTACGATTGTGGCCGGACCAAAACCATTCAAGTTCCTGCGACCACGGCAAGTGCCGAGCTTTGCAGTTCGCCTGTCCGTTGTCTTGGTACGGAGTGCCACAATGTCAGAGGGGAATCCAACGCGGACATGGGGAGGGCGATGGGCTCGCTCACGGCCGTTGAAATGATGCAGAATGACTTTGTTTGCGCTGAAACAGGCCAGCCTCCGACAGATGCACAAATCCAGTCCGGTGAATGTTCGATTCGGGTGTTTGAGGGCAAGCGGATGAAATGCAAGATCCCCATCGGGCACGGGGTAGGGTTAACGACCGATTGCTGTGATGAGGGGTTAAAGGCGGCAAGAGGTGTCAATGCCGTCGATTACATCATGCTTGCCTTTACAACGGTGAACCTTGCGAAGAACCCTATTGTTTTGAAGGGGCTGGCGAGCGTTCCTGGATCATCGCCGGTGTTTGGCCTTTTCGAGAACGCATCAAACCTCTACAACAGTGCCACGTCATTCCTTAAGAGCACGGTCACCAACGCTTTCACAAATACTGTCGAACATTTGGGTTTCAAAGTCACTTCCAGCGCAGCGGAAGCTACGGCAAAAGAGGCGGTACAGACAGGGCTCATCTCAGGCATCAAGCAGAAGATCATGTGGTCTGCGTATGATACCATCAAAAGTGTGTTCGGGCCTGAGTTGGCAGACCAGATGTTCACGATTTCAGGGGGACAGATTGCTTTGAATGCAACGCTTTCCATGGCGCTCAATTTCATTTCGCTAGTGTTTACCATTTACAGTTTACTGAAAATCCTGGCCCAGATTCTCTTCCCGTGCGAGCAGGATGAGCTTAAGCTGGGCATTCAGCGAAAACTGGGCAACTGCACCTACGTCGGCTCATATTGCGCGCAGCGCACCCTTTTTACCTGCATTGTAAAGAAGAAAAGTTTCTGCTGTTACAACACACCGCTTGCGCGAATCATCATGGAGCAGGCCAGGGCACAGCTTGGAGGATTTGGAAGCAAAAAGAAGCCTAACTGCGAAGGGCTTACGCTTTCCGAACTGGAGATGATCAATTGGGAGGCCATCGACCTGAGTGAGTGGGAAGCCCGTCTAGGAGAAGCCGGATTTATTCCCCAAACAGAGGAGGCCGCCGAGCAGCGATGGGGTGCAACCAATGTTCAGCATCTACAACGTGAGTATGGCATCACGGAAGTTCCGGGACCGGATGGAGATTTCACCAAGGCCGAGTCCAACCAGGAGCGTCTGGAGCCGTTTACGCCCACCATAATGTCCGGGAAGGGAACCCTGGAAGACTCGAAGTACAAGTATGTGGATCCTGAGCAAACGCTTCAGTATCCGATTCCTCAATGTGATTCCAATGACCCCGAGTGCATAGGCCCGCCGTAGAGTGTGGACCGCACCGTGGTACGCATTGCGTTCAAGGCATGAGCCACACGCAATGCGTACCGATTGCGTTTAATCCCCCTAAAACATACACACAAAATTGCTCGGATCGTTCACACTTCCTTCAAATTTAAATCTTGCCATTCTGAATAGTTGTGTTGTATCGTTGATTCATTAACCCGTAACAAATCGAGAAACAAAATCACGAAGAGGATCCGTCATGCGCAGCTACGTGATCGCAGTAGCAAACAACAAGGGAGGCGTTGGGAAAACGACGATTGCGGTGAATTTAGCTGATGCCTTGGCACGCAAAGGTGTGCCAACCTTGGTTGTGGACATGGACACCCAATGCAATGCGACAACTATACTTTTTCCCAAACAGATCCCAATCCGAAAAAGTCTCTACGAGATGCTTTCGGAGCAAGTTCTGGATCCCAACGAGATAAACTCATACATCTACGAAACGAAGTACTCCGAAGTATTTTGCCTGCCAAACATTGAGGAAACTGCCGCATTGGAACCTCAGTTGATACTTGATGCTCCTAATACATTTCTTAAGCTTAGAAAATTCCTCAGACCATTTATCCTTGAGAAATTCAAAATAACACTAATTGATACACCGCCGAATATGGGAACATTTGTTCTCACGGCACTCCACATGGCCGACTATGTCATTGTGCCTGTAAAAGCCGGAAGTCTGTTTAGTATTGAAGGTTTGGTGAAACAGGTCAATCTCATCAAAAGTATCCAAGAGACAGGAAACCCAGAACTGAGATTCTTACGACTGATTATCAACCAGTTGGATCGACGCACAGTCATCAGCCGCAGAATTCAGGATCGCATTGAAGCGACGTTTAAGCCTGACCAGATTTTTCAGACAACTATCCCCATCTGCACTGCCTTTGAACGAGCGGAGGCACTGGGTCAAACCATACTGAAGTACGATGGCAGTTCGAGTGGTGCGAAAACCATGAGAGAAATTGCCAAAGAACTGCTTGCGCATTTGGAAGAAGTCGAATCTGCGGCAAGCCGTCAAGAGCAGTAATCGAGCCAAACTTCGAGGAACGCAGCCATGGAAGACACGCCTCGGCGCCGGAAGAAACTACTGGAAGGATACCTTGAGATTCCGGAGCTAATTAAAAAAGCCAAGCAAGCGGTCGATGAGGTAACCTCAGAAGCACCCAGAAAGGCAGTCTCAGAGGCAGGTGCAGAGGCAGGTGCACCTGAAGAAACACCTGAGGAAGAAGTTAATGCCGGAGCAGGTCAAAGAGCAGGTCAAAGAGCAGGTCATGGGGTATCTCATGAGGTATCCCATGACCTGCTCAGAGCAGGTGAAAGAGCACATCAGGGAGCAGGTCAAGAAGCAGGTCAAAGGGCACCTCAGGGAGCAGGTCAAGAAGCACCCCAGAGAGCATGCCAGGGAGCACCTCAGGGAGCACCTCAGGGAGCACCTCAGGGAGCACCTCAAAGAGCACCTCAAAGAGCACCTCAGGGAGCACCTCAGGGAGCACCTCAAAGAGCACCTCAGGGAGCACCTCAGGGAGCAGGTCAAAGAGCAGGTGAGAGAGCACCTCAGGGAGCAGGTCAAGAAGCACCCCAGAGAGCATGCCAGGGAGCACCTCAGGGAGCACCTCAAAGAGCAGGTGAGAGAGCACCTCAGGGAGCAGGTCAAAGAGCAGGTGAGAGAGCACCTCAGGGAGCAGGTCAAAGAGCACCTGAAAAAGACGATCAAGTTCCTGTTTTTACAATTGAAAAGGCTTTAATTTACGAAGCACTTCGATCTATTGACGGGTTTCCATCAACGCAGATGCACATCGCCAGAGAGCTTGAGATCGGATATTCAACCGTGCGGCGAATCATCGACACATTCGCGGGTGAAGGGATCCTGAGAACAGAGAAGGTCAGAATTGGGCGAAGGAATTTCGTACAGTTCACAGTGCTGAAGAACATCACCTATTTTTGCCCCGATCCTTTCTCCTTGGCGAAGAAAGCTAAAAAGATCGACCCAAATCGCCTAAGCCCCTTCTGTAAAATAAATAAATCTTCTATAAGAAATTTATCTATCTATTGCGCCGAGACCGCATTAGATGCCAAGCAGCCAAATCCATCCGAGGACGACGACATCGACTGGGATCTCTACCCCCATTTGACAGAGATCGGATTCGGCCCAACTCAGTTGCGGCAGATTGTCAAGCATTGGCAAAAACTAGAACTGGACATCAATGCAGGTTTGCCTCATGCTCTCGAAAGAGCTGATTGGTGGGCCAAACCAGAGCATCGCAAGGAGAACGCCCTTGGATATGTTTTTGCGATGCTTAAAAACGGCATGCCATCGCCACCGCCAGGATTTAAAAGCCGGCAGGAAATCATTGCCGAGGCCCTTCATGAACAGGCCGAGAAGATACGAAAGCTCAAAGAGCAGCATTTTGAGGATTCTTTCACCGTCTGGTGGCATGAGTTACCACCAGACGAGAAACAAAAAATCGACGCCCAAAATCGGACGGGAGCGTGGAAAGAGGAGTTTCGCAAGCACTACTTTCGGGAACATGCCTACCAAGAGCTGTAGGCTAGTGGCACAAGGAAAACCATCCAATCCCAAGGCCGATTAAGAGCCGATACACATCGTCTTCCACCTCTGTCCCTGTCCGGTTAAAAAAAAGAAAAGCCCGGCATCCCCCCTCTCGGAGAGACACCAGGCTTTTTTTTCAGGCAGCCTCCAAGGCCTCCAAGGCTGCTCTCAGGAGGACCTCTTTCGAGGTCTCCCCTTCGAGCTGCCGCTCGAAGGCTGCTTTCAGGGCCTTCCCGATGGCCGGCCCGGGTTTGAACCCGAGGACCAAGAGGTCAGCCCCGGTTACCACCGGCTTGGTCGGCTCGGCCGAAAACTTCCCGGCCAGTTTCAGAGCCAGTCTTGCCGGTGGACACTCCTCCACCGGGCGTCGATGCCCCGGGCGGGACGTGCTGTCCGCCCAGTGGAGGAGTGCCAAGATTTCCAGTGGAACCTGGCGGTGGAGGCGTCGCCAGGCCCCTTCACTCGCGCCAGCTTGGTGGAGCTGGCCGGGCCTCATATGCAGCCGGACCAGCAGCTCCACCTGCTGGGCGAGTTTTTTGGGGGCCCTAAGCCGCTCCATGAAGGAGCTGGCCAGGGGCCCCCCAGCTTCATCGTGCCCCGGCGACGTGAGGTCGGGCCGGGTGGTTACGGCCTTCCCCACGTCGTGGAGTAACGCGGCCCACATGAGGGCCTCTCGCCACTCCTCGGGGACGGAAGCTCGAATTTCCGCTGCCCGGTTCACCACGAGCAGCGTGTGGTTCCACACGCTGCCCTCCGGGTGCCAGGCAGGGTTTTGTGGGGTGACCCGCAAAACATGGAGCTCGGGAAACCACCGGAGCCACCCCGATTTTTCCAAGAACCGCAAGCCCTTCGCTGGCTTCCTTGCTTTCAGAAGGAGCTTGCGGAACTCACAAAACACCCGCTCTGCCGGCAAGTGCCGGTACTCAGGGATGAGTAACCGGCACAATGCCATGGTAAGCGAATCAACCCGCTTCCCCTTGCGTGGTAGAAGCTGGGAAATCCGCAACACGCGGAGCGGGTCCTCCACGAAGGTTTCCGGGTCGGTGGCCCGGATGATGCCTTCGTGGAGGTCCTTCATCCCGCCGAACGGGTCAACAATCTGACCCGTGAGCAAATCCAGGGCCAGACTGTTGATTGTGAGGTCCCGCCGGCGGGCGGCCTCTTCGGCCGTCATCCCGGGGTCGACGGCCACGGTGAAATCCTTGTGGCCGACCCCGATCTTGTTCTCCCGGCGGGGGACCGAGAGGTCAATCTCGGCTCCGCACGGGAGAACGGTTTTAATGACCCCGAACGACTTTCCGACCGTGTTGGCCGGGAAGCCGTTCAGGATCAAACTTTTTTCGATGGCCTCCGGCGTGAGGCCGAAGACCTCGATGTCGAGGTCTTTAGCCTCACGGCCGGAAAGCACGTCCACAACCGCGCCGCCGACCAGGTTGACGGCGGTGGCCCCGGCGGCGCGGATGACTTGAATTAGTTCCTTGAGCAGGTCGAGGACCTGCTCCATTACTTGATTCATGGTCTCCTCCTTTTCCTTTTGCCTGGAGGAGACCAAAATTCACCACCCGCTTGGGGGATGAACGGCCTCCCCCAGGCGGGGTTTTTTTCTTCTCCTTTGCTTTTGCCGTTGCGTCCGTTTCCCGCAAACCCCACACCAAGGGGATGAGAGAAACGGACGCAACGGCATCAAATTGGTGCTACGCTAAAACCAACTCATGAATAATTTTAGCCAAAAATCCAAAAAAAATCAAGTTTAAATCCAAAACAGGCCGATTAAAGGCAAAAAAAAAGACTCACGCCACCAACGTGGCGTGAGTCCATGCTTGCTTAGGCGCTTTAGGCGCTTTGCTGCAACAGCTCGGTTTCGCTGCGCAGTTCATAGAGCAGGTAGTTGCCGTTCCCATCGCCTCGAAGCTCGATGGGTTTCCGGCCAATCTCCCCCCTCAATGTGCTGTCGTAACATCCAACAACTTTCCCGTTATAGAAGATCTTCCCCTGCTGAAAGTGAAACTTTCGCCCGTCCACATAGGCCACAGCATATCCTTTGCGGACAAACAGCTTGCCGCGCAAAACACGTCTGAACGGTACGACATTGCTGCGAGGCTGTTGCTCTTCCTGGGCCGTTTCTGCTTTCTCAGAGGATTCTTTCTCCCACAACCGGGCGTTGGCCACTGCCGTGGCCGCATGATACTTATCCCAGGCATCCTCAAGAGTCTGCTGCTCATCGTCTTCGCCCAGAAGGCTTTTGGCAAGCTGCACCAGCATCGAGGATTCCCCTTCCGCAAGTGCCGTGAGCCCTTTGTCGGAGAGATCGCCCTCAACCATAAGTGCCACTTGCATTTTCGTCGCCATGAGCTGAAGCGCCTTGGCCTGTAGAGTGTTCGCATAGCACATGTAGTACACCCGTACTGGCAAGGTTTGTCCGATGCGCCAGCTACGTCGTGAGGTTTGGCGCAGGGTGAAAGTTGAGTACCCGGTCTGGAAAAACACGATTGTTGGGAATTCCAGAAGATCGAGGCCTGTTTCCACCAACCTGGGATTCGTGATCAGGACATCCGGGTTGACTTTTTCGACCTGGGTCTTCACCCAGGCTTCCCGCTTTTCCGGTGTCGTAGTGGTGGAACGCAGTGCCACGACAGAGTACCCATTTTTTTGCAGCCGCTCCTGGAGGTCGGGAATCAGGTTCCGGGTGCCCGTGTGTTCCAGACACACCATGACCTTGCGGCCTGCTTTAACCTCCTCGCCAACTATTTTGAGAAGCTCGTCTTCCTTGGGAAGCGTCTCCAGCGTGAGTTCCGCCGCAGACGCAATTTCCTCACCGGTTCTGGGGTGGACGACGATTTCACCCTTTCTGGCTCCGTCGGGATAAGCGAGGAGAGCCTGTAGCATGGTGCCGAGCAGACTTCGGTCACCATGGGCAACAGCATTGCGGACGGCGTCCATGAGCGAAGACTCAAGCCTTTTGTACTCCGCCTGCTGCGTTTCCTCCATTTCCACCGCGATGACTTTCTCTTGATATGGGGGAAGCGCCAAGGCGACATCTTCGAGCCGCATAAAAACGCTGTGCTCCAGGAGAATGTCGGTAAACAGAAGTGGATTGATTCCCGGCCGCTCCCGAACCGTCACGGAACGAGACTTGGAGATGGATGCTCGTCCGTACTCCGAACGCTCTTTGATGATCTGTTCGGTGACTCCATAGCGTTCGGTGAAGATTCGAAGCCGGCTGTAGTCCCCGACGAGTTCCTGCATGGCCCTGGGATTGGCCCGCCAGAGTAGGTAGTACAATCCACTGCTGTATCCTCCCATGAGTGTTCCCGTGAGGCAGAGTGTGTAATCGGCGATACTGCACAGGTTGGCGAAAGCCTGGCCTTGTGCGGAGTCCCCGGACTTGTACTGGTGGACCTCGTCACCGATGAAGAAATCAAACGCACCGTTCAGGTAGCGCTTGATGAACTCCGCCTTGCTGTACCTGCGAAATTTCCCCTTGTCCGCCTGCCACAGAGGTTCCTGGCAAATGTGGCAGAAATCTTTTCGGCTGCGCGGATTAGGGTCATCAACGCGGCAACCACAACGTGGGCAATGATGCTCACGGCCTTGGCGCACCATGGTTCCAGCCGCCCTTGTGAAGTGCAGCTTTGCCTGTTCCTTTCCCAGAATGTAAAACTCACGTCCCCTGGGTTTTGTGCCGCGTAGCTTGATCAGTTCCGCAAGGCCCTGGCCGTTCAGATTAACAACGATGGCGTTAGGAACTGTCATTTGGATTTCCCGAATCCACTTTTGGACCAAGTGGGTCGGGCACAGAATCAGGGTGCGGGATTTTTCAGGGCACACCAGAAAAGCCGTCGCGATGCCCATGATGGTCTTCCCGGTACCCATTTCCGCCACCAGGAAAAGCCCTTTGCGCTTGGCCACGAGAAACCCTTTGGTCAAGGCCAGGATCGCTTCCGTCTGTTTTGCAAACGGCGAACGTTCGAGCTTCTCCAGTTTTCGACGCATGGCGCTTTCCCATGCGTCCTCTTTGGATGAATCGTACAGCGGCTGAATCTGCTCGGTCTGTTCAAGCAGAACACTTCCATACAACTCCAAGAAATCCTTTAACGTCATTTTCTCTCCTTTCCGCTATTCAAAAAAAATCCCCGGCTGGAAAGTTTGGGGTTTCCTCGTGCCGGGGATAAACGTTATGGACTTAACGGGGGAGTCCTAATGGATGGTGATTTCTTTGGCTTGCAGCGCCTGGACAACATCATCCGTGAAGTTGCTTCCGTAGAATGGCCTTCTAAAGTAGGCAAGATGTTTAAACTCGGGGCGATTCCCGTAAACAACCAACTGGTCGTAAGAATAGCTGCCGAAGCTGGCTGATTCGGTTTCCTCGCAGGTTACGGGGTCAATTCGCTGCAACCCTTTGTTCCACAACCAATTCGACCACGCCGGGCTCAAGGGAACGTCCTGGGTCAGGTCAACCATCTTGAACAGGTGCCTTTGAGCCTCTTCGATGGTCTTACCGAACGCCATGTAACCGTCTCCAACGCCATACGCGGGTTCGTCGTTGTTTCTCCAAGGCGTGAAGGCATGGGGATTGAACATGATTTTGTGCGTTGCCTTCCCCTTGGCCAGAACCGTTGTGATGGACCTGAGCACGGTTGAGCGGATGAGTTTGTGGCAAACATGATTATTCTCATCCAGCACATCGAAAACGCACCCCTGAATGATCTGGGCGCTGGCGGCCTTAACTTCCATGGCCCCCCCGAATATGCTGAGAAACAGGATGGGCCTATCCAACGCGATATAAGCGTCGGTATAGACGTCAACCCTGTTGATCGACTGCGAAACCAGCTTCCTAAACATGGCACCCTCCTATTCGATCCGTTCCAATCCGTTTTCTTCATCCAGGATCCAGACAATCGCCTTGTGGGATCGTCTGATGATCTTAACATTCTGATCCCCATTGCTCTCCTCTTCCAGTTCTTCGGTCGACGATTCGACTCGGCCTTTAACGAGGAATCGTCTTTTTGTTTGAGGATCCTCGATGGCCATGCCGTTGCAGAACCCTGCGGCCACAAGCATGGCCAGGTGTCCTTTCCGCAAGGGGATCAACGGTTGGATGGTTGAATGAGAAGGTGGTGCCGCCAGATTGAAGAAATCCCGATACCCTTTGGAACCGGCGACTTCCAGGTACAATTCCTCGGGGTCGATGCGTCGGGACTCCAGACTGAATGGACGTTCACCGTGGACCACGGGAACCTCGACGGGTGTTGCCTTCTCAAGGCTGTCCACCGCACCGGAACCCATCCTGGCCACATTGTCGATCAACGCCCTGTTGATTTCGATTTCGGCCTCGGTGCGAAGCCGCTTCTTCCGCAGAAACACCACGAACTGTTTGAACTGCTCGTAGTGTGGGTCTGGGAAGGCATAGAGACCGATCATGTGCGGTGCCATAGCCTTCACGAGGTTTCGTGACCAAAACGAACTGCGTGGCAGGATGGCAATCAGCAACCCATTGGGACAGAGCAGCCTGAAGTATGCGCAAAGGAAGCGGTACTCCAGGCGTTCAGCCTTGATATCGTAGTCTGTATCCTCGGTGTCGTAAGGTGGATTGAGGAAAACGCAGTCGAACGGAAGAGCGCCTTTGTGTCGGATTTCCGTTACGGCGTCTCCCCAGAGCACATGATCAAGTGTTCCGGCTGCCGCATGGAAGCGGTTTTTTTCAAGCTCGATCCCCCATCTTTCGGCGACAACGCCCTCGGTCAGTCTGGCCAGGGCTTCTCCGTCTCCGCAGCAGGGATCAAGAATACGGATGCCGTCGTGGAAGATGAGGACCTGCTTCAGAATGTTCACGACTTCGTTGGGTGTGGGATAATAGCCGAGTTTCGCAGCGCTTGCGTAACGTGCCATTTCTACTCTCCTTTCCAAAAAAAAAGGCGTGCCTTGGATGGCACGCCCGTTTTTTTTTACGAGTTCAATAACGCCGCCCAGTCTCCACAAGCAACTGAGCAGCTTCCGTATTGAAGTTTAAAAGACTCTTTGGGGTACTCCCACGTGTTGTGGTTACCGATAGAATCCATGTAAGCGGCGATAACCGCCTCATCGGGAGAAATTCCCACATAGACGCGTTCCTCGCCACTTTGTAAATTGAACACAGAGATTGCACAATCCATTTTTTCTCCTCCTTTTCGAAAAGTGGGGCAGGGGCGACACGGTGCCCCGGCCCGCTGGTTTAAAAATCAAGGAATACCAGAAGCTTTTGTGCGAAAAAGGCAGCCGTTTGCACCTCCAGGTGGTGAAAGGGATTCCACCGTGGAGGGTAAAGCCTTCTTTTGGCTCGCACCTTCTCCAGCACATGGCCCCCGACGTTGACGATTGTGTATTCGAGGGCGCTCACCGGGCAGGCGAAGGTGTTCCAGGGCTCCGCGAAACACCCCGGAATTAGCTCCACGTCGCCCTCAGACGCGAGATCGGGGAAATCATGGCACAGGGCCACGCGGACGACTTCAGGGGCCTCTGAGGGCTCTACAACGAGCACCAGGGGGCTGTTGTAGTACCGGGCACATGGTTCTCCCCAGCCGGACAATCCGGCACGCAGGCGTCTGAGGTCTCCGAGCCGAACCGGGGGATCCGATTCCGGCACAAGGGTTGGGACCGTCAGCGTTACCGTTACCAATTGCCGAAATGCTTCCATATCCTCGTAGCACCACGGGCAAAGCTCGGTGTGTGCCTTGAGGAATTCCGAGTTTTCCCCCAGCAGAACCTCAGCGGGGGGACAAAACCTTGACCTGAGGTATTCCTCCCACGCTAAATCCATGATCATTTTTGGCCTCCGACTTGCACAAGTTGCAGGTTGCATTCCCTTGCGAACTGTTCGACCTGGAGCAGGAAGGGATAGACATTCGGCGATTCCACTTCCACGTCCAGTTCGAAAGCGATTTTGTTGTCTTTGGAATCAATCAGACAACCGCAAGGACCCAAGGAGTCCTTGATTGTGAGAACGGCATCGACGAACCGTTCTACAATTTGGTCCTGGCAGGCTTTGAGAATTCCCCTGCAAATGATCCCGATTTTACCTGAAACGTTTCCAATTTCGACTTCCATGGTTCCCATTTTTTACCCTCCTTTTCGCTTTAAAGAAATGGAAAGGGCCGGGGGATGAACCACCGGCCCTTAAAAGCAGAAAAGCCACCTGTTTTTTTAAACAGATGGCTTAATTATTCGTGGTTCTCATGGACGAAGACACAGCACCACTTACATCCAAGAGAACCAGACACCTTTACTTGAAAACTTGAACTTGAACGACCAAACGACTATGTGATGTTAAAGAGCAACAAGGATCACTTCATTTTTAAGACGCAAAAATGGAAAATTCAAGCAAAATTTAGCGATATGTGGCGAGTGCTTTTCCGGCGAGTGCTCTGAGGCAATCGGTGAGACCGCTGTTTCGGTTGGGGGCCTGATTGTTTTTGACGGCGATGGCAACTGCTTTTTTTGTCCCGACGAGGACCACAAGCTGTCGGCTCCGGGTAACGCCGGTGTAGAGAAGGTTTCGTTGGAGCATGATGTAGTGCTGCGGATGCACCGGGATGACAACGATGGGGAACTCGCTTCCCTGTGATTTATGAACACTGATTGCGTAGGCCAGGGTCAATTCATCCGCTTCGGTATTGTCGTAGTGAATACGGCCTTGTGGGTAGCGGACAACGAATTCGCCTTCTTCTGGGAGAATGGATTGAACGATTCCGATTTCCCCGTTGAAGACGCCCTTCTCGTAGTTGTTTTTGGTCTGCATGACTTTGTCGCCGACGCGGAACGGGCCGGCCTTTTTCGGTTGTTCGCCTGGTCTTTGGAGTGCTTCCCGCAGGCATTCATTCAGGCGCGTTACCCCGAAATCTCCTTTTTTCATGGGGGAGAGGACCTGGATGTCCGTGAGGGGGCTGCACCTGAAATGGCGTGGAAGCTCGCTGGTAACGAGCTGCACGATGATTTGCTGGACTTCCTGTGGGTTTTCCGCCTCGATAAAGACAAAATCGCTGTTGTTGTTGAAGTGGGGCATTTCACCGTGATTGATGCGGTGAGCGTTCTGAATGATCATTGAGTTGCTGGCCTGGCGGAAAATCGTTTCGAGCCTGACAACCGGAATGACGCAGGACTGAATGAGGTCCGAGAGGACACGCCCGGGGCCTACGGACGGGAGCTGGTCCACGTCACCGACGAAGAGGAGCCGGCAGCCAGCCGGTAGGACTCGAAGCAGCTTGTAGATGAGGTAGATGTCCAGCATGGATGATTCGTCGATGATGACGACATCCACATCGAGGAAGTCCCTGCCGGTGTTGTCGAGGGCTGCCAGGGTGCGGTGGATGGTTGCGGCGCTGCGTCCTGTGGACTCTGCCAGTCTTTGCGCGGCGCGGCCTGTTGGAGCGAGGAGGCAGACTTCGAGTCGTTTCTGTTCGGCGATTTCGACGATGGCGCGAACGATGGTGGTTTTGCCTGTCCCCGGTCCGCCGGTGAGAATGAGTGCCCCATGCTGGAAAAAGGAAAGCACGGCTTTTTTCTGGATCTCTTCAAGCTCGATGCGCATCCTGCGCTGTACTGCGTTGATGAGCTTATCGGAGATTACCCCGATGGGGGAGACGGAGTAAAGGAGCCGTCGGATTTCCTTGGCCGTGCCGACTTCGGACGCAAGAAGTTGTGGGTGATAGCATCGCTTGTTCTGGGTTGCGGGTTCCTCCAGAAGAATGAGCCGTTCGTCTTTGATGAGGGCGTTGATTGCCGACACAACGAGACTTGGATCGCATTGCAGAAGGGTTTCCACTTCTGCGATGAGCTCGTTGGCATAGAGAAAGCAATGACCGTTTCGTTCGGAGGCGGTTTTGAGTGTGAAGATGGTTGCGGCCTGGATACGGCGGGGGCTCAATGGGGGTTCGCCGAGTTTTTGGGCGATTCTGTCGGCGATGAGGAAGCCGATACCATCGACTTCAGTGAGGCGGTATGGGTCTTTGCGCAGGATTTGCAATCCACCGACACCGAAGTGTCGGTAGATGCGGATGGCGTAGGCGGCGCTGATGCCCATTCCCTGGAGGGCCACCATGATGCGTTCGACGGCGCGGTTTTCTTCCAGGGACTTGGCGATTTTTTTTGCCTTAGTGGCCCCAATGCCCGGAATTTTTTCAAGTCGTGAGGGATCCTCTTCGATGAGTTGCAGGCATTTAGGGCCGAGGGCCCGAATGATGCGTTCGGCGGTAACGGGGCCGACACCCTTGATGAGGCCGCTTGTGAGGTATGCCCTGACTCCGGCTATGGTTGTTGGGATCTTGGTGGTGTAGTACTCAACCCTGAACTGTTCGCCGTAGCGTTTGTGGGTCACCCATTTCCCGCTGAGTGCAAGGGTATCTCCTGCTCCGAGAGACACAAACTCTCCAACGCAGGGGATGGAGTCTCCCCCCTTGTCCGGCTTAAAGGTGAAGACGTAGTAATCCCCGGAGTTGAAGATCACCCTTTCGACCGTCCCTGAAATGGTGAGGGTCTCGGTTCCCGATTTAGGACTGGCCTGTTTTGTTTGAGTTGCTACCGAAATGCTGCTCATTGACTTTATTTTTTCTTCTGAGCCGGTTAGCTTGGATGAACTGCTCAGACATTCCTCGCCGTTTTGTCTGTTCGCTTCTTTCTCTCTGATTGTGCAGGCATGCCAGGGAATCCCTCATCCTGAATCCATGCTTCTTTTTGTACTCCTTGGTTGTGAGGCCATGGGTTTTGAGATGGGACTTGGTGATATGTCTCATCTTTCGGCCGCATTCCAGGCAGACGACATAGTCTTCGTGGATGGAATCCCTGGGAGAGGGCTGCTTGGTCTGCTGAGCATCCTCAGCCTGAGGCAACGTGTTTTTTGCGAACAACGACGCTCCCGTGTCCAGCTCGAACAAGGTGGAATACACATGCTGAATGGATTGTGCGACCGCCTCGGCGTTGAGCTGGTTGCTGAGGTTTTGCATTTCCACAATGGAAGCTGTCATTTCGAGAAGCTTATCCATGCGCTACCTCCGAGCCTACAGCCTAATGATGACCGAGAGCCTTGGCTTTGGCCTGCCTTCGCTGTTCCTGAAATTCGACCAGCTCTTTAGGGAGCCCGCGTTCCTTGGCTCTTGAACTTCGGGCGTTGCGGGTAGCCCGGCAAGAGAGCGGGTCTTTCATGCGGAAACCGTATTTTCTCTTGTAATCCCGCATTGTCAAGCCATGGCTCTTGAGGTGATTGCTGGTAATCTGTTTCATTTTCAAACCGCATTCCAAGCAGACAACGTGATCATCCTGAATGGAATCACGCGGAGACATACCCAGTCCCCCAAGAAATCCCGTTCCTGCTTCCTTTTGGTCTGTTGCTGAACTAGCATCCCGATTTGTTTTCGAGGCGAGAACGCCCAACAAATCCTCGGGGTTGTTCAGCTCACGCAGGGTAGCATAGACCTTGCGCAGCGAATTTGTAATGTCTTCTGTGCTAAGTGCATTTGAAGACGCTTGTGCTTCGACAATCGAAGCCGCCAATTCAAGTAGCTTGTCCATTATGTTGCCTCCCTAGGATTAAAGATTGCATTTGATACTGGCGATTCTGAATATAACATTACAGCCCCAACTATGCAAGAGGTAAGAGTTTTTTCATGTATTTGCTTAGAACCTACTGAAAAAACTGAACAAAAGCCCCTTTGACTTATGCCGTGGAAGCGGTATGTTAAAGTTTTAAAAGTTGGGAAAAATGCAAACCGAGGTCTTGCCGATGCAACTGGAATGGAACGCCGTATGTGAAGAACTTAGTCGTACTGTTCCAAAGGGGCAGTATGACTTTTATGTGGCTACTCTTTCATTCATCAGCTTTGACGGACGGTGTCTTACTTTGGGGTGTCGGAGCAGGTTTCATGCGGACTGGGTGCGGGGACACTTAGCACAGCGCATACTGGACATAGCGAAGAGTCGTTTCCCGCAGTTGAGGGAGTGCCGGTTTGAGATTCTTCCGCCGAGTGTGGAGGAAGATGGCGAGGAGAGACTAGCCCAGGGAAGTCCTCCCGGGCAGCTTACGTTGTTGAGTGCTGGCCAGCCGACGCGCTCTCCGTTTAATCCCAGGTTCACCTTTGATCAGTTTGTGGTGGGTGAGTCCAATCAGTTTGCTTATGCCACCTGCATGGCCATGACGGCGCAAAGAGGCTTTCACCACCAGTCCGTGTATCTCATGGCGGATCCCGGTTTGGGAAA
>FWPV01001936.1_pt1 | contig 53164 bp, 47 predicted proteins | sample 2228371 | NCBI WGS metagenome assembly FWPV01 (sample SAMEA103939776, study PRJEB20133) | metagenome
GGTTGAATATCTATTACCGAGTCACTCAACCGAAGATCTTTGCGGTGATTGACGCCATGCGCTACCTGACACAGACTTCACCTCCCCCGATCTTACAACCGCTCGAGCGGTGCAATTGCCCAAATTGCGAAGCCAAGCATTCTGAAGGGCAGAACGTAGTTAGTCTTCCGTCCGAGAGAATCTGGGACTCATCTGAAGGCTAAAAACAACTATCCTTACCCAAGATGGTAACCTTGCAGGCAAGCTGAATGCCTGCTTCTTAGTGAAAACTGACCTTTGAAAGAGTGGTCAGGGTATCTCATCCATTGCAAGAAAAAAAGCGAATTTATCCCTCGCATCCAATCCCATCGCCATCTTGATCGAATTGATGTGGATCAGGGGGCAAAACGCGGAAATTGCGAAAGCTGATGTCGGAACAGCTTAAGATCGGTGGCGGTGAGGGGATGCACACGTCAGGATATGCTGGATGGCAATTGGGAGAAGCAGAAGGGGTGGTACTGCCCCATAATCCCTTACCGAGCTCTCGGGCGGTGCGCTCCGCTTGCTGAAAGATCACCGCACAAGCCACATCGGGCGGATAGGTCACCGCTTTGGCGTATCCATCTTCAACCAATTTGAGGTTGACAAACACAGAATTGGTCACCACGTAGCGCAGCAACCGTCCGAAGCGATCGGTTTCGGAGACATCACGGTAAAGTTCGACAATTTGATCGCGAACCAACTCCGCGTTGTGTTTGGTGGCTTCTTTTCCGAAGGGTTCTTGGGTCGTAGTGCTTTCGGGAGCGTCGATCCCAATATAACGGATTTTGTGCTCTTTGCCGTCAATCAGGGCTCGAATGGTATCGCCATCGACAACCTTGGTGACCAAGCCGAGCTGTGGTGATTGAGGGGGAATGCAAAGATAGGATAAGGGAATTGGGGTGATGGTCGCGTAAGCGGTGGGGATGGTGGTTAATGTCGGCGAAGGCAGGACGGTCGGCTGGATCGGTCGCGGGGTGGGAGAGAGCACAAGACCTTTGGGTTCTTTCGTCTCACCGCCGGCGGATAAAAGCGGTAGATATTGAGCATGTTCGTGCTCAGTCGTTTCGATGAATTTGGTTGCATCGGGGATTAGTTCGGTGGGCGACGGTAGAGCTTCGGTAGCGAATTCGCTTATCGATGGACTTTCGCTTTCGGAGGTCGGAGATGGAAGCGATGATAGGAGCGGAATACCTGAACAGGAGAGCACAAATAAGAGAATCAGGATCAAGAGCGGATAAAAGCGATTTTTGGGGAGAAAACCTAGTGGAAAATCATCTTCTGGATGTAAATTTTTTGCCGATATGGATTTCTTTTTATTCATTCTCTTTATCCTTAGAAGCTGATACGAAAGTTGTTTGGTTGCATTCCATTTCTCAAACTGCTGTCGTACCAAAGAAACTCAGTTGGTGCAGGGGGCGCTTGCCGTTTAAGAGCAAGTAAGGAGCTGCACGGTGGGTTTCAATCCCTAGTTTCTTCAACTGGGATAAATCGGTTATGCGGCATTGTTTGCGAGCCTGCAAAATACGTCGGGCACTTTTTATTCCAACACCGGGGATGCGGATTAACTGTTCTGGAGCAGCTCGGTTAATTTCCAACGGCGCTTCCCGAAAATGGCGATCGGCATAGGCTTTCTTGGGGTCAACTTCTAGCGGCAAGTTGGCATCTTCGCCAAAGTCTAGTTCCGTGATCCGAAAGCCGTAGTCCCGAAGCAGGAAGGATGCCTGATAGAGACGCCGTTGACGCAGTAGATCGGCAGGGGGATGATTTTCTAAAGGGGTATCAGGGACGGGACGAAAGGGTGAATAGTAGGCTCGGCTCAGTCTCAATGAGCGGATGAGCCACTCGGTGGTGATTAGGATCTCTCGGTCGGTTTCTCCCGCTGCTCCAAGGACGAATTGGGTAACCGAAGACGGCCAGTGTTGTCCCCAGCCTTGATGAGGCGGGTGAAAGCGGCGAATCTGTTCTACCCATTGCAAGGGTTGGAGGATTTCGTTGAAAAAGCCCTTATGAGGGGCAAGTTGAGCTAACCGCTCGGCATTTGGCGCTTCCAGATTAATTGAAACCCGGTCAGCAAGTTGCATTGCTCGCAAAACTTGGTCTTTTTCTGCACCTGGCATTAGTTTTAGATGTAAGTAACCTTTAAACCCCAGTTTGTTTCTCAAGATTTCGGCGGTATCTATCAGTTTATCTTGGGTGCGGATTCCGCCACCGCCAAGGCCGCTGGAAAGAAACAATCCCTCGGCAATGCCGGCTTGATAAAGCTGAATGAACAGGCGTGCAAATTCTTCGGGCCGAAAGGTTGCTCGCGCTTTATCGCGTCCAGCTCGGAAGGGACAGTAGAAGCAATCTCGTTCGCATGCTGAGGAAAGCAGGGTTTTCAACAAGCGGATAGGTTTGCCCTGTGGGGTTTGAGCGCGGTAGAGGACAAGATGTTTTTCTCTGGAAGGAGCAAGCGGAATCACGGAAGTAGATCGTTCTTCATCCGCTTCCCATTCCATATCGTTTGCCAAGCGGCAAAATCGGTCGAAGGCGTCCATAACTTGATTATAGAACAATTATTCTATTTGTCAAGCGGAGCAGCGGTTTTTGATATTTTCTACCTTCTGATCCCAAAATTCGTTTTCTCTTCTTCTTTTAACTCAAATCTAATACTTTTTCGTTACAATCCACAAGGTGAAAGATATACAAAGTGATTGCACAGTTCGTGGAGCGAATGATGGAGTCTTGTGCTTATGATGAAGTTGTATTGCGCGCCGAGGAGCTAACCAAAATCTACCGGATGGGTGAGATCGAGGTGGTTGCTCTCAATCGGGTTAACTTCTCCGTGCGACGCGGTGAATTTGTGGCCATTATGGGGGCCTCTGGTTCGGGTAAGTCGACACTTTTACATCTGCTTGGCGGATTGGATACGCCCACGCAGGGTGAAGTATATTTTTGTGAACAACCTCTCTCGAAACTGAGCGATGACCAGATTACCCAGCTACGCCGCCAGCAGATCGGGTTCATTTTCCAATTTTACAATCTGTTGCCAACCCTGAATGCGGTTGAAAATGTAGCCTTGCCGCTCATGATCGATGGGCAGCCTATCACGCAATATCAAGCCAGGGTGGGGGAGTTGCTTCATCTGGTAAAACTTGGCGGCAGAGAAAACCACCGTCCCGATCAACTATCCGGCGGGCAGCAACAACGGGTAGCGATCGCTAGGGCATTTGTCAATCAACCCCAGGTCGTGCTGGCTGATGAGCCAACCGGCAATCTGGATTCACGGTCTGGCAAAGCCATCCTCGAATTGCTTCAAAGAGTTTGTAAGGAACTTTGCACCACGATTGTGATGGTCACCCATGACCCCAAAGCAGCCTCCTATGCTGACCGTGTGGTTTTCCTCAAGGATGGGGAGATCGTGAATGAAATCATCAGCCAAAATGGAAGCGTCCCCATTGACCACATCATGACGATTATGGCGGAACTGGAGACCTAAGGGAACGGAAATGAAGCTTGGCGCACTGTGGTTTATCGCCCTAAGAAATCTCTCCAGCCGCAAATTGCGCGCTCTCCTCACCGCATTGGGAGTGCTTTTGGGCGTATCGGTCGTCCTTGCCATTCAGGTAACCAACCAAACCACCATCGACTCTTTGCGGCGGGTTTTCGACCGTGCTGCGGGGCAAGCCAGCCTGCTGGTTATTCCGAGCAGTCAGAAAAATGAAAATCTCAAACAAAGTTTACTTCCTACGGTTCAATCGGTTAAAGGCGTCAGTATTGCTGCTCCTTCGATTCGAGTCAATACCTTGCCGGCGGATGAAGCCACCGACTGGCAAATCAACCTCAACATCAATGGCGTTGCAGCCGGTAATTTCTTTTTGCTTTACGGCATTGATCCGATCCTCGACCCTCAGGTGCGTGTGTATGTGCTCGCCGAGGGTCGGATGCCCCAAGCAGGGCGATATGAGATCGTCCTAACGCGCAAGTACGCTGAAGAAAAGAAGCTCAGGGTGGGAAATTGGTTTATTCTCCTCACCCCTAACGGCACTGTGCGGTTGAAAATCAGCGGTTTGCTGGCTGCTGAGGGGGTAGCTTTGATTAACGACAGCGTTGTGGGGTTTGCTCCGCTTAAAGTGGTTCAAGATGCCTTTAACCTGCAAGACCAACTCGATGAGATTGCAATTCGCATACCTGAAGCCATCAGCAGTAAACCAGCTCTCTTAGAGAACTTGAAACAAACCCTGCAGCAGCGAATTGGCAAAAGTGGGGATGTGGTTTTCCCTGATTCAAGGGGTGCCGTGGTCAGTCAAATGTTGGCGACCTACCAGCTTGGCTTGAGTTTCTTTTCGATCGTTGCCATCTTTGTCGGTTCGTTTTTGGTTTATAACACCTTCTCGATGACCGTCTCGGAGCGCATTCGCGAGATCGGGATGTTGCGCGCGATTGGGATGAGCCGCAAGCAGATGTTGGTCACCGTCTTGATCGAAGCATTTATCATTGCTCTCTTCGGATCTCTAGCGGGAATCCCGCTCGGCTTAGTTTTAGCCCGCGGCTTGATCCGCATGACCGATGCCGTGATTACCCCCTCGGAAGAAATTTTCAGTGTTACCCTTCCCATCTTCTTGCAAGCCATAGCTGTAGGGATTGGTGTTGCCTTGGTTTCTGCCCTGCAACCTGCCGTGAGAGCAGCCAACATTAGTCCGCTGGATGCCTTACGAGTGCGGGCACGCTCGGATCGTAAGCCGGCTAAAGCCATTTGGATCAGCGGTTTTCTGTTGATCGCTTTTGGGTATTTTATTATTTATGGAACCGAATGGCCGGAAAGTTGGATGTTTACCATTGGTAGTATGGCTGTGTTGACCATCTTTCTAGGCGCCACTTTAACCGTTACGCTGGCTGTTCAATATTTAGAAATCCTGCCTCGCTACCTCGCCTCCAAAACCTACGGTAACGAAGGCAGGATTGGCTCGGCAAATGTACGGCGTTCAATTGGCCGCACTACCCTGACGGTAGCTTCGCTAATGGTTTCCTTGACCATGATCATCTCGATCAATTCGGTTGCCACTTCTTTCAAGAGAGACATGGGCGCTTGGATTGATTCCGCCTTAGGAGGAGATTTATACGTTCGTTCAGCGGTCACCATGCGCGAGACGTTTGGCAATCAATTGAAAAGCGTACCCGGTGTGGCTGTCGTCACCCCTACCAGAGTGCTGGAGGTGCGTATTGCTCCCGAATCGCTGCCGGCAAATACCGTACAAAATGAGTTTTACCTGTATGCCATTGAACCGGATACCTTTCGACAGATCGCAGACTTGCAGTTTACCGATAAACAAGCTGACCCAGAAGCGAGCTGGATGCGCCTCAAACGCGGCAGTGCCGTTTTCATCTCGAACGTGACGGCCGATCGGTATCGATTGAACAGTGGAGATCGCATCACGATTCTCACCCCACGCGGTAAACACTCCTTTCTCATCGCCGGAGTGGTTTTGGATTTTACCGGACAAAGAGGGGTATTGTATACGACTTATCAAGATTTACAAAATTATTTTGGAGAAAGCGGTGCAGATCGCTTTACTCTGAAGGTGGCTGATGGATACTCTGTAGACAGTGTTGCCAGCGAGATCGAAAGTCGTTACCAGAAGCGGCGCCATATCAGCCTTCAATCCACCCAAGAGTTCAAAAAGAACATTCTCGATCTGGTTGGGAGTGCCTTTCGTTTATTCGACGTTTTGGGTTTAATCGGAATCGTTATCGGGGCATTGGGAGTTGTAAACACTTTAACCATGAATGTCATCGAAAGGCAACGCGAAATCGGTGCCCTGCGCTCGATGGGGATGACCCGTCGGCAGGTGATGCGCATGATCTTAGCTGAAGCCCTAACTCATGGCACCATAGGCGGAATTTATGGGTTGTTGTTTGGATTCCTGATTGCCCAAGTGATGATCCTTGCCATGAACTTAATGATTGGATATAATTTATCTTATAAGTTTTCTATTCAACCGTTTGCGATTGGTATCTTAATCGCCTTCTTGGTAGCTCAAATTGCCGCTTTAGGTCCTGCCCGCCGAGCCGCTGCAGTCAATATCATCGAAGCCATTAAACACGAATAACCTCACCAATTAGCGGACTCGAGAAAAACCCAGAGAATTGTGACTTAAGTCACAGTTTTAGCGATGCTATTTTTATATAATCATTCAGAAAATGATTGCTGCAATCTTCTATCAAGGGAGCACCCTATGAGCAAATGGATCCTTCTGATCCCTGTCCTCTCCATCCTAGCCGTGGTGGGAGTCGGTCTTTATGTGACCGACTTTACGGCTTATCTCGGCAACAACCCTACCACATGCAACAATTGTCATGTTATGGACGCAGTCTATGAGAGTTGGTATCACGGTGCCCATAAACAATGGGCAAATTGTGCCGATTGCCACACCCCGCACGCCCTTATCCCGAAATACTGGGTCAAAACCGTGTCAGGGTATCATCATGTCTCTGCCTTTCTGTTGGGAGATATACCCGATGCGATCCGCGCTAAAGAATCTTCCCGCCAAGTGGTGCAGGAAAACTGCATTCGCTGTCATCAAACAACCGTTTCGACAATGTTGGACAATCCTGAGCCCTTCGATCGCTACTGCTTCGATTGTCACCGTAGTGTCGCGCATGGCGAACGAGGAATCTCCTTATTACCCTATCAACACACGGAGGAATACAAATGAAAAAAGCACCCCTTGTCTATATCTTGCTGGCTAGCACTTTGATCCTAGCAGCAGCCCTGATCGGTACGCTTATCTATTTGCGCAACCAGCCAGCCCCTCAGCGCGGCATTCAGCCTTTGGTCGAAATTGCCCAATATGAACCCGACTCATCCAAGTGGGGATTGAATTTCCCCAACCAGTACTCGACGTTTCTCAAGACCAAAGACAACAAGGCAAAAACTGCATTTGGCGGCTCCGAACCTTACTCGAAACTCGAAAGCGATCCCCGCTTAGTGACCCTGTTTGCTGGCATGCCTTTCAGTATCGACTATAACGAGGAGCGCGGTCACATGAACAGCCTTACCGATGTGCGGGAAACCAAGCGGGTGAATGAGAAGACCCCTGGCACCTGCTACTCCTGTAAAACCGCAAACAATCCAGGCTTGTGGGCAGAAATGGGCGCCGAAGAATATTTCAAAACGCCCTTCGTTAAGCTGGGCGAAAACATTGACCAACCCATTGGGTGTGCCAATTGTCATGAAGCCAATACGATGCGCTTGGTCGTCACCAACCCTGCCCTCGAAGAAGCCCTGCAAGAGATGGGCAAGGATTGGCGCACCTTTACCCGCCAGGAAATGCGCACCGTCGTCTGTGCAAATTGTCATGTTGAGTATTATTTCAAAGGGGAAGGTAAATACCTTACCTTTCCATGGGACCTAGGATTGAGCGCGGACAACATCGCTGATTACTACAATCAAATTGGTTTCAAAGACTGGGAACATGCTCTGACTGGCGCACAGATGATCAAGATTCAACACCCCGAATATGAACTGTACGCTAACAACAGCACGCACTATCGCGCCGGCGTGGCTTGCGCAGATTGCCACATGCCTTATGTTCGCGATGGGGCAGCGAAATTCTCCAGCCATGATGTGAAGAGTCCCTTATTTGCACCTGAACAATCTTGCGGTGCTTGCCACACCGATGTAACCTATGTCGTTGAGCGGGTCAATCTGATTCAAAAACAAGTGCGTGAAGTCATGGATCTTGCCACCGATGCCCTCATCGAAGCTATTCAAGCGATTGAAAAAGCCAGCCAAGATCCGAATGTCAATCCCGATTTGCTCAATGAAGCTCGCCAACTGCATCGAGAAGCCCAACTGCGGGTGGACTTTATCAACGCCGAAAACAGCATGGGATTTCACAATCCCGAAGAAGCCTTGCGCGTGCTGGCAAAAGCGGCTGACCTTGCCCGTCAGGCTCAAATGAAAGCCATGCAAGCCTCCAGCCAAGTGATTCAGGCAAGGAAGTAGTTTCTCTTAGCCTTTCGCAGAAAATCAACAGCAGGGCGAGCTTGTTCTTCGTCCTGCTGTTTTTATTGCTGATTTGGGGGATAAATCAATCGTTTTCCAGCCAGAGACGCAGAGCGGTCTCATCTAGAACTTCAATTTTGCCTCGCGATACATGGATCGCTCCTGATTTCTCCAGCTCTCTTAAGGCGCGAGCAACCACTTCGCGCACGGTGCCTAATTGAGCTGCCAGTTGGACTTGCGTGATCTTCTTAACCTTCCTGCTATTTATTGGGTCAATGGGCAGGTCCACCAGAGAGCGGGCAAGCCGTTGGGTGACTTGATAGAAGGAGAGGTTGTTGACCAATTCAACAAACATGCGTAAATTTCTGGCAAGATTTAGAATGACCGTTTTGCCCATTTGTGGATATCGATCCAACATCTTTCGGATAGCAATCGGGGAGACCACCCAAAGGGAACAATCCTCAAGTGCAGTTGCATTCACAGCATGAGGCCCTTCATCGAAAACTGGAACCTCATTGAAAGTTGCCCCTTTACTCAGCGTTCGAAAGATCATTTCACGTCCTTGGGGGGATATTTTTGATAACTTCACTGCCCCTTCTGCAAGGATAAATAGCCCGGCGCAGTTTTCCCCTTCTAAGAAAATGATTTCATCTCGAGCATAATAACGGTACTGTGTCTCTTCAGCTAATTCACGTAGGGCTGATTCGGTCAGGGTGGAGAAATAAGGATTGGCCTTAAGAACCTCAACCCGTTGCTGGAGGGTGCTGTAAAGGATGCGCATAGGCGTAGGCCGCGATTTGGCTGATTAATTCGATGGCTTAAAGGTGCCTTCGAGGAACATGCGGTCTGGACCGCCGCGGTCGATCTCCCAGGGATAGAGAATGCGAGCATCGGTGATGGCTGCATAATAATCGGGGCGCACCGATCCAAACAGGTTGCGGTAGGGGTTGAAATGCAAAACGCAGGTGTAAGGAATGCCACCAGCCGATGAGACGCGGTTTTTCACCGCTGTTATGGTGCGTCCTGCCCCCCAGACGTCATCCACGACCAGTGTTCTGCGTGCGCGCAACATGCGGTCTTCGGGAAATTGGATGAATTCAGGCCAGGCGTATAAGCGCGCTTTTTCCATGGCGATCTGGGCGGGAAAATCTACTGCCGCAGTCAATACATGGGTGATATCCATTGCTTCTGCCAGTAAGCCGCCAGGGATGATTCCGCCGCGTGTGATCATCAAAATAGCATCGAATTCGGTCTCGAATTGGGGCAATAAATGATCGATTAATAGATCCACATCATGCCAAGTTAGGATTTCTGTTCTTCGCTCCATTCATCCTCTCCCAAAATGCTCAAGATAATACGGCGGCTAAGGGTAGGGGAGGTTGCACTGCCAGTTGCTCACCCCCGGCTTGTCGTGCCCGCTCGACATCTCTTGCCCAAAGGTATAAACAGGTATGATAGGCGGTTGTCGTGTAGGAAGCAATGACCACTGCTACCATAATAAAAAGCCCGGCAAGGATTGCACCGATTGAGAGTCCACCGATTACTCCCCATAACGCTTGACCACTGATACTGACCAAACCAATTCCGACCCCCAATCCAAGAGCTATCCCCGTACCACCGATTAAAAAGCTCATTACACCCGTTACTGCGCGCACCCCAACCATGCTCACGCCAATGAGCAAAAGGTTGTCTTTTACAATTTGCGTGGCACGGCGTAAGCCCCCTTTTAGGTTAAAGCCATCAATCACCATCGCCGGTAAGACGAGATAGGTTGCTTGCGTCCAAACCGCATCAATGAGGGAAGCTAGGGCATTGCGCGCTCCTGACTGCCCTTTCCCCCTGATAAAACTTTGAATAAGGCTGACGACCATTGAAGCAGCCGCCAGGCTAAGAATGTTCAACCAGTTGCGTTGCGCCATCTGCCAGGCTTTTGCCATTACCCCGTCACCTTCTGCCAAATAGCTGTAAATCAAGTAGATGGTCATGGCTGAAAAGAGGTAACTGACCGTGTATTGGGCAAAAATCAGGAGGGCACCAAAAATATACCCGAAAACTCGCCCAATCCCGTGATCTCCAAATACGGCAAACGCAAGTACCAGCGGAATTGAAAAAACCAAGGTAACCACCATGCCGACCAGCAAGGCATACATAGAGGGTTTAATTAAATCTGGATCGGCAAGCGCCATCTGCCAAGATTGCTTTAGAAATGCAAAACCGCGTTTGAGACTATCCATTTTAACCTTCTTTCTTTGATAGCCATATTATAGCAAGCTTATCGGATTAATTTCAATTCGCCATCCTTTACGGGGTGCGTGATTGCGCAGAAAGCGATGGGGTTGCTCGCCGACCAAGAGAATCTGCCAACGATACCATCCCCTCAAACGAGCGTAAAAGCAGGGTACCGGACCAACTAAGCGGATAGTCGTGATTTGCTGTTGTCTTAACCCCTGTTCCAACTCTTGAGATTGGCGTTTGGCTTCCTTCTCAGCTTGCTCGGCGTGCAAATGACGAACCTCTAAACGGACGATCTCGGCAAACGGCGGATATTGGATTTCTTTGCGCAAAAGGATTTCACGCTGGTAAAAGGCTTCATAATCTTGTTGCGCCGCAGCCTGGATGGCGTAGTGGTCGGGTTGATAGGTTTGCAGGATCACTTCCCCTCCTAAGATACTTCGCCCAGCGCGGCCGGCAACCTGCGTAAGCAGTTGAAAGGTGCGTTCGGCTGCCCGAAAATCTGGCAGGTGCAAACCTACCTCAGCTAAGATCACACCGACCAAGGTTACTGTAGGCAAATCCAATCCTTTTGCCAACATTTGGGTGCCCACCAGAATATCTGCCTGACGGTGGGCAAATTGGTGCATGATTCGCTCATGGGCGCCTTTCGATTGGGTAGTGTCTGCATCCCAGCGTAGAACCCGCGCTTGGGGGAAAAGACGCTTCAATTCCTCTTCTATTCGCTGAGTACCTATCCCAAATTGACGGATATGATGGCTGCCACAATTCGGACAACGCTGGGGACTTTTGCGCCGATACCCACACCGATGACAAAGCAGGGGGAGTTCGTTTTTGGAGAGATTGCTAACGTGAGCCGTTAGGGGGATATGGCATTGCGGGCACTTGACCACATACCCGCAATCACGGCAAAATACATAAGTTGCAAAGCCACGCCGATTGAGAAACAAAATCGCTTGTTGGTTGGCAGCGAGCACCTGTTCGAGCTTTGTGGTCAGCAAACGACTAAAGATGGAGCGGTTTCCCTGTTTCAATTCTGCCCGCATATCAACGATTTTGACCTCAGAAAGCCTCCGTTCGTCTGGGAATGAATCGCTGTGCTCCGTAAAAAGAGGACGTTTGGGGGAAGGGCTTGGCAGGGTGCTTTGTGCGGGAGAAAGTATCCTTTTGGTTAGAGATAATCCCAACCAGATCCCCTGTCGTGCCCAATAAGACTGTTCAACGGTGGGCGTAGCAGAGCCAAAGAGGCAAGCTCCAGAAGCGATCTTCATATACGCAATGGCGGCCTGTTGAGCGTGATAATTTGGTTGCGCGTCTTGATAGTAGGATGCGTCATGACATTCATCGATCACAACCAAACCGGGCTTCTCGAAAGGCAGAAACAGCGCACTACGCGGACCCACTATCACCGAAAGCAACCCTGCCCGACAGCGTTGCCACATATCAAAGCGTTCTCCAAGTGATAACCGCGAATGATAAATGCCTACTTTACCGATGAAGCGGGCTGAGAAACGCTCGATGGTCTGAGGAGTCAGAGAGATCTCCGGCACCAGGACAATCGCCTGACGTCCTGCTTTAAGAGTCTCCTCGACTGCTCTGAGGTATAACTCGGTCTTGCCGGAGCCGGTAACCCCATGCAGCAGGATCGGCTTGGTTTTTTCCCCACGCCAGGCTTGCTTCAGTGTAACAAGAATGGTCTCCCATGCCGATGATTGTTCGGCGGTGAGTTGAAAAGCTGGGTAGGAACTGACCTTTTGCGTTGCTAGGGGATCGCGCCATTGAAGATGGTCTTCTAGCCGAATTGCTCCTAAGTCGGCAAGTTTTTTGAGATCAGAGGCATTTGCCCCGCTTTCCGCATAGACCCACGCAACTTCAACCGTTTTTCCTTCTTGAGCTAAAAATTCGAGAGCTTTCCTTCTTCTTTCCAAACTTTTTCCCCAACGGTTGCCTTGCGCTTCGAGAAAGGTGTCAATCTGTGAAGGATCCAGCAGCAAAGAAACCGCCTTGACTCGCTTTGCTCCCACTCTAGGGCTAACCAGTACCGATTCAATTTCGATGAGCCCTCTGCGCACCAACGGCTGAATCGCTTTGCGCCAGTCGAGGTGCGAGAAACGGCGATCGAGCTGAGCACCCCGCAGAGCGCCTTTAGACTGAAGGGCACTCACGATTTGTTTTTGGAGTGGTGTCCATTTGATGACAGCGGACTCGCCTTTCCAACGATACAACCAATCACTGCGTTGCTCGAAGCCCTCTGGCAATAAAAAGCTGATCCATTGACCCAGAGGGGTAAGATACGCTTCTGCCAAGTTTTGGGCAATCTTTAGAAGTGCAGGGGGGATAACCGTTCGATGATCGAGAATCTGTTGAATGGGGCGGGTAGTGTGCACGGAAGGGGTACTCACTTCACCCATTACAATTCCTTGCACCACTCGAGACCCAAAGGGAACAAGGACTAACGCCCCGACTTCTAAGGGTTCTTTTTCCAGCGATTCGGGCAGATGATAATCATACACCTCATTAAATTGAGGTAAGTTGACGGCGATTTGAAAATATCGGGGCATCTCTTAAGGAAGTCGCTCCAAAGCGAGACGAGCAATCCGTAGATCATCCATTGCATCCACGCGAATGCGTACGCCGTCGCTTTCTACAATGTCATTGACTTGGGGAATTCTCCCTAGTTTACCTAACACAAAACCGGCAATGGTATCGTAATTGGGATCGAATAAATTCAACCCTAAATGTTCGTTGACCTCCTCGATTAGGGTCATGCCATCGATCAAAACCGTGCCATCTGGTTGAATGACAAAAGCCGGGCCGCTATGATCAAACGGATCGCTGACCTCACCGACGATCTCCTCGACCAAGTCCTCTAGCGTAACGAGCCCGCCGGTACCACCGAATTCATCCATCACAATGGCAATATGCTGACGCGCAGAGCGAAAACGGCGGAAAACATCCCGCACCGTAAGTGTCTCCGGGACAAAAAGCGCCTCTCTGGCAAGTTTCCGAGCAGTTAGGTCTTGATAATCTGCAGAGAGCATGGCGGGCAATAAATCTTTCAGATGCACTATCCCAATGATTTGATCCAGGTTATTCTCATAGACGGGGATTTTTGTATAACCGCTTTCGCTGCTCAATTTGATAAGCTCTGGTAAGGTGGTTTCCCCCTCTACGGCGAGCATTTCCGTGCGCGGGATCATGACTTGTCGCACTAGCTGTTGTCCCAAATCGAAAATTGCCTGGAGCATTTCCCCCTGATCTTGCTCAAAAATTCCTTGTTCGGTGCCAGCAGTGACCATCATGCGAAGTTCTTCTGCTGATAAAACCTCTTCTTGTTGACCCGAACAGATTCCCATTCGAGTTAGAAGAAAAGTTGCCGAACCATTCAAGACCGAAACGAAAGGTTGGAAAATTTTTTGCAGGTAAACCAGCGGGCGTGCCAAGAGTAAAGCTGCTCGCTCAGCATACTGCAGAGCAATGGCTTTTGGCAGCAGTTCGCCAAACACGACCAACAAAAAGGTTACCAATCCAAATGCCAAGCCGGTCGCAAGACTGCTGGCTAGGCCGCGAGGTATCCAAGACGTAAATAGGTTAAACACAGGATACAGAAGGTCGGCGACAGCCGGTTCGCCAATCCATCCAAGCGCAAGACCGGAAATGGTGACTCCCAATTGCACGGTCGCGATCATCCGCACGGGATCGCCCAATGCGCGCTTTGCCCAGCGGGCTGCCTGGACACCCTGCTGATCCAGTTCTTCCAAGCGGGTTTTACGGACGGTGACAAGCGCATATTCGGCAATTACAAAGAATGCATTGGTAAGAATAAAGAAAAAGACTAGCAGAAGTTCAACCAATTCAGCCAACAGAATCTCCACGGAGAACCATTTGGCAAGGCTAAGGGGTGCGCAAGATCACCGCTGCTCCATATCCTACCACTTCGTGATAATCACCGCTAACATTTCCAGAGGTTGCGTAATGCAGGATTTGAACGCGGTTTGCGCCAAGTTCTTTCGCTGCCCACATGGCGGTTGCTACGGCCGATCGTCCACAGGCAAACCCTTTACCTTCAATTTCAGCTTGCAGGAAATATAGAGGGTCAAATTTCTCCATACGAGAAAGCATTTCCCGATCCAGCTTTTCCGCTAAGGCTTGAGGATAGAAATGAGACAAGTCAGTGCTGGCAACAATCAATGCTCGGTAACCTTGCAGGATGTTTGCTAAAGCAACTCCCAATGCCCTTAAACCGCTTGGCTCGTCGATACCGATCATGATGGGCAATAAGCGAAAGGAAGGAAGCACCCTTTGGAGGAAGGGAAGATGGATTTCCAAAGAATGCTCTTCATCTGCCCTTACCCGCTTGACAGAGACGCCAATTTCTTCTTGGAGCAGGTGATCCAATGCGCTGAGGGATTCTTGGTCGATGGGCACAATACCTAACGGTGTTTCATAGGCTTGATGGGCACTGGTGACAAAAGGTGCAAAATATGGACGATGCAAGGGGGATAGAATGGCAACGAGGTCGAAAGAGAGCCCTTGCAGTAAGTTGTAAGCATAAGCAGCTACCGGCCCGGAATACTGATGCCCAGCATGGGGTGCAATGATGCCCACAATTTCTCCCTCGATGGGAGGTGGAGCAGCCAAAGCAAGATATTCATCAATGCGCTGGGCTAATACCTGTGGATTTGCAGGATACCATCGACCTGCCAAAGGAGAAGGACGAACATCCAACCTTTCATCCATCGTTTTTTCTCCTCAAGAATGTAAAACCAAATATAAAACCATCAACCTCCCTTTCATTTTAGCATAAGCAATGCCCTTTTGGTTCAAATCTCTAATTATAAACGAGGAGAATTCTAAGGTAAAATCAAATTATCAGGAATGAACTATAAAAGGAATGGACGAACGGCTTCTTTTCCCCGAAATTCACCTCTTGCGCCAAATCCTCGATAGGCTTAAAGCTGAGTTTCTCTCGAATAAAAAGGGTGGGAACATCGAGATGTTGGACTCGATGGATGATATTTTTGTGATAGTCGATCAATCAACCATGATCCACTATGCCAATGCGGCTGCGTGCCGCTACTTTGGGAATCGTGCAATCCACCTTGTCGGTAAAACGCTTTTTGAACTGATGCCTTTCCCGCAAGCCAAAGCCCGCTGGCAAACTATTCGAAGGACAATCGAGCAGCACGGTAGCTATTCTTTTATCGACAATGGGCATGGAATGTATGCCCTCATCCATATCCTGCCGCTTCAAGAACCAAACTCAGCACAAACATATTATCTGATTTACACATTAATAAGCCACAAACCAAACGCTGAGTTTTTCTCTCGAGCCCTTCCCTCCACTTCCGCTATGGATGAAGCCCTGAATGTTTTCCGCAAAATGGAGGAATATACTGCTGATGCTCGTTTAGAGAGTCATTTGCGGATTGCCGTTGGGCTGGCAAACGCAGCTACCGCAGTTAGCCTAGCCGAAGAACTCACGAGTGCTTTAAATACCTTGTGCGCCCAAGCGTGTTATGTTCTGGATGCCCCTTCAGCGGTTATTCGCTTGTATAACCAGCATCAAAATACTTTAGAAATCGCTGCGGCCTATGGGTTGTCCGAAGAATACATGCAGAAAAACTTTTCTATTCCGTATGCTCCACTTTCCTATCTTGCCTCCGAAACCGCGCCAAGAGTTGCCGTTGCCGACTTGAATCAAAGTCCCCCAACCCCAGCCGATCAATTACCGTATCGCTCCCAGTTAACCGCTTCGGTGATCGGCAATATTGTCCGTCAAAACCGCTTTCTTGGTGTGATGGTCATCCTGATCCCCAAAGTTCGCCCTCCGATTACAAAGGAAGATTTGCTCTTCGTTCAGGCTATTGCGGAACAAGCTTCGGTCGCGATCGACCGTTTTCATTTAAGAGAAATGCAGGAACGCAGGACGAGAGAATTGGAAAATCTCGTCCGTATGGGGCTTGAATTGCGGGAGGTCATCACCAAAAAAGACGTTCTGGTCAGTTTGCTGAACACCATGGCAAAGGATATTTATGTTAGGGTCAGTGCAGCATATTTGCTCGATCATGGGAAGTATCGGCTTATCTCAAGCTATGGGGAGGAACAGGGTCTTCCCGAGTGGTTAAGTGTACCAGACCACCCTCTATGGCGGGCAGGTAAGACACTTTTTCTTAAGTCTTTCTCCCTTTCGACGGATGTCCTCTTCCAAGGAACCTACGATACGCAATCTGGGACTGCTATCCTTGGATTAGCCATTCCATTTCGCAACCCTTCCACAGTGATTGGCGTTCTATTGCTAGGTTTCTCACAGCCAATCCCTCTCTCCGAGAATGAATTGCATAAAATATCCCTATTACAGGAGATTGGTGATGCAGCTCTGCATCGATCTGATTCCCTTGAGCATCTGGAACAGTTGGTTTTAGAGCGCACGCGAGAACTGAGTATTCTCTATGATGTTACCTCTATCTTAAATGCGCCAACTGATCTTCGTGAGTCGATAGAAGGGGTTTTAGATAATATCCTCTCTATTGTAAAATCCGAACTCGTCACGGTTCATCTCTACGATCCGATAAAGAAGTGCTTAACCTTATATCAAACCAAGAGTGTTTCCTCATCCTACTCTCCTCTTGAACGAACCTCCCTGCAGGTTGAACCTCCGTGGGATACCGTATTCAACCAAAACTCCAACGTTTATATCGATGACTTTTACCAACTTATTATAGGGCAACCTCAAGGTAAAGAGATAATTCCATTGAGCTATGTCGGCCTTCCTATTCGCAGCCAAGGCGTCCCCTTGGGTGTGCTCAGTGTGTTCAGCAATAGGGAATACACTTTTTCACTCAATGATCAGGTGATTCTTACCGCTATTGCTGACCAACTCGGCCTCGCTGTTGAACGGTCAAGATTGGTTGAACAAGGAGAGGAAATCGCTAAACTGGAAGAAAGACAACGCTTAGCCCGCGAATTGCATGATGCCCTTACCCAGTCGCTTTATAGCATGACCTTGTTGGCCTCCGGCTATAAACGCTCATTGCATCAAGCTAATTTGGAAGAAATCCATCAATGGATGCAGGAACTCAACGAACTTGCTCAAAACGCCCTAGCCGAATTACGCTTGTTGCTTTACGAGTTACGACCCAATGCACTCGAACAAGATGGCTTACAGGGAGCCTTAAAACGTCGCCTAGAGGCTGTAGAAAAGCGCGCCGGCATCGAAACGACCTTCAAGGTGCGCGGCGGTTATCGCCTGCCCGCCGAAGATGAGGAACATTTCTATCGCATTGCCCAAGAAGCGCTCAATAACGCCTTACAACACGCTCATCATCATTGCATATTTCTGGAAATCGAGTCAACACCCAACCATTTCAGCATGGCGATTGAAGATGATGGGATTGGCTTTGATTTCGATCAAGCCATCCAACAAAATCAGCACTCAGGATTGAATAATATGTTGAGCCGCGCACGACAAATTCAAGCAAGCCTTTTAATAGATACAGCTCCTGGCAAGGGCACCAGATTGCTGATCACGAAAGAGTACCATCATGTCTAGAGCAATAACGGTTTTAGTAGTTGATGATCACCCGATTGTCCGTAAGGGCTTGCGGACTTTGCTTCTGAGCGAAGAGGATATCCAAAGCGTCTATGAAGCCGAAAATGGCCTTCAAGCCATCCAAATTGTTCAACAACATCAGCCGACGGTGATCTTGATGGACTTGGTGATGTCGCCCATCAATGGAGTAGAAGCGATTGAGCGGATTAAGGCGGTGCAGCCCTCTGCGCGTATCTTGGTACTGACCGCTTATGCGGATGATGACAAAGTCTTCCCTGCCATCAAAGCCGGGGCGTCGGGTTATATTCTCAAAGACATTCCCCCCGAAGAGTTGATCCAAGCCATTCGCGATGTCGCTGCGGGTCAGTCCTTTTTACATCCAACCATTGCGGCGCGCTTGATGCGCGAAATTACCCAGGCCAGTGCGCCACTAGAAAACAGTGAACCTCTCACGGAACGGGAAGTAGAGGTTCTGCGTTGGATTGCACGAGGCTTGAGCAATCAGGAAATCGCTCAGCAATTGCATGTCTCCGAGCGCACCATCACAACCCACATCAGCAATATTTTGGATAAGCTGCACCTCGCCAATCGAACGCAGGCAACCCTATACGCCCTGCGGAAGGGCATTGCCAGTTTATACGATGAGGAAAACGGTTATTTTCTACGTAAAAATACGTAGAAAAAATACAGAGAATATCCGATGAAAAAGAGAAGCATTTTTTGTAAACTATCATTGTGATGAAATTTACAAAGCGGGGTATCTGGAGAACAAATCTAGATTCTTCGCGGATCGCATTGGGGTGCTGAAAGGGGAGCGATCTAGACTGATGGAGCGGCAAGACAGGGTGTCGCTCCATCAGCTTTAATACCCAAACGACTATCTCTCTATCTAACCTGATCATGGTATACTTACAGCGAGACAACCTAAGAGAGAAAAAGACGTAGAAGAGAAGAAGTATCCACGGCATTGATGGAACAGAGAGCGATTGCCGCTGAGAAAATCGCCCACACGGCTGTGGAGAATGGGTCTCAGAGTTGCGCAGTGAACAGCTTACGATGCCCAGTAGCTGCTGCCGGTGGTGTCACCGTTATCTTGGCATGGGAATGCTGAAGGTTTTTTCTTCGCTAGCACCCCGCTCGTGAGGCTGGCTCACTCTCCCGTCGGATCACCGACGGGTTTTTGATTAATCCTTATCTCACGGAGGTAGAACGATGATGGAGATTCAAATTGTGTATTGTGCGGTTTGACACTATACAGACCGAGCCATTGGTGCAATGGCGGAAATCTTACATGAATTTGAACCGGATATCGAATCAATCACTGTCGTTCCCTCGGATGGTGGACGATTTGAGGTCAGTGTCAATGGGAAATTGATTTATTCAAAACTTCAAACTGGCCGCCATGTAAATCAAGGTGAGCTTGTGCAGTTAATTCGAGCATATCGAAAGGAGGCAAAATGACTGAAAAAAAAGGGCGTGTCTTTTCTGGCGCCCGTCCTACCGGGCGACAACATTTGGGCAATTACCTGGGGGCAATTAAGAATTATGTCGCTTTACAAGACGACTACGAGTGTATTTATTGTATCGTTGATCTTCACGCGCTGACGACTCTGGAAACTACTGAAAATCTTCGTCAGAACAGCTATGAGATGGCTTTGGATTTTCTTGCTGCTGGAATCCGTCCCGAAGAAACGATTATTTTCATTCAATCTCATGTTCCAGAAGTCACAGAATTACATACGATCCTGTCCATGGTTACGCCGTTAGGCAAACTAACTGATCTACCAACATTTAAGGAGAAAGCCCGTCAACAACCTCACAATGTGAACTATGGCTTAGTGGGCTATCCGGTACTAATGACCGCTGATATTACGCTCTATAAAGCCAATATTGTGCCGGTAGGCATCGATCAAGCCCCGCACTTGGAATTTGCTCGCGAGGTGGTCAGGTCATTCAATTATCGTTTTAAGACGGATGTGTTGATCGAGCCTGAGATGAAAAGTACCGAACTGCCCAAAGTGATCGGTATCGATGGCGTTCAGAAGATGAGTAAGAGTTTGAACAATCACATTGAATTGGCTGCCACACCTGAGGAAACGTCACAAAGGGTGATGCAGATGGTCACCGATCCCCAGCGTCAGCGTCGCACCGATCCTGGCAGACCAGAGGTGTGCAATGTGTTCACCTTCCACACTGTCTTCTCTCCACCAGAACTGGTCGAAGAGATCAATGTTGAATGCCGTCGAGCAGGGATTGGTTGTGTAGAATGTAAACAGCGCATGGCTGCCAATCTTAATCTACATCTCGAACCATTTCGGCAAAAACGCAGTGAATACGCTCGCGACCCCGATACCGTATGGGATATATTGAGAGATGGCAAAGAGCGCGCTGCCAAAATCGCCCGTCAAACGATGATTGAAGTGCGTCAAGCGGTCGGATTGCCTTAGTCAGGCATTCCGAGAAGGTGGGAAAACATGCGCATTGTGGTTCAACGCGTGCGACAGGGTAGTGTCTCTGTCGAAGGCAAGCTGATCGCTCAAATTCATCAAGGTGTTGTCCTTTTGGTCGGAATCGGTATGCAAGACAGCGAAGAGAAGGCACGCTTCTTAGCTGAAAAGATCGCCCATTTGCGCATCTTTGAGGATCAACATGGTAAAATGAATCGTTCATTATTAGATGTTGGCGGTGAAGCGCTGGTCGTTTCTCAATTCACGCTGTACGCGGATACTCGAAAAGGGCGGCGACCCTCTTTCACCGATGCAGCCTTACCAGACCAAGCCAAACCATTGGTAGAGTGCTTCGCTCAACATCTGCAACGCTTGGGCGTCCCTACTCAATCGGGGCAGTTTGGTGCCAATATGCTGGTCACGATTGAGAATGACGGCCCGGTTACGATCCTCTTGGAGCAATAAAGCCTTTCGAAATCAATGACACCCTTTCTTCAACTCACCTTCGCCCTAGCCATCATGATCACCCTTGCCAAAGTGGGCGGCTATTTGAGTTATCGACTAGGTCAACCAGCCGTACTAGGGGAGTTGTTAGTTGGGATCATCCTTGGTCCATCCATCCTTGATTTTTTACATCTATCCATCTTCACCGACCGCCATCTAGGAGAAGTCATTCAGGAACTTGCAGAGTTGGGGGTTATGCTATTAATGTTCCTCGCCGGGCTTGAGTTACACCTTTCTGAATTACTCAAATCCACCAAAGTAGCAGTACTCGCCGGGGTTTTAGGCGTGCTTTTCCCGCTTGGACTCGGAGCTGGCGGAGGGGCACTGTTTCACCTTGCCCCAAAGAATGCTCTGTTTCTTGGTTTGACCCTAGCTGCAACCAGCGTCAGCATTTCTGCACAAACCTTGATGGAATTGAACCGTTTACGCTCAAAAATTGGCTTTGGTCTGCTCGGCGCAGCGGTTTTTGATGACATCCTGGTCGTCTTAGGGCTCTCTGTTTTTACTGCGCTGGCAGTCGACAACGTGTCTGCTTCGTCGGGCATTGAGATGATTCTGGTCACCATTTTGCGCATGGCGTTATTTATTGTGATTTCATCTGTGATGGGGTATTTTCTTGTACCTCACTTGACCAGGGTAATCATCTCCTTGGAGATCAGCCAAGGGTTGATTGCCTTTGTGTTTGTCACCCTCCTTCTCTTTGGCTGGTTGGCTGATATCTTGGGACAAATGGCTGCCATCACCGGAGCTTTTTTAGCCGGTTTGTGGTTCGGCCGCACTGCCTATAAGGAGCGTATTCTGAACGGAATATCGATTATTGCCTATGGGATTTTTGTCCCCATCTTTTTTGTTGACGTAGGGTTGAATGCCGATATTCGGACATTATTAGGCGCAAATTTTTGGCTATTCCTTGCCTTGTTTTTCATTGCCGTGGTTGGGAAAGTGGTCGGTGCCGGACTTGGCGCTTTTTTCAGCGGGTACAATTCTGCTGAGGCATTACAATTAGGCGTGGGAATGATGTCTCGAGGGGAGGTCGGTTTGATCGTCGCCAGTGTAGGCATTTCGGAAGGATACTTGACCACTGCCTCCTTTTCTGCTATTGTAGGGGTAGTGATTGCTACAACTTTGGTTACTCCGCCTGTATTACGTTACCTGATCCAACAGGAGATGTTGCGGGCAGAAATCCTTGCTGAAAGAGAATGAGTATGTATTATTTGGTCATTCTGATTGTCAACCATCTCGAGCATGTGCCAGGTGTGCTGGACAAATGGGAAAGCCTTGGCATAAAAGGGATCACCATTTTGGAGAGCACTGGCCATGGCAAATTAAAACATGCTGGTCTTTTAGATGATCTCCCTTTGCTTTTCTCCATGGATACACTCGAAGAACTTCAAGAGATTCATCATCGCACGCTCCTTTCGGTTGTTGACAGCGAAGAGGTGGTTGATAAAATGATATCCGGTGCTCAAGAGGTCATCGGTAACATTGAAGACGAACATAGCGGATTTTTATTCGTCTTGCCGGTGCTAAGGGCCATCGGTATTCAAAAGCATAAGCTAGATTAATTATGGACAAACAAGAAAGGTTAGAGTAAATCGTCATGAACGTAGCCATTGTTTTACAAGGAATTGTAGGTGTCTTATGGTTGGCGGTTGTCGGTTTGATCGCGGTTGCTATCCTTCGCGCTTCGCGGGGCAGAAAGGTCTCTGGTTTTGCAACAGCAGTAGTCCTTACCGCCGTTAGCGCCATCGTGCTGACCTCGGTTAGTGCCGGCTTGGTCTTCATTCAGCCTGAACAGCGCGGTGTGGTTATCTCTGCGCTGCAACCGAAAGGGTATCGGGAACAGGTCCTCGAACCCGGCCTTCGGTGGGTGATTCCCTATTTCGAAAACGTGGTGGTCTATTCCATTGCGCGGCAAACTTATACCATGTCCATCGCTCCGCTCGAAGGCGAAGTCAAAGGGGATGACTCGGTCGTAGCACGTACCTCCGATGGACAGGAAGTGTTGATGGATGCCTCGGTGATCTATCAGCCTGATCCGGCTCAAGTCATCCAATTGCACATTAATTGGCAACGGCGCTATGCCGATGAACTGATCCGTCCCTTAGCGCGAGGCATTATGCGTGACGCAGTTGCAAAATACCGCGTCGAGGAAGTGTATAGCACTCGGCGCGCTGAAATTACCCAAGAGATTAGTGAAACGATGCGCCAAAAACTGGCTGAAAATGGCATCCTCTTGGTTGATTTTGTCCTGCGGAACATTACCTTTTCACCTGAATATGCCAAGTCGGTTGAGCAAAAACAAATTGCTGAACAACAAGCTCAACAAGCTCGCTTTGTTGTCGAACAAAAGAAACAGGAAGCCCAACAAGCCATCGAGGTCGCTCGCGGTCAGGCAGAATCGGCGCGCATTCGCGCCCAAGGTGAAGCCGATGCCCGTCTAATTCAGGCAGCCGCCGAAGCCGAGGCGTTGCAATTGATCGCCAAAGCGCTACAGGAAAATCCTGACTTATTGACCTATCAATATATCACCAAATTGGCACCCAACATCCAAGTAATGCTGGTGCCCAATAACATGCCTTACTTATTGCCACTACCTACGATGGGTCCTAGCTCTGTGCTAACGACCACCTTGCCATCGACCATCTTACCGACACCTACGGAAACCCCATGAGGTTTATTTGGAGCGTATGAACGAGAGTGTTCCTTCTGGCAAACAAATTCGCCTGACGAGCCTATCGAGTTGTGCTGGTTGAGCTTCCAAGTTAGGCGCTGAAGCGCTGGCGCAGGTGCTGCGCCCTATCCAAGGCATCTTTCGGGCTGAAAATTACCCCAGACTGCTGAGCGGTTTGGAAGAGCCAGATGACGCGGCGGTTTGGCAATTGGACGACGAGAAAGCTCTCGTTATCACGACCGATTTCTTTACACCGGTGGTGGATGATCCTTATGATTATGGGGTAATCGCGGCTGCAAATTCGCTTTCGGATGTCTATGCCATGGGGGGCAAACCCTTTTTAGCCTTGAATATCGCCGCCTTGCCTCCTGATTTGCCTGCCGAGATCCTCAGCGAGATCCTCCGCGGCGGAGCAGAAAAAGCGCTCGAGGCGGGGGTAGTCATTGCTGGCGGGCATACCATTCAGGATAAGGAGCCGAAGTATGGCTTGGTTGCGGTTGGGCTGGTACATCCACAGCGATTTCTGCGAAAAAGTGGTGCCTGCGCTGGCGATCACTTGATTTTGACCAAACCTCTTGGCTTGGGAACGACCACCACCGCTCTAAAGCGGGGAGTGGCAAAAGAAGAAGATGTTCGCGAAGCTGTACAGTGGATGAAAACTTTAAACCGTCAAGCGGCTGAGATCGCTATCTCGGTTGGTCTGACGACCGCAACCGACATCACTGGCTATAGCCTGCTTGGGCATGCCTGGGAGATCGCTTCGCTCTCCGGTGTCGGATTGCGAATTCACTTTGATGCTATTCCCTTTGTTACAGGTGCGAAAGAATATGCCGCTCAGTATATTTTTCCGGGCGGCGCTTTCGATAACCGCTTTTATTTTCAAGAGCACGTTGAGTTTGACCCAAAATTACCTGAAGACGCTCAAATGTTGTTATTTGACCCTCAAACAAGTGGGGGCTTGCTCTTTGCTGTTCCCGATCGGCTCTTGGAGCAGTTCGAACATGCCGCTAAAGCTGCGCATCAGCCCTATTGGATGATCGGTGAGGTAACTTCTAGCGGCAAGATCGAGGTTGATTAGGACGTTTCCGATTCTGACTCAACCCGTTCAATCTGGGGGAAAAATTGTTTTACCGTACCTTCGACCCATCCATGTAAGGTTGTTGGTAAAAGGGGGCAACCTAAACAAGCGCCACCTAAACGTACTTTGAGGACTTTGCCATCGAAAGAGAGAAATTCAACCGAACCACCGTGATAGTGTTCGATATAAGCGCTTAATCGTTCAATGAGATCTTTAATTTGTTGTTCTACCGGTACTTCTGTCATGGCTGCAATCCTCCTATTGTTCGCACACGCTGGTAATGAGGCCTTGTTTTAACAAAGTGACGACTTCTTTTCGCGTGCTGTGCAAGCGTTCGGCGATCACATCCGCCAGTCGCTCTAATACGACAATGCCTGTCTCTGGACACTGGTTACACAAACGACGCAAATCCGCGCCGCGCACGCAGAGCAATTCTGTATCAGATGTGCAAATGGCTCCTGAAGTATAGTGGCGACTACCTAAGGCGGCCGACCATCCCACAATCCCCCCGGGCTTTACCCGTGCGACAATGATCTCCGGTCCATCTTCTGGTTTATAGCGCACGATCACCTCTCCCCGCACCACTAAATAAAGGACATCAGCGAGATCGCCCTGCTCAAACAGCAAATCGCCTTCTTTACAGCGGCATGCCACAAACAGCGGTTTGAGCAATGCAAGCTGTTTTGCAGTGAGCTCAGCAAAAAAAGGTGAGCGTTCAAAAATATCTTCGTTCATTGCAACCATCTAAGCCTACCTATTCGATATAGATAAACCAAATTTACCTGAGAATCCCCCTTCTCTCATAGTGGCAAATGTCATAAATGAAGCGATGATTATCCATAAAATCATGCCTCCAAGTAGTGACCTTGGAGGCATGACATTCAATCCCTTTTATGAAGGTTGCACTAAACCGTCACTGCACTTTGCTGTTCGACCGAAAGACCGCTTTGCTCCTTTGGTAAGAAGGTGAGTTGATTGGCCTCTGTATCGACATCAACCAAAATGTAAGCACCCTGTTTAAACTCTCCGGCTAATAGGCGCAAAGACAATGGGCTCTCTAAATACTTTTGGATTGCCCGTTTCAGCGGTCTTGCTCCAAAGGATGGGTCATAGCCCACATCGGCAAGCCAATTGCGCGCGGCTTCGCTTAATTCCACGGTGACCCCATGCTCGCTTAGGCGGTCTTGTACTTCTTTCATCTGGAGATCGACGATCTCACGCATTTGCTCAAGCGAGAGAGGTGAGAAGGTGATGATCTCGTCGATGCGGTTGAGAAACTCAGGACGGAAGGTGCTCTTTAGCGCTTTCTCGATTTTCTCGTGAGCTTGACGCTCTTCGGTGCTATCCGTACGTTGCAGGAAGCCCAAGCTGCCGGACTTGCGCACGAATTCAGTACCGAGATTACTGGTCATGATCAAGACCGTGTTGCGGAAATCTACTACATTCCCTTGTCCGTCGGTCAGGCGACCGTCATCCAAAATCTGCAACAGGGCATTCCAAACCTCAGGGTGGGCTTTCTCGATCTCATCGAACAAAATCACCCGATAGGGGCGGCGACGCACTGCTTCAGTCAGTTGTCCGCCTTCCTCATAGCCAACGTAGCCGGGTGGCGCACCAAATAAACGCGAGACGGTGTGCTGCTCTCGATACTCGCTCATGTCGATGCGCACGAGGGCATCTTCGTTGTCGAACAAGAACTCCGCTAAGGCTTTGGCTAACTCCGTTTTTCCAACACCTGAGGGACCGATAAAGATAAATGAACCAATGGGACGGCGGGGGTCTTTCAAGCCTGAGCGCGCCCGCCGAATGGCATCTGAGATGGCTTTAATTGCCTCGTCCTGACCTTTGATGCGCTCGTGCAGGCGTTCTTCCATGCTGAGAAGTTTTTCGGCTTCGGTCTCCATCATTTGCGTCACCGGAATGCCCGTCCACTGAGCTACAACTTCAGCAATATCCTGCACATCGACCACTTCATCTAATTGATGCTCAGCTTCCCATTGATCGCGTTGGGCATTGAATTCCTGTTCTAGACGCAAGCGTTCAGATTTCTTCTGGGCGGCTCGCTCGTAGTCTCGTTCGATGCCGGCTTGTTCTTCTTCGGCGGCAAGTCGGTCGATTTCGCTTTTAAGGGCTTTCAACTCAGGGGGAAGCGAATATAGCGCCACGCGCAACTTAGCGGCCGCTTCATCCATGAGGTCGATTGCCTTATCGGGCAGGTGGCGATCGGTGACATAGCGCGCCGATAAGCGCGCCGCTGCAATCAGTGCATCATCTGAAAAATGCACCTTGTGATGCGCCTCGTAGCGGTCGCGCAAGCCACGTAACATTTGAATGGTGTCCTCGACGCTGGGTTCTTCTACAAAGACAGGGGCGAAGCGGCGTTCAAGGGCTGCATCTTTCTCAATGTATTTATGATATTCATCTAGGGTGGTTGCCCCGATGCATTGGAGTTCTCCGCGCGCCAGAGCCGGCTTGAGCATGTTGGAGGCATCCATGGCGCCTTGGGCAGCCCCTGCACCCACCACGGTGTGCAACTCATCGATAAACATGATGATCTCGCCTTGGGCGCGTTGGATTTCCTCGATGACTGCCTTCAAGCGCTCTTCGAACTCGCCGCGGAAGCGCGAACCGGCGATCATGCTGCCCAAATCGAGCGCTAATACTCGCTTGCCGCTCAAAATTTCCGGCACATCGTTGTTGGAGATTTTCTGTGCTAATCCTTCGACGATAGCCGTCTTTCCGACCCCGGCCTCACCGATTAAAACGGGATTATTTTTCGTGCGCCGCGAGAGAATTTGAATCAGGCGTAAGATTTCGACATCGCGGCCGATTACAGGGTCGAGTTTCCCTTCACGGGCTGCTTGAGTGAGATCCCGGGAATATTTTTCTAACATGCGATAGCGGGTTTCAGCTTGCGGGTCGGTAACCCGCTGACCGCCACGGATCTGCTGGACGGCTTCATAAACCCGTTCGCGGGTTACCCCAGCCCCCTCTAACAATCGAGCTGCGGGGGTGCTGCGCTCGCTTAGGATCGCCAAAAAAATATGTTCGGTGGAGATATATTCATCTCGTAAACGGTTGGCTTCCTCATTTGCAAGGTCAACGATGCGCTTTACGCGAGGGGTGATGAAGATCTGCCCCGCCCCTCCGCCGAAAATATTCGCCTTCGGGCTGGTGCGCAAAATATAGTCTAAACGCTCCAGTAGAGCGTTGGTATCTACTTTGAGAACCTCTAATATTTGGGGAATGACTCCCTGCGGCTGTTCAATCAACGCCAATAGGATATGCTCGGTGTCAATTTGGTTATGACCATAGCGTTGAATAATCTCAGCCGCACGTTGAGCAGCTTCTTGCGCTCGTTCGGTAAAACGATCAAATCGCATCATATCAAGTTATCCTTCCTGTCAATGCCACCTTGCTGCAAAAACCAAGGGGCAGAATATGCAAATTCTCGTCACTATCGATCTTTCTGGATCGCCTAAGAAGATTATAACTCGTGTTCTATTATCATTTTCTCAGATAGCCGTTAACATCACGTTAGAATGCAGAGGGGAACTCTTAATTCAAGAGAAACCATTTTCAAAGATATATCTCTTTAGATCGTTGCAGTCTAATTTCAGTCTATCCAGAGCACAGCTCCTTTAAGTTGCATCGGTCTCGTCTTCGTCATCGGTCAACAACACCTCTCTTTCACGACTTCCAGCAAGAAGTGGGCCAACTACGCCCATCTCTTCAAGTTCATCCATCAACCGCGCCGCGCGGGGATATCCAATGCGCAGACGTCGTTGCAGTAGGGAGGCGCTAGCACGGCGCGTTTTACGCACGATTTGAATTGCCTCTTCAATCAAGGCATCGTGATCTTCGAGCATCGAGCTTTCTTTGAGAAATTCTTCCCAAGGCGGGGGCTCTTGCGGAGAGGGGGCATTCGATTGCCAAAAGGTGATCATGCGCTCGATTTCCACATCGTTGACCATCACCCCTTGACAGCGTAAAGGTGCCATCGCTTCGGGAGGTAAGAAGAGCATGTCCCCGTGTCCAAGCAAGGTTTCTGCCCCGACATTATCCAAGATCACGCGCGAGTCGACAGACGATGCCACCGCAAAGGCGATGCGGGCAGGAAAATTGGCTTTGATCAAGCCGGTGACCACATCGGTGCTGGGCCGTTGGGTTGCCAAAATCAAATGGATGCCGGTTGCCCGCGCCATTTGTGCCAATCGAATCAGGGCATGTTCGGTTTGTTCTGCTGCCGTCATCATTAAGTCGGCTAACTCATCAATGATGACAACCAAATATGGCAGAGGAGATAGATCTTTATGCCGCCGCGCTTTGCGGTTGTAGGTTTCAAGGTTGCGTGAGCGTGTGGCTTCGAGGACCTTATAGCGACGTTCCATCTCGCTGACTGTCCATTGTAAGACCCCCAAGATGCGATCGAGCTTGGTTTCCACTTTTCCGAGTAGATGAGGCAATCCGTTAAAGCGGATGAGTTCGACCATTTTGGGGTCAATCATCACGAGGCGGAGATCTTGCGGCGTGTTGTTCATGGCTAAACAAGTTGTGATGGCGGCGATGCACACTGACTTTCCCGATCCCGTTGTGCCGGCAATCAATAAGTGCGGCATGCGCGCCAAGTCGCCAACCACTGCGTTACCGGATACGTCCCTTCCTAGGGCAATGGTTAAAGGGGAGCCCACTTTGGCAAACGCTTCACTTTCTAAGATCGGGCGTAGGCGTACCACCGAAGCGCGTGGGTTGGGTACCTCAATCCCAATGTAGGGTCGCCCAGGCACGGGTGCTTCAATCCGCAACCGCTCAGCCGCAAGCGCTAATGCTAAATCGCGACTTAGCGCTGAGATTTGCGCCACCCGCACTTTTTGTTTGGCGACCTCGCCTTCGACCCCGTTTTTCTCAAGGAAGCCGGGCTCAACAGCAAATTGGGTCACAGTAGGTCCGACCCGTACTCCCACAACTTTTGCGGGTATGCCAAACTCGCTCAAGGTTTTTTCAATTAAACCGGCAGTCATGTTCACATTACGTTCATCAGGGCGATAAGCGGTTTCATTGACCAGTAAATCGAGGGGCGGCAAGCGTTCATCACGAGGTAGCGGCTGAGCTGTCTTTTCGGTCTCTCGCTCTTCGGATAAACGAAACCTCTTGCGCCATTCTTTAGGAAGGTGATCACGGCTTTTAGCCGTCGCAGGGGAGCTGGTTGTTGGGGTGCCCGAAAGGGGCGAAAGGCTCACGGCGGCTTCCATAAGTGGCTCAGAGGGCTGCTCGTCCGCTTGCATCTGACGCAGGATGCGTCCAAATCCTCCCAGAGCAAAAAACAAACAAAGAATTAGCACAACTGCAATCAGCAAGCCATGTAAGATCTGACCTACCAGACCGAGTGGTAGGAACCATCCGCCGCTCAACCTCGCCAAACCCCATCCTACCCGCCCACCATCTAATCCAGCTTCCGCCCGCCCGAAATCTAGACCGCCTAAAACGCTCAAAAAGGCAAGTGAAACAAATGCCACAGCTTCCCAACCCAGTAGCTTGCCCCACCAACGCATAAAAGGAATCCGCTCGCGGTAGAGCAAACCGATACCAAACCAGACGAAACCGGCGACCAACCAAAGGCTCCCCCAACCGAACCACAGGCGTAGAAATCGGATCCACATTTCCAGAATGCCAGCCGTGAGGGATGGAAAGAGAATCCCTAGAAAAGTCATGGCTGCCAGAGCCAGTAAGAGGACGCCGCCAACATCCCTCCCAAAGCGGCGGAAGCGCATCACAAGGGATAGTATAGCGACCCCATTCGTCTCTATTTCTAAAGATGGTTTGCCAGCAGTAGGTTTTTCGTTTGAATCGGTTTTAGACTTCATTCTCGGTTATTGGTAGCCGATGATCGTTCGTTTTGATTCTACCCTATAATCCCTAGCTCGTTGGGGAGAGGTAAAGCGCTGACGTAACGAATGCTATCACGCCCGATTTGAAGGATTAACCCTTTTGATACAGGGAAGCGATCAACAAGCCGCACAAAATCAATCCCCCGCCGATCATTTGCATCCCGCTGGGGGTCTCACTAAGGAATAAAAAAGCTAGCAATGTAGAGCCCAAGGGTTCACCTAATAAAGCAATCGAAACCAAGGCGGTGGGTACATAGCGCAAAGCCCAATTAAAAGTGGAATGCCCTAACAGTTGTGGCAGTAATGCAAGGGCAATAAACCAGCCAAAAGCAGATGAAGGATAATCGGTAACGGAAAGGCCAGCTCCTCTTACCCAAATCCATAAGACCATTGCCGCAATCGTGTAAACCATCGTGATGTAAGTTAACAGCGAAAGGCGGGAGCGTAAAAAACGCCCGGCGAGTAAATAGAACGCAGCAAAAATCCCGCCGACTAAAGCCAGAAAATCTCCCCACAGCGCTTGCGCGGCGACAAATTCATCCCATGGTGGGCATCTAAGTCCCCCTTGGGTCCATTGGCAACTCTCGCTCAGCCCAACGAGGAATGTCCCGCATAAAGCTAAAACCATTCCGGCAATGGTGCCTCGTTGAATGGTCTCTCGCAAGACGAACGGCGCAAAGAGAGCAACCCATAAAGGGGCAGTTGAGACCAAAACGACCGAACTAGCAACCGTGGTGTACATCAACGAGGAAATCCAGCTAGCAAAATGGAACGCCAAAAACACACCGGCGAGTGCGGCTAGAAGCGCTTCTTTACGGCGTAAAGTGGCGATTTCTCCTCGTTTCCGCCATAGAACAATCGGCAGGAGAATCAGCGCGGCGATGCCTAAACGATACGCCGAGACGACCAGCGGCGAGGCGTATTGCAGCGCTTGTCGCGCCAAAATCGAGCCGCTGGATACAGCGAGAATTCCCCAAGCAAAAGCCAACAAGGGTGGAACGGGAGGGCGGGACGAGGCGTCGTTCAAGATTTTGAGATTTTTAGAATCACCTTTCCTAGGATTTCGGGCTTGGAAACTGCTCCAATGGTATGACTATCCACGCTGTAAGGGTGAGTTCCCCTTACCCAATAAAGCCCGGCTTGTTGGTCAAGACGTTCGACTTGTTTGATCAAAAGCCCATAGTCTGGCTTGCGAAAGACGATTGTATCTCCGGCGCGAATGGGGAAGAAGATGGGGAATTTTAAGCTGAGCACAAAATCCCCATCTTCAAATTCAGGACTCAGACTATGACCGTGTACTCGCAGGATGCGGATCATTCCAAGACGGGATAGACTAACTCGAGGTTAGGGGCATAAGGCGCCTTGGCTCGTTTTGTTGGAATGCCTTTGGTTTCCCAATAGATTTGGGCAAATTCGTTGATGGCTTCAACGAACTGTTCAGCCGTCTGACGGTCTGCACTTTGGCGAACTTTTGAGCCAAGCCCCATGATTTTGTGCACAACTTCATGCAGGTGGGGATATTTTTCAATATGATGAGCTTTGAAATAATCTCCCCAGATGATGCGAACTTCTTGTTTGGCTTTTTCGGCGTGTTCTTCTTTAATGGTGATGTAGCGTGATAGGCTGTTGTGGTAATCCAATTTTGAGACCGTCTCACGGCTTTCCAGATCTTTCATCAGGTCGATCATCCGTACGACGGTTAGGGCAGCAATCTGGGCGATGATCGGATCGTAAATCCCACACGGGATGTCACAGTGAGCTTTCGCCCTCGGCAATGGAATGTGTTGATCAATCCAATGCAGAATGCGGTACAACACGGGGACCTCCTTCCTGAGCGGTTTGAACATAAGCTACGAGCAAGCGCTCCCTTGCATCATACTGAGCAGCAGGAAAACTGTCAAGATGCAAAAATCGTTAATGAATTTCTTACGAAAAACGGCTTGCAACCTAGACAATATATAGTATAATTATCTTAATAATCCGATTAATCAACACCCTTTGCGGGTGGGAATACCAATAAGCAAAGAAAGGATCAGATAACTATGTCCAACCAATTCGTTCTTCCCGAACTAGGCTATGCTTTCAACGCTCTCGAACCCGTCATTGATGCTCGTACAATGGAAATCCATCATGACAAACATCATGGCGCTTACGTCACTAATCTAAACAAAGCTCTCGAAAGTGCCCCTGAATTCTTTGGCCGATCCATTGAAGAAATTCTTCGTGATATCCAAAGTGTGCCGGAGAGCATTCGTACTGCAGTGCGCAATCATGGTGGTGGGCACGCAAATCACACCTTGTTCTGGAAAGTCATTGCGCCGGGTGGGGCAAAGCAACCTTCGGGTGAGTTAGCCAAAGAACTTGACAGTGCCTTTGGCTCCTTCGATGCTTTTGTCGAAAAATTCAGCAACGCCTCCATCGCTCACTTCGGTTCAGGCTGGGGATGGTTGGTCGTTGATGGGGAAGGGAAACTACAAGTTTATTCCCTGCCCAATCAGGATAGCCCTTATATGCAGGGACATGTTCCCATCCTCGGTCTTGATGTTTGGGAACACGCTTATTATTTGAATTACCAAAATCGGCGGCCTGACTACGTCAAAGCCTTTTGGCAAATCGTCAATTGGTCACAGGTAGAAGAGAATTTCCGCAACGCCAAACCGTAATAAACGAAGCAAAAATTTTCTGTTCATGGGTTCTGTCCTCCCTCCCTGTGAAGTCCCTCCTGGCTGCAGCCAAGGAGGGACTGCTTTAGAAATACAAGAAATTTATCTAAACAATCATTATGATATTTGTCATAATCGAATATGATAAGATTAGTACTACCTAGGTTGAAAATTGGAGTAAAATACAAGTAATTCCGTTCAACTCTCATCTGTTTAATACTCATTTACAGGAGGAATATCCCATGACCCATATTATAACTAGTTTATGTTTACGGGATGCCGGCTGTGTGGAAGTCTGTCCGGTGGAATGCATCGTACCCGGTAAGCCTATCGAAGAATGGCCGTGGTACTACATTGACCCCGATACCTGCATTGACTGCGGCGCGTGCATCCCCGAATGTCCTTATGAAGCGATTTTCACCGAAGATGAAGTTCCTTCCGCTTATGTCGCCAAAGGTGGAGAATATCAAAACAAAGTTGGCTTCACCGGCCATTATGAAGGCACCAATCATCACGGCGAAAAGGTTGTCTTGGATACCGTTCGTCAGCTCGAAAAGGGCGAGACGGTGGACCTAACTCCCGACATCAAAGAAAACTATCGTTACTTCCAGGAAGGCCCAGGCTACAAAGCCTTGGAGATGTAAAACGATTAAGCCATGAGAGCCAGATGGATAGCCGTCTGGCTCTTCTCTAAACCTGATCTTCATACGGAATCACCACTTTATCAATCTTTTGTAAGCCAGACGAACTCTTCAGCCTGGGGAGGTGCTTATGCAGATCACACATGCTGAAGTTGTCCCGGTTGAACTTAACCTAAAACAACCCGTACAATTGGCACATCGCGCTGCGATCCAATCTGTGACAGCCGTCTTTGTCCGTTTGGAGACGCGACAAGGACAAAATGCTTGGGGGTGCACCATTGCACATCCGCTACTGAACGGTTATCAGGTGACCGAGGTTCTTCAGACCTGTCGGGAATGTGCCGTTAAAGCAGTTGATCTCCATCCCCTCAACCTTGAAAATGCACTAGCTGAGCTGGCTCCTCTATGCACCGATTGCCCACCGGCGCTGTGCGCTTTTGATTTAGCTTTTCATGATTTGTTAGGTCTAGCCGCCGGCCTGCCACTTTATCGTTTACTCGGTGGCTATCGAAACCGAATTCAAACCTCTATTACCGTTCCCATCGCTTCGGTAGAAGAGAGCGTCGAGCTCGCCAGACAATATGCCGAACAGGGCTTTCGTATTTTCAAAGTCAAAGGTGGGATTGACGCGGCGATGGACGTACAGCGCATTCAGGCGATTCATCGTGCTTGCCCGGAGTTTATTTTGCGCCTGGACGCCGATGGCGGTTACTCTGCTGAGGATGCTTTAGAAGTGGCGCGCGCCTTGGCGGGTGTGTTGGAATTTCTTGAACAACCTACACCTCCTGAAGACCTACAAATCTTACGCCAGGTCACCCAGCTTAGTCCGGTACCCATCCTTGCCGACCAAAGTGCGTGTGGGGCAGAATCCGCACTACAGGTGGCAGCTCAACACGCCGCGCATGGTTTATCGGTTAAACTCGCTACCTGTGGCGGCTTGCGTGCCGCTTACCAAGTGGATGCTCTTGCGCGGGCAGCGCGGTTGTCTACGATGGTAAGCTGCTTAATCGAGCCGGCTTTACTGATCGCCGCAGGCTTGAGTTTGGCGCTTGCTAGTCCGAATGTCCAGTATGGTGATCTGGACGGGAATCTTGTCCTTGCCCACGATCCTACCCAAGCGGGATTTGTCCTGCAGGATGGCTGGTTGATCGCATCCGATGTGCCGGGTTTGGGGTACACAGTGAATCTCTAAGCCCCCCTCATCCTTGAAGGAGAAATTGAGAAATTGGAACTCTTAGTTCAAGATCTAAAATTTTGTGAGCGGTTAACAATGTTTACAGAAGCAGGAGTCCGCTTTATCATCTTTCCTTAGGTCGTTTTTCAAGTAAAATACGCCTATGGCAACGCTGATTATCATCCGTGGGGCTGGCGAAATGGCAAGCGGGGTAGCATACCGCTTACATCGCGCCGGCCTCAAAATTGTCATGACCGAGCTTCCCCAACCACTTGCGGTACGGCGTTGGGTTTGCTTCTCTGAAGCCATCTATGAAGGGCAATGCACGGTGGAGGGCATCGAAGCCCGCCGTGTCAAGGATCCTACCGATACCCTGAAAATCCTACAGGTAATGGCAAAAGGGATCATTCCTGTCTTAATTGATCCCGAAGGCGAATCCATTCCAGCTTTACATCCCACGGTGGTCGTTGACGCGCGGATGTTAAAAAAAGCAGTCGAATTGATTCCCACACGGGTCAATCTGATCATCGGTTTAGGGCCTGGCTTTACCGCTGGGAAAAATTGTCATGCAGCCATTGAAACCCATCGGGGGCATACGCTTGGACGGGTATATTGGGAAGGCTCTCCTTTGGCAGATACGGGCATCCCCGATGCGGTGGGATCGGTTCGGGAAAAGCGAGTTTTACGCGCGCCGACCAACGGTGTTCTGACACCCAAAGCCTCGATTGGAGAGCACATCGAAGCAGAACAAGTTGTTGCCGAGGTGAATGGACAACCGATTGTTGCGCCGTTCAAAGGGGTATTGCGAGGGTTGCTGCGCGAAGGGTTACAAGTCACTCAAAACCTAAAAGTCGGCGATCTAGATCCGCGCGATGATCCTGCCTACTGCAGCTTAATTTCTGATAAAGCCCTCGCTATCGGCGGCGCGGTGCTGGAGGCGATCCTTTCCAAACCAAACTTGCGTCCATATTTATGGGCATAAGGGCAAGTTGTCTTTAGATTTTTTACGCTCGAATCGCCTTGTTTGAAAAAAGTTTCTCTAAACACCCATGAACCAACTGCTGCGTCGCGCCTTTAGGCTTTCTTCTGCTCCGATCACCACTATCGTTGGAGCAGGGGGGAAAACGACCACACTTTTCCAATTAGGAAAAGAATATCGCCAAGACCACTCACGGGTGATCGTGACCACTACCAATAATATGAGCCACGACCAACCCCTTACAGCCGAGGGACATCTCATCCATCAAGGAGACTTGCGAAAGACCCTCGAACAGATCCTTCATTCGCAGGGTTTGATTTGCTTGACGGGAGAGTGGGATGAACAAACTCAGCGCTGGAGGGGACTGCAAATCGAGGAACTTCAGCACCTTTCCACACGTACGCAGGAGCATAGCATACCGCTAATCATCGAGGCAGATGGGGCAAGGGGGCGTTGTCTCAAAGCGCCTGCCGCCCATGAACCCGTGATCCCTCCGTTCTGCGAGGCGGTGATTGTCGTGGCTGGGTTAGCCGCCATCGGAAAGCCGCTCAGCGAGCCATGGGTGCATCGCCCCGATCGTTTTGCGGAACTCAGTGGCTGTGCCCTTGGAGAAATCCTCCGTCAAGAGGCGGTGCAGGGCATCCTTTGTCATCCCTTGGGGGGACGAAAGGGTATTCCTCCTGATGCAAAAAGCCATGTCTTGCTCACTCAGGCTGAATCTCCACAGGCACAAGCGGCTGCCAAAGGGATGAGCGCGGCTTTGCTAAAACACTTTGATTCTGTGGTTGTGGTCGCCAAAGAGGATGAATCGTCTTTGCCCATGGTTTCTGCTGTGGAAGACCTGCCGCCTGAAACCGATCATCGTGTTCCCTATCGTCTGATAGCTGTCCATGAGCGCATTGCCGCCATTATCCTAGCCGCAGGAGCATCCTCCCGCTTTGGCAAACCCAAACCCCTGCTGGTTTGGCAGGGAGAGACGCTGATCCACCGCACCGCTCGCCTTGCCATCGAAGCCGATCTACAGCCGATCATTGTGGTGTGCGGTGCGCAGGGAGATCAGGTTGCTGCTGCCATTCAAGATTTACCTGTTCAGATCGTCCAAAACGAAAATTGGCAAAACGGACAAAGCACTTCGATCAAAGCAGGATTGTCAGCTTTAGGCGCAAGCGGTGGGGGAGCGATCTTCCTGTTAGTGGATCAACCCTTTATCTCGGCAACCTTGCTTCGAGCGTTGGTGGAAAAACATTCCCAGACTCTGTCTGCGGTTATTGCGCCATTCGCTGGAGATCGGCGGACGAATCCGGTGCTTTTCGATCGTCAAACCTTCGGTGATTTACTGAGCTTAGAAGGAGATGTTGGCGGGCGGGCGATCTTTACCCGTTATCCGCCTGAGTGGCTGTTTTGGCATGACGAAAGGTTACCCTTCGACCTCGATACGCCGCAGGATTATTCCAAACTTCTCGAAATGGATGAATACAGAGACTAAACTCATTTCTTTGAAGCCGATCGAGGCAGTTGTCCTTGCCGCTGGGCGTTCCCGCCGTATGGGGGAACCCAAATTGGTCTTACCGTGGGGGGACACAACCGTTTTAGGGGCAGTTATTTGGGCGTTGAGCGAAGGGGGAAAGGGAGTTGGCTTGCAGGGAATCCTGGTCGTGACCGGCGGACATCAACCCACGGTTGAGAGCCTTCTGGAACGACTGAGTCCCCCCATGCCCCTGCGCTGGACGTTCAACCCCGATTACGAAGGAGAAATGATCAAATCCTTACAGCATGGTTTGAACCATCTCCATCCGAGCACTCAAGCCGCCCTAGTTGTCCTTGGGGATCAACCCCAAATCCTCGCCTCAACGGTGCATGATCTGCTCAAATGTTATCAAGGCGAAGGACATCCTTTAATCGCTCCAAGTTATCGAATGCGGCGCGGTCATCCTTGGATCGTCGATCGCTGTTTATGGGGGGAAATCCTTGCTCTAGGGGGAACGCAAACCTTACGTGATTTTTTCGTCTCTCAGGCGCAGAAGGTGCATTACTACCTTGTCGATACGCCGACGGTGCTCAAAGACTTGGATACACCGCAAGATTATCAACGCGAAAAACCAGCTTGATGATTTTTGGGGAATTTTCTGGTAGCAAATTTGCATTCGGGTTTATAATTAACTGCAATAACTAACCAATTCCTGAGAAATATGGAATCAAAAATCACTTCGAGAAAACTTGCGCTCATTGTAGAGGATGAGACTGATACCGCCGAAATGTTGGAGGAGATGGTGCGTTTGTGTGGCTATGAAGTGCAACACGCCTATTCCGCCCAGCCGGTGATGGACCTTTTGTATCAGGAAACGCCGCAACTCGTGCTTTTGGACATTATCCTACCGGATACAAACGGCCTTGAACTCTTACGCGCCATTCGCACCGAAAAACAATTCGACGACCTACCGGTGATTTTGATTTCTGGCAACTGTCATCCTGGCGACATTGAGAAAGGATTGCTTTCTGGAGCTTCCGCGTATCTGACCAAACCGGTCGCCTTTTGGGAGTTAAAAGAAACCATCGAAAACCTGCTGCGACACCAAGCCTCATCTCTATGAATCAAGTCCTGCGTGCCTTTATAGCCATCGAGCTGCCCTCCCAAGTGCAAAATAAACTCAGCAAGGTCATCCAAAAGCTTCAAGACCAGCTTCCCGATATCTCCATCCGCTGGGTCAAGCCACACAACATCCATTTGACTCTTAAGTTCCTCGGGGATGTTTCGATCAATAATATCGAAGCTATCCGCCAGATTTTAGCAAGAGAAGCGAGTGAGATTGCCCCCTTTGAATTTAGCATTGGCGAATTAGGCGCCTTTCCGAACCTGAAGCGCCCCCGCGTGCTATGGTTGCATGTTGCAGCCCCGTCAGAATTGCTCTCTCTACAGCGAGCAATAGATTTACAAACAGCAAGATTGGGATACTTGTCAGAAGACCGCCCTTACTCTCCCCATATCACAATTGGGAGGGTGAACAGACAAGTCAGCATAGATGAACTGAGTCGGATTTCCAAACTGCTCGAAAAAACCCATATTGGCTTGGTTGAAGTGGTGAGGGTCAATCGTGTTACTCTATTCCGAAGTGACCTCCATCCGGACGGCTCGGTTTACACGCCTTTGGCAGTTGCTTCTTTCAAAAATCTCGATGATAAAAAGAGGTGAATTCTGGACGCATTAGAAATTGCCCGTCAGCTTGTCGATGTATTAGAAAACAAAAAGGGGGAGGATATCCTTCTGCTAGACCTAAGAGAAATTGCTCCTTTTACCGATTTTTTTATCTTGTGCAATGGCACCAGTGATCGCATGATCCAAGCGCTGGCAGACACTGCGGTAGAATGGGCACGGGAGCACTATCGTCTTAAGGGCCGCCTAGAGGGAGAGGGCATCGACGGCTGGATTCTAGTCGACTTCGGCGATGTCATCTTGCACGTCTTTGCCCCTGAAAAACGCTCCTACTACAACTTGGAAGAGCTTTGGAGTGCCGGCAAGGTTTTACTGCACCTGCAATAGTCTTGCTACATCCTGTTCTTAATTTGTTCTCTTCCTGTGCGCATTGTCTAGAATACGCTCAATTTCTCGCTGGCAATGCGGGGGTAAACTGGCCTCAGGTGTGGAGGTCAAAATATTGGTCAGATGTTGGTTCAGGCGTTCGGTAAAATTTCTGCTACCGTTTTTTTCCCAGATCGCATAAGCGTTTCGGTCTGACAGCTTAGGCACCCAAATTTCTGTTTTACAAAGCGATACCGAGCGGGGCTGGGAGAGAAAATGCGCTCCTGGGCCGACTTGCTCGATTAAGTCCAACATCATCGTGCGTGGACTGATCTCAATACCTCGTAGAACGCGCTTGGTCATTGCAATGGCTTCATCGGCTAGAATTAACAATCCCAGCGAACCGATGTCAGCGCAATCTAAAAAACCGACGTCATGCACCAAATCGGCGCCGCTCAGCGCGGAAATTAAAACTTGCAGGGTGATCTCCATGCTGGCTTGGGCATCCACTGCTTTACTCTCTGAAGCGCCGCCAGTGCCCATAAAGGGCAGATTCAAGTAATGAGCCACTTCCGCCGCTGCGGCTGTGTAGAGGCTCATTTCGGGTGAGCCATAGGCTGGGCGCGCGGTGCGTAAATCCATTGCCCCTAGAGCTGCTCCGATTGCTAGCGGTGTCCTTGGACGATATGTCTGAATGATGGTTAACACTGCCAAAGCTGCTGCTAAATGTAACACCAGCGCACTGGCACCCGTTGGCGGAGACTCTAAGCCAACCGTTGGCCCTCCCAGACAAATCAGTGGGATGTGGTGTTCGGCTGCCCAGAGCAGACAGCCAAGTTGACCATCGGCAAGGCGTAGGGGTGATTCATAAGTGGCAAAGAATGCGAAGTTTGGTTTTTCTCGGAAGGCATCTTCCCCGCCGGAAACAACGACCGCGACTCGATAGATGTCTTCTAAAACTTGCGGCTCGCTTGCCCATGCTACTACTGGCTTTCGGGTTGCTGAAATCATCTCGGCAAATTCATACAAAGGGGAGAGGGATGGGGGAACATCGTCAAAAATGCTTAAACTCATCACATAATCTAAATTCTCTAACGCCTCACACACTCTCGCTACGAGAGCTGCATCCCCTTTTCGAGAGCGTCTCCTTTCCCCACTAACGGGATCGATGAAATACGTACAAGTAGGACCCGGCCCAAAATGTACCCGGCCGGGTTGGATATGGATGGCTTTGTCTTCCTCTCGACCCCAAATTGTAAACTTGCGCGGTGCACTCTGGATGGCTTTTTCTACCAAAACAGGAGGTATTAAGAAGCGTTTATCCTGCTCCTGACAGCCAGCATCTCGAAGGATCTGCTGCGCTTTGGCATTCATGACCAGTACACCGCTGCTCTGAAGAAGCCTTAGGGCTGCTTCGAAGATACTCTGGCAACTTTGGTCATCCAAAATCTTCCAATGGGGGGTAGTATTCTGATGAATGATCATATCTCCTCGTCACTATACATGGCCATAGTAGTCGCGATGGACAACGACAGAATAGGCGTAGTCCATTAGCGTACCCCAACTGAAGATCGGGATATCAATCTGACGTTGTAAGGCTCTCGCAAAGGGAGGAAAGCCAGTGCATTCCAAAACCATTGCTCCCATATTGGGGTATTTGCGGTAGAACGCAACAGCAACTTGTAGAAACTCCTGCTCGGCCTTATCAAAGTCCGCTTCGGGTGGGTTAGGGCGTAAACCCTCCGTCCATAAGTGATCGAACTCCACACATTGTCCATCGTCCATTGCCCCACCAATGACATAATTTGATCCAATTTGGATACCGACCGACGATAAATGCCGATCGCTAAGGTAACGAGAATTTGCCACCAATATCCCGACAACCTGTTGAGAAGAAATCAGTTGTTGTGCCAAAGGAACTTGCAAAAGACTGGATAGAAATACTGGCACGGAGACCGCATCTGCGACTTCTCTTTGAAAATAGGCAAAATAGCCGCACTCGGCGAGAATGGCTCGGCAGCCCATCGATTCCAATCGTTTAGCAGCTCTTAGCAAGGGAGGTAAGCAGGGGCTCTTGTCCTCTTCTCGCACCAATTGGTAGATGTCAATCCCTTCGGCAATGTCATATTGAATGGGAAAAGGATAAGCGCTGGCATTGCGAACATCTCCCGGAAACGCCGGATAGATATCATCAAGCAAGATGACTCCCAGTCCCATGCCATAACTACGTCGTCCGGCTCTGGCTCGGATTTTGCGAATACCTATGTCTCTATTGGAGTGGAGCATCCCGTATGACCTCCCAGAACAATTGGGGATCGATATTGCCGCCGCTAATCACACAAGCTACCTTTTTAAAACGATGTCTGGATTTCCAAGCTGCTGCCAGGCTTACTGCTCCAGCTCCTTCTACAACCAAGTGGCAACGATGGAACAACCAAGCAATAGCTTGGCGTACTTCGGACAGGGTGACGACTGAGCTCTCTGCGACCAGTACGCGCACATATTCCCACATTTGCGGAAACACAAAAGGCGCTCCCATGCCGGAGATAAAGCTGGGTGTATAGGATGTGCTGACCGGCTTAGCTGCTTGTAGAGAAGCGGTGAGTGGTGTGGCGGTCTCAACTTCGCAGGCAATGACCTTGATTTGAGGATTAAAAAGGCGAGCAGCTTGGGCAATCCCGACGCATAACCCTCCGCCGCCAAAGGGAACAAAGATCGCTTCAAGTTCGGGTTCGGATTCCAGGATTTCCCATCCCAGTAGCGCATTGGCTGTAATCACCGCACGGTTGGCAAAGGGATGGATCAAATCTCCTCTCATCGAAGGATGATCGCCTTGTATCTGAATGCGTTGGTATTCCTCGAAGGGTACTTCGATCAAACGCGCCCCGTAGCGGGCGATTGCCCGGCGTTTAACTTGCGGAGCATCGGTGGGGATGATCACCGAGCAGTCAATCCCTTTTTGCTTGGCTGCCCAGGCTAACGCTTTACCCATATTGCCTGCACTTGCTGTCCAAACACCATGCTCCATCAGGCGGGCGTCATTTTGCTCCAGAGCATAGAGTGCCGCTCGCGCCTTAAACGAACCTGTTGCTTGCAGCGATTCTAAGCGGGCGAAAATTTCTCCTTCACCTTCTCTATCGTCATCCATCAAGGACAAGCGCAGAAGGGGGAGACTCTGTAAACGATTGCCAATCTTTTCGCGGGCGCAGTGAATGTCCGCAAGACTCACCCAAAAAGAAGTAGACACCTTTTTACCCGTAGACTAGGATTGTATGGCGGCAAAGCGGCATTTAGATTTTCGCCAAGGCGTGATCGAGATCGGCGATAATATCCTCAACGTTCTCTAAACCGACCGATAGGCGAATTAAGCCATCGTCAATTCCTGCTGCATCCCGTTCTTCTTGGGTCATATGCTCATGGGTGATGGTGCGCGGATGCATACAAATCGTGCGACTGGTGCCAAAAGTGACCGCATGAGTGATCAACCGAAAGCTATCCATAACGGCCGCGGCACCCTTCATACCTCCCGGTACGACAAATGAAAGCAAGCCACCATTCGCTTTCATTTGTCGGCGAGCTAATTCCGCTTGAGGATGGTGGGGCAGCCCAGGATAATTGACGAGTTTCACCTTTGGATGTTGATCGAGAAATTCAGCCACGCGTTGAGCATTTTGGCTGTGACGCTCCATTCGCAAGGAGAGCGTTTCTAAGTATTGAAGCATTAACCAAGCTTCAAAAGGTTGTAAGATTGCCCCGACAAATTCTGTGGTGTTCCAGCGGATATCTTCCACCAAGGCTTCGGGACCAATGACCGCTCCACCTAAAACGGTCGCGTTGCCGCTAAGAAATTTTGTCAAGGAAAGCAGCACGATATCCGCTCCGAGCTGCATCGGTTTTTGCAGAGCGGCGGTTGCGGTTGTGTTGTCTACCATCAGGGGAACGCCTCGTCGATGGGCAACTTGGGCTACTCCTTGGATGTCGGTTACCTGTAAACAAGGGTTGCTAGGGGTCTCCACCCAAACCAATTTTGTGCGCTCATCGATGGCTCTGTCCCAAGCCTCTAAGTTGGAAAAATCTCGCACGAAACGAAATTCGACATTGCACCGTTGGGGAAAGATTGAAGCAGCTTGTTTATAGCCTTCTCCAAAAGTATTTAAGGTTGTGACGATGTTATCGCCTGGACGCGCAATGGTGAAGATTAGCTGGAAAAGAGCCTGCGAGCCAGAGCAAGCGGTAACACAGGCTTCACCACCTTCCAATGCCGCCAGCCGTTTTTCCAAAACGCTCACGGTTGGGGTTTTACTGCGTCCATAAATGTAATTAGGAAATCTCTCAAAACATTCGTACGGATAGGTCATGGATTGAATGATCGGTACGGCAAAAGAACGAAACTCGTTCACATCTTCAAGAGGGCGGAAACCACTGTGCAAAGCTCGGGTATCAAAGCCCAGTTGCTGATCGGGAGCTGATGAAGCAGGTTGATTTGGATCGTATACCCACGGATCGCGGAGAAAGAATGGCTTTTCAGTGTGCATAGGGGAGATCCTTTCTGAGATTAAGAATATGACAATTTCTTAAGGAGTTATACGGTAGAGTTCCTCACTGGACAAATGGCATACGATACGATGCCCTCCCCCGAAATCACGTTCGGGGGGTTCATCCACTTCACAGATCTCGCCAATTTTGAAGGGACAACGGGTGTGAAAACGGCAACCCGAAGGTGGAGTGATGGCACTGGGCACTCTACCGCTTAAACGCACGTGAGAAGTTTTCAGCTCAGGGTTGGGGCGAGGCACAGCCGCAAGCAACGCGGCGGTATACGGATGATGCGGAGGGGTATAAATCGCTTCACAGGGTCCGATTTCAACGATTTTTCCTAGATACATCACCGCTACCTCGTCAGAGAAAAAACGCACAGCGCTCAGATCATGAGAGATCAGGATCATGGTCGTGTTCTGACTGTTCTGGATTTCGAGCAGCAAATTCAAGACCGCAGCTTGGACAGAAACATCTAGGGCTGAAACTGGTTCATCACAGATCAAAAGCGAAGGATGAGAAGCAATTGCTCGAGCAATGCCAATGCGTTGTTTTTCCCCACCGCTCAGTTGACGGGGCATCCGATAATAATAACTCTCGTCTAGCTTGACTGCCCGCAGGAGACGTGTAACCTCTGCTTGAATTTGTCCCTTTGATACGGTTCCAAAACGACGCAAGGTAAAGGCAATTTGATCGCCCACGCAATAGGAGGGATTCAGAACACTGTTGGGATCCTGAAAAACCATTTGGATTTGCTGGATGATTTCCAGAGAACGCTTTTGAACCGGTACGGAGATGTCCAAGCCGATAAAGTCAATCTTTCCTTCATACAATGGTTCTAAACCGACAATGGCTCTGGCAACGGTGCTTTTTCCACAACCTGACTCGCCTACAATTCCAAGTGTTCTGCCCCGTTGAAGGCTGAAATCAATTCCATCGGCAGCACGGACATGCCGTCGTTTTTCCAAACCAAAATAACCTCCGATGGTTTGAAAAGCTACCGGGTAATAGACTTTTACACCCTTTAGGCTTAGCAGTTGTGGAGGATTCTCATCCCATCGATCTGGACAGGGTGGTGTTTCCTCTTCCAAACATTCGGTTACCAAGACTTGATCGAGCCATTCGGAAGCCCGCCAGCAGCGCACAAAGTGTTCGGGCTTGTGCTCTTCACTAAGCGGATGCTCTTGAAAACAAATCTCTTGGGCAAATTCACAGCGCGGCGAAAAGATGCACCCTTGTGGTAGACGATCTGGTGAGGGCACACGACCTGGAATCGGTACCAGCCGCCGTGTGCCTTTTGGGGCGTCCACGTCGGGAAGACAGCGCATGAGACCCATGGTATAAGGGTGCAGCGGCTGCTTAAAGATCTCATTAGCTGTAGCCAGTTCGACAATCTCACCGGCATACATGACAGCTACTTTGTGGGAAACCCGCGCCACGACGCCCATATTGTGAGAGATATATAGTGTAGCGGTTTTATACTCGGCTTGTAGCTCGGCGATCAGGTCGAGAACGGCTGCTTCGACGGTTACATCCAAAGCAGTTGTCGGTTCATCCATAATCAAGAGGGAGGGATTATTGAGCAAAGCCATGGCAATCAAAACGCGCTGCTGCTGTCCCCCGGATAACTGATGGGGATAGCGGCTCATCGTCCCTTCGGCATCGGGCATATAGACGCGCTTCAAGGCTTCTAAAACCCTATCATAAGCCTCTTTTTTGCCTAAGCCACGGTGAGTTATCAGCGTTTCTGCCATTTGTTCTTGGATGCGCATCGTGGGATTTAGCGCAGACATCGGCTCCTGGTAAACCATGGCAATATCCGAGCCGCGCAATCGCTGCAAATCCGCTTCCGACCGATTGCGTAAGGGCTGACCCCGAAACTGGATTTCGCCTTGACGGATAAACCCATTGACACCCAAAAAATTTACGATGGAATAAGCGACGGTGCTTTTACCGCAACCCGACTCCCCAACCAAACCGAGATTCTCGCCGCGCCAGATGTCAAAACTGACATCCCGCACCGCATCTACAACGCGTTTTCGAGTTTTGTAACTGACCGCCAAATTCCTAACCGCTAAGACGGGGACATTGTCATCCATTGCCTCATCCTCATTGATAACGCATACTCTCTTCGCGCAAGCCATCAGCGAACAGATTCAAGCCAATCACCAGACTGATAATTGCAAGCGTAGCAGTTAACACTGGCCAGATATTGACGGTCATGCGGGTATGACCCTCTTGCACCATTCCGCCCCAATCCGGCGTGGGTGGAGGTAAACCCAAACCGAGAAACCCCAACGTTCCAATGTAAAATGCGGCATAGCCAACTCGCATGAGAAAATCGACGATCAAGGGGCCGCGACAGTTGGGCAAGATCTCCCTTAACATGATCACCACATCGGAATCACCGCGCAATTTGGCTGCAGCGACATATTCCCGGGTGCGGATATCCATGGTTAAAGCGCGCACCAAACGGGCGATGCCCGGTGTACCCCCAATCGCAATTGCAATCACGACATTAATCGCAGATGGACCCAGTGCAGAGATGATGATCATGTACAGCAAAATGGTCGGGAATGCCATGAATGCATCCAAAATGCGCATGATCGTCTCATCAATCCAACCGCCGTAATAGCCGGCTGGTAAACCTAGTGCAATACCAACCAAAAAAGCCACAAAGACCGAAGCAGGGCCGAGCAGTAAAATGGTTCGCGCTCCGAACAACAGACGGGCTAACACATCCCTTCCCAAATGATCGGTGCCCAATACATGTTGTGCAGAAGGAGGTTTGTTGATTTGAGTGTAATTCTGCTCGTAGGGTGAATACTGGCTGATGCTGGGGGCGAAAATCGCTAAGATCACCCATATTAGGACGATGGTAAGGCCAAACATTGCTGTTGGAGAAGCCCAGATCAGGGAGAGAAAATCTTGCAAGCGGCGCGCTAAGCTAGGCGGGCGTATCTCTTCGGGCGTTGCGTCACCCTGAGGGGAGTGTTTGATTGTAAAAGGCAAGCTCTGTCCCATGGATTACCTCTACCTAGTTGTAGCGAATACGAGGGTTGATCGCCGCGTAGATCACATCAGCGATCAATTGCGTACCAACAGCCAGAGCGATTAGGATCATTGAACACGCCTCAATGGTATAGACATCTTTGTATAACGCTGCGTTCAGAATCAGGTTACCCAAGCCCGGATAACCGAACACGGACTCAACGACTACTAAGCCACCAATGAACCAATTGACATGTAGCATGATAATGGTAATGGGTGCCATCATCGCATTGCGCAAAACGTGACGAAAGATGATACGACCGCGGCTTAGACCTTTCAAAACCGCTGTCCGAACATAGGCGGTGTTCATGACTTCCACCACGCTGGCACGCGTCATCCGTACTACATAACCGATCTCTACCAAACTTGCCGTGAGTACAGGCAAGACGAGCAACTTTGGATTTTTTAGGACGGCAAATTCTTCCATGAAGACCGTTGCGCCTGGCAATATCTTAAGCCATAAAGCAAAGATCATAATTAATAGAATGCCGGTGGCAAAATCTGGCGAAGCAGCAGTCACCAGACTGGATACGGAGATGAACCGATCGAGAAATTTTCCTTCGTTTAAGCCGGCAATCAGACCCAGTAATATGGCTAAGGGGATCGAAAAAGCAATTGCCAAAGCAGCGAGGATCAGGGAATTTACAAAGCGTCTGGCGATAACTTCCGAGACCGGTCGTTTATAGCGCAACGAAATTCCCATATCTCCGCGAATCAAACCCTTGCCAAGCGGAATGTAATCTACCGGCGAGTCTGTTGTGGCTATCCAACCTGAATATTCATAGCGATATTCAATGCCTCCCTCGCCTTCTACCCAAAGGGCTGCTCGGTTGGCATTATCGATCCCCCAAAAATAGCGGCGTCCATTTTCATCTACCCGCCAACTTGCACTATCATCCACTCTGACCACGCTGCCATCATCTTGCCGAATCAAGCGGATAAGCTGCCCGTTCTCCACATCCCATTGCACCAGATTGCCGGCCTCATCCACTGCCCACCACTGACGATATCTTTGCACCGTGCCTTCACTGATCACGATCTCCTTCAGGGGAAATCCTACCACCCTTTGGGCTTGCCAATCGGAGCCGAACAGCCATGAGATATAGCGGATGACGACTGGACGATCTAACCCCAACTGGTTCTGCATGGATTGTTCCTGTTCGGGAGTGGCGTAAGCCCCGAGAATATTGCGGGCGACATTGCCAGGGGCAATCTCAACAATGGCAAAGACGAAGATAGAGACCAGAATCATGGTCAACAACATGGTGAACAAGCGCCGCAGGATATATCTTCCCATTGTTTAATTCTCAGTGGTTGAATTCACCGCTAAACTATCATCCTCGGGTTTCGCTGGCATCTCGACTCGCCACTGAGTATGTCAAACACCATGCGCGTTGATCCACTCTTGTTCTCTTTCGACGATCTTGCGAAGGTCGTTTTGAATGCTCGGCGGTAAAGGCTCTACTTGATGGTTTTGCAAGATTTCGTCCACCATTTGAGCTGCCCGTGCTTCCATAGACGTGCCACCACGCTTGAGCCACACCGAGTGGGGATTCTTATCGATAAGCTTGGAGTAAAATGGCTCTTTGTAGTGTCGGAGGGTATGCGGGTGATTGAGGTAACTTCCGGTAGGCCCTAACTCCTCAATGACCTCAATGGCTAAGGTTTCATCATCGACCACTACACCTTTCGTAGCAGCGCGCAAAAATCCCAAGAATTCATTGCATAATACAATCAACTGCAACGATCCTTGCAGCCCGGCATCCATAAAACCAACATCGTGAACGATGTTTGCCCCATGTAATAAGGCGGTAACTAAACTGATGGTCGCCTCGAAACTACATTGTTGATCGAGAATTTTCGAGTCTGTGCTCCCGCCTAACCCAAAAACCGGCAGATCGTAATATTTTCCCATCGAGGTGGCAACCCCTTGCTCATCGGCTAAAACGTAGTTTCCGACCATGGTCTTTAAGTTATAAGGGCCGCCATTCCAGCCTGGAACTGCCACAGCAGACCCCTCGCGCACCAATTGAGAGAGGGTAATCCCTAACAGTGTCCCGGCGTTCATCGAGGCTAAACATCCAGCCGTGGTCACTGGTGAATTGACCCCACCGGCATTCAGAGGAATGTAAAGCTGAGGCAGACCCTTTTCAGCTAAATACATGCATTTTTGAGTTGCCTCGATATTGGCGACCAAACCCGAGGTTACATTTATATAGCAGGTAGCAAAAGGCTTACGTTGAAAGGCCTCCGCACCCCCGGCAACAACCTCGCACATCTCAACGGCTGCCACACAACCTTCAAAATCAGGGGTAACAAAGACAATTGGCTTGGTGGTGTTATTCAGCATGACTTCCATCTGATAACGATCGTAAATGCGCTGATCGACCTCTTGTGGCAGAAAAGCGGACATCACAAAGTCGATTTCGGGCAAGGCATCCATCAAAATTGCCGCTTCTTTAACGTCCTGCAGCGTGGGCTTGCGTCTCTCGCCGCTGCGGTGGTCTAAGATATTTAGGCAATCGGAGCCTCCGCCAAAGTAAGATTGATACCCTCCCGCGCGCATGGCTACTTTGCCATTGCGATCGTAGAGGGTAATGCGCTTGGGGACGGTCAACAGTGCTTTCTCAACCAGATGGCCTGGCAGACGAACCCGGAGTCCGTCTACTTTTGCACCAGCCTTTGCCAGCAAGTCACGCGCTTTCTCATCGTGTACATCTACACCAATCCGCCACAGGATTTCTAGACTGGCAAGGTGAATACGCTCACACTCCTCGTGACCCATACGAGCATAATGAGCGCTTGTCATACGAGTACCATGTGTCTCTATCATAGATGCTACCTTATTGCGTTTAGATTGATCATAAACTCCCGTGCCGTTTGTGGGCAATACAAACGGCACGGGGAGCTGAAACAATGTCTAAGCTTCCTTCCAAGTTTCGTGGAAGATGGCAAATTCTTCTGGGGAGGGTACAATCCCATGGAATTTCTTGTCGTAAATCTTCCACACATTCATGAAGAAGGGGATGCAGACTGACCCGCGTTCTTTTTGGATGACTTCTAACTTGCCCACGATTTCGCGGCGTTTTTCCAAATCTACGGTTTTCATGGCTTCTTTCAGCAATTGATTGAATTCCTCATCTACCCATCGCGTTTCGTTCCATGGCACCGGATTGCCTTCATCGTCGGAGATATAGGCGAGGGGCAGTAACATGGGTGCTAGCGTGCGATGTGCCCACCAGGTGATGCCTAGATTCCACTCCGTCCATCCATCCCAATATTGACTAGCTGGCATCGGTTTGAGGTTGATGTTGAAGCCACCGGCTGCAGCATCTTCTTTGAGGATTTGGGCATAAGCCATCGATTCAGGCCAGTCGCTGGCAACGACCAATTCTACCGTCACCCCATCGGGATAACCCGCTTCAGCTAGTAAAGCTTTGGATTTTTCTGGGTCGAATGGATAAGGTGGAATGTCTACATATTCGGGTTGAGCGGGGGCGACATGGCTGTCGTTGCCGATGGTGCCTTCGCCTTGCAAAGCGATCGCCAAAATCTTCTCGCGGTTATGGCAGTGTTTGAGGGCTTGACGCACCAAATTGTTATTCCAAGGTTCTTGATCGACGCGCATGCGCAAGACGCGGGTGGCTGCAGTGGGGGTAGAAAGCACGACATAGCGGTCATCATTTTTAGCTGCTTCCCAAATGGCAACCGTCGGTTCGATAATGGTATCCACCTGCCCGCTTTGTAGAGCAGCAATATCCGCTGTGCGATCTTCGCCTAATTGCACCATAACAATTTCGTCCAAGTAAGGCAAAGGTGAACCATCTGCACCCATTCTCCAGTAATCTGGCCGACGCTTCATGCGGCAACGCTCACCCGGTACATACTCTTCCATGGTAAAAGCACCCGTACCGATTGGCTCACGGGTAATATCACCACCGAATTCTTTGGGTAGGACGCAGGCTGCGTAATGGAAAAGATGTTCAGGGACAAAGATGGATGGCTCATTGAGAGTCAAAACAACCGTATAATCATCTTTTTTCTGAACACCTTCTTTGGAGAGATAGCTCATCGAGCCAAGGATGGAGGAGCCAACGTCCTTATCTAACCATTGATTAAAGTTGAAAACCACATCGTCGGCTGTGAAATCTTTGCCATTGCTGAACTTAACCCCTTGGCGGACATACAGCGTCCAGGTGAGCAAATCTTGGCTAACTTCCCATTTTTCAAGCAAATAAGGCTGGGTGATGCCTTTGTCATCCGTATAGGTCAGGTAATCGAAAACATGTCGCCAGGCGTGCGATTGGCTGACCAGAGAAAAGCGTGCTGGGTGATCAACGCGCTCGACGCGGGTTGCACAGCGCAAAATACCGCCTCGAACGATTCCGCTGGTAGGTGGCGCTTCGGTAGCTGCTGGAACTGCAGTAGGGGGCACAGCGGTTGGAGGGACTGCCGTTGGCGCGGCGGTTGGGGTAGGCTGAGCGCAAGCAGCGAGGTACTTGGCACTCGCCAGGGACAAGCCTAAGAGGGTCGATAAGCGCAAGAACTCGCGGCGAGAGATCTGATTCTTGCGCAGCATCTCTTGGGCTTCGGGAATAAGAGGGTGAATTTTCTTCGGTTGCATGGGTACGGTCTCCTTCTTTAGATGTGGTAAGATAGTTATGAAATTGCCGTCATTTGCAGGACCTTGGGGTGTGCATAGCACAGGATATAAATTGAATGGGAGAAAACACCATACAGATATTTGGCGAGGTGCACCTCCGTGGAAGGTGAATAACTAATACATTATGGTATGGCTATTGACATTTTTTATCTTATCATCTAATATATCTATTGTCAAGTTAATTGTTAATTGATATATCAGTTTGCGATATAGATATGCTGTGGTAATCGTATGGAGAGAGACCTGCAGACAACCAAACAAAAAATCTATAAAGAGATCCGCCGCTCGATCATTATGGGGCATCGTAAGCCGGGAGAACGATTGGATGTCGAGGAGATCGCTCGTCAATACAACTCAAGCATTACTCCCTTGCGCGATGCTTTGCAAATGCTGACCCAAGAGGGCTTAGTCACGATCAAGCCGCGCTCGGGGTACTTTGTCACTCGGATGACTCTGAAACAATTGCGCGACATGATGGAATTGCGCAAGATCTTGGAATTGGCAGCCGTTGAAAGAGCGGCAATGCGTATCACCCCTTCCCAGATCCAAGAATTGCGCACGGTTCATGCAGGATATACTGGTGATGATGATGTCTCCTATGATCGATATACCGACGAAAACCGCAAATTTCATGTCACCATCGCTCTTGCTTCGGGAAATATGGAATTGGCTGAGTTGATTGGCCGTTTACATGATCGCTTGGCTCGCTTCATGGTTTTGCGTCATGCCGGTCAGTCTCAGGAATACACCCATGCCCGCATTGTCGATGCGTTAGAGAAGCATGATCCCGAGGCTGCCAAAAAGGCTTTATTAGAAGACATAGAAGTCGCTCACGATGAGATTATCGATGAAATCCTTGAAGAAAAGGCGGGTAGCTGGCATGTGGATACCATTCGATGAACCGATAACTAACCTTTCATTCCGGCAGGGCGTGCAAGTTCATCCGTCAAGTCGTAAGCTAACGCTTTTCAAGCGTTGGAAACATCATCCTACTCACACAATCAGAATCCATCCCTAAGGAGAACCTCATGAATCTGGAAACAATCTATCAACACGTCATCGATGGCGAAATGGATGAAACCGCATCTAGCGTGGAGGCGGCTTTGTCGCAAGGCTTCAGTGCCACCGACATCCTCAACAAGGCATTGATTGCAGCGATGGATGAAGTCGGACGGCGATACGAAGAAGGTGACTTTTTTGTCCCTGAGATGCTGATCGCAGCTCGAGCCATGCAGAGCGGTTTACAAGTCCTCAAGCCGCATTTGATGCAAGGGGGTGTCGAGTCGGCTGGGAAAATTGCCATTGGCACGGTAAAGGGAGACTTGCATGACATCGGTAAGAATTTGGTGGCGATGATGTTAGAAGGCGCCGGCTTTGAAGTCATCGATTTGGGAACTGATGTTGACCCGCAAAAGTTCGTCCAGTCCGCTCAAGAAGGCGCACAGGTGATCGGTCTCTCTGCCCTGTTGACGACCACGATGAGCAATATGGCGTTGACAATAGACGCCTTACGCCAAGCCGGACTGCGAGATCAGGTTAAGGTCATCATAGGGGGCG
>FWPV01001937.1_pt1 | contig 53154 bp, 40 predicted proteins | sample 2228371 | NCBI WGS metagenome assembly FWPV01 (sample SAMEA103939776, study PRJEB20133) | metagenome
TAATTGTTAATATCTCTATGATTTTGAATATGCCTCTTCTCCGGCAGGGGCTGCCTTTCATATTCTTTACTTTTATTCCTGGCTTTTTATTATTGAAAATTCTAAAAATAAAAACACAATTATCCCAACTAATAGTATTTTCAGTTGCTCTGAGTGTCAGTTTCTTATATTTAGTGGGTCTTTTTGTTAATATGGTTTTTCCTGTGAAGCCACTTGGTTACCCTTTTTTAATAGCTTCAAATTTAATAGTTCTTTTTTTAACTTTTGTACTAAGAAATGAAGAACTTTTTAATTTTCAAGCAACGTTTGATGTGCGTGAAATTAAATTTTATACTATGGGAGTAATTCTGCCTTTTCTTGTGATACTGGGTTCTTATTTACTGAACAAATTCAATAGTAACTTGTTAATTCTATTCAGTATAGCATACTTAATCGCTTACATTGTCATTGTACTCCGCTTTAAAATAGAAGGTTTAAGTTACCCGTTCATTCTTTGGATTTTATCCATTTCGTTGCTCCTCATGGTTTCGCTCCGTACCGATTATTTAATTTCGGGGGATACAGTTGTGGAATACAATCTCTTCAAGGTTTCAGCAGCATCATTTAAATGGATTTTAGGTCCTATCCCCTATGCCCTTAGAGAGCCATATAATACATGTCTTAGTATTACTATCGTTCCAACTATATATTATTTCATGTCCAATTTGAATAGTTTTTATATTTTTAAATTGTTTTTGATATTCATAATTTCATTTATTCCAGTCAGCATATACAGGTTAAATTCTTTATTTTTATCAGAAGAAAAATCTTTCATGAGCGCTTTGCTTTTTATTTCGTATTATCAGTTTATTTATTCGATTGCAAATTTGCGAACTTTAATTGCAACACTGTACTTTGTCCTTATAGTACTGTTAATATTTGATGAAACCATGCCTAAAATGAAAAGGAGTATTTTATCATTAATATTCGCTGTTTCGCTTGTTTTTTCCCATTATTCAACGACTTACGTTACATTCCTTTTCATATTAACATCTTTCATAATTTTAAATATTTTAAAAGGGTATCAAAAAAATCAAGCATATTCTCCAAAAAGATTTACCATAACCTTCACAATCTTTATATTTGTAATGCTCTTTTTGTGGTATGCTTTAATCAATTTTTATTCGTCAACATTCGATAATTTTGTTGAGTTTTTGAAAAATACAATAATTTCTTTTATGGATGCTTTTAGGTTTGACATGTATCATGAAAAAGGCCAGAGAATTTTTGGAGTTGGTTTAAAGTGGCCAGCGGAGTATATCAACATGGCAGTCTATTATATTACAATGTTCACAATATTAATAGGATTTTTAGGTGAACTACTTAAAAGATTAAAGGGTATTTCTATGTTTGAAGATGAGTTCCTTGTTTTCATGACGCTTGCAATGGCAATTTTAGCTTCAACAATAGTTTTACCCTACATATCGGGAGGTTATGGGCCTTCGAGGGTTCTAATGTATTGTCTTGTTATTCTGAGTCCCTGTTTTATTTGGGGTGCTGATAAAATCAGTAATATTTTAAGTAGTGTAAGTAGGTATAGAATAAGTTTTGGCGTGAAATATGTAAGTCTCTTAATAATATTTTCTTTTCTTTTCATAAACATGGGAGTGGTCTATCAGGTCTTTGGGGACCATCATTCAATGATTTTTAATAATGATGGGTTTCAGTATGAGACACTTGCTTTGCATAAGGAGGAACTTTATGGAACTTTATGGCTGAATGAAACTAAAGACACTTTGAAACTTGTTAGTGGAGATCGTTATACCCATGAAAGATTAACTGGTTTTGGTTTGCACCTGGAGAGGAGTTCAAATCGTTTTTCTGGCGACACTTATATTTTTTTGAGAAAAGGGGTCCTATCCACTGGGAAATTCTACATAAGAGACTTTGATTATGAAAATTTAGACCAAATTTTTAAGTATCTGGATAAGACTAATAAAATTTATGACAATGGCGGAACAGTGATTTTAGAACATATTTAATTCAGTCTCTAGTTAACTATTTCTAGAGCCACATAGAACAGTTAGGAGGTATTTCAATAGAAAAATTAGATGTGATTGTCGTTGGTGCAGGTAATGTTGCAAATAGTATTCACATTCCTGCTTTCAGAAAAATAAGTGACGTGAACATCACAGGTATCTGTGATATCAATGAAGAAATGGCTGAGAAAACAGCGAAAAAATGGGGGATACCCAGAGTATACACTGATTTTGATGATGCAATCGATGATATGGATGGGGGCATCATTTGGGTTCATTCTTTTCCAGGATGGAGATTCGGTGAAACCTTAATACACCCATATATTACAGCATCTAATGGGGATCTAAACATAAGGGATGTTTATACCGCTAAAAGAGGAGGCTATGAATGGGTTGAATATGATGAATTGTATGCGACATTTGATGCTGATGATTCCTATGCGAACTTAAAGGTTTCATTTAACAGTCCAAGATGGTCAGTACCATACTCTCTTAGATCCATGGGAAGGAATCCATAATAGAATATGATGGGACAAACCTTACTCTTTTCAGGAGGCGTAAATTGATGGAGGGATACATCTCAAAGAATCCATTACCAAAGTTTAAAATAGCCAGAGACAGACTTAACACTTCAATGAAGATTCTCGGTTCAACGTTTGGACTGGCTATTGATACTTTGATGGGTAAAAATAGTTCGGAACATGAAATTTCTCTGGTTTTACTGGCATCCTTTATAATATTACCCTTCGTATCAAAGGTTTATGTAGGTACAGGGTTATTCACACAGTCCTTAATTATCATTTTGTAGGTATTCCATATTCTATGTATATGATAGTGGGGGTGAGAGGAGATATGAAACTTTTATCTATGATAGTGAGGTTACATGGTGGAGCAGTAATTCTAGAGGATGTTTAATGGATTTTATTTGGATGACATTGGACCTTGAAAAGGAGATGGTCGTTGCTTTATTGGCAGAGCTGAGGTAGAATCTGGTGAAAAAGTCTACGAGTTGACAGAAAAATAATAAAGTCATTTTATCGTCCTAAAAATACAAAAGTGGTGAAAAATTGAAGGAAATTTTGATTATAGATCCATTTAAACTTTACCGTCAAAAAAAGACGGGAATATACACAGTATTGAATTCTTATATCAAAGTTTTCGATGAACTTGGTTACAAAGGAGTGATTTTTAATGAGGATCAGGTTAGCATTGATATTCTCAGAAAATATGATTTGATTCAAGTTAATGGACCAGTTGGGCTCAGAACATTATTTAAAATATGGCGCAGTAAAGTACCTGCATTTTTAACATTGCATGGATGGGTCATTCAAGAATCCTTTACTAAATTAAAGGCAAAAACTGATCTTAAAAGGACTTTATTCTTTGTCTACAAGCTCTTTAACTGGATTTTTCATTTAATACTATTTATACCATTAATTTATAAGAATAGAGTTACGGCTGTCTCTAAAATAACTTCAAAGAAAAATCGTGTAAACGCCTTTGTTATACCTAACGCCCTCATCACTGATGAGATTGAAGGTAAGGTGAGCGAGTGCCCGGACCTCCAGGGTGAGGGTGTCACAGCAGTCACCTATACGAGTATAGGCGGTTCAAAGGTTCTGAGCATTCAGAGGCTCGCGGAGATAATATCAGAGGTTAACAGGAAGGCAGGATGCAGGATCAGGCTTCTTGTCTTCGGGGAGTCCCCTGAAATTGAGGATGACTGCATAGAGTTTATGGGTTACCGTGATGACTTCCTCTGCCATGTCAGATCAGCGGATATCATGCTCCTGGGCTATGATATGAGTGAACTTGGCTACGCGGTTCTGGAGGCAGGTTACCTGGGAGTTCCGGTTGCAAAGTTCAGGGGAGAGTTCGAGGAACTCCAAGACGATGTTCATGGTATAATAGCTGAAGATGATAGTGAAATGATAGAAAAATTAATAAGGTTTATTGAAAACCCAAATCTTAAGGATAAATGGGGAAAGAACATTAAAAGGCATATTATAATGACAAGATCTCCTGATGTAATTTCAGATCATTGGAAGAGATTTTTTGATGACATAACAAAACTAAATTAGGGATTTTTGTTGATGACAACGAAACAGAAAACATTATAAAAGGCATAAATAAGTTCAAATCACTCTCAAAAGATGATATAATTAAAATGGGTCAAAATGCCAGGAAAATGGCTGAAAAAGAATTCAGTCTTGAAAAGATGAAAGACGACCTGAAAAAAGTTATAGAATCATTATGAAACTTGGGGGATCTTATGAGGGATAATAAAAATGTTGTTAAAAAAGTATGGGATGATTACTGGAATGAACTTGACGTTTCTAAAAAGGATTTTAATTTATCAAAATACCGGAAAATTCTTTTAAACGAATTAAGAGATGAATTGAACAATAGAGATGGCCACGTTAATATACTTAATGCTGGCTGTGGCATAGATCCCATCCCACTTTATATCTTAAGGGAATATGAAAACGTCCATGTAACACTCATGGATAAATCTCAAAGGTGCCTGGAATTGAATAAGGCCTTCTTTAAAAAAGTCCTTTCTGATAATGAACTTGGGAGAATAAGATACGTCACTGGAGATATTTTTGACATGGAATTCGAAGAATCATCATTTGATATTGTTTATAATACAGGTGTTCTTGAGCATTTTCTGGATGATGAACGCACCAAAGTTTTATCAGAAATTAACAGAATCCTAAAGGTGAATGGACTGTTCATTACATTAAATCCATCAGCCCAGGGAAGAATATATACGTATATGAAGGAGTACTTGGAGAATAATGGTAGATGGAAGTATGGCCCTGAATATCCGATAGAATCCTTAAAGGAATTTGTAAATGACTCCTTTGAAAATTATGATATTATAGAGTACAACTTGGATTTTCAAGATTCCCTAGCATTTCTCTTTGAACATAATAATCCTTTTATTTCCTTTTCAGGAAGATTTTACCACATTCTATGCCGTTTGGATATAATAGAGAACATTTCTTTGAAAATCTTTGGGGGTTACATATTACTCACCAAAATAAGGAAAAAACAGAATTTTAAAAACTTAGAACACTCCTGATAATTTTCATATCATCTTCATCTAGGGCTTTAAGCAGTAATAGACATCCCAAGTATACAAGAACGGCAACTGGTATAATTAGAGGGGTGTCTGATAAGGATATTACTGCAGCCATTGGAACTGATGCTATGAATGGTTTTATAATCTGTGAATGTATTTTTGTTGGTCCATGATACTTCTTGATGAAGTAGGCGAATAAATAATATAACATCATTTCTGAGAGCACAGTTGAAATTGACGCGGCAATGTAGCTGAATTCTGGAATAAGAATGAGGTTGAGGATAACGTTAAAAGCAGCCGTTAAAACTATAATAGGTACCTGAACATTTTGTTTCTCGATAGCTATGAGAAATGTGCCAATCGTGGGATTCATTAATCTAAATACAATAAAAAAGGACAATATCTGAAAACAGATAATGGAATCAAGATACTTACCACCTTATAGAATAAAAATAACTTTATCTGCAGCAGTGATTAAAAAAACTGTTATAGGCATGCCAATCAAAGCTATATACTTTGAAGATGTTTCTATAAGCTTCTGTAATGAGTTTCTGTCTTTTCTAAAATAGCGGGACATTACAGGATAAAGGGCAGATGAAAACATTCCACCAATTATGGAACTCAAAGTTAGGAGTGGATTATATGCTGCTGTGTAAATCCCTACAGCAGCATAACCCTTCAGGAAACCTAGGATAACACTGTCTATTCTAAAAAATACTATAGAAAAGATGGATCCCACTGCAAGGGGGAGGGCTTTGATTAGAATACTTTTCTGAAATTTTAAATTGAAATCTAATTCATGTTTAACGATTCTCTTTGAGATAAGAAGTGCAACGCAGATGTCAAAAAGCCCTGCAATAAGGTATACACAACCTATTGCAACAACACCATATCCAAGAATGAGAACATAAAGTCCCAGTGAAACTACAATAATCTTCTCGATAATCTGAAAGGTTGCCACGTATTCCATCTTCTCCCATGCCTGGAATAGTGAAAGGTAGGTTCCTGAGACAGTGAGCAGTATATTGTATAATCCAAGGAGGTAAAGCAGAATAACAACCTTATCACCATATCCGAAAATCCATGAGAACATGACGATACCTATAAAGGTCATTATAGAGAGGGGTATCTTGAGTGTAACCGCACTGTTAACGTATTCACTGGAACGATCTCTTTCACGGGCTATTTCTCTTACCAGAAGCTGATTAACACCAAGGTCTGTGATTACAACGAACAATGCCGTGACAGACATTGCAAAATTATAAATACCAAATTCTGCCTCTCCCAGGATCCTTGCAAGGTATATGAGGAGTATGAAGGCCATTAATGAGGTTAAAACCTGGGCAAGCCCTGTGACGCCGATGTTCTTAACTATCCTCTGCACCTGATTCATACCATCACTTTAGGGTTCCATATTTATATCATTTTCATATGATGCAGATGAGGGGTCCATTAATAGCCACAGTTGATCAATCACCTGGCAGCGGCATGTTCAAACTATTTAATCCCCCATCCATTCAATAAAACTGGGAGAACCGGTTTGCTATACACATAACTGGGGGTGAAGGGGAACCCATGATTCCAGTATATCCAGATACAAGGGGTTATGTTGCCTGTCCTGCCCTATTCATATAGAAGTTTTTTTGGTTTCTCGTTATCAAAGCTTCCTCTGATACCATCATAATATGCATTCAGTATGAATCTGCATCTTTTCATTATCTTATCCCCTGAGATGATCTGTCCCAGCAGTGAAAGGGGAACCGACCTTAAGAGGAACATGTAGAAAAGCAGGGGGTTCATATTCCTTTTACGTAGCCATATCTGGTTCCTGAGACCATAATATCTGAGCCACAGTTTCTCATAGGGAACCACAGAAACTTCTTTCCATAAAAACCTTTTCTTTTCAAGGTTATCCAAGGCAGAGTCCTTGTGCAGTATCCTGCTTCCTGTAACAAGGATTATATCACCCGTACTCCTCAACCTTAAACAGTACTCAACATCATCATAGTGCAGGAAAAAATCCTGCCGCGGGAACCCCACCTTCCCTATTGCCTCTGAATTAACGAGGACACCCACAAATGATGCATGGTCAATCTTAACGTACTCATCATTTATCTCAGGATTAATGGGTCTTACAACCCATCTGAAACTGTTAAAATCAAAGAAACCCCTGTGTATCACCTGCGGCATTCCATCAACGCCAACCTTTAGATTGGCGAGGGCAGCGACACCATCACCATCATAATCAAGTAATCTCTCAAGACTGTCCGGGAGGGGTTCGGCATCATCATCCATGAGCCATATCCAGTCGTATCCATCAGTGTAGGCTCTTCTGACTCCCTCATGGAATCCACCGGCGCCTCCGGTGTTCTCCGGGAGTTTGATGTAGTTGACTTTAAGCATACCTCCATTATGGAGGTTCTCCATGGTCCCGTTGAGGTATCCCTCCTTCCTGAGGAGTTCCTCCGTGCCATCGGTTGATGCGTTGTCTATGATGTACAGGGCATCAGGGGGCCTTGTCTGCCTCCTGAGGGCCTCCAGGCATTCAATGAGAAGTTCCTTCCGGTTAAAGGTCACAACTACTGCTGAAACTTTCAAATGTATCTCCTCTCGTGTGGTTCTCTTAAAACATGGTACTTTACTTCTATTGTAGCGGCTGAATTCATCAGAGTATCCGTTCCCTGAAAACCTCCAGGCTCCTCTTTACGATGTCATCCATGTCATAGTATCTGTACTCTGCAAGCCTGCCCACAAGGACAAGGTTATCGTAGTCACCTGCAAGTTCAAGGTACCTCCTGTACATTTCACGGGTCTCCTCTGTGAAGATGGGATAGCAGGCCTCGTTTTCACCCCTCACATGACTGCAGGGGTACTCCTTCACTATAACTGTCCTATCTGACCTTACAGGGTGAAGATGTTTGAACTCGGTGATCCTGGTGTAATCGTAGTCGTTGGGGTAGTTTATGGTCGCAGCCTCCTGGAACCATTCCATGTCATGTGCTTCGAACCTGAATTCAAGGGAACGGTAGGGGAGCTCACCGTACCTGTAATTGAAGAGTTCATCGATCTTCCCTGTGAATACCAGTTTACCCCTGAACTCCGAACCCATAAAGAAGATCCTTCCATCCCTGAGCTCCAGTACCTCATCATGGGATGTGTTGAGCATGAGTTTAATGTTCGGGTGGTCCAGCATCCTCCCTATCATCCCGGTGTAACCCCAGAGGGGCACAGCCTGGTAGGTGTCCTGGAAGTACCTGTCATCATTGGAGAGGACCACCGGCACGCGCCCGGTAACCTCAGGGTCAATCTCCTCTGGCTTCAGGCCCCACTGCTTCATGGTGTAGTTCAGGAAGACCTTCCTGTAGATGTAGTCTGCCAGGAATCTGAGGTCAGGGTCATCCTCCTCCATGAGTTCCAGTATGGGGACCCGCGCCCCATGGGGGTACCTTTCAAGGAGTTTCTCCTCAAAGCGCCGTGAAAGGCTCTCCGGCAGGAGTTCCCTCATTGATGCGAGGTTGAAGGGCAGGGGGACAAGCCTTCCATCAATTGATCCAAGTACACGGTGCTGGTATTCCCTCCACTCTGTGAAGCGTGAGAGGTACTGGAAGACCTCCCTGTAGTCAGTGTGGAAGATGTGGGGTCCATAGCGGTGTATGATGATGCCGTTCTCATCACGTTCATCGTAGCAGTTACCGCCTATATGGTTTCTTCTCTCAATGACCAGCACCCTTTCATCGAGTTCATCAGCTATCCTCTCCGCCATAACGGCACCTGCAAGGCCGGCGCCCACAATGATATAGTTGAACATGAATTCACCTCTTAACCGGGTTATCAGAGAACCCCCCTCATCTTAAGCAGTGTATATCCTATTATACAGATTATTATTTCGGTTGCCACAACGGCTATCGCGGCACCCACCGAACCCATGAGGATTACAAGGGCAAGGAAGAGTACAATGTGGATCAGGCCTCCATAGAGGACCATCCTGGTAAAATCCTTCTTGTAACCGAAGGAAAGAAGACCCTGTGTACCCAGGATATTGTTTACCCCCACCGCGAATATTATGAAAACCAGTATCTGGAGGAGGGGTATGCTCTCAGCGTATCCCTGACCAGCAAGCACCCCTATGATGAAGGGTGCAAGGGGGACCATAAGGACCGAGAGGCCGAAGGTCAGGGCACCCATTATGATGAGCATCTTCTTAAGTTCACTCCTGGCCCTCTCCCTGTCCTCCTCCTGTATCCTGGAGAAGTAGGGGTAGATGGCCTGGCTTATGGGTGATACGAGCCCCTGAAGTGCCCTTGTTATATCCTCTGCCACGGCATAATACCCAACAGTCACGTTCCCTGCGAGGAGTCCGAGTATGAACCGGTTTGATGTTGTGTAGAGGCTTATTGCAAGGGTTGAGATGAAGAGGTGCCATCCCTCAACAAGCTGCTCCCTTATATCGGCCGGTGAGGGCCTTAAGAACCTGACATTGAACTCCTTCTTCACTATCCTCTGACTGTAGATTCCAACCGCTATGAATCCGAGGGAGTTGAGCAGGGGCACGTAGAGGTAGTCCATGGGGCCCCTCACCACAAGGAATATTAGGCCGGTGTATATGAGTGAGCTGAGTATCCTGAGGATGCTTATGTACCTCATCCTCTCAACCCCCTGGAAGAACCATACAGGGAAGAGGACGCTTCCAAGGACGATGCCGTAGGTGTATATGTAGAGGGGGAGGTCCGACCTGAACCTGTCAACTGATAGTACGATGGTGAGCATGGCTGTGAAGGTGAGTAACATGAGGAGGGTCTTTGTCACCATTACCGAACTGTAGATCCTTGAGACCCTTTCGGTGTCATCCCTGTTTATGGATATCTCCCTTGTTGCTGAGAGGTTGAATCCGTAGTCGGTTATGAGGTTGAAGTAGGTTATGAAGGCCACTGCAAAGGCCACCTTACCATAGTTACCGGGTCCGAGGACCCTTGTAAGGTATGGGAATGTTACTAGGGGGAGGAGGTACTGGACCATCTGTATTCCTGTGAGGGATGCGATGTTCTCAAGTACGCGCCTGTAGTCCCTGTTTCTGAGTATACTCTCTGCTCTACTCCTCATCCAGATCCACCATCACACTTTCTTTAGTTTCTGTATCATGGCATGCATAAAGATTTACCCGTAGTGGGGGAGGCTCCACCAGGGCAGAACATACGAAAAACTTAAATAGTATTACTTATTACTTATTCTTATGAACATAATAAAAATTGCGTCCTGCCTGGAGAAGAACAACATCGTCTTCTGCGGGGGAAGCGTAAGGGAAACCTACCAGGAGATCACAGAGGCCCTCAGGGATCAGAAAATCCCTGGAGACCCTGTGATGGTCTACATACCCTCACCCATGCCCCTCAAGGCAGGGCTCATGATGATAATGAGGAGCCATGACCCTGAAGCACCCGACAAACTCACGGTTAACGAACTCCTTGAAAGGCTCTCCTCCATTGAATCCATGACCTGGGTCTTCATGGACCACTTCGAGGACCTCTCAGAGAAGGCCTCAAGGAAGTACCTCTGGCTCCATGAGAACGGCAACATAACCTACATGGCAGGCCTTACAGGGACCTTCAGGAGGGAGGTCTACCCCTTCTACAGGACCTTCAGGAAGGCCAACCCCTCAGAGTGCATGGATGAGGACAGCGTGGACGTCACCGTGGCTGTCTTCGCGGTGATATCCATAATCATAGCATTCTGCTACTTCAGGGTGGGGGTCAGGGAGGGCTTCATGGCAGCCGGAGCCCTCTGGTTCGGCCTCATAACCTTCAGGACCATGACCTACATTGCAGGTTAGAGAACATGAAGCCAAGGACGCATATTGTGGCAGGAGCTCTCCTCTTCATAATAATAAACACCCTGATCCCTGCATCAGGCCTGATCACAGGGGCCCTCCTCGCCGGGGCATCAGCAGTAACCCCCGACATCCTGGACTTCCTCACAGGGAGGCACAGGGGCATCGGACACTCGCTGCTCATTTTACCACCCCTTCTCCTCTTTGCAGTGAAGGGTCCAGCCTACGGGATACCCCTACTTGCTGGAATCACATCCCACATAATAATGGACCTCTTCACGGTCTACGGATGCCCCCTCCTCTACCCCCTCAAGGACACACCCTACCACTGTCTCCGGAGGAAGAACAGGATAAGGACGGGGACAGCCGGCGAGTGGGCCCTCCTATCATTCCTCATCGTCATGGTACTCGCCTTCTCCCTTCTATCTGCAGGGGCCCTTGACGGGGCCCTCAGGGAGGAGAGGGTGGAGAAGGAGAACCTGACCGACGTTAAAATAAACCTGATGCTTGAGGCCCGGAGGGATGTTAACATCACCGTGATAAGGGAGAACGGCTCAGAGAAGATCATGGTGGACTACGCCGGTAATTAGTATTACATTTCTAGTATACATCACCTTCATAGTAATAATTAATTTAATATATTTCCTAGTTTTATGATGTTAGTGTTAAAATTGTTAATAACTTTATGGAGGTGATTGGATAGCGAATTATCAGGCGATATTCATGGCAGTGATTCTCACATTGATTCTTGCAGGTACAGCCAGCGCAGCAAACACAACAGACAATGAAACCATCAAAGTCATTGTGATACACTCAATCGAGGGTACGAGGGTCGTGAATGACGCGGCGCACGCCGTCCTTGAAGGGCACCCTGACATCAAAGTGACCATCAGGGTGAGGAGTTCACCCCAGATAGTGAACTCAACACCCGAGGAAATAGAGGCACTCATCAACTCCTCGGATATCATACTGTGCAACTATCTCGGAACAGAGGACTACACAAGGATACTCAGGGTGGTCTCTGCCAGACCTGAAATTCTGAACGGTAAATTCTTCGCACTCTTTGATGGTGCGAGCGGAATAGAACTTGTGAAGCTGAGCCAGCTTAATGGTGTGCGCTTCTTTGACGGAGTCCCTGATGGTGTGGTTACAAATGTGAGCAGGGCCCTCCGTGTGCTCCAGCCACTACCCTTCCTTCAGGAGTATGTTAACCAGTACCCCCAGATAGCCATCTGGGCCACCGGTGAGGGTTACTACTGCTACAGGAACATTGAAAGCTACAGTAACCAGATACTGTGGGCTCTGGATGTATGGGCCCGTAGCAGGGGCACTGACCTTAACTTGACCTATGGACCTCCAAGGGCCGTGTCAAGGGAGCTCCTCTACCGTGACGGTAAACTCTACGAGAACCTCACCGATTACCTGAGGGATTACCCCCTGGACCCCTCAAAGCCCACGGTGGGCCTTATAGAGGCAGAGAGTAACATGCTTGGAGGGGGAACAGCCCACATAGACAGCCTCATATCCAGGCTCCGGGATAGATACAACATAATCTCGGTGGTTGCAAGGTACGGTGACAACACATACTCGGCCATGGTGAGGTTCTTCACAGACGCCCCGGGTATACAGGCTTTCGAGGCAGACCCGCAGATCTACCATCCAAGGATAGAGGCACTCATATCATTCAGCACGTACCTCCTGGGAGGATCATCATCAGAGAAGGTTAACAGCCTCCTTAAATTCATGAACATCCCTGTCCTGAGGGGTGTTATAGTGAATACAAGGACTGTGGAGGACTGGCTTGTCTCCTCTGATGGCGTCACGCCATGGAGCGTGGATGATGTCATGGGACAGGCGGGTTTCTCTGAGACCCAGGGCCTCATAGAACCCATAATCATCGCAGCGGCAAAGTTCAGCACAGACCCGGTTACGGGTGCCTACACCTACTCCTACGCCATAATACCCGAGAGGATAGAGAAGCTTGCCCAGAGACTCATAGCCTGGATGAACCTGAGGACCACACCCTCATCAGAGAAGAAGATTGCCATCATATACTACAATTACCCTCCAGGGAAATCAGAGATAGGTGCAAGTTACCTGAACGTACCCGAAAGCATACTTGAGATACTGCTGAACCTCAGGGCCAGCGGCTACATAACAGGTGACATCTCAAATGTCACGGAACTTGTATCCCTGATGATTGAGAGGGGTATAAATGTTGCCAGCTGGGCGCCGGGGGAGCTTGAGAAACTTGCAAACACCACGGGCGTCATACTCTGGGATGCAGACGAATACAATGCATGGTTCCAGACACTCAACCCGGTTGCAAGGAGATACGTGACCGAGGGACCCACAGCATACATTGAGGAACTGGTGAAGATGGCGCTCAGTGAGAAGGTGGGCAGCGACACAATAATGAAGACCCTCAACTCATGGTACAGTGAAATGAAGACCTGCATCAGCGCATCTGGAGAAAAACGGTCTCAGGGCCTGCAGCTCCTTGAAGTCATGTACACGGCACTCAGGGGTATCATAAACGGTAACTCCTCACTCTGGGATACCTTCCAGTCAGCCAGGGCTTCATTCATGCTGCTTGCAATACCAGGCCTCTGTGGATGGGGCGAGGCACCAGGAAACATCATGACAGTGGAAAGGAACGGGAAGAAATACATTGTGATCCCGGGTATACTCTCAGGGAACGTCTTCATAGGGCCGCAGCCCCAGCGTGGCTGGGAGGCTGACCCTGAAATGATCTACACCGTCGGAGTACTCCCCCCGCACCACCAGTACCTTGCCTACTATGCATGGGTGAACAGCATCTTCAATGCCAGTGCAATGATCCACATGGGTACCATGGGAAGCTATGAATGGCTCCCAGGGAAGGAGATAATGCTTGCAGGGTTTGACTTCCCTGACATCGTGGTGGATACAACACCATCAATATACATATACAGGGTTGACAATGCAGCCGATGGACTGGCAGCAAAGAGAAGGGGGCTTGCGGTTATCATAGACCACCTTACCCCTGCAATGAAGTCAGCAGGACTCTACGGTGAACTATTAGAGCTCAGGAACCTGATAAACAGTTACAAGAACGCAGCCGACCAGCAGCTCAGGGACCAGTACCTTACAGAGATAAAGAACACCACAATCAGGGCAGGCCTTGAGGCAGAGATAGGTCTTGTGATTGAAAATGCAACCCCGGATGCCCTCATAAGTGCCCTGTCATCCTACCTCCTGAGGATCGAGGGGACACTGATACCATGGGGACTCCACACCTTCGGGAGGGCGTGGAGCAGTGAGGCAATAACCTACATGGTTGCATCCATGATCCAGGCAGGGGATGCTTCAATCTACAGGCTGCTTGCAGCAGACTATGGATGGATCTACGAGGAACTGACACCTGAACAGATGGAGATACTGGAGAACAGAACCCTCAGCATGGTAAGGGCACTTGTTGATGGATCATCACCCGAGAACATCACACCACAACCTGACCTGCAGGGAATACTCCGCCAGGCACTGAATTACATAGACTTGATCAGGAAGAGCACCAGTATGGAGATGTCATCACTCCTCAACGCACTTAAAGGGGGCTATGTTGAACCGGGCCTTGGTAAGGAGCCTATGATGAACCCATCAGCACTCCCGACGGGCAGGAACTTCTACACCATCGACCCCAGCGTGGTGCCAACACAGGCAGCCTATAACCTCGGAGCCCTCATCGCAGACAGGGTACTTGCAGGATACACAGAACTCCCAGAGAAGGTTGCAGTTGTCATCTGGGGTGTTGACACAGCAAGGGATGACGGTGCAATGGTATCATTCGTCCTCAACCTCATGGGTGTGAAGCCAATATGGAGCAGTGGAAGGGCAACGGGAGTCACCCTCATACCCCTCAGTGAACTTGGAAGGCCAAGGATCGATGCAGTGGTCACCGTGAGCGGACTCTTCAGGGACGTCTACGGACAGGTGGCCATCCTCATGGACAGGGCATTCAGGCTTGCCCTTGCAGCATCCTACAACACCATCCTCAACCAGACACCCGAGGTTTCAGAGGCCCTTGAAGCAGCTGTCAAACCACTCAGGACCCTTAAACTCTTCACACCAGGCAACGACACACTTGAGATGAACTATGTGGCTAAACACTGGCTGCAGCTTGCAACAAAGTACATTGATGCAGGTATGGATCCGGCGACTGCAGGGGACATGGCAATATACAGGATATTCGCCCCTCCACTGGGATCCTACGGTACAGGTGTCAAGGAGGCAGGTGAAATGTCATGGACCTACAACAGCACCGATGAACTTGCAGAGCTCTTCATGAACAGGATGGGAACATCCTATTCAGAGACAGGCTGGGGTGTGAAGAACGTGGACCTCTTCGGGGACCTCCTAAGCGGTGTTTCAGCGGTCTACCAGGGAAGGGCAACATACCTTGTGGGTGTGGCAGAGAACGATGACATGGCAGACTACCTCGGTGGACTGTCCCTTGCAATACGTAAACTGACAGGGAAGGCACCGGAAGTGGGTATAATAACAACTGCGACAGGAAGGCAGGATATACTCTCACTTCAGAGTGCAATTGCACTTGACATGAGGACAAGGTTCCTTAACCCCGAATACGTGAAGTCCCTTATCTCTGAGGGGTATGCAGGTGCCAACAGGCTCTCAACTGCTGTAAGGTCTCTCTGGCTGTGGCAGACAACGGCTCCGGATGGGATTCCATCATGGGCCTGGGATGCCCTTGCAGACACCTATATAAGGGATGTTAATGGTCTGGGTGTGAAGGACTGGCTCTCTGGCAGTAACTCCTATGCAATGATATCCATCACGGGTACGATGCTTACAGCTGCATATGAGGGTTACTGGGACGCTGATGAGGGAACACTCAGACTCCTGGCATCAACCTGGGCATCACTAACGGCAGAGAACGGCGTTGCATGCTGTGACTGCAGCTGCGGTAACCTTGCAATGATGGGGTGGGCCATGCAGTATGTGAACCCTGACCTCCTTGCAAGGGTCAAGGCAAGGCTCTACGCCGCCACAAGGAACGCTGCCTTCGCATCGCAGGAAGAACCGGATACTGTGACTCCAGACATACCATCAAGGCCTGGTGGAGAGCATGGCGGTGTTTCACCAGGTGGAACAGGAACTTCACGCCCATCAGGATCTTCCAGGGCAGGTGTCAGTGCGGCTACTGCAGGAGCAGCCAGCCAGGAGACAGCCACAGAATCCCCGGGTGAGCAGCAAAAAGCATATGAAGTCAGCACCAGCCGTTCTCAGACATCATCAAATACAGGACTCCCATTACCTGCCATAATTGGTGTCATGGTCCTTGTTGGACTTGTAGGTGCAGGTTACTTCATGGGTGGCAGAGGAAAACTCTAAAACCCAATTTATTTTTTTTGAGAGTTAAAGAAGGAAGATGGTGGAGATTTGGTAATTGGAATTATGGGGTCTAATTTACATGTAGAAGTCCTTACGGACCCTTTTAGCCTCACCGGGTTTTCCCTGGGGGTGGTAGATGTAATTGGCCCTTATAACTATGCGATTGTTCTCCTCGAGGAGTGTGAAGTTACCCCCGAAGAAGGTTTCAACACCGTTTATGGTGAAGTTGCCCCTGAACTTCTCACCATCATTTATAAAGGCTCCGCCGCCAGTCCACGCGGCGCAGGTCATATTGTAGGTGCCCCTGAGCATGGTCCGGAACATGGCCCCCTTGAGGTCGCCCCTCAGGAGGGAGGTTATGGTGTTCCATGTCACGTCAATCTCATCAATGTGACCGGTCCCTGTAAGTCCGCTCTCATTGTAGCATATCCTTGTACCGTTAACCTCATGGGTGTCAAGGTTCTCTGCCCCCGGGAGGACTATCTTGAAATTGAAGTCCCTCCCCCTGCCGTTTATGGAATAGTAGCCCCCCAGTGACCCCTCACCGGGCTTGTTGGCGGGTATTGATGTGTAGGACGTGTAACTGTAGGGTATCTGTGAGAATATGGCCTCATCAAAGACTTCAACTGCAAGTACCGGTGTTATTATGAGGACAGCCACAAGGGCTGCGATTATAGGGATCTTCCTGTCCATAATATTCCTCCATGACTCAAGTTAATGTTATTAAACTAATATACCTACCATATCAGGGCAGTTTACATCTCTTACATGGACCCCTTCATACCATCCATCCAACCCCCGGCCGGTAGAGGAGGACCATCCTCTGCACGGGCCTCCCGTCGCTCCAGTTACCCATATCCTGCATCCTCTCCATGTCCACATCCATGAGGGTCCGGTTCTCCACTCCAAGTTCTATGAGGATGTCAAGGACCTTCCAGTATCCGCTGTAGTCAAGGTTATCGACCAGGACACCGAATTCATCCGAGACCGCCAGGGGTGACAGGTGATCCGCCCTTAGGGGTCCGTCTGACCGGACCAGGAGGAACATCTTCCTCTCAGAGGGGATCTGGGGCGTCTCCTCCATTATGAGGTAGGAGTCCCGGGTCCCTGTTATGTTATCATCATCACCGGCCATGACAACAAGCAGGGTCCCGGGCGGGATCCCTGTGAGGTTCTCGAACTTCCTCCCCTCCTCAGACACACCCGGCTGGACTGCAAGGACAGCCCCCGGCTCCGGGAGGTCATCCCTTGATGCAAGGTTCACCGCTATGATCCCCCCGGCAGAGTGGCCTATAAGGAAGAGTTCACCGCTGTATCCATCACCGATCCTCCTAAGGGCGTCCTTGAGGGCCTCTGCACTGTTATCTGTGAAGTTCTCTGAACCGGTATCCAGGAGGTTCTGGTACCTGGGGTAGACAACGATGTTACCCCTCCCCACAAGGTGCCTTATCCATGCCATGTAGAAGAGGGGCTCGGTGGCTGCCCAGCCATGTATGAATACAACAACAGGGTACCTTCCGGGCCCTGAGGGCCGGAATATCCAGTACTTCCCATCCCCTTCACCATGGGACTCCCTGATGATCCCGTAGCCGGTGGAGTCCACGGCCTGATCATCCCATGGGGCTCTGCTGACATGGTTCAGGGAGAGGAGCAGGAGGATGAGGAGCAAGGTCCAGGTCTTCAATGATATCACCCTTAATTAATCTATGGCTAATGGTCCATATAAGTTAAGGGCGCATCATCTCCAGGAGTCAGGTGCATGGTTCTGGCATCTTAATGCAGCTACAGGTAGGGATTCATAAAAGTATCCTGTCAAAGTAGCATAAGGCCATCAGCCGGTATCAAGGCACACCCTTGCACCCCATGATGGGCATACCATGTAATAGAACCTTGCCCTCTGGTTTCCATGGACCTCGGCCACAACATTGGCCCTGCAGAATGGACAGAAAAAGGATTTCACTGCAATCCCCCCGGATACATAGTCTGATGAAGGATCAATATAACCTTTTCCATAAAAGTTAAGAATCAATCCCCTCTTAAATCAAAAATTATTATTACTGCGGCCGACATACCACTATATGGGTGATTTTTCTGGTTTCAAAATCCGCCATCTTTGCAAGGCAACTATCATTTTCAGCTTCAGTTCTTATCATCGTCCTCTCCATCATCATCCTGGCCGGCTGGTTCCTTGGAAACCCCTTCCTGAAGGGTGAGGTCCTGGGTTCAGCTCCAGTCCAGCCGGTAACGGCGGTCATGTTCATGATCCTTGGAGCATCCCTCATCATGCTCTCAAGGGATGTGAAACTCCCTGCAGTCTATGCAGGCGTCTTCTTCCTGGTCTTCTACACCCTCACAGTTGCAGGTTACCTTGATACCGGTTCACTGGAGTACGGTGTAAACTCTAGGTTCATAACATCAATCATCTTCATTGCCTACGGCCTGATACTCCTCCTCCTTGCATCATCAAGGTACATCCTCCCCCAGATCCTGGCCCTTATCTGCGGTGTGGTGGCATACTGTGTCTTCACAGGATACGTGGGGGGAGTGGGCGTCTACAGCACCTACTTCATGATGGCCTTCTACACGGCCACACTCCACCTAATCTCATGCACGGCCATACTCAGCCTCTACCCTGAGGAGGGTGCGGTTGCACCACTCCACATGTCCTTCAGTGATGGCCGCCTTGCAAGGATCATACTCCCCCTCATGGTGATCTGCATAACCATCCTGGGCCTCCTGACCCTCAGGATCGAACCGGCACTCTTTCCAGGCTTCGGGGTGATATTCATGATGGGTATGATGGCATCCCTCACCATCATCTCGGTGGTGTTCCTTGCAGAGGAACTCAGCGGTATAGATGAGAAGAAGTTGAAGTACCAGGAGGCCCTCGTCGAGGCCAGGAGGTTCTTCAGGGATGTTGTTGAAAACCTTGGTGAGGCCATAGCGGTCCTTGATCCTGATGGAACCATCATCTACAGGAACAGGGTCATGAAGGAACTCGGGTTGGATGAAATCCCTGTTGAGTCATCAGCCAGGGAACCGGTGATGATGGAAGGACTGCGGATAGGTGATTCCTACTACACAGGCTGGGTGATCCCCAGGTACATTGATGGGGAGTTCAGCGGATCTATAGTGTCACTCACAGACATAACGGACCTTATAATGACGCAGAGGTCCCTTGAGGACGCCCTCAGTGAGAGGGACGCCCTCCTCAGTGAGGTGCACCACAGGGTAAAGAACAACCTCCAGATAATCATAAGCCTCCTTAACATTCAGTCGATAGGTGCCGGTGAAGAAGCTAAATCCAGCCTCATGGACGCCCAGAACCGTGTGAGGGCAATGGCAATCCTGCATGAGACAATCTACGACACCGGTGACTTCACAGGCGTTGACATGGAATCCTTCATCACAAGACTGATGGAGCGCCTGAGGGGCGCCTTCGGTGAATATGGAGTTGAGTTCAGTGTTGAAGCAGATATCAGGCTGAACCTGGAAACCGCCATACCTCTGGGACTCCTTATAAACGAGGCCGTCACCAACTCATTCAGACATGCCTTCCCTGATGGCAGGGGTCGCATCATGGTGAAACTGGAGGGTGATGGGGACCTGAGGCTCACGGTCACCGATGACGGCGCAGGACTGGGATCCGGGTACAGGGAGGGGGTGGGGATGTCGCTGATGAAGGCCCTTGCAGACCAGCTCGACGGTGAACTCAGATTCGAATCAGATGGCGGCACCTCGGTGATCCTTGAGTTCAGGGAACTTGAATACAGGAAGAGGATTTAGTCCGGTGTTTCAGGGACTGGTTCTGGTATAGGGGTATGGGTTTATCTGGTCTTCAGGGACTGGATCCGAGGTATAGTTGTGGTATCTGGTCTTCAGGGTTTGGATCTGTGGGTGTAGGGGTATGGTTTTTTCTGGTGTTTCAGGGACTGGATCTTGGGGGTAGTGTATGGTATCTGGTCTTCATGGATTCATTGGAAAGGGCGGTTATGATCCCGTGGACCGGTTAAAATTAAAAAAAATAAAAAATGGGGAGACTAGAATGGTAGTTCCTCATAGTACCCCTTTATACTGGCGCTCTTCCAGTTATTTATAACTCCGAGGGAGTTCATACTGCTTGATGCATCGGCGTTCACCCAGGTGTCCCCTACAAGGAGCTGGGCCCAGACGTGTCCATAGGTGTTCCCTGAGATGAAGGTGCATGTTGCATGGACGTACCTTGCAGGTATCCCTGCAGCCCTTGAAAGGGCCACCAGGAGGTGGGTGGTGTCCACACAGTTACCTGACCGGTTTTTGAGTGTTCCCAGGGCACCGTACCTTGTGTTGTAGTAGAAGCTGTAACTGATATTATCCCTGACCCAGTTGAAGATTGCGGTTGCCTTTGAGAGTGCCGATGTAAGTCCTTTAGTGATGCTCGATGCAAGCGCCCTTATCTCAGGACTGCCCACCTGACAGTTCGCTGTTGCTGCAAGGTACTTTCCTGAGAAGACCGAACTGTCAACCGTCACATAGTTTGGTAGTCTGCCGTTGGCCTCCTGGAATGCGACGATCTTTGAGAAGATGTAGAGGAGGACATTGAAGCTGAGGTCCCCTGCAGTTGATGAGATCCTTGATGGTGCGCTCCCTGTTGATGACATGTAGTTGAGGACATCTGAGGCTATTCTCAGGTACTCCTCCTTCTGAATTGTCCCTGAAGCCGTGAGATTTATATCTGATGCTTCACTGAAGGACCCTCTCTCAGGGGTCCTGCCGCTGATGAGTCCTGCCAGCAGGTAGAGGAATTCACCGGGAGTGACCTGCATCTCCCCAACGGTGACGTAGTTGGGGAGCCTGTGATTTGACTCCACAAAGGCCTTAACCCTGCTGGCCGCGTCCATGATCATGGATGAGGTCAGTGAATTGTCAGCGACCGGCTTTGTTATTGCAGCTGGAACTCCGCCAAGGAATTCCCTGTCAATCAGTCCGTACCTGAAGAGGGCGTAGCCATCAGCCCCTCCACAAAGGGCGGCGTTAATATCTCCAAGGAGCTCGTCTGCAGGGATGGGTGTCACATCAGCATCTGACCTGTAGGTCTGAAGACCCGTCCACACCTCTGCACCGGGGCTCTTGCTCTTTATGTAGGCGGTCACGTTCTCTATCCATGATGAACCTGCACGGTAGTTGCCCTTGTAGGCCATGGGGATGAGGACGTCAAGGTGCTCTGCGAGTTTCGTGTAGTCCTGGCCATAATAGTAGGCGTTGGCAGCCTTCTCAGGCATGAGGGCTGCTGATAGAAGAAGGTTGGGGTTAACTGATTTAACGGCTTCACTTATCCTCTTAACTATCCCTGTTATGGCCTCTGTTGCACCTGTGCTCTGGTATGCGTTACCGGGGTATCTGATGTAGTCAAGGTGCACGCCTCCGACACCGCTTACGGTCGTGTATCCGAGCACCCTCTGTGTGAGGTTGTCTATGAATTCCTGGGCACGTGTCGTGTTGTATCCGTAGCGTGTCTCAACACTGGTAACGGTCTTTGTAACGGTCCTGTACTTTATCGTGTAGCGTGTCTCCTTAACGTACCTGTAGAGGGTCCTTTTAACGTACCTGTACTTCCATGTGTACTTCCATTTACCCCTGTACTTATACCATGACTTGTACCACTGCTTCATCGTGACGGTGTAGGGTTTCTTGACGGTTACCGTGTAGTAGTACCTGTAGGGTTCCTGTACCGTGACAGTCTTCGTGGTTGTGACGTTGTAAGCGTATCTCCCTGTAGGGTCGAACCAGTTGCCACTTGAGTCCTTGAGGCAGATGACCCAGACGCTCACCCTCACACCACTGGCTGAGGCGTTTCCAAGGAATGAGGTGAGGTTTGACCTGAACCTTGCATCGTTGAAGGCCAGCTGCTCAAGGAAGATATCTGTTATACCCTTACCCTTGAGTTCCTGGAAGTCAACCTTACCCATATCATAGGCCTTCACCCAGAGGGCCCCGTGGGGTGCTTCACCTGCAGCAACATCAGCGCTGCCTCCAGGCGAATCAACCCCACCACCCTCGGTGCTCTCTGCATCACCCTTAGGTGTGTCGGTGCTGTTCTCTGCATCACATGTATCGTTAATGGAACTGGAATCTGCGGTGCCGTTGAGTTCCTCAACATCCGGTTCATTGAGTTCGACGGCGTATGAAATATTTGAGCCCATCAGGATTAGCGCCAGAAATAGGGCTGTTAAAATATTCAACTTTCTCGAAATTTTACCGCCTCCAGCGGGGCTTAAATAACCCCATTATAGTCTTAAAAAGAGCATATTATATAAATATTGTGGTTCTAATCCTGAAAAAAGACACTGTAAGAGCTTTTAAAATCAAATAAGTCAATATCAGAACTTTTTTTATCCGCTGCCAGGAACTTTAAATTAACCAAATCCCCTTTTCAGGTAAAGGCATGGAATTAGCCCTGATTGAATCCAGGAACCCCATTGTAAGCCTGATTTAAGTAGATCCAGGGTAAGGCATCATCCCCAGCCATCCATGATCATTCTTCAAGTTCACATACCTCACCATAACAGCTGAATATCTCATCAGATATCCTCATGGTGGCCTCACGCTTCTCAGAGACCACAACGTCAGCCCCGGCAGTGTAGAGTTTCTCAGTGTTCTCAAATCCCCTTATACGGGCTATGATCTTCATGGACTCGTTCAGGGCCCTGGCCTCATGTATCGCATGGACGGTTGAGGGATAATCTGCAATGGCAACCACCATGACAGCAGCGTCAGGGACATTGAAGTGCCTCAGGACGCTCATATGGGTCCCATCACCGTAGTAGACGTTAAGTCCCTCATCCCTGGCCTTCCTGACGGCTTCAGGGTTAACATCAAGGCCTATGTAGGGTATATCATGCTCCTTGCAGAGTTCAGCAAGCCTCCTCCCTGTTATACACATACCTACAATGATGAGGTGGTCCTCAAGCTTCAGCCAGGGCCTCTCATACCTCCGGCCGTTCTTTATAACAGGGTGCACGCGTGACCTTACAACCCTCTCAGAGATCCTGGGTGAGAGGGATATGAGGAAGGGCGTCAGGGCCATGGTTATAAGTGAGACCGAGAGGAAGGCCTGGAAGGTGAGGGTGTCCATCAACCCGTACCTTAACCCTGACTCCGAGAGTATGAAGGAGAACTCACCGATCTGGGCAAGCACCAGGCTTATAAGGACAACTATCCTTGCAGAGTAGCCCAGTATGAAGCCAACGAAGCTGTTGAGGGCGAGCTTTATGAGGAGCACCCCCAGGACCGCCAGTACTATGAGGGGCAGGTGACCCAGGAAGAATCCGAGGTCAAGGAGCATCCCCAGTGAGACGAAGAAGAAGCTCAGGAAGACCTCCTGGAAGGGCAGGATGGTCCCCTGGGCCCTGTGGGCGTAGTCGGTGTTTGCAACTATGAGGCCCGCCAGGAAGGCCCCCAGGGCAGGTGAGAGGCCGGCCTCACCGGTGATCCATGTCACCGTGGCGCAGACAAGTATCACCGTAAGGAGGAACATCTCACGGTTCCTTGTCCCTGCAACAACATCAAAGAGTCTCGGCACGAGCCACCTTGAGGATGCCAGGGTCCCCAGGAGCACAAGGCCCCCCGTGAGGAGGGTTCCCATTATCGATGATGGATCCGCCGATACACCTGCAAGGAGTGGTATGGTGAGTATCATGGGCACGGCTGCAAGGTCCTGGAATATGAGTATGCCCAGGGATGCCTGGCCATGGGGGCTCTCGGTGGCATGGAAGTCCTGGAGGACCTTCAGTACAACAGCGGTACTGCTCAGGGAGATCAGGAAGCCCAGGAAGAGGGCCTTGTTAAATGGGAAACCAATAATCAGGGTTAAAACGGCGAAAATGGACACCGTAAGTCCTATCTGGAGGGTCCCCCCGATGAGGGCTGTCCTCCGGAACTCACCGAACCTTTCAGGGCTCATTTCAAGTCCAATGGTGAAGAGGAGGAGTATAACCCCGAGTTCCGCCAGGCTCTCGATGCTGCCAGCTGATATCACCCCCAGCACCGAGGGGCCTGCTATCACCCCTGTTACGAAGAAACCCAGTATGGTGGGTATCCTTGCCCTGTGCAGGAGTAGGAGTACGATTAGTGAGAGGCTGAATATCACGACGATTTCCTTTATGAACGGCACATCCATATCAACACCTGGTTCCCTATCTGCACAGGGTTTTACTTAAAAATTTCCATGATAAAAAAATAAATAGGGGTTTAAAACCCTCTAAAATGGTAAACTCGCGTATATGCCCTTTATCACTGCGCTGGAAGTGTTCCAGTTGTTCACAATTCCAAGGCTGTTCCTTGAACTGGTTGCATCTGCAGCATACCATGTGTCCCCTACAAGGAGCTGGGCCCATACATGTCCGTAGGTGTTACCTGATGTGAAGGTACAGGTTCCGTGGACGTACCTTGCAGGTATCCCTGAGGCCCTTGCAAGTGCCACCAGGAGGTGTGTGTGGTCCACACAGTTACCTGACCGGTTTTTGAGTGTTCCCAGGGCACCGTACCTTGTGTTGTAGTAGAAGCTGTAGTTCACGTTGTCCCTGACCCAGTTGAAGATTGCTGTTGCCCTTGAGAGCGTCGTTGTAAGTCCGCTGGTGATGTTTGCTGCAAGCGCCCTTATCTCAGGACTGTTCACCTGGCAGTTTGCTGTCTCTGCAAGGTACCTTGCCGTGCTCTCACCGTTGTAGGGATCATTTTCAGGCCTGTTCTTCAGTGATGAGGCCAGTTCTGTTACAGTAACGGTGTTGGGGAGTCTCCTGTTGATGCTGTAGAAGTTAAGAACCCTTGAAACTGCGTATACAAGGCTCCCATACGAGATTCTACCTTTACTTGATCCTGCATAGTTCGGGGCCCTGAGGTTCTTCTCCATGAACCCCTGAACATCTGACGCTATCTTCAGGTACTCGTTCCTTGTCAGTGTACCTGAAGCGCCGCCTGCAGGGTTTGCTGCCTCACCGGCGTTTACCGGTGCTATCGGGGTGTTCTTCCCCGTGTTGATCTGGTTGAGGCATTTAACCATCAGATGCAGGAACTGGGCTATACCAAGCCTCTGGTTTGCCACCTGCACATACCCGGGTAGGCTCTGATACTGGTCTATGTAATTCTTCACTGATCTTGCCGCGAGGAGTATCTGGTCCCTTGTGAACCCTGAATTGGCACTGGCAGCGTCATTGCTGCCGGAATTGTTACTGGAAGGTGTTGCTGGTGAGACGTTGTTCAGTGCTTCGAGATTGACATAATTTGGAAGGCGCTGATTTGTTACTTTAAAATTAATTGCCCTTGCAAATAGCCACACAAGTGATTCGAATCTTATCTTCTGGTCCCCGAAGCTGACATAGGGCACTCCTGGATTTGTGAGTGTCCTGGATGCAACTTCAAGGTATTCCTTGAGGGTAATTGAGCCTTTAAGTTTTGTTCCTGATGTGCTTGCAGGTACAGCCACACTGTTGATCTCCAGTTTCCTGTTATGCAGGTAGGAGCTCATTAGCTGAAGGAACTGTGCCATGTTCACCTTCAGTCCACCCACCTCAACGGTGAGGGGGAGGCGCCTGTTCTTGGCTATGAAGGCGTTGACACGTACCGCTGCATCCTCGACTTCAGGCCCTGAAACTACAGGTCCTGCTGCATACACCGGAACCCCTGATTCGGTGGTGTTCCCTGAGACATTTACAGGGACATTCACATCTGCAGTGTCCAGGGACGCATTTCCAGGGGCACTCCCATCTGAGGGGTCCCCTGACACATTTCCCTGGGAGCTGCAGGTCAGGGATTTTCCTGTGCTATCTTCAATGCTGCAGTTCTGCAGTGCTGTGTTATCAGGAAGCAAAGCTTTTTCACCTTGTGTGTTCTGGGCATAGATCTCTCCGGTATTGATTAACACCATGCATGCGAAGAGCACGCACAGCAGTTGCATACCACGGGATATACTATCGCCTCCAGTTGCAGGAGAAAAGTCCTGCAACCAGTTACTATGTCCCTGATTTAATATATAGATTTCCAGTGGATCTCTAGGGAAATCAGGTAAAGATGGGGGATTGTTGAACTCAAAAAATTGCCCGGTACCCAGGTTATCAGGACCCCAGGTGAGGATGTAAAGATTAGGGTTGTTCCCTGTGGGGGGGTAGGCTGGTATGGGGGGTTTAAGGACCGTGGAGATGTAAAGATTAGGGTTGTTCCCTGTGGGGGGTAGGCTGGTATGGGGGGGTTTAAGGGTCGTGAGGATGAAAAGATTAGAGTCGCTCCCTGTACATGACCTCAGAGAACTCAATCCTGAACTCGGCACCGTCACCAGACCTGTAATCCAGTCTGCCGTCAAGCTGCCTTGTGAGGTTCTTGACAAGGAGCATCCCCAGGCTTGTGAGGCTGTCCATGCTGAAGTCCTCGGGCAGCCCCACACCATCATCTGCAACCGTTAAAATGAACCTCCCATCCCTCTCCTTGAGTCTCACGGTAACCTCCCCCTCCCCGCCATCAGGGAAGGCGTACTTGAAGGCGTTGGTTACAAGTTCATTCACAATGAGCCCCAGGGGCATTATGGTGTCAAGGTTCAGTTTCACGTCATCCATGTCAAAGTTCAGCATGATCCTCTGCCCGGGTTTCTGGTGGGAGAGCATGATGCTCCTTACAAGTCCCTGGATGTAACTACACACATCAATGTCTGAGAGGTTCCCTGAACGGTAGAGCTTCTCATGGATCATGGACATGCTCATAACCCTCCCCTGGCTGTCCTTAAGGGCCTCAACCACCTTCGGGTTGTCAATGTAGCTGCTCTGGAGATTCAGGAGGCTTGATACTACCTGAAGGTTGTTCTTGACCCTGTGGTGGATCTCCCTCAGGAGGAGCTCCTTCTCCTCCAGGGATGATACAAGCTTCTCCTGGTAGAACAGCCTCTTGAGGGTTGATGAAGCCTCGGTCCCCATGGCCTCAAGGAGCCTGATATCATACTCATTGGCTTTCTGACCAGGGAACAGCATGAACCCCAGGGTCTCATCACCGTGCCTCAGGGCGGCGACCGTGAAGCCATCCACCAGTGCCACGCTCCGATCCCCCAGCTCCCTGAGGACCTCTGACGGGTCAAGGGGAAGGGATCCCTCCCCTGAAATGATGGGTTCGTTTCCATCATGGATGTAGACCCAGCCCCCTGGAAGTCCAAGGTACTCCCCTGCAAGTTTCATCATGGTCCTGAAGAGATCCTCAGGGGTCCTGCTATGATTTATATCCTTCAGTATCTCATTAAGGACCCTGAACTCCTCCAGACGCTCCTGGTGGACCTCCTCGGCCCTCTCGGTTTTCTCTATCCTGTTCATCAGCCTCATGGTGTACCTCTGGTCCTGGGCAACCAGTGAGTAGCCCACAGGGTCAGGGCCCTCCTTTATGAGGGATATGAATAACTTGACAGGGATCCTCTCACCCCCAGGGGTCAGGTAGTCAACCAGGAGGGGTTCGTGGTGATAGTCGCCCTTCACATGCCTGGATGCATCCCTCACATGCTCCAGTTCAGCCTCAAGGGTTTCATGGTGTTCCTCTGCAGTGAATCTCCTCCAGTCCTCACCGGCATGGATTCCAAGTTCGGCCTCTGCCCGGTAATTTATACGTGTCACCCTCCCCTCAGGGTCAAGGAGGATGACGAGGTCAGTGACCTTGTCGATTATGCTTTCACCTGCAAGGGAGGGGCTGATGACAGGGGGCGTGAGGGTTACCATGCCGGATATGCCTGCAAGGCCTGCAAGGCCTATCAGCTGTCCTGCCAGATTAACGGTCTGCATGTCCAGTGAGGGTAGGAAGGAGCTCAGGATCCACCCCCCGATGAGGCTGAGGGAGGATGTCATGAATATGATGGTTGAAATCTTTCTCTCATGGTAGAGGGGGGCCGTCCTTGCATGGTTCCATATGAGGGTTATGCCTGCTCCGAAGTACCCGAAAATGTAGATCTGAAGGAGGAGCTCCAGGGGACGGTTCCTGATTATTTCAATCTGCCAGACTCCATTGACCATGGACACTGCAGGTGTTATCATTGAACTGCTGATTATGATGAAGAGGATGATGATGGGGGGTATTATTATGAGGGATCCGACCTTATCCATACTCCTCGCACCGGAAGAGAGTACAAGGGCGAAGTTAAGAAACAGTGCCGGTAGAAGACATAAACCGATCCCTGAGAGAGTATAGATCATGATGGCATGTCCCGGTTCAGTTACAGCATCCATGAACGCGGGGCTAACAGCCCAGAGGGCCATTGCAATGGAAATAAGAAAGAGACTCCACTGGAGGTTTCCCCGCTCCTTCCTAAGGGGGTAGGTGCCTATGATGAGGTATAGTATGGATGCCAGTATCGAAAGGGTGCTGTAGATGTTCATCCTCCCACAATCCTAAAAATGAGGTGGTAAAGCTATTTACGGGTATAGTTTTAATAAAGTTTTTGTCCTCCAACAGCACAGCATTATTAAGATGTGTACCATGTTCCATGTTCTTATGGTCTGTGGAGGATGGGATGGGTTGAAGGTGTGTATTATGTTCCATGTTCTAGCAATCCAATGACAGCACATAAATCTATGGGAAGGTAGAATGACGCGGGAAATCTTTATACTTGGATACTATGGTTGGAAGAACACCGGCGATGACGCCATGCTCTATTCCCTCCTTGAGGGACTTAAAGGGGTATTTAATGATTCAGTATTCAACATAACCGCAGCCTCAAGGCCCCTGCTTCCGGAGGGTGTCCGTGTAAATCTGGTCTCACCAGGAGTTAACCCCGGATTCCTCGGAGCCCTCTTAAGGTCATCCATATTCATACTGGGTGGTGGCACCCACTTCTTTGACTATGGCAGCACCTTTAGAAGGATTATGAGGTTAACACAGATATTCCTCCTGACACTCATCTCAAGGGCCGCCGGAAAGGACATCTACTTCATGGGGGTCGGGGTTGAACCACCCGCACATGCATGGAGCCGATTCCTTATAAAGAATACGTGTAGAATGGCAACCAGGATATTTGTCAGGGACTCCATTTCAATGGAGGTTCTTGAGGAGATGGGTGCTGGGGACAGGGCTGAATTATCACAGGACCTTGCATTCTTCCTTGACCATGAAAGACCGGTTAAAAGGAGGGGGCTCCTTGGGGTCTCGGTGATGCCCTACCATGAGATCTACCTTCATGATGAATCAGGGGATGAGATTATTGTGAGGGAATTCACGGGTGCAATCAGGGAATGGCTTGAACTGAACCCTGAAAACAGTGTTAAACTCTTTGTTTTCAATGGAGAACCCCCAAATGATGATGAGAGGATCAGCAGGAGGATCATGGGCATCATCGATGATGAAAGGGTTCAGATCGAACCATACCATGAGGATCCTCTTGAAACCCTCAGGAGGGTCGGGTCATGCGAGGCCTTCGTGGCGATGAAATTCCATGCAGCCCTCTTCGCCTACCTCAACGACCTGCCCACAGTTATAGTTGAGTACGCCCTTAAGAACCGTGCACTTGCCATTGATGCAGGGTTTCCCGGGACTTCCCTGGTGGGGCTTGATGAACTTGACGGCACGCGCCTGAGGAGGGCCATCCGGGACCTTAGCATGAACCCCGACAGTTACAGGGCGAGAGTGAAGCCATGGGAGGTAGGGGCATCGTTCCCTGAACTGGAGGGGTGATCATCATGAGGGTGCTTGCTGTACTTATGCAGAACTACATTGGAGGCCCCCAGATAAGGGCGGTCTCGGTTGCCAGGGGACTCCTTGACAGGGGTGTTGAAACCGTTATATGCGCCCCTGCTTCAGATGAGAATCCCCTTGAGGGTTACGCTAAAGAGAAGGGACTTGAATTTGGATCCATCTTCATGCCGGGTTTAAGGGAATTTAAGGGCATCAGGGAGGTCCTCATCAACATTATATGGATCCTCAGCATCCCCCTGACGATAATCCATGGGGCCATGATCATCAGGAGGAGAGAAATTGACATTGTACATGTCAACGGGGTCCTGAACTTTCAGGCGGCAATCTCCGCATGGATATGCCGGAAGAAGGTTGTCTGGCACCTTATGAGCTCACTATACCCTCCGCTGATCATAAGGTTTATGATGCCAATTGTAAGGAGAATCGCAGATGAGATCATCGTCATTGCCGAGGGCCTTGCAGGGTATTACATGGCCCCCGGTGATGAGTACACCATCATCTATGAACCCGTTGACCTTGAGGTCTTCAGTGGAGACGGTCCCGGGAGGGATAAGGAGGAGGCGCTGAGGAGTTCCCTGGGCCTAGACCCTGAAGACACCGTGGGTGTGTGCGTTGCCAACATAAACCCTGTTAAGGGTTATGAGTACCTTTTAAGGGCCGCTGCCAGGGCCGTGGATGCGGTCCCAGGGTTCAGGCTCCTTATTGTTGGTGATGTGCCAGCCAGCCAGAAGGAATACTTCAGGGAGCTCCTGGAACTCAGGAAATCCCTTGAAATAGAGGATAATGTCATCTTCCTGGGGAGGAGGGATGATGTTGCAGGGATACTCGCGGTTTCAGACTTCTTTGTGCTCTCCTCCATTGCCGAGGGTACACCCATATCCATACTTGAGGCCATGGCCATGGGTAAGCCCATCATTGCAACGGATGTCGGGGCCATAGATGAGCAGGTTATCCATGGAAGGAACGGTTTCCTTGTACCCCCCGCTTCATGGGAGGAACTCGGGGACAGGATCATAGAGTTGGCGCTCAATAGGGATTTAAGGGATTCAATGGGAAGGGAGTCCCTTAAACTTGTGGAGAGGTTTTCACTGGAGAGGTGCCTGGAGGAACACCTCAGGGTCTACAGGTCATGAATAGGGGATATAGAATAATTCCCCCTGCCCCGTAAAAAAATGAAAAGGGAATTCACTGGAGCTACTGTCTGATCCTCTGCACCTTGCTGTAGATCGAAGGATTCTTCATTAGCCAGAAAAGGAGTGGTGTGATGGTTAAATTCTTAACCGCGGCGTAGACAGCATGTCCACGGTGCCCATGGTCCCAGTAGACAGAGAACCTGGTGCCTATGTTCTTGAGGATCTTACGTGACATGTTGGATGAGTGTATCCTCCTTGCAGTCAGAACACCGGGTGTTCTTTTGAACTCGGTTATCTCTGAGAGATCCATCAGGAAGTTAAGGTCCTCATTGGCATGCAGGTCCTCCCTGAAGAACCCGATCCTTTCTCCGAGTTCTCTCCTGAAGAGTATGCTTGATGCGGTAATATATGTCCTTTTAAGCCACAGCCTGAAGTCCCATTCAGGAGCCACAGACTCTGCAATCACCCTGCTCTTCTCATCAATGATGGCCACATCGGTGTAGGTTAAACCATAACCCGAATTTATGGTTTCAACCTGTCTTTCAATTTTCTCAGGATAAAAGAAATCATCACCATCACAGAGGGCTATCAGCTCACCCGAGGATGCCTCTATACCCATATTACGTGCATTTGAGAGGCCAACATTCCTGTCCTGTTTAACATGGACGATGCGGGGGTCATCTATTTTCCTGAGAAGATCCTGCATGAAACTGTCGTCCCTTTCATATACGATTACAGCCTCCAGTTCATGGTAGGTCTGTGAAAGAATGCTGTCTATGCATTCCTCTATGAATGGATCTGTCCTGTAGGCTGGTACTATTACACTGACCTTTGGCTTCATATGCTAGAATCATGAAGTCATGATATAAATTTTTATATGATGCCATGAAACTATAATCCTAACATCATTTTCTGGCTTTGAAACTTGCTGATTACCTGTGAGGGATCCGATGTCTGAAACATTGAGTTTTATAAAGAGGATGGGCCTTGTCGGCCTGACCTACATAGTGAACCTGCTCATCGGGATAATACTTATACCTGTATTCACGAAGGGGCAGCCCCTCGAATATTACGGTGTATGGGTCCAGGTCAATGTATCCCTCAGCCTTGTACCTGCCCTGACCTGCCTTGGACTGCCATACACCCTTGTAAGATATCTTCCAGGGGAAAAGGATCCTGAAAGGATCAGGGAATCATTCTACTCCATACTTGCACTGGCTTTCCTTCTGAACCTGGTGTCATCCCCCATCATAGCCTACCTTATCATAAGGTATGCTGCGGGTAACGTTGCCGGTCTCGCACCCCTCCTGGCTGTTCTTCTCCTGATCCAGGCGGTGTACTCTGTTGGGGTTGCCTATCTGAGGGCCATGCAGAAGGTTAGGGTCTACTCCATGCTCATGATAATCCAGAACATTCTCATGGCCATGGGTGTTGGAGGGGCTGTTATCTATGGCTATGGCCTCATGGGAGCAATGATGGCCCTTCTAACCGTTAATGCACTGATAACCATGGCAATATTATACAGGGTCATACTGGATGTCGGTGTCAAGATCCCATCCTTCAGTTACCTGCGGGAGCATATTGCCTTCGGACTCCCCACCATCTTCGGGAACTTCTCGGACTGGATTGTTTCATCAAGCGACAGGTACCTTATAGGGTACTTTCTGGGTGTTATATATGTGGGATACTACAACCCGGCCTATTCCATAGTCTCGGTCATAAACATTTTCCTCTGGCCACTCATATTCCTCCTCCCCGCAAGGCTATCTGAACTGTATGATGGGGGTGACATGGTAAGAATAAAGAATTACTTCAGATATTCCCTTAAATACTATCTTCTCCTGGCCATACCCTCAATATTCGGGCTATCAGCGCTTTCAGGGCCCTTGCTGACGATTCTTTCAACTCCGGAGATAGCTGAAAATGCCTGGTCAGTTGTCCCCCTTGTAGGTGCAGGGGTGGGAATATACGGTGTATACGCAATAATCTCCCAGGCCTTTGTCCTTGAAAAGAAAACATCATTCATAGCACGCCTCTGGATGGTGGCCGCGACAGTGAACTTCGCCCTGAACCTGGTTGCAATACCCTGCCTGGGCATAAACGGCGCGGCCCTAACAACCCTCATAGCCTACATCCTGGCGCTTGCGGTGACGGTGAGGTATGCCCTGAAATTCTTCACAATACCCTTCAAACTAAGCGATGTATTAAAGAGCATCCTGTCGGGGGCGGTGATGTACCTGGTTGTATCCGGCATCAACCCATCAGGGATGGTTGAGCTTCTCTTTAGTGTGGCTGCAGGTGCAGCGGTATACATTGCACTGATCTTCCTTTTAGGGACCTTTGATGGTGAGGAGATTGAAATGTTCAGGTCACTTTTAAGGTCATGAGCTTAACGCATCCCCCCTTTGTTCCTCTTTGAATCATCCTATTCTTTTTTTTGAGTTAAAGGCAGTTCACTCAGGACTCTTTATGTCAGTTGTGTTAGAGGTATCCTATTTCACTGAGGATTCTCTTTATGTCATCCTTTTTGATCTGACGGGTTGTCATGGAATTATAATTGATGTCAGGGTCTCCACATCCATCTGATCTTATTATATACATCTCATCTGTTTCCAGGGCCCTTTCAGCCTCCTCTGAAGTCATCAGTTCCTCGAAGAGTTTTTCACCGCACCTCTTATCTATAACCCTGACCTCTATTTCATCCGGCCTGTAACCGTAACGCGGGGCCAGCTCCTCAACAACCACATCGATAAGGTCGGGTATCCTGAGGGAGGGCATCTTCAGTATGAAAACCTCACCACCCTCTGCAAGGCACGCTGCCCTCAGGACAAGGTTAACGGCATTCTCTATACTCATAACGAACCTGGTCATGCCCTCATCCGTGAGTGTCACAGGACCCCCATTCTTTATCTGCTCCCTGAGGACCTGCAGTATGGAGCCCCTTGAGTTAAGAACATTACCGAAGCGGACCACAGAGAAAACAGTCCTCCTGTCACCCTTGTAGAGGTTTGCCGATGTGGTGAGCCTCTCAGCAAGGAGCTTCGTGGCCCCCATAACATTCACAGGGTTCACGGCCTTATCGGTACTGATAAGTATGAACTTCTCAACCTCCTCATCAAGCGAAGCCTCTATAAGGTTCTGCGTCCCGTTAACATTGGTTTTAACAGCCTCAAATGGGTTGTACTCACACAACGGGACGTGTTTAAGCGCCGCTGCATGAAAAACTATATCCACACCCTCAACAGCCCTTCTAAGCCTTTTAAAGTCCCTCACATCACCCACAAGGGGCCTGATCACATCTGAGCCGAACCTCTGTTCAAGTTCAAAGAGGCCTGTCTCATTGTTATCCAGGATCCTTACAACCCCTGGTTCCAGTTCAAGGAGCCTACTGACTATCTGACTTCCAATTGAACCGGCGCTTCCTGTTACAAGGATCCTCTTCCCTTGATAATAATCCATGAGATCATCCCTGATACTATCACTCCCCAAAGAACTCCCTTACAGATGCTACGATGTACTCCAGTTCATCCCTCCCCATGTGGGGATACATTGGAAGTGTCAGAACCCTCCCCGAGACCTCCTCGGTCACCGGGAGATGAACATCATCCCTGAAAACGGTGTACTTATGGCAGGGGTCAAAGTAGACCCTGGAGGATATCCCCCTACCATGGAGGAACTCCATGAGCTCGTCCCTTCTACCGTCCATGACCTGTATGGTGTACATCTGGTATACGTGCCTGCATCCTCCTGGCTCGGAGGGTGTCATGACCTCCTCTATCCTTCCAAGCTCCCTGTTGAGGTACTCGGCGTTTCTTCTTCTCATCTCTATCATTTTTTCCACCTTCTCCAGCTGGGATATTCCCAGGGAGGCCAGCAGGCTTGAGAGTCTCCAGTTGTATCCCGGGAGGACGTAGTCCACCTCACCAGTGGAGTTAAAGTAGTCTCCATCATCAACCCTTCCATAGGAGACAAGGAGCCTCAGCCTTTCATGGACCCCGGGGTCCCTGGTGACGGCGCATCCACCCTCACTTGTGGTGAATATCTTGTTCTGGCAGAAGCTGAAGATGGCCGAGTCACCGAATGTACCTGCATATTCCTGACCCACCCTGGCCCCGAAGGCTTCGGCAGCATCCTCTATAAGTATGAGGTTGTTGTCATCTGCTATCTCCCTGAGTTCAGTTATCCTGCAGGGTGCGCCTGCATAGTGTATGGGGAGGATGGCCCTTGTCCTGGGGGTTATCCTTTCATTGACATCGTCGGGGTCAAGTCCCATGGTCTCATCCTCTATGTCAGCGAAAACAGGCCTTGCACCGGTGTATAAGGGTGCCAGGGCTGTTGCTATGAATGTGAAGGATGGGACGATGACATCATCCCCCTTTCCAAGGCCATGGGCTGCCATCAGGGCATGGAGTGCTGATCCACCGGAGTTGAAGGTTACGCAGTAATCCGTGTTGAGGTACTCTGATATCCTCCTCTCCAGTTCCTCCACCTGGGGCCCGATGCACCACCTCATACCGGAGGATATGGCATCCTCCATGGCCTTAATGTCATTATCATCCCAGTATATCCTGAAAAGCGGTATATTCATGCCTACCAAATCCTTTTAGTTAAAGTAATCCTGAAAACGTGGACTTCATATGCCCGGGTTTTATTTTTTTTCCTCTTCTACTAGATCTTTCTTATTATCTTCACGGGTATCCCGTAGGCCAGTGTGCGGGGTGGTATGTCCCTGTTAACGAAGCTGAAGGCGCCTATAACAGAGTTCTCACCTATCTCCACACCAGGCATTATCATGCTGTGGGATCCTATACAGGCGTTCCTGCCAATCTTAACGGGTCCCCTCTTACCGTCTATTGTTGATTCAGAATATATGGAGCAGTGTGATCCTATCTGGACGCCGTCACCTACAGTGACACCGTACCTTGCGTTTATGTATGTGAATGCTCCGATGTCTGTTTTAACGCCGAGCTTAAGGTTTTCGGGGTGCTGCACCATCCAGTTCCACCTTGTAAGTTTACCATGTTCAATCTCAGGGGGTTCCCAGTCATCAAAACGATTCAAATCCACCACCAGGTCTCTTCTTATATTGATAGGTTCTCACATGACACCTTATTTTTTAGCCTCTACTTCTGGATCAGGTCTCTGCTGATCCTTATCTCCTTGAGTATTTTAACTATCCTTTCCGAGGCCCTTCCATCTCCCCAGGGGTTTTCAACATCCCTTTTCCCGGATTTAAGGATCTTCCTCACAGCAGCCTTTATCTCATCCTTATCATGATCAACGTCCATGACATTGGCAGCCCTTAACCTTCCCTTCTGGCGTGTCCCTATGTTTATGACGGGAAGGTTGAAGGAGGGGGCCTCTATGATCCCGCTGCTTGAGTTACCTATCATGAAGGCTGCGCAGTTCATGATGCTGAGGTAGTCCCTGCGGGGTATGCTCCTGCGGGCCTTCATGGATGGTCTGGTGCCTATGTACTCCTCTATTGCACCTATCATCCTCCTGCCCCCTGCATCCGCGTTCGGGTAGATGATTATGGTTTCAATTTCAAGTTCAGAGAGGGCTTCAAGGGTTATTCGAACCTGGTCCTCTGCCTCATCGGCCTCTGTGACAACCGGGTGCTGGACCATTAGTGCGAAGGGCTCCCCCTGGGGGAGGGAGTACTTCCTTCTGATCTCAGGGCAGGGTATGAGGCCCTCCTTTATCCCGTCAAGGCCAGGGGCACCCACAACGAATATCCTGGAAGGGTCCTCTCCACTCTCGATGAGTCTCTGGCGGGCATCCTCTGTTGCCGTGAGGTGTATGTGCGCCATCCTTGTTATCGCATGCCTGAATGATTCATCAACGCTACCTGATGTCTCGCCTCCATGGAGGTGTGCTATGGGTATGTTCATGCATGTGGCTGCAACAGCCGCTGCAAGCATCTCTGCCCTGTCCCCCAGGAGGAGGATGATGTGGGGTTTCAGGGATTCGAGTTCGTATGATAGTCTCCTTATGGTCTCTGCTATGTACCTGGCCATCCCTGCTCCGGTATCGTCCGGGTTTAGCGTGTCTATTTCAGCGTCTATCATGAACCCGTCCCCCTTTATGTCCTTTACGGTGCCTCCGAATTCATCCGAGAGGTGCATCCCCGTCACCAGGAGCTGGAGTCTGAGCCCATCAGTGGCTTTTATCGCCTTCAGGACGGGTCTAAGTATCCCGTATTCTGCCCTTGTCCCTGTCAGGACAGCTATTCTTCTTTCCACTCTACATCCTCCCATCTTATATGCTGATCCTTCCTGAGGGTTTTTTTAACACGTTTTCCTATCAGTTTCCTGTATTCTCCGGGTTTTATGCCTGTGGCTGGTCTTTTGAAGGTTATCATGTCCCTCTGGATAACCTCACCTTCCCTTATGTCCCTTGCTGCCACGATGCTCCTCCTGACCATGGTTTTTATCTTCTCCTCCCCGGGTGTCGGGGTTTTAACCCCGTCTCCCAGGGCCCTTTCGGTGTCCCTTATGCCCGAGATCATCTCGGCGAGTTCTTCGGGGTTGAGGGATGCCATTTGGTCGGGTCCTGGAAGTGTCCTGTCAAGGGTGAAGTGTTTTTCTATGAGGTCTGCTCCCAGTGCCACTGCCACCGAGGCCATGTGTACTGATGTGGAGTGGTCTGAGAATCCTGTGGGCAGGTTGAATGTTCTTTTAAGTGTTTCTATGGCCCTGAGGTTGAGGGTTTCCACAGGTGCGGGGTACTGGGTTACGCAGTGCATGAGGATGGTTCTGCTTTCATGTTCCTCCAGGACCCTCAGGGCTTCCCTGATTTCCGGGATTGTTGCCATCCCGGTTGATAGTATGATGGGGATCCTCCGGGATGCTGCTTCCTCGAGGAGGGGTGTGTTTGTAAGGTCCCCTGATGATATCTTGTAGGCCGGCACACCCAGTTCAGCCAGCAGCTGGCAGCTCTCCTCATCGAAGGGTGTTGATAGGAACGTTATTCTCCTTTTCTCTGCGTGTTTCACAAGTTCCCTTATCTCATCCTCCCTGAGTTCAAGGTTCTTGAGGAGTGTGTGCTGGGATTCTGTTCCGGTATTCTTCTCCTGGTAGAGTGCTGTCCTGGCGGTCCCTGTCACCAGTTTCTCGGTTCTGAAGGTCTGGAATTTCACCGCGTCTGCTCCTGCAATCTTTGCTGTGTCTATGAGTTTCTTTGCAAGTTCTAATTCACCGTTATGGTTGACTCCTGCCTCTGCTATTATGTATGCCGGTTCACCTTCCCCTATTATTTTCCCGCTGATCTCTATCATGGAGTGTTTCTTCTCTGGTTCACTCATTTCACCGTCTCCTTCATGATGGTCTCGGCGATTTTCAGGTCCAGGAGGGTGTCTATGTCTATGCTCCTTTCAGGTGGCATGTAGTAGGGTATGGTGTTTTCTGTGTAAAATGTTCTCCTATCCTCCAGTGTCTTCCTTTCACCTATGAATATGGCCCCGTTTGGGATGTAGGCCCTTTCAAGGTCCTGCCTCCCCATCTGAAGGTATTTATGGTTGAATAATGGTTTGAGTCTCCCTCCCTCTATTTTAAGGGCCCAGAATGGGGGGTGGGGAAAGTCAGTTACACTTACAAGGGAATCAGCTTCAGGGGTGTCCCTGAAAAGTTCCACTGCATTATCAATATCCTCGGATGTCCTCAGGGGTGAGGTGGGCTGAAGAACCACCACGGCTCCATCAAATCCTGTTTCCCTGAGGGCGTGGAGGGCGACATCCAGGGTGGGTGCGCTGTCATCTGCAAGTTCAGGGGGCCTTATTATCACATCAGCACCCATCTCTTCGGCGGTTCCTGCTATTTCAGGGTCATCGGTTGATACAATGACCTCTTTAAGAAGCCCCGATGAAAGGGCGGCCTCTATGGTGTATGATATAAGTGGCCTGGAGTTGAAGGGGTAAAGGTTCTTCCTGGGGATTCCCCTGGATCCCCCCCTTGCAGGTATAAGACCTAAAAACATCAAACTGAACACCCCTAACTTTTCACTGTTCTTTTAAGAGGCCTGATATTTCTTCAGGAATCTCTATTTTGAAGGTTTTCATTAAACTTATAAATTTATTCCACTCTTTAAGGTTTTCTTTTTTAATATGGTCTCTGAGGATCCCTGAAGTTGAAATCACGGATGCTCCTGTTATGGTTCTGGATGAGACAAGGGTTGTGGATATGTCACCTACAATGACCTTCAGGGCGTCACCAAGGTATGTGACCAGTATCTCGGAGGGGACCGCGGGGTCAATGGATATGAGGGATTCATCGCTGGACATGATCCTTTCAATCACATCAGCCGATTCCCTGGGATGGAACTTTATGATAACATCCATCCTTTCCCTTAAAATTTTCATTATCTCCAGATAAAGGCTTATCAGTGTTTCCAGATGCACCCCGTAGATTATGGATATTTCACGGAGGCTCCCCGGGAATACTATGCACAGGTCCCTCCCGGAATCATCCATGATTGATGAGAGCCTGTAATATGAGGCCACCCTCTTTATTAAACCTGATTCTGAGAGTTTTTCACTGTAGGATGGCAGTCTGCGTACTTCAAGCCGTATATCATCCCTTATCAGTTCAGGGTAGTTCACCAGGCACCCGTCAAGGAGGGGGTGTGTTGCCTGGTGTTTAATGTAGGAGTACCTTCCGCGCCCTATTATCTTTTTCAGTATAAAGGAGGGATGCATGAACTCGGGCACCCTCGGGTCGGGCCTTTTCAGGTAAGCTGCAAGGCCGTCCTCAACATAGTAGTTCTTCCCACCATGTTCCCTGTTGCGTGACATTAGAAGCTGGCACTCAAAGATGGTGTCATTGAAGATGAATAATTCAGGGTTCCTGAGTGGTATGGATTCAATAACATCCCGGTTATGGAGGTATATATCCATCCTGTGCTTGAGATCTCCTAAAAAACCATATTTTCCCTTATAGGGCTTCAGCTGGATTATATCATCAAAGAATCCTTCCTCACTGTTGGATTCCTTCAGGACATCTATAAAACCATCTCCTCTGAAGTAGGGGAGAAGGATGAGCGTATTTTTTTCTGATTCCATTGCAATTGAGTATGATATAAGGACGTTATAGGGTGTCATGGCAAGGAAGTATCTCATGTTTCACCTCCTACTGACAGTTTAGAATTAAGATATCTAACCTCTGAAAACATTTAAATAAATTTATGTTCATTAAGATGATAAAGTTCCACAGTTTTCATCCATTCAATGGGGTGTGATTTCTTGATTTCGAGAGATAAGGTTATGCTTGCAGTTTTATCCGGTGTTACATTACTCATAGCTCTTAAACTGGTTGATATCCAGATGGTTTTATAGATATACTACTGGGACATCTTCCTCTACGTGAACAATGCCATGAGGATGGCCCACCTTGGCCCGGCAGACACCCTCTATCTTTCACCCTTCTTCCCGGCGGTCCTCTCGGTACTGTTCAGGCTGGGACTTACGGGTGAACCCACAGTGTTCTCGGCAGCCGCAGCATTCTATATCGCGGGCGTCACAGGACTCTACCTCCTCCTGCGCCTCAGGTTCAGTGAGATGGAGAGCCTTGCAGGTAGCATATCCTTCGCATCCTTCAGCATAGTCCTTTCATGGGCAGCAACAGGGGCCCTGGATGTCCCGGCGGTAGCCCTCTCCATATGGGCGGTGTACCTCGCACTCCTCGGGAGGAGAAGGGACCCCAGATTCTACTGCCTGGCGCTCCCGGTTGCAATGGCGGCCTTCCTTACAAGGTACACTTCAGGCCTCATGTTACTCCCACTTGCAATCATAATCTTCACCGACCCTGAATTCAGGTCAAAGTTAAGGGAGCTCCTTGCAGGCACCGGCCTGGGCATCCTCCTCTACACCCCCTTCGCATACTTCTTCTACAGGAACGTTAAGACGCCCTTCCCCTTCCTGAAACAGGCCGCAGGGACGGCCACAGGATCGGCAACCTCCATAAACCCCGGCTACAGTCTTGACACACTCTACTACCTTAAACACTTCCCTGAGTACATATCGGCCCTCCCATCACAGGACTACCTCCATGTGATAAACCCCTCAATCTCCGGGCCCACAGCCGTGGCATTTATAATAATCGGGTTCCTGCTGGCAGGGATGGCCATTTTACTCTGGAATAACAGGGACCTGGCCTCCATGACTGGTTTAAGGGAGAAGGTCCTCTTCATCATCCTCTCAGTCCTCATGGTCGCCACCTTTGGAAGGGTTTCCTTTGTTGTGAGTGAAATCATACTCCTCCTCTGGGCCCTTTCAGTAGCCAGGATGGCCGGAGACAGGGAGAACACTGACATGAACCTTGCGATGGCTGTATGGTTCCTCGCCTACCTCTTCATGCACAGCTTCCACCCGGTCAAGGTTGACAGGTACCTCATCACCGTGATGCCTGCAGTTGCCTACGGCATCTCCCTCTCCATAAGGGAGACGGCAGGCATCATCAGGTGGAAGCATGCATCAGACCTTCTCTCAGCCCTGGTGGCACTCCTGATGCTAACCTCAGCCATCAACTACCTGGCAGGGATGCCGGACAGTTACGGTATCGTTGAGGCTGAGAAGGACGCTGCAGCCTGGCTCATGGAACACGACCCATCCTACGGTGAGAAGGTTATAGCATCTGACAGGGGCCCCGCCTTCACATGGTACCTTGGAAAGTACGTGTTCACAAGGAAGATGCATCCAGACAGGATGGAACTCTGCATTGAATACTTCAGGGACCTTAACCCGGACTACTACATCTACTGGACAGATGAGACACCACTACCCTCAGGGTACAGGGTCATCTACTCCAGGAGGGGGGTTGCAGTTGCCGAGAGGATGAACATGACCTCCAGGGTTAACAGGTGAGTACCGGCGGATCTTTGACCATCTTAACCCTTTTAAGGTGGGGTGTCATCAGAGACTCCTTTCGAAGGAGATGGGGTCCTCTTAACTTGTTTAAGTGGAATGTCACCCCATCAGGAGGTGCAGCCGCACTCCACCAGAAGGAGTAACACGTCATGGGGCTAACCCCTCAAAGGAGTCATTAATTCCCTTCAAGTATTTATATGGTATCCGTTAATATTAGTTTAAGGTGTCCCCACTGTGAGACACACCTTATTCTTACGGTTAATTACCCTAATCAACAAGGAGCGGAGTTATATGGAAACTCAGAGGATACTTGTTACCGGTGGAGCCGGATTCATAGGAACAAACCTTGTCAATGAACTCAGGAACAGGGGGCATGAGGTCCTTGCAGTTGACCTCATGCACACTGAAAGGGAAGATTACATGCGGGCTGACGTCAGGGAGTACCGCCAGGTTGAAAGGATATTCGAGGATGATAAATTTGACTACGTCTACCACCTGGCTGCAGAGTACGGCCGCTGGAACGGTGAGGACTACTATGAGAACCTCTGGAAGACCAACGTCATAGGTACAAAGCACATGCTGAGGATGCAGGAGAAACTGGGCTTCAGGATGATCTTCTTCTCATCAGCAGAGGTCTACGGTGACTACAGCGGGGTTATGAGCGAGGATGTCATGGTTAAAAACCCCATAAGCGACACCTACCAGATGAACGACTACGCCATAACCAAGTGGGCCGGGGAGCTCATGTGCATGAACTCCGCCGAGATGTTCGGCACAGAGACCGTCAGGGTGAGGCCCGTGAACTGCTACGGCCCCCATGAGAAGTACTCACCCTACAAGGGGTTCATACCCATATTCATATACCATGCCCTCCACAGGAAGCCCTACACGGTGTACAGGGGCCATAAGAGGATCATAGACTACGTTGAGGACTCCGTCAGGACCTTCGCCAACATAGTCGACAACTTCATACCAGGCGAGGTCTACAACGTAGGCGGACGAACCGAATGGGAGCATGACATCAAGGAATACTCTGACATGGTCCTTGAAGCGGTGGGTATAGACGACTCAATAGTAACCTACAAGGACTCAGAACCCTTCACAACAAAGGTGAAGACAATGGACTTCTCCAAGGCCATAAGGGACCTTAAACATGACCCCCAGGTCCCGCCGGAGGAGGGTATCAGGCGCACGGTTGAATGGATGAAGTGGTACTACCGTATAGAGGACTGAAATAAGATGAAGACAGCTGCGATTATCCCGGCCTTCAACGAGGAGGTTGCAATAGGCTCGGTGGTCCTCCTCTCACTTGAACACGTGGATGAGGTCCTGGTCGTTGATGACGGGTCCACGGACCGGACCGCAAGGGTGGCGGAGATGGCCGGTGCAAGGGTGCTGAGGCACCATAAGAATCTCGGGAAGGGAGCAGCCCTTAAAACAGGATTCCAGGCAACAGATGCCGATGTGATAGTCACCCTTGATGCCGATGGACAGCATGACCCGGCCGAGATACCGAAACTCATGGAGCCCATAATCAGGGGTGAAGCCGACATAGTAAACGGCAGCAGGTACCTCCATGGCACCGACGAGAACACCCCCAGGTACAGGAGGGTGGGGCAGAAGATCCTCGACACCGCAACAAACATCTCAACCGGCCTTGAGATAACAGACACCCAGAGCGGCTTCAGGGCCTTCTCATCAAAGACCATACCCCACTTCAGGTTCAGGGACCCTGGATTTGTGGTTGAAAGCGAGATGCTTGCAGACGCTGCAGAGGCCGGCCTGAGGATCATGGAGGTTGAGGTGGGCGTCAGGTACGACGTGGATGGCTCAACAAGGAACCCTGTAAGCCACGGCGTCTCGGTCCTCCTCAGGATACTCGGGGACATTGAAGTCAGGAGGCCCCTATACTACTTCACCCTCCCGGGCCTCATAATAGGCATCACAGGCGCTGCACTCACCCTGATGTTCATAAGGGACTACATAACAGGGGTGAGCGTCAACATGGGGCCAACGATAGTGGCTGTCATGCTCACCCTCTTCGGGACCTTCTTCATTTTCACAGGCATAATCCTTGACTCAATGAGGAGGATGATAATCCACTATGGAAGATGACCCGGAGCATGGGAAGATTCAGATAAACTGGCCCGGAGAGAATTATATCATAACTGGAAGGTGATTAATTATGGATGAATTCAAGGTTTATGATGGTAAATGCGTTCTTGTAACAGGCGGAGCTGGATGTGTCGGGAGCAACCTCTCAGGCAGCCTTGCAGAGGCAGGTGCACGTGTAATCATCCTTGACAACCTCTCATCAAGCTACGAGTGGAACATACCCGACCATGAGAACATAGAGTTCGTCAGGGGAGACATACTGGACGATGAGGTCCTCAAGAGGGTTTTCAGGGAGAGGCCCGAGTACGTCTTCCACCTGGCAGCCCACTTCGCAAACCAGAACAGTGTGGATAACCCTGAAAAGGACCTCATGGTCAACGGCCTCGGTATACTGAAGGTGCTTGAATATGCCCAGCTTGTGGGTGTTGAAAGATTCATCTACTCATCATCAGGCTGCGGTGTCTACGGCCTTGACTCAGAGATACCCTTCAGGGAGCATGACATCTCCATATCCCTCCACACACCCTACCAGGTCACCAAGCTCCTGGGCGAACTCTACACCAACTACTTCCACAACCTCTACGACCTCCCCATAGTGAATGCAAGGTTCTTCAACGTCTTCGGTCCAGGGGAGGTCCCTGGAAAGTACCGTAACGTGATACCCAACTTCTTCTACTGGGCCATGAACCGCCAGCCACTCCCCATCACAGGGGACGGCTCAGAGACAAGGGACTGGACCTTCGTGGAGGACATAGTCAGGGGGCTCATGGCAATGGGTGTCAGGAAGGAGGCTGTCGGTGAGGCCATAAACCTGGGCTCAGGCAAGGAGCACAGGGTCATTGAGATGGCCACAATAATCAATGAACTCACAGAAAACCCTGCAGGAGTGGTCTACAGGCCAAGGAGGGACTGGGACGCCAAGACACGACTATTATCATCAATAGACAAGGCAGGGGAACTCCTGGACTACAAACCACAGGTCTCCTTCAGGGAGGGCCTTGAAAGGACCCATGAATGGTTCACCGAAAACTGGGAACTCATAAAGAAGAGTGCGGAGTTTTAGACCTTATTTTTTTCCTGGAATGATACCATGAGGATACTGGTTGTGCAGGAATCAGACTGGCTGGAGAGGAATCCCCACCAGCAGCACCACCTCTTCGACAGGCTCTCTGAGAGGGGCCATGAGGTGAGGGTCATAGACTACCCCATCGACTGGAGGAAGAATGAGAGGGGCGGACTTATAAACCCCAGGAGGGTCTACAGGGGCCAGCACAAGGTCCGGAGCAGCGCCTCAGTGGATGTTGTAAGGCCCGCACACCTCAAGCTGCCGGTCCTCGACTACCTCTCCATACCCTTCACCCATGGACGCGAGATAAGAAGACAGATAAGGGAGTTCAGGCCCGACGTTATCGTGGGATTCGGACTTATAAACTCATACATTGCAGCATCACAGGCCAGGAGGCACGGGATACCATTCGTCTATTACCTCATCGACGTGCTCTACACCCTGATACCTGAAAGGGCCTTCCAGGGCCTTGGAAGGTGGCTCATGGAGAGGACCATCAGGGGGGCTGACCTTGTACTCACCATAAACCGTAAACTGGATGCCCTGGCAGTGGAGTTCGGGGCGGAAAGGACAGGGGTTATAGATGCAGGGATAGACCTGTCAGAATTCGACCCCCACCTTGACGGGTCAGGGGTGAGGAGGAAGTACGGTGTGGCCGACCATGAGATCCTCCTCTTCTTCATGGGATTCCTCTATGACTTCGCCGGCCTCAAGGAACTTGCAGCAGCAATGGCAGAGAACAGGGACCGGTACCCTGACATAAAACTGATGGTTGTGGGTGACGGAGACGCCTGCAGTGACCTTAAAAGGATAAGGGATGAGAACAACCTTGAAACCCTCATACTCACAGGAAGACAGCCCTACACCGAGATACCCGAGTTCCTTGCAGCTGCAGATATCTGCATACTCCCCGCCTACATCGATGAGGAGATAATGCAGGACATTGTACCCATAAAACTCTATGAGTACCTTGCAATGGCAAAGCCGGTGATAGCCACAAGGCTACCCGGGATAGTCATGGAGTTCGGTGAGGGTAACGGCATACACTACATAGAAAGGCCCGAGGAGACCCTTGAGGTTGCAGCAGGACTTGCAGGGAGACTCAGGGAGGAGGGTATGAAGGGAAGGCGCTTCGTGGAATCAAACGACTGGGAGACCATAACCGACCGATTTGAAGGGGTTCTTGAGGATCTCATAAGGAGGTGATCTCCCCTATGGCTGCTGAAAGGATAGTCACGGTGATACCCGCCCTCAATGAGGAGAGGACCATAGAGTCCGTTGTAAGGGGGGCCCTCAGCCACGGTGATGTTATAGTGGTGGATGACGGAAGCACAGACCGGACATCTGAACTTGCAGCAAGGGCCGGTGCAAGGGTCATAAGACATGAAAGGAACCTGGGGAAGGGGGCGGCCCTTAAAACAGGGATAAGGGAGGCCCTCCGGGGCTCCTATGATGTCATTGTATTCATGGATGCCGATGGACAGCATGACCCCTCCCTCATACCGGACCTTGCCTCTGCAATCAACGGGGGCGACTTTGTGATAGGTTCAAGGTTCCTTGAGAGGAACCACGACACCATGCCGGTACAGAGGCGCCTCTCAAACAGGCTCACAACATGGATCCTGAGATTTGCAACAGGTTACAGTATAACGGACAGCCAGAGCGGGTTCAGGGCCATATCCTCAAGATACGCCCACCTGATACTTGATTTACCCTATGATGACTACGTCTATGAATCTGAGGCCATCTGTGAGACATCAAGGCACAGGTTGAGGATAGCTGAGGTCCCCATAACATGCTGCTATGGTGATGAAAAGTCATATATAGGTTTGGGCGACGTAATCCAGTACATTAAGTTCATAATAAAGCTCTTTTTAAGGAGATTCAATCCTGGACGGGGCTGAGGTTAATGAAAAAGGCCTACTTCTTCATTTTAAGCTTTTTATTGATCTTACTTGTCATATTCTGGATTGGACCATCCAGGATCATCTATTCAGTATCAAGGGCCGACTGGCTCATTATCCTCATGGCCCTGGCAGTCCACATCATGGTCCTTGCAGTCAGGGGCCTCAGGTGGGGCTTCATAATAGGCCAGACAGGAAGGTTCAGGGTGAACTTCATAGTTAAAACCATAGGACTCTTTGCAGGTAACCTGAGCCCCATGAGGAGTGCAGGGGAGGTTATGAATGCACTTGCAGGTAAAAAACTCAACGGCATCCAGCTATCAGAGGGCCTCTCAGCCGGCCTCACAGAGAGGTTCTTTGACCTTGGCATCGGAGGCTTCCTTCTTATAGCCGCAGCGGTCCTCATGCCGCAGGTAAGGATAGCCGCACTCTTTGGCGCAGTTCTATCCCTGCTTATAACCTACCTGATTTTCCTTGTTAACTGGAGGGAGGAGAAGGGCCTGAGGATCTATGAGAGGATACACTCCCTCCTTGAGAGACTCCCGATCTCAGAGAGGACCCTTGATAACCTTTACGTGAAGCTGACTGATGGCATACGGAACATGATAGGGTATACCAGGGCCTACTCGAATTTCACATCAATCCTGGTTATATTCGGCCTCTCACTGCTATCATGGCTCATGGAGTGCCTGAGGCTCTACCTGGTCTTCCTTGCCTTCGGTGTTGAGGTTGCCTTCTCTGCGGTTATCATAATATTCCTCCTGGCAAACCTCATAGGCATACTCTCAGCACTCCCCGGTGGTATGGGTTCAGTGGAGGTCTCCCTCACGGGCCTATTTGTCCTTTTCGGTGTTCAGGGTTCGGTTGCAGGGAGCATAGCCATTGTGGATCGCCTCATATCCTTCTGGTTCGTAACCGCCCTCGGCGTGGTCTTCTCATCCTACTATGCAAGGGACATCCTTGAGGAGGTCAAATCAGGCATACTCGATGTTAAATCATGAGGGTTTACTTTTTCAGGCCTTTAACAGTGTCCATGACTGCTGGGGATTTTTTCCCCGTCAGGGTGTCTCCCTTTAACCCCTTACTTCCCCAGCACTGACCTCATTATCTGGATGTCAACATCATCAACGGCCCTGAAAATGAATAAGCCTGCTGTATAGACGATCAGAAAAACCATGGCTCTTATCAGGGGGTTTACCGGTATCAGCAGCATGGGAAGGGATATCACTGAGGCTGCTGCAAGCCTCCAGGCACCCTTCAGGTCACCGGGACCAGCATAACCCATACAGGTAACAGTCCTCAGAAAGAGGGCCGTCATAAGGAGTTCTGTGAGAACGGTGGCTGCGCTGGCCCCCATGAAGTTAAATCCGGGTATCAGCAGCAGGTTAACAGCAACATTGAAGAGGGCGCCAAGACCCGTTATCCTTGTAACCGTAACCTGCCTGTCCGCCGATCCCAGGAGGTTTGAGGTGACACCGTTAATGAACATGAAGGCCGATGCCAGTATGAGCACCCTGAGGGCCGGGACTGATCTCAGGTACTCCTCTGAATAGATGATCCTGATTATGTCAGGGGCCAGGAAGAAGACAAGGGATATGAGGGGTATGGCGACCATGATAAGGTACCTGATGGACCTCCTGTATGTGAACCTCAGGGATTCTGAACTCTCAACATAGAACCTTGACATCACTGGAAAGACAGCAAGGAGGTATACGCTGTAGAGGGATGCGATAACCGTAAGGAGACGGTAGGGTGCACTGTAGAGTCCAACAGAGACATCACCCTTCATTAATGATAACATGACGGAGTCTATCCAGAAGTATATCAGTGAGAATACGCTTGTTATCCCGAAGGGCAGAGATTCCCTCAGCATACTGAGGTCATAGGATATCCTGGGGGTGAAGAAACGCTTTCTGAAGATGAGGATGGAGTAGGTCAGGGAGAGGATTGCTGCAATGAGGTATGCTATGGCCACGCTGACAACATCACCGCCCAGCCATACCACAAGAAGCACACCAGCCAGTATGAAGAGACTGTTCAGTATGTTCCATATAGTCTGATACTCCATCCGCTGGAAGCCCTGGAATATGCTGTTGAAGAAGGAGCCAAAGGATGATACCAGCATGTAACCTGCGATGAACATGACCACGGCTGCAGCAGCCCCCCTGTAGATCCCGGTGAGTGGAAAGAGAAATACGAGTACGAGGACGATTAATGAGAGTATAAGGCGGTTACCGAGACCCTTCCCTGCCAGTTCAGGGGCCCTTTCAGGGTCCCGTGCAATCTCCCTTGTCAGGTAGGTCCCTGTCCCCAGGTCTGCCAGTATACTGAATATGCCTGTCAGTGCAAGGGCCGCTGAGAGCACACCGAAACCTGCAGCCCCCAGGTACCTTGCAAGGTACACGTTCCAGACAAAGGCGGCCAGGTTCGTGAATATGGTGGCTGCAAGGAGAAATAATGTATTCCTTGCAACAGTCCTTTTAGGGTCCATTATATCCACCATGACGTGGTCACATATGCTTCCTGAACCACTCCACGGTCCTCTGAAGCCCCTCCTCAAGGCCCACCTCCGGGGTGAAGCCCTCACCCCTGAGCCTTGATGTGTCTGCATGGGAGTGTTTCACATCCCCCGGCCTTTCATCAAGGTACTCTGGCTCTGATGATGATCCTGTGATCCCTGATATGATTTCAAAGAGCCTGTTGACCGTGATGGCGGATCCGCCTGCCACGTTGTAAATTTCATGGGAGCCGTGCTCTGCAAGGTAAATGTTGGCCCTTACAACGTCCTCCACGTAGATGAAGTCGCGGCTCTGCTCGCCATCACCGTATATCTGGGGGGTTCTCCCCTTGAGGAGGGCGTCTATGAATCTGGGGATGACGGCAGCGTACTGGGAGTCTGGCCTCTGCCTGGGGCCGTAGACGTTGAAGTACCTCAGTGAAACCGTTTCAAGGCAGTATTCCCTGAAAACGCTGCAGTAGTACTCGCCGGTGACCTTGGAGACGGCGTAGGGTGAAAGGGGCATGGGCCTCGCATCCTCGGATAATGGCATCTCGGTGCTGTTCCCGTAAACCGCAGATGTTGAGGCGTTAACCACCCTCCTGACCCCCGCGTTGAGGGCCGCCACAAGGAGCCTCAGCGTGCCTGTTGCATTGACCCTGTGACACCCCAAAGGGTCCCTTACACTTTCAGGGACGCTTGCCATTGCCGCCTGGTGGAATACGAAGTCCTTACCACTGAGGATCTCCTCAAGGTCCAGTTCATTTATGCTGCCCTCTATAACCTCAAGGTCCTCATGATGGGGGTCCCTGAGGTTATCGTAGCTCCCTGTTGAAAGGTCATCGATGACCGTGACATGGTTCCCAAGGTCAAGGAGCCTGTCTGTCAGGTGTGATCCTATGAATCCAAGTCCTCCGGTTACAGCAACGTCCATGTTCTTCATGATTCTATCACCTTACATTGATGAAAAGGTACAGGGACCTGTAGGGTTTCTTCTTTTCAGGTAACCTGTAAAGCAGGAATTCAAGTTTCTGATTTTCACCGACCCCTGTAACCGTGAAGTTCACGGGTCTCTCCCATTTACCCCCTGCATTCAGCTTTATGGTTTCATTCCTTAAAACATCTCCCCCCATCTTCACCGACATGAGGTATGTCTCGTTCCGGTATTCCCTGTTAACAACACCGACTATCAGCTCTACATTCTCACCTGCCGTTACATTTTCAGGGTAACCGTAGGCCTTACCTCCCGGGCCGAGGATGTAGAACTCTGTGAACCTCTCGGAGGGTTCAGGGTTCAGGGTTATGTAGACGGTTACCGTGACGAGTGAGAGGAGCACGGCCCCCAGGAAAATGGATATCCACGCGTCCCTTGAGAGCCCCCGCGGCAAACCCCTGAACCTGCAGGTGTAGGCAAGCCCACCCAGTCTCCAGCGCCTGATGAATGCCATCGGTGTCATGAGGAGGCTCAGACCCGTCAGCGCCCTGTTCAGGACGGCCTTGAAGGCGAAGGGGTTTCCGGTGATGAATGCCAGGCCTGAGGTCAGGATTATGCTGCTGGTGAAGGCCAGGAACAATCTTTCAGGGAGGCTTATCTTGTGCCTCTCAGGGGCGAGGATGGACATCAGGATGTAACCGGGTACAAAGAGGGCCTGGATGTAGAAAAGGGCCTCCCTCAGCATGTACGGTGAGCTGGATGAGAGGATGAGGGTTAAAAGGCTTAGAACTGTGAGAACCGCAAGGTCAGAAAAGGCCCCCGCCCCCGGGCTCCTGGTTTCGGGTTTATTCCAGAAGTCATCCCCTGGAAATGCCCTTTTAAGGTCCTCTTCAATCCCGGTATCAGAGGCCTTCCTCATTTTAAGGGCTGTTTTCCTTATTCTGGATGGGTTTATCTCTGGTTTAAGTTCCTTATCATCAATTTCAGGGATTTCAAGTACCGGTTCATCTTCAATGATACCGTACCTTTCAAGGATGTCGGCTTCTTTCCTCTGCAGGGACTCTATAATTCCTATCCTTCTCCTTGACCTCCTTATGTAGGCTGCAAGGGATGAGATCACACCGGTGATTCCAAGGAACAGGTGGCCGTATCCCCCTGGCAGGGAGCATGCTGCCACTGTAAGTGTAAGGGCCATCCCTGCTGTTATTAATGACTTCAGGAGCCTCCTCCTTTCATGGAACCCTGTGATGAGGGCCGAGAGGAGAGCATATGATGCCGAGATTATAAGGGGGATAAGGATCATGAACCTGACGGGCTTGGGGTCTATGGCCATGATTATGGGGGGGAGGATCATTGAGAGCACAGCCGCCACTATTAGGTCCCGTGAGGGGATGCGGAGCCTGATTATATCCTTCTCATTTGCCATGGGAGTTTGCCCTTCAGTGTCCATGGGGGCCCCTTCTGCAGTTTCAGCATGTTCTTCCTTCATCGTGGCATGATCCTTACGGTCCCTCCTTGCAAGTTCCCTTGCACTGCCTGGTCTTCCCTTCCCATCCTCATCTCTTGAGCCCTTAAGATGCATCAACAATATTATGAGGGGTATGATGAGGGCTGGGAGGCCATAGAGTACCCTTTGATGCCTCAGGGGTGTGTAGTTGAGGAGGAGGGCGTTGAGGGCCATGAGGAATATTCCAGGTACTGGTGCTATCAGGTTGTCACCCCAGCCGGTTACTCTGAGAAAACCGTAACCGGTTACAAGGACAGCTGCCACGATTCCAGCCACCCTGAGGTGGAACCATGGTGCTGTCATTAGTATCACTGATAATATTCCTGCAATGAGTATCAGGGCTTCCTTCTTAAACTTCACCTGCGATTCTCCTTAATCGGTTTAATTATTAAAGATGTGACTCATTCTATTAGATATGCTTACCATGATAAAGCTTTGCCAGTGAACATAAACAGAGATGGCTCCCTGTCCGGTGATTTCCCTGCCACATCAGAGGATACAATTTTTTGAAAACCCCTGAATATAACCGGAAATTCAGACGCATGTAAAATATTTCATTTAATGGTAAATATATTACCATATTGCTGGCTGGATGATTGTGACTGTATGGCTGGAGGAAACACTTATTATCATATTGCTGGCTGGATCATCGTGACCCTATGACTGAAGGAAACATACAGTCACCCTATGGACCCGATGGGCTGATGAAAATAAGGGGGAACTTATCTGTAAGGAGTGCTTTGAAGGGAACCCTGCTGCAGACAACTTCTCTTTGAAATGTGGAAGCCCCCTGAAAGGGGCGTTCTGTGTTGGGTGAGGCACATAAAACGGCCATGATTCGGTATACTGCAGGATTCGCGGACTGAAACCTGAGGGAAGAATGCATACCAGACCCCAGAGTACCAGGGATATGCTTCTGAAGTTCAGCAGGCAGCATGCTGGTCTAACAGTCCCGGGATGACTTATTCTAATCCTGATGAGGACCTGAGCGCCATTGAAGCCCTGGTGATTCTCTCTGTTCCCCAATTGCTGGTTTAATGGCATCCTTATACCGGCATGGTGGCTCCGGGTTTTAGGTTTGCCTGTCCCGAGTTTAATGGCATCCTTATACCTGCATGGTAAAAAAC
>FWPV01001940.1_pt1 | contig 53146 bp, 39 predicted proteins | sample 2228371 | NCBI WGS metagenome assembly FWPV01 (sample SAMEA103939776, study PRJEB20133) | metagenome
ATCTCCAGCCCTTACAGGTATTTGTTCATGGTCCCGCGTTACTATTGCAGTTCCACTTACGATCATCCAATGCTCTGACCTTCTCCTATGAGCCTGTAGGCTGAGGCGCTTGCCCTGAAACACTACTATTCGCTTGACTTTGTGGGTAGCGGTATCTGATAAGACTTGATAATAGCCCCAAGGCCGATGATCCTCTCTTTTCGTCTCTACCAATATCTTATTATAAATCCGTAAATAGTCATCAACCATTCGCTCTGATGAAAAGCGCTCTTCAGCCACCCGCCGACACTCAAAGCGAGATAGCTGCCCCACCTCTCCGACAGCATCCACTGCCCCACTCACATCTTTGACCAGATATCCGTTTAGTCCGTGGGTTATTATCTCAGGCAAAGAGCCACGGGGATATGCTATGACGGGCGTACCGCAGGCATTGGCCTCCACGATAGACAATCCAAAAGGTTCCTCAAATTTTATGGGATGTAAGAGAGCCAGACTACGGCCTAAAAGCTCATCTCTTCTATCCGGCCCAACGCTCCCGACGTATGTTACTTGGTCCCCATCGATTAACGGTTCTACATCTCTGCGAAAATATTCTTCATCCTGAATAATCCCTGCGAGAATAATTTTCTTTCTCGCTTTCATTGCTATTTCGATTGCCTCTCTAGTTCCCTTGTCTGGATGAATGCGTCCAAAAAATAAAAGATAGTCTTCTGGTGTTTCTCGAAAGGTAAAAGAGTCTATATCGATCCCATGATAAATGGTGGCTATGTATGACAGGCCTGGAGCTCGATCGGCATCACTTATGGAAACGTAATAGACTTTTCCATTGTATTTCTCGTAAACCGGTAAAATTTTAGGGGAAGAAAACCCATGTATAGTGGTCAAAACCGGGGTTTGCACCAAACCGGAGTAGGTCAATGGCAGGAAATCAAAATGATTGTGGATAAGATCGAACTCATCGGCTTTCTCGAAAACTTCGCTAATATGTAGACACTCCCACACTTTTGGGTCTAAACCTTTGTCCTCCTCGTAAGGACGAGGGACTACAGCATGCAGTTTTCCTGACGTTTCAGAATCGGCAGTTGCGAAGAGCGTTACATCTACTCCCCTGCTCACCAACCCCTCGGTTAGTAATGCAACTACCCTCTCCCAAGGGCCATAGTGCCGCGGAGGAGTACGCCAGGCAATGGGCGAAAGCATCGCTAAACGCATTGAGTCACCTCCTCTTGGCCATGAATGAATAACGCGTCACATGATCCTCGTTCTAGACTGTTCTTGGCTTGCATTTCCGTTGTTTTTTCCTGTTATTAGTTCTGCTATGTAAGGACACATTGTCAAGACCTCTAATTTTTCTTTCAGTATTTATGCGGTGAGTCGTGGGGGTTGACAACTTGGAACTTGGTGAGCATGCAAGTAGTATAATCATCAATCTAATCAATGCCTTTGAGCCTCGGACCGGTCGGGGTGCATTAATACGAGAGGCGATGTGAATCTTTAGTGTTTTGTTACAAGTGAGGGGTAACGATGAAGGAGAGGTCTTATATTGGCGCCTTGCAGCCGCAGATTGATCTCGTTTATGTGGCTACATCCGTTCCTCGAAGATGCGGTATAGCAACTTTTACCAAGGATTTGGCTGACGCGATTTCAGAAGAAACTGGAGGTGCACCCTATCGAGTCACAGCGCTGTCTAACGCTAATGAATCCCTAGACTATCCTCCTCAAGTGACTTTTGAAATTAGGAAAAACGAAATCCGTGATTACGCTCGAGCTGCTGAGTATCTAAACGGATCATCAGCTCAACTGATAAGCCTTCAGCACGAGTTCGGCATATTTGGAGGAGAGGCTGGCAAATATCTATCAGTAATGCTTAGTCACTTGAGGAAACCAGTTATTACAACTTGCCACACCGTGCTCAGTGATCCATCCCACGAGTATCGCCAGTCCTTCGAGAGCGTTATTGAGGCCTCCGATAGACTGGTGGTGATGAGTGAAACAGGCGTAAATATTTTGAAATCGGTTTATGGCGTCCCCGAAGACAAAATTGTCCTTATACACCATGGCGTACCAGATGTCCCTTTCGTAGATTCAAATTTCTACAAGGACCAGTTTGGTGTTGAGGGTAGAACAGTGCTTCTCACCTTCGGTTTGCTTGGTCCAAACAAAGGCATAGAAACAGCTCTGGCCTCGTTGCCACCAGTAGTCGAAAAACACCCTGAGGTCATATACGTGATTCTTGGAGCTACACATCCTGAAATCCAGCGAACGTATGGAGAGGAGTATCGTCTGTCTTTGGAACGTCAGGTGCGAGATTTAGGACTGCAAGATCATGTCGTATTTCATAATCGATACGTAGGATTACAAGAACTTATTGAATACATCTGCGCCTGCGACATTTACCTCACCCCATACTTGTCCAAAGAACAGATAGTGTCCGGAACTCTGGCCTACGCTATGGGTCATGGCAAGGCAATTGTGTCAACACCTTACTGGTACGCCAAAGAAATGCTGTCTGACGGTCGAGGCATATTGGTGGATTTCGGAGATCGAAAAGGGCTGACGGAAGCCCTAATTTATTTGATCACTGATACCGTAACTCGAAACAGAATGCGAAAAAAAGCCTACGAGTTCGGACGTCAGATGATATGGAGGGAAGTTGCACGCATGTACGTGCAATTATTCCGAGATGTACTCAGAGAGAGAGAGCACAAAGAAGTAAGAGAAGTATGGAAGCCCCGCGTGGTATCCCAAGCCACGCTGCCAGACATCAAACTAGATCACCTCCACGTACTGTCAGACGACGTTGGTATGCTTCAGCACGCCGCGTTCGGCATACCAGACAGGGACCACGGATACAGCGCAGACGACGTTGGACGCTGCTTAGCAGCGTTGATGATGTACTACAATCAAACCAAAGCCGACACTGTACTGCCACTAATTCGCACTTACATGGCCTTTTTGAAGCATGCACAAACAGAGACCGGTCACTTCCATAATTTCATGGGATATGACCGACGGTTTTTGGACGAACAAGGGAGCGACGACACTTTAGGAAGGGTTCTATGGGGCCTTGGCTCGGTTGTAAGGTGGGGACCTACTCAAAGATTGAGACACATGGCTCAAAATATGATGGAAAAATCACTCCCCAGGACAGAAGAAATACAACATCTCAGAGGAAAGGCCTACGCGATTATAGGTTTCCACTATCTGTTAGACCGGTTCGCCGGGGCCAGTAGGTTTAGAGGTCTGTTGGAGAAATTTGCCGAAGACTTGACCGCAAGTTATCGTTCACACCGAACTGAAGACTGGCATTGGTTTGAGGACGCCTTGACTTATGGAAACGCAAAACTCCCGGAAGCTCTGTTCAGAGCTTATCAGACAACTATGAGAGAGGAGCACTTAGAGGTAGCCGTCCAGTCTCTCGATTTTCTTACTTCAGTGCAATGGAATGGTGCTTACTTCGAATTGATTGGCAACGAAGGGTGGTACGTTAAAGGTGGCACCAGAGCAACCTTCGGACAACAGCCCATCGATGCCGGCTATCTGGTAGAAGCTTATCTTGCAGCATATCACGTAACTGGTCGCGACAGCTACCTTGTCCATGCGCAGCATGCCTTCGAATGGTTTTTAGGAAGGAATAGACTTAACGTGGCGCTGTACGATTTCTCCGACGGATCTGTCGCCGATGGAATCGATTCTACTGGAGTTTCCGCCAACCAAGGTGCAGAGTCTCTCATTTCCTTTTTGTTGGCCTTAATTGGGCTGTCTGAGCTGCGCTCTCAGCGGCTCGTATCCACTCCACATAAACCGGCACATGCCCAAAATGCTAAGTTTGCCATACAATTAGCAACGCGGCAATAAAAACCATCTTGAAATCTAATTATTCGTGGGGTAAACATTCGATTCCCATAGGGAGTGGGTCTGCTGGATAAAGGGTTAATGCCGTTGGATTATATGGCACCACAAAATTGACCGTCCCTCTCCCGCAACAATCCAGTCATAAGTTGTCGAGGTTAACAGAGTGAGCGAGTTGCAACCTATCGTTATGATATCTAGCTATCCGCCGAGACTTTGCGGCATAGCTACCTTTGCCGAGGAGGCACGAGAATTTATCCAAAAAGCCAATCCTAATAGGAAAGTGCTCGTAATCTCTCATATCGACGGCGAGGGCGACGGCGTTTTTCCTCTCATCGACATGACTCGTCGGGACTGGTGGGTGCCAGTAGTTGATAAAGTGAAAGAACTACAGCCCTACGCTATTCATCTCGAGCACGAATACGGACTTTACAATTATATTGACTCACGTGGACAAGGAGACGGTAATGAGGGGTTTCTGAGTCTCTTAAACTCCCTCAGTTCGTATCCCACCGTGGTTGAACCTCACACGGTGCACGGAAGATTGACAGATTTTGAAGCCAATTTTGTTTACCAGATGTGTCAAAGGGCCAGCATAGTCCTACTAAAATGCCATTACCAAAAATGGCGGCTTGACTGGAACTTCATGGGGCGAGGTTGGAAAACCCCTCGGAATATCATGGTTGTTCCGCACGGTGCTCGCCCGGATCGACGTTGGGGAATAGAAGATATTCCTCTGTTGAAAAAGGAGATTGGTTTAGATCGGTTTCCCCACCTGAGCCAACATATAATAGGGCTGGTTGGCTGGATTCAATCGAATAAGCGTTGGGATATTCTTACATCGATGTGGGAGGAGATCCACGAAGCCATTCTGCGTGAATCAGCTCAAGAATGGAGCCTTCTGGCCGCTGGTGCTATGCGTGATCCAAATGACCTCAAAGAGTACCAATCATACCGACATCAGGTAGAAATACTAGAGCAGAAGGGATTAGCAGGATATTTCGAATTCATCCCCAGAGGAGAAATTTACTACAAGGTCATGGCCGTATGCGACTTCATTGTGCTCCCCTCCATAGACGAGACGCAGTCTGGCACGCTGGCACGCATAATCGCCCTCAACAAACCATTCATCACTACAGCACCCATGGAAGGACTCACAGCCCAAGCATTGGAAAGTGGCGGAGGACTTCTCTTCACGACAAAAAAGATGCTCAAAGAGCAAGTTATCCGAATGGCCTGTGATGAAGAGCTGAGGCTTCGGTTAGGCGATAATTTGAGAAAATACCTTGAGGAAGTCGTATCTTGGGAGGTTGTGGCGAGACAGTACAACGACGCCTATGCACTGGCCAACGAAGCCATCAGATCAGGAAAAACGATTGAATTACCTCTTGAGTTCTGAACACTCCGGCTTTGGAGACGTTATTTATGAGCAGGGATTGGATTATCGAGCTGTTTCAGAGGCATCCTAAGAATCCTATACTTACCGCAAAAGACTGGCCATATCCAGTCAATTCAGTTTTTAATCCAGCTGCTGCCCTCGTCGGGAACGAAGTGGTGCTACTTGCTCGAGTCGAAGACTTGACGGGCATCTCTCACCTCTGTACGGCTCGGAGCCAGAACGGCATCGACGGCTGGGACATAGATACAAAGCCCTCTTTGTCGCCGTCGCCTATTACGCATCCTGAGGAAATTTGGGGTATTGAAGATCCGAGGGTCACTTGGTTAGAAAACCTTGGTAAATGGGCAGTAGCCTACACTGCATACTCAGAAGCAGGGCCTCTTGTTTCTCTGGCCCTTACGGATGACTTTCGACACTTTCAACGATTAGGGCCGGTAATGCCACCGGAAGATAAAGACGCTGCGCTATTCCCTATCCTTTTTCATGGCCGATATGCCATGTTAGATCGGCCCGTTTCCGCGTTCCCAGGCGTCCAGAAGCACATCTGGATTTCATTCTCACCTGACTTACGTCATTGGGGTGAACATCGGGTAGTCATACCCGCGCGTCGTGGGGGCTTGTGGGATGCTAACAAAGTTGGGATATCGACTCCTCCTCTGGCGACTCCCAAGGGATGGCTCATATTATATCATGGTGTGCGGGATACCCCGGCTGGTTGTCTTTATAGGCTCGGATTGGCATTACTTGACGGAGAGGACCCTACGATTTTGATTAAAAGGAGCGACAAATGGGTTTTCGGGCCCCGGGCTTGGTATGAAACGGTGGGCGATGTAGGAAATGTGGTATTTCCATGCGGTTGGATTCTCATGGGAGATACCTTACAATTCTACTATGGAGCAGCTGACTCTTGTATAGCCCTCGCCTGCGCAAAGTTGCACGATGTACTAACTTTTATTGACACCTGTCCCCCAGTCGAATGAGATTCTACCCTCCTACATTTAAATGTGGGATACCGACCACGTCATCGCTGAAATTACAGCACCTTGAAAAGAAATGAGATGTATATGACGATCGCGAAACAAGAAGCGAATTAGTAAATAACTTAACCGCAAGGTCTATAGCTCTTGTAGAGATTAACCTTAAATTCTAAACAGGTTTTCCTTGGCTTTCCCATAATTCCCATGACAAAGCATAACAACGGAATATGAAAATAGCGAAAAATTTCAGGTATTGGGATTCTAGAAAGTGAACGCGAATCCCGAGCATGTTTCGGTATATCTTTTTCACGAAAGTGGGCAGGCAGGCAGATGCATCGCCTATCGAATCAGTTATTGCATCAAGCCCTGTTTGTCAATGCGAGGAGGCGGAATCCGGAGTAAGGGGCTCAGCCTTCTCGGCTGAAAATGAACTGATCGCTCAACGAACATCCCCTCGAAAAGCATATATATTCCACATAAATCTAGGGAAAGGTTATGAATTCAAGCCCATGTGCGACCCGGATATCACAGTAGCTACTCCTAGAAACAGACGAGGCCAGCTGACATGAGTTTGCCTCTTGGCCTTATAGCGATGATAAACGGTCTGGTCATTTCAGGGAGCTGTCCCCCCTTACTAATCGCTATTCAAAGAACCAGTTTAGCTAAAGACTCTTTAAATCTGATATCCGTTCTGGCGGCGGCTGTAACAGGCACACCTAATCGAGGAACTTTTTCCCCCCTTCTTTGTCACAGTTTAATACCGAAGAAAGTGTGAACAAGGTGTTGCGTCAACCGCTCTGCGTCCGCGCCTGCTTTGGGGGTAGCTGCAAGAAAGGGGGCCGACATGGAAACGAACCAAGAACAATGGCTCGAAAAGAATGCAGTGACATGCAGCGTGTTCAGGGGCAGGTGGAGCGTCAAGCACTGTCTCCGGATCTACGGAGATATTCAAGACCTGAGGATACGCATGGCCACGAGGGCTCATGGTCGTGTGATCCACTACGAGTCCTCGTACAACCCGTGCGAACATTGCCAAAATCTTAAACGGTATTGGGAAGAATGTGGAGGGCAAACAAGCAGACTTGATGCCCAAAGGACTGAATGCTTAGCTAATGCTTGTGCGTTATGACGTACCAATTGATAAAGCCCATGGTGGAACGCGGCCACGGTTTTGGTACGGGCGAGATTTCCGCTTACAAATTAGGATGAGAGCCGAGGTCGCGTCCTCTTGGGCCTTCTATGAACATTAGACGCTCCCGTCCCAAGAAATTTCAAGGCAATTTAGACCTAGGGTGTAAATTTCTGTGGGAAGCGGGCGTGTTTTGATCCTGACCTAACATGACTTGTTAGTTGATTTTCTATCTGCCGAGAACTAAGATTGCCCATTCGACGTGACACTGCTCGTAATCATAACCACATCTGAATCTAATCGCCTATTCGATCATGGGCATTACCCATATCTGTTGCTAAACACTGTAATGACCGCTAACTGTATCAATTTTTTACTACGACGATACAAAGATTGGGACACTCCTGTCCAAGAGTTTAGTGTCGCTCTTCAATATGTTGAAGTAGTTGCCAAAACAAAGCTTTGACTCGTAGTGTGCATCGAGATGCTCATGGGCATGCTCAGTACTTGATCTGGGATCCATGCTCCTGACATGGCACTCTCGTGGCAATGACAAATATGAGGATGCTAGAAATTCGCGTTTACGTTCGAGAATACCTACAATTTGGAGAGCCGTTACAGAATCCCAGTAGGTACAATGATTCGCTTTTAAGACTCAATGAGCGAAGGGGTTGGCCAGAAAGAAACATCGCGGGCCCAGTGGGCTTCACATTTCACAGTACAATGGGTATCTATGTGTGAGGAGACATTATTAGGATTCCCCGTGCACGGCAGGTTATATTTTGCACGGGATTCTATAACCACCTAATAATATGGGAGAGAAAAGATAATATGCAGCAAGCCTTATCCTTTGAACAAGGCCCCATTAGGCCACCTAGCGAGGCCGGAAGCCTCCTCATCCGCGTAACCAGAAATTGTCCTTGGAATCAGTGCGCCTTCTGCAGCACTTATCGGGGGCGCAAGTTTTCACGTCGTTCTGTGCAAGAAGTAAAAGCCGACGTCGATACGGTCAAATATATATCAGATGACATAAAACGCATCTCTTGGCGAATGGGCGAAGGAGGACACCTAACTAGGGCAGTACTGGGGAGTATCCTGAGTGATGCAACCCTCCCGGACTCATACCGTTCGGTGGTGTTTTGGTTGGCATCTGGGGGCAATACAGTTTTTCTGCAAGACGCCAACTCTCTTATACTATCCACAGACACGCTAGAAGAGATCCTTCGACATATTAAGGAGACATTTCCTCAAGTAAATCGCATTACCTCGTACGCTAGGGCAAACACCTTGGTCAGTAAGACGGTGGATGATTTCGTGAGGCTACACCGGGCAGGGCTATCGCGTCTTCATGTTGGCATGGAATCTGGTTCGGACGTGGTACTAAGGATGATCCGCAAAGGGACCACTGCCAAGCAGATTGTGGAAGGCGGGAAGCGTGTCGTCGCTAGCGGTATATCCCTGTGTCTTTACATCATACCGGGCATAGGGGGTGTGGATTATTCGCAAGAGCATGCCGTGGAATCTGCTCGCGTAGTTAATGCGGTGAATCCGCAGTTTGTGAGGCTTCGATCCCTCTACGTAAGGCATAACACCCCGCTTATGGAAATGGTAAATCAGGGGTCTTTTAATCCGCCTGACGAAGATGCCATGGTAAAGGAGATAAGATTGTTCATAGAATCCCTTGACGGGATTACAACCACCATCGTGAGCGATCATATCTTAAATCTTTTGGAACAAGTCACTGGATCCTTACCCAAGGACAAGGCAGCTATGTTAGACGTAATTGACAGATATCTCTCAATGGACAAGGAGGACCGCCTTCTCTTTCAATTAGGCCGAAGAGCCGGGGCTATAAGAGATTTGGAAGAACTTAAAGATCCAGTAACTAGGACAAAACTGGAAGCTGCTCGATTGGAGATTCAGGCACAGCTGCCGGGTGGAATCCCCCAGTATATAGCTGAGATCAAGAAGCGTTTTGTCTGAAAACGGGGATCATCAGTTACAGAAACCCATACCGGTTGTCCGCAGTTGATGCAACTTGGGAAATAGTCCGGCCCCTAAATTGATCAGTGCTAGATATTTTTATGGGGCTGTCAGGTTACAACCAATAAGAAGAATTCCAAGATGCGTCGCGCATAGTTAACTGATCCAGAACTGGTTACAAATTCGGGGATGCATTTAGATTAAGGTTACCATATTGTTTCTCTAAATTTCTGCCAGAATTGATCTATCTTCTTTCTAGCGCGATGTGCCCTGACGTCTCAATTTACCTTCGATTACGTGAAGACTGAGATTGCCTCATCTGCTCAGGCCTCTTCATAGCGATAGAAGCCGCTAATGTCGTCTCCGAGTTCATCGGGGATCCATCTTCCTGCTCTACCAATCGCCTGGCGCTGACAGTCCAAACCATTCTCCGCATCCCATTTTAATATCAAGAATCTCTATGATTTCGAGAATCGCCAAAAGTGACGATTAGACTCCTAAGCACTTTGCAAATCAGCCAAGCAATTCCTTCGGTGATTTAAGTACGTGTGGATCATCCCGCATACACGCTTGGCCTTGGCAGATTGCTCATAACGTCTCTTGGCCAATGCCTGAATAAGGTAAACCAGCCCACCGTCGAAAAAAGGCTTCAGCAAAGGCATTACCTCTATTCGCTCCGCAACAACTACCTTGCGGTAGCCCATGGACTCCTTAAACCTGTTTAGCGCCTCAGATTCTCCCGTAAGCCCTCTCATCCCGTATGATACATGGTCGATCTCTTCTCGGGAGATAGCCGCCTTGGTCGAAACAAACATCAGGGCGTTCATAACCTGGTATTTGAGTAAATCCCGGCGATTAAACAAGGCTTCGCCGTAAAAGCCGCCGTGAAAAGTAAAGTCCACCCTGTATGCCGCCAAATCTCTGCCAACAAACGCGGCCCAGGCCTCGAAAATAGGGTTGCGGGCTGCCGCTTGGAAATATATCTCCCACCCTCGGATAGCAGCCTCGTCGCATATCCTACCTTGACGGTCGTAAGTGTCACGTATAAGGTTAAATCCGTCTTCAAAAAGATCCTCTATGGCAACTTGCTCCACCGTACATTTTCTCAGGGCTCGCCTTGTTTCTTTGCGCTGATTCCCTAAAAGACTGTGAAGATCATAGTTCTTATCATCCACAAGGTATATATGGCTTGGGTATGCCGGTACATCATCTGCGCACGGATACCTTAGGAACAAGGCGCCAGATTTCCAAAGATGCCAACGTTCGCTGCGAGGTATGGAAAATCCTTCTTTGCATGGGAGGGGCAGAAACATCCTAAGCCCGTCTGAATGCCACAACCTGTCCTCTGTGAAGATAACTCTCACGCCAATATCTTCCAGAAACGTCTTCAACCAGTGGTTCTCGTATTTCCACCGTTCACGTAGGCTTTTGGGCGGGTCTTGATTTTCTTTGTAAAGACAGGCGTGCGTAGAATCACTTGTAATGTCAGTCAAATCTAAATCCAAACCATGCACCCTCAAGAGAGATAGTCAGCAATTATCTTGACAGTCTTTTTTGCGACGTTTCGGCCGAGCTCCTTCACGATCGGCGCTGATTTACGGAAACCTCCGCCGGCAACCTGAAGGCAAAACTTCCTTATTTTTTCTTTGTTGCGTCCTACCAACTCGCATGTACCACTTTCCACGTAAATAGGCCTCTCCGTGTTTTCGCGGCACACCAGACATGGGACATCGAAAAAGCTAGCCTCGGACTGTATAGACCCTGAGTCGCTCAAAACCATGCAAGCCCCCGACATCAGGGACAGGAATTCTAAATAAGGCAACGGCTCGATCAAGGTCAAGTCTCTGATTTTTTGAAATTTCCCCAGTAATGAAAAAGATTCCAGACGGTTAAGGGTACGAGGGTGTATCGGAAATACTTTGGGAAACGGAATAATCTTGAAAATATCTAGCAGCTCGCTCAAAGCCCCTGGATCGTCCACATTGGAAGGCCTATGCAATGTCACCAATGCATACTTACCCATTTCAAGCCCCAGGTTGCGCCACGACATCCTCCCCTGAATCTGAGCTAGGAACAGTTCCAAGGTTTCGAGCATGATGTCTCCCACTAAATGGGCCCTCGACATGTCCATGCCTTCCCTTATTAGGTTTTCCATTCCAGATGGCTCTGATACGAAAAGGAGATTGGAGAGGCAATCTGTAAGGCGTCTATTTAACTCTTCGGGCATGGTTTCGTCGAAGGATCGGAGGCCAGCTTCAACGTGGGCAACAGGGATGAACAACTTGCGGGCAGTTAACGAAGCCGCTATGGTAGAATTTACATCGCCAACGACCACGACCATGTCTGGCTTCATTTCAAGGCAGACCTTTTCGAACTCAATCATGATCTTGCCAGTCATCTCACCGTGACCACCAGAGCCAACTCCCAAGTGGCGGTGTGGTTGAGGCAATTCGAGCTGTTGGAAAAAGACATCACTCAAATTCGCGTCGTAGTGCTGGCCGGTGTGCACAACATAGTGATGGAGATGGGGATATGCCTTTAGTTCACGATCTAATGGCGATATCTTCATGAAATTAGGACGAGCACCTACTACACTAACGATTTTCTTGTTCATTCCGCCTCTATCAGTTTCGGGGAGTGGCTAACCACGACCAGTTATCCTGAGGATTAGCTTCGCATACTCCTCACCTATCCTGTCCCAGGAGAAATGTTCCTCCGCCATTTTTCTGGCTCGAAAACCCATTTCTGCGAGCGTTTCCCAAGGCATGTAAGCAGCTTGTTCCATAACTCTCGCCAAGGCCTCAGGATTCGCCTCCGACACGAATCCGCACTGATATCTTTCTACGAACTCTGCTGTCTCATCTACCCGAGTCACGAGAATAGGACGTCCCATGGCCGCGTACTCTGCAAACTTTGTCGGAAATGCCGCTCTGCTTGCGATATGTCCCGGCCTGGCAGAGAGCATAATAGCTGCTGATGACAACAGTTCCAACAGCCTTTGCCTATCGACCATGTCCACCAACGTCACCCTGTCACCAAATTTTTCGGCCAGGCTACTTTTTAAAATGGCGTCTTCAGGCTTGAACCCAACCATAAGCATTCGAACGGACGGATCAGCAATGCGTGCAAACGCCGAGACCAGATTCTCTATTCCCTGCCACACTTGAAAGGCACCAACGTAGGCAAAGGTATGCAACGGGCGCTCAGGGAACGAAATAAACTTGAACAAGGCTAGATCCACCCCATTGCGTATGACACTAACACGATCTTTATGCAGTCCAGATGCCATGAGGTCAGCCATCTGATATTTTGACTGAGTGATCCAATAATCTGCCGCAGACATGGCCATGTCATAAGTGAGCTTTACCCGAAGCGATGCTCTTCTTTTCCTACCACCCGTAGCAATCTCGTTGGCCAGCGCAGATTGGGCGATGTCGTCACCGTGCATGTCCAGTAGAATGACGCCAGGCAAAAAACGACGAACAAAGTATAACGACTGTCCTGCCATGGGAGCACCGCAATATATAAAATCATATTTGCGAAGCATCTTTAGCCAAAGAAACATGAACAGGGAGGCCGTGGTCTGCTTGTGGAGGGGAGGATGATCTTCTGCGAAGAAAAGATCACATGAGATGCCATTTTGCCTGAGGCATTTCGCCAATTGAATGATTCGATAAGAATAGGCCGAGTCTGAACTCTCGCTCAAGGCCGATATGGCAATCCCTTTAGGCATAGACATTTTCGGCTCACGAATACTGCGTCTGGAAGTGCTAACCAGAGACAATGTAATACATTTGTTGCTGCGAGGTTTTTCCCTGGCTGTTTATATTGCGTCCACGCATGAAACTCAATAAAAAAACTGATATAAACTCGTCACACCCTGTTCACCTCTTTCTGTATTACCATAGTGGTAAACAACGATTACAAAAGCGTCTCTACGGAGCGTGTTCCTGAGAATTCCCAGTCTCGGAAAACATACAAGAACAAAGACTTAATCGCTAGACTTTTCTCACTAAGGTTGAAAATGAAGTGGGCAGAAGCATATACTCTCCGTGGTTTATCCCCTGACAATGAGGTACCAATTGCATTCTATTCCTGCGAACTTTTTTACAGACGGGTTGTGAGAGATTATGAGTACTCGAACCATTGCCAAGAGATGGCTGAAATGGTCTGTGGAAGCGATCACAGCCTGGTCTGGTATAGGAACTGTCTATCGTCGAAGCCGTTATTTTCAGACAGGTCATAGAATCCTCACGTATCACAGGATCATCGAGGATCGCCACGACTCCCATAGCATTCATCCAAACCATTTCAAAGAACACATGGCCTTCCTGTCAGACAATTTCCCTGTGGTAAGTGTTGAGGACATAGCAGCGCACGTGCGGGGACTAAAACCCTTAACAGAGCAAACTGTGGCAATAACCTTTGATGATGGATATAAGGAATACGCAACTATTGCAGCGGATATACTAGATAAATACAGGCTTCCTGCTACTTTTTTCGTAGTCACTGGAGTGCTTGACAAACTCGTTAATGTACCTCTCTCTACATATCTCGATTGGGAGGGAGTGAAGGATTTGCATTCCCGGGGTTTCTACATCGGGTCCCATTGTGTTCGACATGTGAGCTTGCTGTCGCTTACTCCAGAAAAAGTGGAAGACGAACTCCGTCAGTCCAGGACTCGAATCGCCGAAGAACTGGGAGTCGTTCCGTCGGGTATTTCCTATCCTTATGGCACGCTGCGAGATGTTTCTAAAGAGACAGCAACAATGGCTGAGCGTGTGGGTTACACCTGGGGAGTCACCGCACTGCACGGTTTGAATCACCCAGGTACCAATCCTCTTCTACTCCGCCGGACTTCCATTACCTGCGGGGACGGCTTGAAGACATTCCGTATGATCATGCACGGATTTCTGGATCCTTGGGCAATTGTTGACAGGTGTGGATACTTCTTGCAACGGCCGCAGGCGACTATGTACTGATCCATAGTAAAACCGAGTGGGCTTCCTGTGTAAAAAAAGAGGCCTCCTTGGACCTAAGAAATCCAAGGAGGCCTGAGGGTTAGGAGGATGAAGTTGTGGTTAACGTGATGTCTGGCGGCCTACCTGCTGAGCGAGTCCGAGTGACCAGCCTTGGAACATTAAGAGTCCTCTTATGTTCTGATCAACCCAAATGTTCGCCCGAGCTATAACTGTCTTCGGCACATACACGAGGTCGTCTTTGCCTACGACGTAGTCCGACGTGGTATTGATTTTGGTCAAGTCCACGGTCCTCGGAGATATGGAACCGTCAGGCGCCTTGGACAATAGCAGGATGGTTCTAGGCTCCGCGGTTGTCTTCATACCACCTGCCATCGCGATCGCCTGCTGCACAGTAATTGTTCCTCTCATGTTAAACACACCAGGCCTGTTAACCTCACCGTCAACAAACACCAAATTGCCTACTACGTCTTTAAGGAGAATAGAAACCTGCATATCGGATATCAGGTGGGCATATTGCTGATTTACCTCTTTGGTAAGTTCAGGAATGGTCTTACCCACTGCGCGCACGTCCGGGATGTATGGCAAGGAAATGTTGCCGTCAGGTCGCACGGCGACGACGCGGGCCTGGCCGTAAGGCGCGGTTGCGATGGCCTTTTGGAGTTCATCCAGTTTCGCATTAAATTCCCTTACCGTAACTGTGATTTCAGGGTCTTTGAGAAGGTCAGCGTAGGTCTTTCTCAACATGTCAGACACCTGGTCAGCAGTAAGACCTGCCACCATGACGTCCTTTTTCCTCGGAATGCTTATGCGTCCATCTGGCCTTACACGGACCGTTCTATTCAGTTCAGGATGAAATGCGAACTCTACGTCAACGGAGTCTTTGACGGCTAGCCTATATGGGGTTGCCGTTTTGTGCGGTACCGTTAGATAGAGAAACTCCATGGTATCGCCTTCAGCAAGACGATAAAGAGCTGTTGGGAAGTGCTGCGTGATCCGTTTTCCGGGCGGAACCGGCGGATCAGGAACCACGGCTCGATGCCTCGGTATCACACAGCCGCTAACCATAAGCACCGCCGCACACATCAACGATAGCGCCTTTTTTGATATGGCTACCCCGTTAATTCTTTTGAGCGTTGCGAAGAATGTGGTGGTTTTCATGTGCCGTACCCCTAGGATAGTTTCAATGCCGTGCTCTAAGTTCCTTGCTTCGCTGTGCATGACGCCCCTCCTCAGAATGATCCGTCGAGGGATATCAGGAGCCCGTTGCGCTTGAGTTCAAAAACCCTGCCGTTCCGATTGGCAGCATCATGAAACACACTCTCATGCTCCACTCCCACCTTGGCCATCAACTGGAATCTGTTTGTAGGAGCCGTCCACAGGGATAGGCCTAAAGCAATGTCCACGTAGTTAAGGTAATTAGGACTCAAACCATAAACCATCTTTGTGAAACCACCGATATTGAGGCCCGTTCCTGACATGCCATTCATGCCAAAGGGAAGTGCTACCGACCCTTGACCACCTATGCATGGAAAAAATTCATCTATATTTATAACTTGCTCCACTCGACCCGCCACTCCCACTAAATCAGGAGGATTAGCACCATTTGTCGCCCCGTCACCCCAAAGCTTTAACCTGACATCGAGGTAACGAAGCTCCCCTGTTAGCCCGGCAGCCCAGCGAGGCGCTGCCAGGAAGTCTAGATCGTATCCCATGCCAAAGCTGGCATACTTCATTTCTGAACGGACAAGACTCCCAGTAGGAAAAGTGACTACTAGGTCTGTTGCCTGCAACGCCAGCGGCGAGGTATTGGGGAGCCGTGTAAGACGCATGTCTTTGTTGAGTTGCGTGGATCCGACGTACACTTCAGGTATCGTTCCGAAAGCCCTTATGAGGTGATGCTCTAAAGGTCTCACCGAACCTCGGACCTTAAACGTCCTGTTGTCGTTCGGCAATCCCAGATCAGCCTTGAGATCATTCAAGGTGCCATACCCAGCGTTTTGCTGATCAAAGCCCATGCTGCCTTCGATGGTGCTTAATACGGTCTCAAATCCGAGCGACCACCGGGGACTGTACTCGAGAGGCTCAGCCGAGGATAGATGAGGGGAACCAAAGAGTAAAATCGAAAGGATGGCCAATGTGGCAACAACTTGCATGCTGACCAAGCTCGCAGGGCGATGAGCAGGGTATGGAGCATGGATCATGTTATTCTGAGGCATGGCTGCCACCTCCATAAATTTGCCGTTGGTATCTTTTTGGGAAATGTCAGTTCGGTTTATCGCTGTCATTGCTGCTGCCTCATGCTTCATCTATTCAGAAGCCCAAGTTCCTGTCCCGCCCTTGTAGTTACTGCCGCACAATATGGCGACCGCTAGGCTGGGGTGATTGATCGTCCTCGACATCGCTATCCACACCGCGGGCATTGTCAGAAACCAGCGTGTTATAAAGACCTGTTATCACAGAATCTTTTGCATCTCTCACGCTGTCTATGGACTGCTGAACGCCGGCTACAAGTCGTCCTGTGGCGTCGCCTACTTTTGAGAGCAGTGGCTTTTCGGTAAGTATGGGCTTGTCCCAGATTAGGTATAAGCCGTTTCCAAGCGGTACGGGGGCATCCGTGCTCACCAGACGTTTCGCATTAGATTCAGATTGTACTGGCTGCTGGCGCTCTGGTTTGACCTCTGGTGGCGCTGCGAGTCCTTTTTCGAGTTCCATTTTCTGCGTTAGCAGAAGTTCTCTATTGTGCTTAACAAACCTGAGCTGCTCGACTAGGCACTGCCGCATAGCCTTTCTCGCAGCCTGGATTTCGGCCTCTACTGTGCGGATTTCTCTACTCTCCGGCGCATACTTCAGGCTCAGCGCGTTCTTGTGCAATTCGAGCTGAACGATCTTCTGTTGGAAATGCGCTAGCGAAGTGGCTTCCACCATGCTTTCTTTGGGAATAAATCCTGCGAAATGGCTCTTGCCTGAGTCGATGAGATTTAGGGCAAGCTCATATTCCCGCTCTTGAATATCAAAGGTCTGTAATCTCTCGTTTATGGTCTTTAGCACAGGTGGCACAGCGCTGCTGTCTGCAGCAGCATTGGTATTGATCTGATTAGCCACAGTTACCGGCATTGCGCGCCTGAATTCAACGTAGGACCGGACATAGTTTTCAGAAACAGCTTTGAGGAATTTTGGATCGTTGCCCGTAAGCTTCAGAGTAATTCGAGCCGGAACTGAAGAGGTATCTGCTTCGAGGGAACTGACCTTGATGAACCATCTGATGAACTCACCCTGATTCTTGAATTTTTCGCGACCATCGCCCACTGTTTTCCGATGCCGTTGCTGAGTAGAAGAAACGTCCTGATTCTGGGGCTTGCCAGTTACAGACGGGCCGTTATGTCCTTCGAACAGTTTTTGCGCCAATGTATAAACCACATTGGTATTGCTGAAGTACTTTGTTTCCTTATCAAGTGACCATCCCTGTAGATCTGGTGTACGACCATCCCCAGAAATGAACATCAGACGGGTTTCAACAGAATATGGCCTTGGCTGAGCCAAATAAAGAAAGGCTAACACCAGGAGGACTCCTGCTAGGGCAGGAACAAATGTCCTACGCTTTGTCTTTAAGAACTCTCGTGAGACAGCAAGTATATGTGATAAAACCCTTCCTGAATTTGAAACAAACTTGTGGTCCTTCAGTTGTGACCACGATGGGAGTCGCTTTTCGATTTTGTCACAATTAGAAAACGCCTCTGGTTCAATGGTCGGCTCTTCAGGCTTTGTGTCTTGGCGTTGGGAATCCCGGGTGACACATTGTCGCGCATTACCTGGCATTGATGAGGACCCCGGATCGCACTTATTGGAACGCTGTTGATATGAGGCACAGCTATCGCAAGACAGGTTATATTCTCTATGAATGGGCCTAGAATCCCTCTTCACGGACGGACCAGCGGCACCGCAAATTTGCTCCCCACACCTAGACGGCTCAGGCTCAAATGCCCCAAAATCAACGAGAGGCTCTGAACGAATGCTTCGTCGGGGAGGAACGTCCCTACATATCCGTTCGGCATCAGAGGATTTGGGTTCACTGCTAGTGCCCTCCTCATGTTCCTCCACTGGGTGCTGGTTAGCAAATCCTGGGCATTTCTCAGCAGACTCCTGAACAGGCTTTGAGACTTGCCCCTGATCAGAGAAAAACGAATCCCTACCTGACGATAGATCGTCCATAAGGCCGTAGTCGAGATCTCCTGTCAATCGATTACGAGGGATCACATTGTTTTGGCTGAGGCCCTCTCCCGTCGGAAGCTGTTCATTTTGTGTGTCATCGAGTCCTCTTCTCTTCAACATGGCACGATCTCCTTGGCCATAGTAGTTCGACATTGATGGGCATGTTCACCTCGGCAGCCAGGGGTATTTGGTACAGCCGCTCTTGGGTCATATAAATAGTGAGTCCGAGGCGAGTGTTTTACCGCGCTAAGAGGCAGACTTTGGAAGCAGGCTTGGGTAAAATTATTAAGAATATTAGGCATTGGGGTCATGGTGGTCATTGTCTTCTTTTTAGTTTTATGGCATTTTTATTAGTATTAGCTGCAGTTTATTAGTTTTTCCATATCGAGTCTTACAAGATTACCTTAGCTTTTTTGGATAACATAGCTTATATGTTAGATTAATTTATGTATAGCTATGTTAGTGGTGCGATGATATCAGAAAATAAGGCGTTATGTCAACAGGTTTGTATTATATGTTAATGTAATTTTTCATCTTGACTTTCCAGCCTATGAAATATTATCATTGATTAAAATAGCTCAGAGGCATCCCCAACATGATCAAGGAATTAGCTCAGTCTTATGCAGATGAATTCCATAGGTTGCAGTGGGAGCTCTTCCCGGAAGACAAAATGCACACCGGTAGAATAATTCAGATCACCGCCTCCCGCTTCTCCGAAGGCGTCACCACCACTACCTTGGCCCTGGCCGCCTCTATTGCCGCCAGCCCGCAGCGCGATCAAGGGGTCATCGTCGTAGAAGCCAATTTGAGGGATCCCTCTGTCCAGCAATATTTGTCTTTTGGGTCTGGAGGATCACTAGCCCGAGTCATGGGCCATGATGATGACCTCTGGCCTAACATCCAAAACGTGGACGCTTTGGGTATAGCCATCTTGCCAGCTGGATCAGCTGCAGATGCCATCCCAGCGGGCGGAGAACTCGAAACAACTTTAAACAACATTGGAAAGACGTTGGAAAAACTGCGTGGAAAGTACAGGTATATACTCGTAGACAGCCCACCTGTAATCCCCTTTCGTGACTCCAACGTCATCGCTACTATGACCGACGGCATCCTTTTCGTGGTGGAGGCTGAGGTAACACGGTCTCAGGTCGTAGATTTCTCACTCAAAAAACTATCGGCCGTGCACGGCAAGATACTCGGGCTAGTTCTTAACAAGCGCCAATTCCACATACCCCAGTGGCTTTACAGATACCTATAATCATGGAGCGAGGAGAACGAGTCTGGTTTGGACACTCTTCGGGTACTTATGCTTACCCACAGCGTCTATGCCCGAGATATTCGGGTGAGGCGGTACAGTGAGTACCTGGCACAAGAAGGACATTTTGTAGATATTGTCTGCCTCGATTCCGAGGATAAAACCCCCCAAAGCACTCATCCCAATATCAAGGTATATCCGCTCCCCTTTTCCCGTGCACGTAGAGAGGGAATTGGTCTCCTGATAAACTGGGCCGTAACTGCCGCGATGATGGCGGCTGCGAGTACGATCCTGGAAATCCGGCATCATTACGACATTGTACATGTTCACAATATGCCTGATTTTCTTGTCTTCTGCCCTCTGCTTTCGCGGTTGAGAGGCTCCCGTTTAATCCTTAACATACACGACCCTCAGCCTGAGTTGGCCAGGTCAAAGCTTGGTTTAGGGCCAAATCACTATTCCATCAAAGCCCAAATTTTCATCGAAAAATTGTCAATCGCATTCAGTTCTCATGTGATTACTAGCACTCGGGTTTTTAAAAAGAGGCTCATTGAACGTGGGGCACCGCGCAACAAGGTCACAGTCATCCTTAATGCCCCTGACCCAAAGGTGTTTCGACCCGCACTAAAACCTATTCCATCACCCACAGAGAAGAAACGTTTTGAAATACTGTATGTGGGAACAGTTGCATTTCGCTACGGCCTTAGCGTTGCAGTGGAGGCGCTTTGCCATCTTCGTAAAGCAATTCCAGGTGTCAAGCTGGTCGTTTATACTAAGATTGTTCACGAGGGAAAGGCCCTCGACGCGTGCGTACAGCTTGCCCGAGAATTAGGTGTTTCAGACCTGTTTGAAGTGCATCAACCTATTCCTTTGGAACAAATGCCTAGCCTGATGCAGTCAGTGGACATCGGAATATATCCGGCTTATAAAGACTGCCACATGGATGATGCTTTATCACTGAAGGTGCCCGAAATGGCTATGGTTGGCTTACCCATCGTGGCAACAAGGCTTGCGGTATTAGAGGATATCTTTGGTGATGACGCTATTGCTTTTGTGCCTGCCGGCGATCCATTGGCATTGGCCGAAAAGATAATTGAGCTATACGAGAATCCAGAAAGACGAAAGACTCTCGCAGAAAATGCTTTGAAAAAGGTTGCTGCTCTAGACTGGCCAAGCCAATACCAAACCTACCGTAACCTCTTGCATTCGTTGCTGCAGGATAATCGCTAATGAATTACCATTTGTTGCGGTATTATATGCGCCGATTGGGCTGCCTAAAGCTAAGCGATATCACACAAAGGCTGCTTCTCAGACGTTTCCACAACCATCATTATCATCGCCTCAGCGCATCGCAGGCCACGCCGTCTCTGGATCAGTTTTTTCCAGGGGAAGAGTCCTCTTTTCGGCAGCTTAGAACGGCTACGGGCATTAAATCTGCTAGACCCAATGTTATCCCGGGATGGATAGGGGATGACGCTTTCTGGAAGGAATTTGCAGCCTTATATCCTTGCGATGTCAAACGTATCATTGATAAGGCGGATGCAGTTAGATCGTATAAAATAACCCTATTCGGTTGGAAGGAGATAGAACTAAAGTCTCCTATCTGCTGGTCAGAGGCTTTGGATCCGGAACATCCAGGTTTAGAATGGCCGAGTGAACATTACTCGTCCATAGATTTTTTTTGTCACCCGAACCTTGCAAGGCTTGACGTCAAGTGGTGCTGGGAATTGAATCGATTCCAACACCTATTGCACCTCGGTGCCGCATGGCGCATAACCCGAAACGAGCTATACGCGCTTACGGCTCGCGAACATATCAGCAGCTGGATTGAACAGATCCAGTATCCTTTAGGGGTTCAATGGAGCAGTAATCTTGAGGTGGCCCTGAGGATGCTGTCCTGGGCTCGGTGTCATTTAATGTGTGCTAACAGTGCGTCTTGGGACAATGAATTCCTCATGAGATTCGTTCCTTGCCTCTATGCGCATGTGTGCCACGTCGAACAAGAATTGACCCTTCACCACACGCCGGGAAATCATCTGCTCGGAGAGGCCTGTTCTCTTATTCAGATTTCTTGTATTTATGATGAGTTTCCCAAGGCGAGTCGCCGGTTCGAGCGCTCAAAGAAGATCGTTGAGAGATTGTTGCCAAAATTGATACTGTCAGATGGGGTCTATTCGGAGCAGTCCACTGGATATCTCAAGTTTGTACTTGAATTTATCGCCTCTGTAATGATCCTGATGGATGCATTGGGTAAGACGTTTGAGGACCAGGTTAGTGAGAGGGTTAAAGCTGCGCTAGACTACATTTGGCAAGTCTCGCCTGATTTACGCAATATTCCGATGATTGGAGACTGCGACTCAGGCAGCGCCATCGGGTGGCGGCTCTCTGATTATTGGGACTATGAACCATTGGTACTAGCTTTGTGCACTCTCTTGCATAAACCCGAGCCCATAGGACACGCTCAAACATTTCACCCGGAATCATTTCTCATCGTTGGCGAAACGGGTCTAAACGCTTTTTTGTCAATGAAGGAAAAACATTTTCCGAAAGCACCGAGACAGCCTCTAGCCCAAAACTTTAGTGAGTTTCCGCAGGGAGGCTATCAGGTCAGCAGGGATTCTAGGCTCCACATGGTTCTCGACGGTGGACCCCTCGGAATCTATCCTGGCTACGGACATGGTCATGCAGACGGGCTGTCTTTTGTTTTGAGCATTGATGGCAGTCCATTTCTGGTAGATCCCGGCACTATGGTATATAATGGAGCTCCATACTGGCGCAATTATTTTCGAGGAGCGTCGTCCCACAACACAGTTCGGTTTGATGGAAATGACCCTACCGTACCCATAGCGCCCTTCTTGTGGTCTAATCCAGTTGACACCCGTTTGCAGGATTCTCTAATAGGCGAAGGGTGGCGACTGCTGAAGGCTAGGCAAAAGACAGGCGCCATTGTTCACACACGTTATATTGTGCATTGGTATGAGAGAGGGATAATAGTTGGTGACCTAATCCAAGGTCAGGGTGTGCACGTAGTGGAATGGTTTCTGCATTTTGCCCCAGAATGCGTTGTGGCGCAAGTCGATGACGGCACTTACACCTCTTATACAAAAAAGACACTAGTAGAAATGCAGTTTTATGGTTATGAGAACGCTGTTTTCCACAACTACCTTGGCTCTATGGAGCCTATAAGGGGGTGGTACTCACAAGGCTATGGAAGGCTGGAACCTTGCACATCATTACAAGTCAGATACCAGGTAGCCTTGCCCGTAAGTACGCTTTTCGTCGTCCATTTTTCAGACCTATTTCTGCGCATACCACCTGAACTCGCGGAGCCTTTTTCTCGTTGGGAAAATATGCCACTATGAATAACAAAGGGGTGAGTCCCCTGGCTTATGTCTGAGTGTTGGCGGAGAAACGGCCTTGAGGGTGATGCACATACTACATCGATCTGCACCTGGCACCCACGGCTACGCAGTCAGGAGTCAGGAAATCATGACCAAGCAGATGGCGAAGGGGCTGGATGTGTTTGCAGTCACCTCGCCTTCCCAGGCCCCCGCGGGCGAGCTAGACAAAAAGCGAAGTGAAATCATAGGGGGCGTGAGGTTTTACAGGAGCTGTGGAAAGCTCTTAGCTCCTCATACTGAGGTCTATGATCCGAGTCCTCTCAGGTCTTCTTTCCGCGTAATCCAGAACGTTTCGCTCCTGCGCATGGCGCTGGCTTTATCCGCCTCTTTGAAGCCAGATGTGATTCATGCCCACTCGCCGTTTACGTGTGGGATCATCGGCGATATTACCGGTCATTTTCGCGGAATACCCACTGTTTATGAAATGCGCGGCATTTGGGAGGACTCGCATACCGGTCGTTATGGGCTTAGTCAGAAGTCAATGAGGTACAGGGGCGTACGAGGACTTGAGACTGTAGCACTGAGGAGCGCCGATCACTGTGTGGTGATTGCCGATGCGTTGAGAGATGAGGTTATAAATCGGGGAGTAAATCCGGATAGGATCACGGTTGTGCCAAACGGTGTGGATTGCGCACGATTCACAGCCGGCAATGCAGATCCGCAGCTTGCTGAAAGTCTGGGCATTCAAGATTCGTTGGTGATGGGATACGTCGGATATTTTTTCCATTACGAGGGCCTTGATCTTCTGTTTCAAGCATTCGTGGTCCTGGCAAGGGAGTTTCCTAGGTTGAAGCTCCTCCTGGTGGGGGACGGGGAACTTATGGCTCCACTAAAAGCCATGGCAGAAGATCAGGGACTCCAGAATCGTTGCATTTTTACAGGCAGGATACCACATCACAGAACCCTAGACTACTATCGCTTGTTTCATTTGCTCGTGCTGCCGCGTAGGCGTGGCAGAGAGTCCTCCCTGGTGACACCACTCAAGCCTCTGGAAATAATGGCCATGGGTAAAGCGTTAGTAGCTAGTGACGTAGGAGGACATCTTGAAATTGTTCAGCCAAATGTCAATGGACTTCTTTTCCAGTCTGACAATTTGGACAGCCTTGTCCAAGTGTGCAGAATGGTGCTTAATGACGAAGGGTTGCGCAGGGAACTGGGCTTAAAAGCACGGAGATGGGTCCTGGAAAATCGGGACTGGAATGTCCTTATTGAAAAGTACATCCGTCTCTATAACAGACTGCTGCGTGAAAAAGGTGGAGCCTAAAATTCTTCCCGACCATCCTTTAAAACAAGGCTTCTCACGGGTGGCTTGTTGAAATAATTAGGATATGGGGCCAGAGTAGCATGCGTAAGACCTTGGAAGACTGCGACGATATCCGCGCCTTCTTCGCACCACGAGCATATACCCATGAGCTGGAAAACGTGAACGCCTTGTTGACCTTGCATGTACACGGTGTCATCCGTCATGGCGGCTATGACCCCAGTGTCAACATCGCTTATCCAGGCTAGGGCGTCATAACGCTCTCCAACGCCCCAACCACTTAATATAGTGGAAATTATTATTGTTAGCAGAAGGCGTTTAGCCTTCAACGTATTCATTCCGTACCCTGCTTCGGAGGCTTACCCTTTTTTAGTTTTCCCAAGGTTGCCAATACTCTGAAACCGGTAGCCTTTTCCAGAGCTCCCGGACTGTCGAATGTATAATCAAAGAAGTGAGCTGTGAAGATAATACCGAGGGCCAAGGGGACTGAAAATATTAGAGCAGCAAGGAAGAATAGACCAGTCTTCGGGAATACGGGGGCCATTGGAACAAAGGGCCGAGCGAGAATTTTCACATCCACCAGCTTCTGGCGATTCTCTACGTTATCCATCCTGGCAGCTTGAGCCCTGCTTACCATCTGGAGATACTGTTCTTTTGCAATCGTTTCCTGAAGCTGAAGGACTCTTGCATCTTCTGTCTTAGCTACCAGGAGACGCATTTCTTCGAGCAGTGAGTTCTTATTGTTTTCCAGGGTGGCCTTTTTTGTTTTCAGTATTGCTAGTTCTCCTGCCAGGACTTCTTTGAATCTGTTAGCCAAATCTCTAGTCTGTTCAGACGCAGCGCGGTAGTCTCTGCTCTCAGCCGTGAAAAGCTCACCGACCTGTAGTTGTTTCTGTTCGGCTTGGAGTAGTTGAACTGCCATGACGTTGATTACAGTATTCTCGCCACCCCTTTGCGTGCTAGGGCTAAGTTGACCGGAAGTCATGCCACCAGCCTTCATAATAGCCATCATCTGCTCATACTGGCTCAAATTAGAATTTACGTCCAATAGGGCGTCATCAACAGATTTTATCATGGAGATCAGTTCCTGTTTTTGTCTTTCCGGCAACGATAAATTCCATCTTTTTCTGAATTCAGTCAGCTCCTCACTGGCACGTTCATAATTCTCTTTCGCTTCCCTAACCTGTTGCGCGAAGAATAGCTCTGCCTGGGGAAGGGAATAGACCTTGAGATGATAAGGGATATATTTGTCAAGCAGAGTCGTGAGAATCTTTTGCACCATTACGGGATCAGGGTAGCGAAGGCTAACGTCGATCACTTTGGATTTTGGGGTTGGTATGGCCTGAAAATTGGCCAATAGAGATTTTGCAACACTTCTGATCCTGTCGTTTTGCTCGCCATCAGTCGAAGGAGTGGGAACGGCTGGGGTGGGCGCTTCTCCTAGAAGGGAGCCGATCTCCTGATTTAGTCTTGTTAGTATCCCTGGCCGCGAGCCCGTTAGCAATTCAGGTCCTAGTGCCTTGACCGTTTCGGTCCATAGGTCTAAGCTTCGGAGAATTTCCATTTCCGTATTTAGGTCCATCTCATCAACATTCAGATTCACGATTTGCGATGGGCCTGTGCCCTGAATGCCGGTAAGCAGTGATGTAGTGTCTTTTTTGGCTGTCACTATTATCTTGCCGGCAGTTTCGTAGCTTGGTGTCATGAGTAGGCATGCTATTAGGACACTCAGGGGGAATATGACCACCACAACTTTTAGAATCCATATTCTACGATAAATGATGTTAAGTAAGTCTCTTACTGTGAAATCATGTTCCCCGTTCATGAAAAACCGCCTTATGTGGTTATAATTGAAAGTTAATTTACATTAGACCCTTAAGATCGGCCTGAAGCGGTTGCTATCAAAAACAGTTTAATAAATCAATACCTTTTTACATTTATCTAACTTTTTATTTAATGTATTCGTTTAAACAAGGACACCCCTATTTGTAGCCCCCCTCGAAATTAAAATCGATTCTCTGAAACGATTTGAAATCTCACCTCGGCGCATTTGAAAGCAAACTGACCGCCTAAAGTACATCCCCCAAAAAAACATACCCATATCCACGTTAATTAAAAAAAATATTAGCGCTTTCCAGAGGCATAGATGTTTCTCAAGTTTTGGTGGAGTTCAAGAGAATGTTCTTGACACCTTAGTGTGGCAAGGATAGGCTAATTATGCAGCAAAAGACATGTATCAGCATAGCGAATCAGTATGCTTGGAATACGCCGAGTGTTGTTGCTGCCCCAGCTTGAGACATCATGATAGATGGTGAGTCTGCAAATTAAGGAGCGAATTCATGTTTGGGTATGACTCTGCCGCAGTTGTGACGGGTCGTGCGGGCGCCGATGCTGACGCCAGCTCAGATTTTAGAGCCGAAGGTCGAGAATACTTGGAAGCTCCCCTTTTGGTTTATGAGACTTCACATCCGGACAATAGGGGCTGGGTGCACAACATATCCGAGCACGGGCTCGGGGTAGTAGGTTTGCGAGCCCGGGTCAACGAGATAAAGAGGTTCATTATTCAGGGTGATGATGCCATCCCTGTGGAACCAGTAGAGGTTCAGGCTGTTTGTCGCTGGGTAAAGCCTTATCCTTTAGAAGACGATTTCGACGCTGGGTTCGAAATTATAGCCATTGCGTGGGAGGATTGGAACAAGCTTCTCAAGCTTGTGCCTTCTCTAGAGGTGGATGAAAAGCTGAGGAAAGAAGAGCGCTATAAGCTTGATCAGCCATTACCGGTATTCGAAGCAGGCAAGCAAGAGCACGCTGGATACGTGGTCGACATCTCCGACCATGGCTTTCGTGTCATGGGAATGCCCGTAAAACTCGGTGAACGGAAGAAAATTATTTTCGAGGTGACCGAGTGCGGATCGAGTCATGGTATTGAAGTAGAGGCGGTGTGCCGGTGGCTAAAGCCGAGAGATCCTGACGAGGACTTTGATGCTGGCTTCGAAATTATAGAGGCTCATGGCGATAGTCTTAAGAAACTCGCCTCTCTGCGGCCGAAGCGACCACTTAAATATTGAATCAGATCTTTAAAGACTTGGGGAGCGTCCGACAATGAGTGGTCTCTTGCCACTCTCAGCGGGGTGAATCCGATCGACCTTTTGCACTGTCACGTTTTCTGGAGGGATATTTAGGCATTCGGCGATTTCTTGTTTTATACGGAGTTCGAGGCTGCTAGATATTTTGGAGCGCGGCACTATTCTGACAGTGACGTTGCGGTCGCCTTCGATAAGGACTTGGGTCTCTCTAATCTCCTCTGCATCGTAGAAAGAGCACGAGGAAACTGGTGATATATCTCCTGATATCTCGTCTCGGAAAACGATGTCCGACGTCCTGCCGATTACCTCGGACAAAGTGTCCGATGCCCTGCCACAAGGGCATGGTTCGCTCCCTCTTATAGCTAGGTCTCCTGTTCTGTATCTTATGAATGGCATCGCCCTGTTCCACAGACATGTGCCCACGATCTCGCACAAATTTCCTTTGTATGGAGTAAACTCAACAACGGCCGTTTCCATCTGTACATGGTAAGCGCGACCGTACGAGCACTGGAGGGCATAGGCTACAAATTCACTCTGCCCGTATCCATCCACCACGGGCGCTCCAAAACACTCTTCAATCCTCCTTTTCACATAGGAATAAAGATTTTCCGAAGATGTAACAACGTATTTTGGGGATGGCAATCGACGATTCGTTTGTGACATCCATTGCGCGATGGTGTAAATGCTCGAGGGCCAGCCCCTGATAAAAGCCGGCCTATAGTCAGCGAGAATATTACATACCTGCTCCAGATTTTCGTCACTAGGGTCTGCCAGGGATATCCTTAATTCTTTTACCCCTGGTAGATATTTGACCATCTTTCCTGACGGGTTAAAAGGTTGACTCTTAATGACCGCTACTATGTCCCCCTTTTTATATCCCAACCACAGGAGTTGGCGCATAGCTTGCGCCCTCTCCACAGGGATCGTGGTTTTATCAAAATAGAAGTATAAGGCTGGCCCTGTACTCCCACTAGTGTGAGACATCTCTCTCTGAAATGGCGAAACATTGGTCGCTACAAATTCATTCCACCGCCTCTTCATGATCTCTGACGTAAGGAATGGTATTTTAGGAAGATCTGATATTGTTTGGATCTGTGATGGCGTCAGGCCGTGTTCGTCGAAGACTTGTCTGTAATAAGGGACATGCTCGTAAGCGTGTTTTATTAGTTTTGAGAGTCTTCTATTTTGGTACTCCTCAAGCTTACTCCGGTCCCAAGATTCCGTTTCTCGGAAAAGCTTCAGCATGTCTCTATAAGTTTTGCCGTATATTATGGAGGGCGGTAATGCATTATAAGCACTGTGGAGAATGTCCTTGAAAGGAAAAGATGAATCTCGGGCGAGGGATTTCAGAAAGGCTATCATGTAGCCCCCCTGTTCATTTTAGAATAAAATGCCTCACGAATTCGAGCGGACTCTTCATCGGTCAGCATCCTGAACAGCATTACAAGGCCTATATACAAACACCCGGATAGCGCGATATTCAGGAATAGATTCCATCCTTGCATCAGATACGTCGCGACACCCATAACTATGCTACCTGCTAGAGGTTTACTAAGGATCGTGAGCACCGGCATCTTAAATAGAAGTTTTTCGATTGACAGGTATTGTAGGTGGTTCAGGATCACGAGAGTAATCAACGCTGCTAGCACGGCCCCTAGTTCGGCAAAATATGGGATAAATAACAAGTTAAACCCAAAACTGAAAATTACCGCTGATACGTTTATGAGCAAGTCCACCCGCTGGTTGTTGGTGGCTATCAACAACTGGGCTAAGATGATAACCATGCCGTATGGGAGCATAACCAATGATAGATAACGCAACACCGGACCGGCTGCAACAAACTTTGGCCCATAGACTAGATCGATAATCTGATCGCCAAGTACGAATATGCCTGCCACAACTGGGCACACACCAATGAAGACATATCTCAGAGAACTTATTGTACTCTCTCGCAGGTCTTGGCTTCCAGCACCTGTTTTCTTGGTTAAAAAGGGCAACACAGCCAGCGAAAAACCAAGGGGGATTGTCTCGCACATGGTTACGATACGGCCAGCAGCAGAGAAAATTCCCACCGCTTCGATACTCTGAAGCTTGGACAGCATGACTTCACTCATGTTTAGATGCAGTGTCGAAAATACGGCAATGCCAGCAAAAGTCGGTCCCTCTCGTGTGAGATGCCGCCATATTTCCGGTCTAAGTTCCCAGGCCGGACGGCCATTTATCCTCACGTAAAAACAGTAGAGCAAGAAAAACGCTAGCAGGCGTAGTATCGTGATAACTGCAAAGATGGCGACAATACCGTGTCCAAGCAACACCAGTGGTACACAGAGCACTACTCTCAAACCATTCTCAAACGCGAAGCCTGCGGCAACGAACTCAGATCTCTCTAGCCCTCGAAATATGGATTCCATGTACCGAATCGCTGTTCCTGGAATCAACCCCAAAGAACAAAAGAAAGCGCCTAGCACCACTGTTTGATCGTATCGCATCGTATGTATCACTACATTCATGACTATCAAGCCCACGAGGGAAGAAATCAAACCAAAGCCTAAGCAATTCACAAAAAAGGCGTGAACATGTGCAGGATCGCGCGACACCTCGCGTACCACTAGGCTCCCCAGTCCTAGAGATGATACTGTGATGAAAATTAGAGAAAATGACAGCAGCAAAGAATATTGACCAAGCCCCTCAGCACCTAAATAGCGCGAGATGACCAAAACTAGTATGAAACTCAAGAAAGGGTTTATGGCGTTGGGAACGGATAGCGCCAATGTGTTTTTTAGAAGGTTGCCACCCGCCTTCATGGGCTGGTTATCTCCCCTATCTCTTCGCCTTTCGCGACAGCCAGCGCAGGCCATGACGGAAAATAGCGCAAGGTCTTCCATCAAAACGAAGAATAACCTCTGCGATTATCTTTAACAAATCCTGCACAGAAGACAACGTGGGCCTCAGTATAAATGGATTAGACTCAGTCCATTGCAAGTATTCGCGGTAGCTCAATTTTATGCCCCGAAGCTCAGGCGTGAGCAAATCTAGAAGATGCTCCGTGTCTATTAATGGATTAATGACATCCTTGTAATTCACCAGGATTTCTGCTGCGCAGTCTTGAAGGCCCCATATTTCATATAGACATGCCAGTTTCAATAGCAACAACGGTCTTTCGTTGTCTCCGACTAAAGGCGGATCCTGAATAAAATCCCTAAAATAGAGGGCATCGCCTCTCACAATCTGCCCACGGGTTGTCTGCCCAGGGATGAATCTGCCCGCTTCGTCCCGAATGTCTGACACAAATGGAAACGGCATGGCTTTTCGATTATAACGGTAGGCATCCATGTCAAATATCAGAAAACCTCGCTGCGTGAGATACTGGTGGATGTCCGCAAACGTGTAGCCACAAAGTCTGGATTCTTTTTGAAACCAGACTTCCACAAGCACGCCAAGGGTGTCCGGTCGGTTCAGGATGACCTCCGAGCCTTGTAATACTTCCAGATCAGCTCCCTCGCAGTCGAGTTTAATGAAATTTACTGTCTTAATATCCCTCTCGGTGAGCACTGAATCCAGTGGGTACACCTGTACAGATTCTGTACGAACCGATCTTAAGTTATCACCTTCGAAAAACCGTTGAATAAACTCGGTGTCACCGCTGCACAAACCGCTTGAACCGGAAAATGCTGCCACGTAAAAGTTTCTGGTCTCGAATCGTGCCCCTAGAGCGTATGGCAGATACTTAACATGGCGGGGGGCAGTATCGTTGAGTCGCCGGCATTCGGTAAGATCCGGTTCAAAACCAATCACCACCAGTTGGTCACCAAAGGCATCCCATGTCTCATCATAGCCACCACGGGCGCCGACATCAACGATGGTCACAGGATCCCTGGCAAAGAGGCCTTTCGCAACCACGTGCCTCGTCATCGCTGGTTCTATTAGCTCGTGTAACAACGACATATGGGTGTACCAAGTGTCCAGCAGGTAAGGTACCTGACCTATTATTACTCTAAAAAACGTTGACCGGAAATACCTGTTTTAGTTATTGCCTCAGGTATTTCCGGTCAAACAGTAGATTCACGATGTTCTAATTTTCTTAGATTCCGGTCCAGTCTTTCTTGTTTCCAAAGGCGAGCCATAACACGGCCGTTCCGACTGAGACCAGAAAGAGTATCTCCATGTCCCTCACCTCCGAACACGTAATTTACTCACTGTCAGGGAATCGTGTCAATAGAAATTAGCCCGATAATTTTTTAGTTCAAAAATTATGTCTCTATGTTTCTTCAGAGTCGGCCTCCCATGGAGTGCGCATATCCCGTGAGCTCAGCATAACCATAGCCCTTAACCTGTTTTCCCTCATGACGACCTGTGATATGAACCGCTCCCTCCCAATATATAACTTGCGTGGAGCTTTTTGTAGCCAATTCTTGGTCAGACACGGCAGGCTTAACCTCCAACATGGTGTCCGTTTCTTTCAATGATATTACCCACTCTGCTGGATAGCTTGCGTCAGTTACCTGGCTCTTCCATTTACCCCTGGGTAGAATCTCGATATCTCTTCCTGTGAGGTATATCGCTGAACCGTCTGGCCGGACAAGCGTGCCGAACGGCTTCTCGTAACCTCCACCTTTTTTCCTCAAGTGGAACACCATTAGATCCGTGCCGTCGTCGAGTTGCAAACTGAACCAGTCCCACCCCTCTTGATCTGAAGTTAGGATGCTGGAACCGAATTCATGATCCATCCACGCAAGTCCTTGTACAGGATACGTCTTTCCGCTTAGATTAACCATCCCGTTTGCAGCAAGCCTTGTATACGAGTAGTAGTGAGAGGCCTGATTTTCGTTTTCACCTTTCACACTGTATCCGTTCTTCCCGTGTAGCACTAGGGGCTTGAGCGCGTTTAGAGTGAGCCTTACGGCTATATCCCCTTGTTCTGCAGACAGTAAAATGTGGTTGTTTTGTCTTTTAACGGTCCAGTTTCGCACGCGGACGTCGAGGTCATCTATAGCTGCTCCCGCCAGATCAGGACCTTCTCGCGAAATGATGTCGAAGTGAAAAAACTGCTTCTCTGTCTTGTCGGTGAGGGCAAAGTGGGCAGGATAAAGGTCTCGGACCGTCCACTTGGAATCGAGCTTTATAGGCTGAGTGGTTAAACTTCTGCGGAAAAATGTCAGTTGGAATCCGAAATCTTTCTCCGGAGAAGTCAGGTTTCCGGTGAAGTACCACCATTCAGTTTGAAAATCAGGGTGTTTCCCGTGATCGCGAGGAAATTGCAATACCCGCTGTGGGTTTGCCTGGACAAAGTCGTTGCTGGCCGTTTGCCCAACAATACTTCCCCCCGCCAACAAAAGGCATGCTAATATTACAAAACTGCGCACCATCACGTCAGGATCTTTAGGGATCGAAGCAACCCGTCCACTGCTTTGAAAGATGGCGCTTCAACAGAAATATTCAGCAAGGGCTCTCCTCTTAAGTCCAAGTCCACGAGCGCTTCATCATAGGGGATTACCCCTTCAGGTTTATAAGGCAGTCGTTCAATCTCTTTCTTGGTGGTTTCAGAAAGTTGTTCGATGTCTCCTTGTACTCGGCTTAGCACAAGGTGTTTGTTATGAATTCTTCCCCCTAACTCGTCTATGAGTTCCGCAATCCGTGCTATGGTACGCAAGCTTCGCGGGGCCGGATCGGATATTACAAACAGATGATCTACCTCTTCTTCTGTCCTCCTAGACAAATGCTCCATACCGGCTTCGTTATCCACCACCACGAATGCATAATTGGAAGTCAGCCTTGAGATGATTTCGCGCAGGATATTGTTTGCCATGCAATAACATCCGGATCCTTCAGGTCTTCCCATGGACAAAAAGTCAAAGAATTTTCCCTCTTCCAGGGATGCCTGAATCTGATATTCCATGAATCTATCCTTGGACATACCTCCCGGGATTTCGTCCCCGAGCTTCCGAACTTCTTCCCTTACACACCCTACACTCCTAGGTTGGGGCAAACCAAGTACTTCGTGCAAATTTGAATTTGAATCAGCGTCAATGGCCAGAAGAGGCTTTTTCCCTGCCTCGATCAACGACTTTAGTATAAGCGCTGTAATGGATGTCTTACCTACGCCCCCTTTGCCTGCGACGGCTATTGTTTTACCCATTTAGGCTCCTTTTATAAATTGACGGAGACCATTACTTTCAGTAATGCTCAGCCAAATTTATGCGTCTGCTGTGTCCTGACGGCAAACGTCCCCGTTGGATTTAGGCAAGAAAGGTCGGAATCTTCCAGCGGACCCTCCGCCTCTTACCAAGATAAAACTAATCACTAATGGCGCAATCGCCAGCTAGAAATTGGTAAATTCTCTTATCCTCCATTTCTTTGGAGAGACCCGGCCATGTGATTTGCATTGCTACAACTGGCTAGGAAGGATATTTTCAAGTTCAGTCAATGTCTCGTAAACATGCTCGCACGTCTTCAAATCCAGGTTTGCGCATCCACATGCAGGCGTAACCAAGTATTGTCGTCGGAGCAATTCGTGGTCAACACCTTGATCCTCCAAGAGCTTCATGCCCCGCCTTATTCTATCAACCACTTCAGAAGCGGATTCCGAAGTAGCCCTGGCGTCATTGCAAACAGCGCCCCATGCTAACAGTCCACCCCTCTGGAGAAATTCCTCAACTCGGCTTGCATAAATCGACAGGCTCTCCATGTAGTCAACAGCATCAAAATTTAAGATACGCGTGGGGGTTTCCATTATTAATCCCCAGTCCGTGTTGCCGCAACAGTGAACGCCCGTAATTCCGCCACGTTCAGTTACCATAGTCATCACTTCGCTTAGAGATTCGATCACGTCTTCTTTTGAAACGCCAAGGAATGCTGAAGATCCGAAAGCACTTAGGCTTGGCTCATCAAAAAATACCAGTATAGTCTCTCCAACTTGGCGAAATGTCTCCAGGAGCCATACAGCCTTGAGCCCCATGGCCTTAACTGCAATATCTCGAAATACCTGATGATAAAAAATCGGTTTGCGGGTCTCATCAGTCACTGTCAAAGAAAAACTCAGAGGTCCTGTCACCTGAAGTTTGACAACCGGAAACTTCTTACCGGTTTCTAATAGTCGGGAGTGAAATAGCTCCAGTCCACCTCCATGCTGCGGTCCAATAGCGAAATAATCCGCAGCCCCTCCGTCCATGATCCTCAAATATTCCTCGTAGAACGATTGGATCTCTGGATAAGGATCGCCAGTTGTATCGAAATAGTAATTGAGAGTCTCCATATCCATGGTGAACCGAGGAATGTGTTCTACGAATTGTATCCACATCTGCTCCCGAAGATCTAATCGCGGTAATTGGGGAGCGTGTGGGGCTGTTTTTAATGAATTTATTATGAGATTCACAGCCTCAAGGGCATTTGTGTGAGGAAGGCTGCCTACACCGGTGACAACTCGGTGAGGCAAAGAAGACGTGTCAACATAATCATACATAGGAAACACCTCCTCCACTCGTTATCAACCGGCAAACGGTTGTCTTTGCCTAAGACCTGTATAACGGAATTGCGATTGGCCGTCCATTTCTGATCTCTTGCCCAAACCGATGATCAAGGAAAAACATTCACAAGATTCTACTTCTAGAGTAAAATTTCATACTAGGTAAACATTGCATCGGTTGTCAAGGAGCTCTCGTTTTGGACAGTGAAGCCAAAAAATCAGCTAATTCTGCTTGCATTTGGGTCCACAGAGCGACTTTCTCATACCGACTCTCCCCACCCTCGCGACAGTGGGAGGCATTGTGGGTACAAAGACCCGGATGGGGACTCCTTAAAAGAAAAGACCTATGGACGCCCACGACGCTATCAGAATCAGCTCTAAAGAATAGTGGTTACGTGGATATAGAGTCCGAGTCTTCTGCAGGCACCCGCAAGTGTCACACGTGCAACACTCTTATGATAGGTGTACCTGGAGCTATCGCCAGAAGGCATGTCCAGGGATGTGGGACTATCTCCGGAGAAGGGAGGAAAATAGACGAGTTTGTTTTGGACGAGCAACGCCTAAAGATAGCGGAAGAACGACTCAAACAGGAGGAGTTACAAAGGCAATTAGAGAAAGAGGCTGAACTTAAGCGTGAAAGAACCGAGAAAATTAGAGAGGAAGCGGCAGCACGTCAACTAGAGCGAGACAGGAAGAAAAAACTAAAGGAAGAGGCAAGAGAGCAGTTTAGACGAACTTAAAAAAAAAGGGAACGCAGAGCGTTCCCAGAATTAGGAGGAATTGGGGTTTTTTGATGACCGAAATGGATCCCACTTCATCCATTTCGCGGAGATCGGAAGCAATGTATAGGGTACTAGCCTTGCTGCCGATATGTTCTGTAATGAGTGATTGTTAGACCGGAGTGTAAACGTGCAAGCTCCGACATTAACTCACCACAACTCTTCGTAACCAATCATAGTTGTCTCAAAGGCTCCTGCAACAGGACCTAGCGGGCCGTCAGACACGCTGAGTAGCCCCGAGCATAGCCTCAAAGGCATGTCGAGAATCGCAGCGCAAAGGCCAGCGCATCCAAGAATCGGCCTCCGAGGCCGACACGGAACAGCCATTCTCAAGGGCACGGGAGCTGACACACACGCTACAGGTGGAGGAGCCACTGCAGCCCGGGGTTTTACTTTGGTGATTGGTCTTGCAGGAGGTGGCATGTAAACTGGCGGGGCACATACAGGTGCTGGAACGCAAGCTGGCGGGGCACAAAAAGCCCGTCGTCTAGGAAATACTGGAGGAGGAGGATCGAGGATCGCTGATGCTAGCGCAGCAGGACAACCCAGGACCGTACCACAGACCCTGGAACAGATACCCAGTACGCCACTGCACAAACCACCGATCGGACGTGGACCGCACGGCGGAGCCGCACACACTGGTGGAGCACATTGGTAAACAGGCGCCGGAGGCACTGGGGGCCCTCCTGCTGTGGTATCTGGGATTGAAAAGAAAAGAATACCGATGGAAAGACACGCGATGAGTGCAGAAACTCTTATCACCATACCTCATCCTCCTTTAGTCAGATCCTTCACATATTACTTTATAGCGTAGCTTTTAGTGAATGGAACTGAATTTAGCCCCTTGCAGGGCTTAGCTGAAATGCGGCTTTAACACGGACATTTTATCGTGTCAAGTAAAAATATTAATTATATTTAGTTAGGGATATATCTGGCTCAGGTTTTAATTCAATACTCTTACTATATTATTTTATTTGCTTTTTTATGATAGAATGTATAAAAAAATAAAGGCCTTTGCGATCGGATCTCCCAGGACTTACCACCAGCGCAATGGTAACCGCAGAAATATAGAGTGGATCAGTCATGCGTGAAAGGACATGCAAAGCATGAAAATATTATATGTTTGCTCCGTTATTCTTCTCTTTGTCCTGTCCGTCTCCGCGTACGCACAGCAGGAAGCACAGGAGGCAGTAGATCTATATAATCAAGGCGTCGAAGCACTGTCGCAGAACAGGTTGGATGATGCGATATCGCTTTTTACAAGCGCCATCCAGATGGACCCGAGGGATCATTTAGCATTTAATAATAGAGGCGTAGCTTACAAGAGAAAAGGTATGTATAAGGAGGCTATTCAGGATTATGACCGGGCACTCGAGATCAAACCTGACTATGCCTTTGCCCTTGCCAATAGAGGCGTCGCGAAATACCACATCAGGGACTTGGAAGGCAGCCTCAATGATCTTACTGCTGCCTTGAGGTACGGCAAGCGTGACAGCGTTGTCTATGCCACTTTAGGGCTTGTACGCAGCGAGCGGGGTGAGCTAGATCAGGCAGTAAAGGATTTGAAGCAATCACTCAGTCTCAATAAAAAGAATCTTCTTGCGCTCAGAACACTTGGCTCTATTTATGAAAAGAATGGTGATCTGGAAAAAGCTATCGAACAGTACATCGCGTATCTCCAACTTGCGGGGACGACACAGGAGCAGGCGGACATCGCACAACGCATAGAGCAGTTAAAGGCCAGGCGTGCAGAGGAACTTTGCCGGGAGGCGCTCGAAAATTATCGCCAAGGCAGGGAGAAACAGGCAATAGAATTGTGGACAAGGGCAATTAAGGTGGAGCCCTCTTTGGTAGCCGCGTATCGAGATCGTGGATTGACATATTACAAGTTGGGGCAGTTCAAGAAGGCGGTGGAGGACTTCACGGCAGCTTTGGAAAAAGAGCCCAGCAACGGAGAAATCCACAGGATTAGGGCTGATGCGTATTATAAGTTAAAAGATCAAGACAAGGCCATTGCAGACTATAACAGGGCAATTGAGCGTAACCCGCGAGATGCCATTGCCTATAACAATAGAGGCCTAATCTACCATGAAATGAATGATCTTGATAAGGCCATGGAAGACTACAACAAAGCCATTGCGTTAGACCCCAACAATCCCACTTTTTTTGAGAATAGGGCGCTCGTTCACTCAGCCAAAGGTCGAAGCAAACAAGCATTGGCCGACTACGAGCAGGCCTTGAAGCTAACCCCGGATGATCGTGCCCGCTCGACCATTGCCGACAAAGTTAGCTCGGCCCATCGGAAAGCGGCCTCTGACGAGGAACCCACCGCCGCACAAACGCCACCCTCTGAGAAGCAGACAACTCAGTGACGCCGCCTGAGTCATATTGTCCTTGATGGAGAAAAAACAACAGTGGTATTCCAAGACGCGGTTCAATTATTCTCCCTCCACCTAAAGTCAGAAAAGATGCGATCTCTGGAAACTTGTCGAGCATATAGGGCTGATCTAGAGGACTTACAGCTCTTTCTAGAAGAAGTTGATCCCGTTTCCCTGACCGATGTGAGCCGCATTGATTCTCTTCTGATTCGGGAATTCTTGGCAGATCGCTTTGTTTATCTCAAAAAAGAATCCCTTGCGCGCAAGGTTGCCTCCATCCGTTCATTCTTCAAATTTCTCCTCAGAGAAGGGATAATCCAGAAGAATCCTGGGGCAACAATCAGGGCACCAAAGAAGAGCCGCCCTCTTCCACGGGCTTTGAGCGTGGATGAAATAGAGCGATTTTTTGGACGCAACTCGACCATGTCCAAACGCGATGCTGCAATATTTGAATTATTGTATTCTTCTGGGCTTCGAGTCAGTGAACTTACCTCTTTGAGATTGAACGATATCGACTTGGAAAATGGATGGGTAAGGGTGATAGGCAAAGGTCGGAAAGAGCGATACGTGCCGGTCGGCGATCGGGCCGCAGCCGCTGTTAGGGAATACCTAGAATTTAGGCGCCTTTCGCTGACCAACATTCCAAGGGGTTGCCATACCGATAAATTGTTCCTCAACGCTCGCGGTGGTGCGTTGTCTTCTCGCAGCGTTCGGCGTATATTAAAGACACATCTGCTGAACGCTGGTTTATCCCTGGATGCATCGCCTCATTCTTTTCGCCACTCGTTTGCAACTCACATGCTTCATGGGGGCGCGGATTTGAGGTCTATTCAAGAAATGATGGGGCATTCTAGCCTTTCCACCACCCAACGCTACACGCAGGTAGATTTAGCAAAGCTCATGGATGTTTATGACAAAGCGCATCCCAGGAGTGGCTTTCATAAAGATAAGGGGTAATCTGAGGTTGTATTTACGAAAAGACAATACAGGTGTGCCTTTAGCCAACAGTTCGGGATAATCGAAAAGACCATGACAAGATCAAAAACCTTATCAACTACTGTATTGTGCGTGAGGCGTGGCAAACAGGTCGTCATGGCGGCTGACGGCCAAGTCTCCTTGGGGGACACAATAATGAAGCACTCAGCAAAAAAGATCAGGCGCCTCGGCAAGGACGGCACCATCCTGGCTGGTTTTGCTGGATCCACTGCAGATGCTTTGACACTATTGGAAAAATTCGACCAAATGTTGGAAAAATATTCCGGCAATTTGACGCGTGCAGCAGTAGAACTTGCCAAAGAATGGCGCACAGATCGAATGTTGAGGAGACTGGAATCGTTGTTGATAGTTGCAGACAGTAACAGGACATACCTCATATCCGGGACAGGCGATGTGATCGAGCCAGACGACGGGACTATTGCCATTGGGAGTGGCGGTAATTTTGCATTAGCCGCTGCTCGAGCCTTGCTGGCACACACAGAACTCTCTGCCCAGGATATAGCGCAGACCGCTATGGCCATTGCAGCCGATATTTGCGTCTATACCAACAATCGTTTGACGATGGAAATCCTGGAAACTGGGTGAACAAGGCAACGTCGAGCCAAAGGCCTAGTGCGTCAATAGAGCCTATGCTGAGAGCAAACCATGGCTATACTGGAAATAGGGTGAGAGGTTAAATGGAAACATTTACCCCTAGAAAAATAGTAGCGGAACTGGACAAGTACATTGTTGGGCAGCAAACTGCAAAAAAAATGGTAGCCATCGCCCTCAGAAACCGTTGGAGAAGAACCCAAGTACCTGAAGAACTGCGGGACGAGATAGCGCCAAAGAATATTATAATGATTGGTCCCACAGGTGTAGGGAAGACGGAGATTGCCCGGAGGCTTGCCAAGTTGGCCCAGTCGCCTTTCCTAAAAGTTGAGGCGTCAAAATTTACCGAGGTTGGGTATGTGGGGCGTGACGTTGAATCCATGATCAGGGACCTGATGGAAATCGGAATCAACATGGTCAAAGAAGAGGAGTACGAGTTGCTGCGTCCCAAGGCCGAAACCTTGGCCGAAGAACGACTCCTAGATATTCTCCTGCCAGTAAAAACGCCGAGAAAGCTACGTAGAAATACCCTCTCATCTGGTACAATGGAACAAAGCGAAGAAGTAGAGCTTGCTCTGCGGACTCGGGAAAAATTCCGAAAAATGCTCCGCTCTGGGAAACTCGACGATCGGGAGGTGGAAATCGAGTCTCAGACCAATATAATGCCGGTAGTGGAGGTGTTTTCTCCGGCCGGCGTAGAGGAAATGGACATAAATTTGAGAGATATGTTTTCCAACATCTTCCCGGGGAAAACTAGGCGCAGACGAGTCAAGGTCCCTGAGGCTTTTCAGTTGCTGCTACAGGAGGAACTGGATAAGCTTATTGATAGGGACAAAGTTGTCAAAAAGGCTAAAGAACGCGTGGAACAAACCGGTATAGTCTTTATAGACGAGCTTGATAAGATTGCGGGCTCTCATTCTGGCATGTCAGGTCCTGATGTTTCCAGGGAAGGCGTGCAGCGGGATCTATTGCCGATAATTGAAGGTAGTACCGTGAATACAAAACATGGAGTGGTAAAGACTGACCACATATTATTTATAGCAGCGGGTGCCTTCCATGTCTCCAAGCCTTCTGACCTCATACCTGAACTCCAAGGAAGATTCCCGTTACGAGCTGAGCTAGCACCGCTAACGAGGCAAGATTTCGTCCGGATCCTCACCGAACCAAGGAACGCTCTTGTCGTTCAGTATCAAGAATTGCTGAAGACAGAAGGAGTGTCGTTGGAGTTCCAGGCAGATGCCATTGACGAAATAGCCAAGTTGGCAGAAGAGGTCAACGATCGAGCTGAGAACATAGGTGCCCGTCGGCTCCACACGATAATGGAAAAGCTTTTGGAGGACGTTTCGTTCGATGCTCCCGATATGAAAGGCGTAGTGGTGACCGTTACCCCTCAGATGGTCAGGGAGCGCCTACAGGACATAGTGACAAGCGACGACTTGAGCAGATACATACTTTGACCTGTATTTGGCTATAATGCCCGTTTTCAGAATGTTAGCTAAAAGGAAAGGGAAGTATGACACTGGTTTCCGGAAGGGGGTCATCCCTTCCGGACAGAGACCCTGCTACTTCTTGGAAGCCGCGGCCCTTTTTGATGCTTTGAGGGGATTTATTTTTTGTTGCTGTTCAGATGTCTTTCGTTGGATATGGGTCGCAAAATTGCAGGCGCCACGAGCCCATTTGGCTTTGGGGTCTGGGGCTACGGCGCAGAGTAACCCTTCTGAAGAGGTCACTGTCCGGGAACAGCCCTGGCACTCATCGACGACCGTATGGCAACGGCCGCCGTTAAAATTGCACCCTTTTTTTGTCATGAAAGCGCACTCTACACCTTTTTTCAAGGTTATACACTGCATTTTCTTTCCTCCACGTGCTGGAATAATACCCTACGGGCGTTTACTATAACCTTATATGATGTACACTTTTTCTCAGATTGTCCAGTTAAAAACTCCGAATCATGAAAAAAATAAAAATCTCTGCTGAGGAACTAGACATCCCTTTTATGGTCTGTATTTCAAAGGACAAGAGCCAGCTCACCAAAGGCAAAGGGCCTAGTTTGTCCAGCAAGACGTACAAATTTCATTTGCCACGAGCGTCCTGAAGTCTGATGCAAAAGAGGACAAGACTTTTGTGACCGTCATTCACAAGCATAGACCCCGATACGGTGTAGCCTGAATACATAACGATTTCCAAAAGGATAGCCTTATGAAATGCCCCATACCCTTCAGAATTCAAACCCCACTTTCCTCGTTTGTCCAGAACCTTTTAATTTCACTGCTTGTCGCAACCGTCTTTATAACGTGTCCTGGGCAGCTTCATGCACAAAACGCATCCAAAGCACTTAGAGAACTCCAGGATACCTTCCGCCAAATTGCCCGCAACGTTAAGCCCGCAGTGGTGAATATCGCAACTGTAAAAATCACCACCGTCAGAAATCCAATGTTAGAACTCGATCCATTCCTGGAAACTCATCCATTTCGTGAATTTTTTGGGGATGAATTTTTTAGGCGTTTCTTTGGCAATCCAAGACAGGGAGAACGTCTAAGACAACAAGGCTTAGGTTCAGGTTTCATTTATGATCCTCGTGGCTATATCCTGACAAACCGCCACGTAATCAGGGGCGCAGATGAGATTCTAGTTACTCTGGAAGGTGGAAGAAAGATGAAGGCCCGCATCATAGGCGCTGATCCTAAGACTGATGTCGCGGTCATAAAAGTCGAAGGAACCAATCTCCCGCATGTCAAACTTGGCGATTCACAGACCTTGGATGTCGGAGATTGGGTCTTGGCCATCGGAAATCCTTTCGGACTCACTCAGACGGTTACCTCAGGGATCGTAAGCGCAAAAGGTCGATCGAAGATGGGAATTCTGGAGTACGAAGATTTTATACAGACGGACGCTGCCATCAATCCGGGCAACTCTGGTGGACCATTGGTAAACATTGATGGAGAGGTAGTAGGGATGAATACCGCTATTTTGTCAGGCAGCGGGGGTTATATGGGTATAGGCTTTGCTATACCCGTCAACATAATTAAACAGGTACTTGCCATTGGCTTCCCAAAGAGAACTGTGGAAAATGGGCCTCACCGGCCAGTGCCACAAGTGCCAATGAAAAGAAGTTCGTCACCGAATATGCGCCTTGAAAATGACGCTTCAGGCCTGGACTACGGCTTGAGACCTACGAACTCTTTGTCTCATTAAGAAAAGCACTAGGCCCACATAACCATTTGCAACTGCAGCCGTATTAGACGAGGTGCTTATAAATTAGACGACAGGGTTGCGCCAAGGGGAATTGATGGCCAACTGTTAGATGTTTAATATTGTCGTTATTGGCTAGTATTGGTGGGAGAACGTAAGATACTCTGAATTCTCAGCCGGTCGTGGAACATGAATATGGGAGACAAATTTCTTGGCATTGACTGCGGATCAGTAAGTCTCAGCCTGTGTCTGTTGGGGTGTGATTCGGCCGAGCCTCTCTGCATCTATCTACGGACTAAGGGCAGACCACTGGAGACGCTGGTCACAGCCCTAGATAGCTTAACCAGGTCTCTGGGCGGGGACGCATGGCTGAAAGGGGCCGTCGTTACAGGTAGTGGACGAGAGCTTATATCATCCGCACTCGGGATCCCGACTATTAACGAGATCACAGCTCACGCAGTCGGGGCTCACAAAGTCAACCCTAGGATCAGAACAATCATCGAAATTGGTGGTCAGGATTCAAAGTATATCCGTATAGAGCCATCATCTTCCGGAGGTGCACCACGCATACCTGTCTTTAGGATGAATGAAATTTGTGCAGCCGGCACCGGCGCTTTTCTTGACGAACAGGCACTGAGGCTGGGCATAGACGTAGAAGACTTCGGCAAGATAGCTCTACAAAGTCGCAAACCGTCACCCATTGCCGGCAGATGTGCTGTATTTGCCAAGACAGACATGATTCATCAGGCGCAGGAGGGTGCCCCTTTGAGTGACATCCTTCTTGGCTTGGCCTTCGCCCTGGTTAGAAACTATCTGGCTACCTTGGTGAAAGGCGACTCAATAATTCCACTCGTATCCCTACAAGGCGGCGTAATGGCCAATTCCGCCGTTGTTCACGCCTTTCGGGAGTTACTGGGACTGAACCCCCAAGACTTGGTTATACCTCCCCATTTTAGGAATCTTGGTGCTTTGGGTTGCGCAATCATCGCTCATAAACGAAACCTTGATACACGATGTTCACTGCAAGAATTGAAGCAAATGGGGTGTCTCGCCATAGACAGGCCCATACCTCGCTCTTTTTTTCCCCCACTGCCCGCCCGTCGTAATTCGTTCCTAACCCTAAGCAATTCTCCACGGCATGGTAAGCAGCCAAATAGCCCTATCATTATGGGTATTGATGTGGGTTCGGTATCAGTCAAAGGCGTAATCATAGACGGTGACGGATATGTCCTTGCCCAGGATTATCGTTTATCTATGTCTCGTCCGCTTGAGACCCTTTCTGAGGTGATTGGTAATCTCGTTCAGGGCACCATGGAACCGACTGTCATAGCCGTCACTGGCAGCGGAAGGAATCTGGCAGGAAGACTTCTCGGATCAGAACTCATCGTCAATGAGATATCTGCCCAATGCCGCGCTGCCATTCAGTTTGAGCCAGAAGTAGATACGATAATAGAAATAGGCGGCCAAGACTCCAAGTGGATTGCCCTTGAAGAAGGCAAGCTCATCGATTTTGAAATGAATCGAGTGTGTGCCGCGGGTACAGGCAGCTTTCTCATGGCGCAAAGCCATCGGCTTGGATTTACTGACCGAGACTTTTTTTCAGACGCAGCCTTTGCTGCGAGGGCGCCTGTGGACCTGGGCTGTAGGTGCACGGTGTTCATGGAGTCAGACCTCATTCATCATCAGAACAACGGCGCCTCGACAAATGATCTCGCAGCGGGTGTGTGCATAAGCATAGTGAGAAACTATTTGGAAAGAGTGGCCAACAACAAGCCCCTAGGACGTAGGATAATTTTTACAGGCGGAGTTGCCGCAAATGAAGCAGTGACGGCAGCCTTTGAACAATATACTCATAGACAGTTGAATGTGTCACCCTACTATAAGGTTTCGGGAGCCGTGGGAGCCGCTCTAATAGCTTTAGACAAGCTGAAGCACGGAGATATTAACTCAGCAGGCCCCCGAGAAATTTTCTGGGAACCCCAGAGCATAAAGAGGAATCAATTCACGTGCCATGGATGCCCCAATCAGTGCCGGATTAGTCGCTACACCGTTCGAGATCGTAGCATAACTAGTGGTGGACTGTGCGACAGGTGGGAGTTGGAGTTAGATAAGAAGGATGATCCATCGCCGGATGACATTTTTGCATACCGGCGGGAGCTGATCGAGTCTGCGGTTAAGTCTCAACAACGTCACAATACCGTCTGGGCAATGGTTCGTTCACCCCAGTTTTATGAATACTTCCCTTTTTGGAAGGGCTTTCTAGGAGAACTGGGCATTACTCTACTAGTGTCTCCCAGTCCTGACAGGAGACAATTTGAAGAAGGTATTAGGAAGCTTCGTGTAGAGACGTGCCTACCGATGAAGAGTTTGGCTGGTCAAATAAAAAGTGTAGTTGATTCAGGGGCTCGTATACTTTTTCACCCTTCCATACTCAGCGAACTGCCGGATAACGCAAGTGATAAAATGGTGGACTATTGTCCTTACGTTCAGGCATGCTCCCAATTCTTCAAAGGAGTATTCGACGTCCATTGGATGGAACCAATAATTAACACCGAGATTGATCCAGACTCTTTTCTAAAAGAATGCGTGAGATTGGCTGCTCAATTAGGGGTATCAAAGAAAAGGGCGATGGTCGCCTATGAGAAAGGAGCTGCCGAGTTAGGAGAGTTTAATGCCAAGGTTCGCCAAAGGGGGAAACGTTTCCTGGACTCACTTGGCCTCGACGAGCCAGCATTAGTTGTTTTGGCTAAACCGTACCACGCAGCGGAGACATTCCTGAACATGAACCTTGGGAGCCTCTTCCGGAGGCTGAATATAAAGGCCTTACCAGCGGACCTGTATCCTTTGAGTGAACCTGAAACTTCACCTGTTACGTGGAAATATCAGACACAAATAATACGCGTTGCCCGTCATGTCGATGCTAACCCCAACTTGTTCCCAATACTCATTGGTTTTTATGGCTGCGGCCCAGATTCTTTCACTTTGCGTCACATCAAAGAGGCTCTGCCCACCAAGCCACTTCTATGTATCGAAATGGATGAACATACGTCTCGAGCGGGTTTGATAACCAGGATTGAGGCATTCTGGGATCAAGTAAGGACCCGGTTCAAAACTAACACCTCCACCTCTATCACCAGTGCTCAGATTCATACCTCCGGATTAAACCTGTTTTTAACACAGGACATTGTTGAAAACACGGCGCCAAAGGCTGTCAAAACAGCCAGACCTGAAAGAATATTCGTACCTTACTGGGGTGACCACGTGTACGCGTTTGCTGCGGCCGCCATTTCCGCTGGCATAGAAGCTGTGGCCCTTCCTGCTCCAGACGAGGAATCCGAACGACTGGGAAGACCTCACACAATAGGTGGAGAATGCCACCCGTTTGCATTGGTATTAGGCGACTATTTAAAAATATCGCAGAAACTTTCGGAAAAAGAGGCTGCAATATCGAGATTTTATCTTATCAATCCTGACGCCTGTCGCCTTGGACAATTCCCTATATATATCGAAAAAATTCGTAAACATCTCGACTTACCTCTAAAAGTTATACAAGACATCGATGAGGGTTTGGCGGAATTTCGTATTTCGCCCCTGACGCATCAGCGCATCTTGTTGAGGCTTTGGGAAGGTCTTAACGCATTCGACTTGTTGAGCCGTTTGTTTTGGGAAATTCGTCCTCTGGTACGGGATAAGGCCGCCCTAGAAAAGACTTATAACCAATCCTGTCGCAAGTTATACGAATCGCTTAGCGTGGGGCGAGTAAGACAAGGCGTAGAAGAAGCCCTCCACGAACTGTACAAGCTTCCTGTGGACGATGCCTCCCCTCGCCCTTTGATCGTCGTAACAGGAGATTATTACACCCGTGTCGTGCCATTCGCCAACAATGAGGTGTTTTTGGAGGTCGAGGCCAACGGAGGCGTTGTCCTGTCGCCGCCGACTCTTTCGGATAGCTTCAAGTTAGGCACCCTCAGAGATTTTGTTTGGACCCTTCTCAACGGGCGTTCCCGAGATACAGCTAGGCATGGACTTTTATACATTCTGATGACTCTACTCGATTTCAATGTCAGGGGAACGAGGAATGCCAGGAAGGTCAGGAAAGGCGACCTAGACCTTTTGGGCATAGGCATGTGGAAGACTGCTACCAAGCATGCTAACACGAAGCTGCCAGCCGGCATAACAGCTCCTATCGCAACTACGTTAAGGGACGTAGAATTGGGCGCTGACGGAGTGCTCAACCTGATGACACTTAACTGCTCTTACGGGACAGTGGTGACAGCGGCGCTTTTGAGGGCTCTTAAGGATAGGCCAGAGCTGCCGATGCTCACTTTGGTTTACGATGGCCTAAAAAAGACCAACGAGAAAACTCGTATAGAAGCTTTCATGGAGCAAGCTCATGAGCATTTAAACAAGAGGCTGAGCAAACGCAGCTGACATAATCAAGCTTGACGACATAAACTAATGTTTTTCTAAACTTCAGTTCATAGTAGCACGCTTTATAATTGTAATCTTATCTCATAGGTTGGAAGTTTCTAATAGACTAAGACTGAGATTTCTGAGGTGACTTGTGCCTTCCGCATGACAACTTGCTCTTGTATAATTCTCAAAACTTTTTTGACCTTTCATAAGCAACTTATTTGTAAAATTCAGGATAAAGTCTTTTGGCACATTCTGGACAAATGCTATGACTGAATTCGGCTTCCGAGTGCTCAGAGAGGTAAGTTTCGACCTGCATCCAATATCCTTTATCATCTCGAATCTTCTTGCACGACGAACAAATAGGGAGAAGACCTGAAAGTTTTTTCACTTTAGCTAAGGAGTCCCTCAGCCGCTCTAAAAGCTGTTCCCTTTCTTCTTCGTAGAGTTTTTCCGCGGTTATATCCTGAATTATGGGAAAATAATGCTGGGGGGCGCCGCAGACATCCCGCATAAGCTTCAGATACATTTTGGTCCATAATATCTTGTGGCTTTTGCTCAATAACCTGGTTTCAATGTTCAGGGTTTCGGTATCCTCTTTTAAAAGTCTCTCGAACGACTTTATTGCCCCAGCCAAGTCTTCAGGAAAGCTCAAATCCTCGTATCTCATACCTAGAAGCTCTTCCTTCGAAAACCCGGTCATGCGTGACAGCTCTGAATTAACCCTCTGAAATCGCAAATCCAATCCTAGTAGAGCCGCTGCTACGGGCGATTCTTCAAAGGTGCGCCTGAAGTTTTGTTCGCTCGATCTTAGCCTTTCTTCTGTCTCCTTTAACCTCAGTAGGCTTCTCACCCTCGCCACAAGTTCGCGGTTCGACACTGGCCTGGCGATATAGCCGTCAGCTCCCTGTTCAAGCCCCGTTGCCTGGTCTTCCGAGGATGTCTTCAAACTGGATACCAGCACTACATAAACATCTGACCAATCTGCCCGACTCTTTATGCGATTGCAGACCTCTGTGCCATCTAAGTCCGGGAGGATAACATCCAGCAAGACCAGGTCAGGCTTGGTTTCCTCCAAGAGCTTAAGGCATTCATTACCCGACGTCGCCGTCACAGTCTTGAATCCCGCAGATTCGAAGATGTGTTTCATGCCTTTCAGCAAGACCGGATCATCATCCACCAGTAGTATCTTGGCGTTTTGAGTCAATTCATGATCCTCCTAAAAGAAATGTGGCGACAAAAATAGAACATAAGACGCAAACACATATGCGCCGACTTGATGTCGCATGAAGCTACCAACAAGAAATCCAAGAGGCTTTAGTTGGATTGAGGTATTAACGTAACTCCATAAAGAAATATGGTTTTACACCGGGGACGTCAATACCTTCTTCATAGATTAAATGTTTTTAGGCACGTGTAAGGTCCAAGGGCAGAGCCACGTAAAAGGTGGTACCTTTAGCTAATTCGCTTTCGACCCATATTCTACCTTTGTGTCCCAGCACGATACGGTGGACAATGGCCAACCCTAGACCTGTACTTCGCTCATCTCCACTTGGGCGTACGCTTGTCCTGTGAAAAGGTTTGAAGATGTGAGTTAGTTCTTCTTGGGGTATTCCAGGCCCCTGATCAGTCACCGTTATGATTGCCTCGTTTTCGTGCGAAGCTAGCGAAATAGTGACACGAGTGTTTGGCTCAGAGAATTTTACAGCATTGCCTATAAGATTGTTCAATACTTGCTCTAGCTTCGACTTATCTGCTGTAATCAGAAGTGACATCTCTCTCACTACCAATTCAATGTCTATTTCTTTGTGGGCTGCCAATTTCCTGTTAATCGCGACGTTCTGTTCGACCAGCTTGACCAGGTCCAAAGGAGCTAGCTCGAGATACAATTTACCAGATTCAATTCGCGCTACATCCAGAAGATCGTTTACCAGTTTGAGCATGAACTCACTGGAATTATGGATGATGGTTATGAATTCGAGATGTTCTTCATCAAGTCGGTTAGCTACTTCTTCCATTAAAAATTCGCTATACATTTGAATAGCGTTGAGGGGGTTGCGTAAATCATGTGCAGCAATTCCGAGAAAGTGGTTTTTCTCTTCGTTAAGGCGTTCTAGTTCTGCGTTCTTTTTTGCCAGCTCACGTTGGAGAGTTATCAGTTCGTTGTTTAGTCGTCCAAGTTCATCAAATAGGGCATTGTCTATATCCTGGGCATATTCGAGGCGGTCTAGCTGCCTATTTATGTGTTCCTTTGCTGTCCTTGCGTTTAGTCCAACGGCTTCAGCATAATATTCGAGTAGATGTAGCGTATCGCGCCTCTTCTGACTTGCTGTGATAAGAAGTTTGTCGCACCCTCGGATACCTGCAAAGCTCAATACCAACAAATCAGTTTCTGTGGAAGCTGCCATTTGCCAGTCAACAATAACTTTTTTCGTCTTTATAGCCTCGACAAAGCGAAGCGCTTTATGAAGGCTTCCTCTTTCTAGGCCTAGGGCTAGAGGTTTCTGAATAACGAATCTGCTCCCTACTCCAATATCGTCTCTAAGAACTTGAATAACACTGCCGTGTACATCGCATAACAGTACTATACCTTGGACATCTAGATTGTTTTTCATTGGTACTTACTTAAGGACACCATTTCAAAAGCCACAACAGTTGCTTGTCGCGCATCCTCCGCGTAGCCATCAGCTCCCAATTCACGCCAAAGGTTAGGACGCCTTTTCATCGCGTAGCCCCCTACTAGAATCTTAACGCTGTCACCTATTCTTGAATTGCGTATTCTTGAAACAATTTCTTCAACCCTTTTGACATGAAAAGGCATGGTAACAGAAATTCCAATCATTTCCGGCTGACGAGTTATTGCCGTTTCAACAAGGCTCGAAACAGGAGTATTAGCTCCCATATAATAGGTTTCCCAACCTTCCATTTCAAAAAAATCCGCAACCATTCGGATGCCGATTTCGTGAAGTTCGCCCCCAACACTCGCGCCCACAAAGCTCTTTCCTATTCGCTCTGAACGAAATATCAGAGGATATAACTGAGACATCACCAACTGCGTTGCTGCGGAACAGAAATGCTCCTGAGCCACGGTAACCTTGTTTTCATGCCACAGACGTCCAATCTCATACTGGGTTTTTTGAAGTACATCTATGTAAATGTCCTGAACCGATATACCGTTTTCCACAGCGTCGAGTACCATTTTGACAGCAGAGTTTCTATCACCACTTAAAAGTGCACCAAGATATTCTTGCGCCAAATTATTGAGAGAAATCCAATCATTTCTATTGAGTTGCGATGAACTTTCGCTATCTTCCAGTCCTTCCATCGCCTTCGTCACGTATTCGGCCACAATCTTACTGCTGTGTGGGGCTAAAAGGTCAATGACAAACTTTCGAGTTGACTCTAGCAATGAGAGAATAACAGAAGATGGGAGTCCTCTGTTCGTGAACAGCTCCGAAAGCCATAAACAATATTCTGAGAAAAGTGATTGATCGGAGTCTCTCACCGCTTCAATAAGAAAGTCGACCATATTAGATGCATCTGCAATGCTATCTCTGACGAGTCCGCTATCTACCCCTCCAGCTTTCTCACTAATCTCGTCCTGACGTTTCATAATCTCTTGGATAACAAAACTTTTTTTGCTCTCGAGGTCTGACACCGCTTCCAGGTTTACCTTGTTCATGAAATCCTCCTCCACTGCTAAAAAGCATGTATGGGTATCGGAAAATCGGGAGTAATACTAGATGTTATTCTAAAGTTTTTTCGGCAAATGGTCAACTTCGCAATGTTTTTGCAATACAGATAAGGCTGTGCAAAAAAACGCTACCATTACCCCTAAGGAGGTTATAATCTTTGGAATTGGGCTGGATGTTTTTTAGGTTGTGACCTCATTTGGAAATCGATTATCATCTCTGCGATATGTGGTACAGCCGCAAAAAGAGGAATGATTTGCTTTGAAGGAGCCTAATATTAAAGAAAATGTTTCAGTGCGCAGCGACGAAAGTTATCTCGCAGAATTTTACGAAAAATTGGGAATTAGATTCTTTTTTTATTCTAACCACCTGTGGCAATCCATGGGACTGCGGCTATTTGTACCTACCCCCAATTGCTTTCCTATCGCTCTCACCGAAGACGAACTGAAGTCTTGCTGGGAAAAGGGCGCATGGTTTTTACATTATGCTGTACACGAAGATAAACCAGGTCTTCCGAGTTATGTCTTTCTTATTGATGACAAGAATTACGATCTTGGAAGCATCAAAAGTACGGATCGGCGTCACAACGTAAGAAGAGGGCTAAAAAATTGTACAGTGGACATTGTTTCTTTTGAACTCCTCAAACGGGAGGCACATCGTCTAATTCATGATACTTATATTCGTCAGGGAAGGAATTGTGGAAAAACAGTCCTGAAAATGTGGCAAGATTATTTCTCGGCTGCGGCATCATGTCCTCTCTTCCGAGCCTGGGGAGCATTTGTGGGGAAAGAGCTTGCGGCGGTCAAAATCGAACACATGTTCCTAGGTGGCGTTCATCCACAAGCGGTTTTCAGCCGTTCTGACTTACTGAAATATTACACAACGAATGCATTGTTGTTTGTCTCCACTAAAGAAGCCATTAAAATGGATGAGGTTTCTTACATATGTCTCGGTTTGAAACCTGTTACTGGAGAAAAGAGAAGTCTCATGGAATTCAAGGAATCGCTTGGATTTAAGAAACTTGCAGTAAGGGGGACCTTGCAGATTAATCCGATATTGCGATCAATCTTCAGCAGACCATTATGCAGCTTGGAGTCGTTAATTTCTAAAGGCATTTGTGAACGTTCAGAATATGCTAGATTGATTAAGGGTATTCTAAGCACGCGCTTGATGGAACTAGAATGAACATAGGCAGTGGGATTATGGTTCATCCAAATATCTTGCTGAATCAACCGGTTTACCCGCAAGATGTGCCTAGTCCGTCAGTTCACCTTTAATCGTGCCAAGTCTGATATTGTGACTTCGGCTTTCACCTACGTGGGAAAACAGAGGCCGGCAATGTCGTCCGTGACCTGATTGGGATCCATCTTCATGGATTCCCACTTTCATGGGAATGACGAGCCCGAACACGTCCGAATTCGCGTTAAATTTCGAAAATATCTATAATAGTGAATTCGACTTGGGCCCGAGACGCTGATTTTTACTTAGTCCAGCGCCCTCTGTCACTTCGACTAATTTTGTAAGATCATGGAATAGCGGTCAGGCCTTAACTCGTACACGTATCTTACGATTATCGTCAAAGAGATTATTGCTGAGGAGTTTATATGGCGGGAGCGACGGGACTCGAACCCGCGACCTCCGGCGTGACAGGCCGGCGTTCTAACCATCTGAACTACGCACCCATTGGGACTGATTTGTTAGGCTGGTAGGCGGAACAGGATTTGAACCTGTGACCCCCGGCTTGTAAGGCCGGTGCTCTCCCGCTGAGCTACCCGCCCAAAAATTCAGCTCTCACGCGTGTACCATAGGAATCACGCTTCATAGTGTCAAAGTATCCGCTGGTAAGTCTTCTGTCAAGAGGAAATCCGCTGCGGTCTTCTCAAGCGCTTGTAGAGCCTCGTTGACTACTACAAAGAGGAGTGCTTCTGGGGAAAGTTCCGTCGGCCATTGCATAGCCCTCATCTTGGAGAGTATTTCCTCTGCAAGAACCTTCGCTGATTCTACATCTTGAATGTCATCCAGATCGAGGACAGCCCTTCGTGTAACGTGCAATGAATGGGCGTCAGTCGGAATCTCTGAAGTTCTTAATGCCCTTTTGTCGGTGTCTTC
>FWPV01001941.1_pt1 | contig 53139 bp, 47 predicted proteins | sample 2228371 | NCBI WGS metagenome assembly FWPV01 (sample SAMEA103939776, study PRJEB20133) | metagenome
GGGTTTGGGGACGAACGGGTTGACGCTCAGGGTGAGCCTCTCGAATCCGTGCCCACCCGTAGCCTTTCGCCCTTGGTGGAGGATCTTTCGTGTGAGGACCGCGACCGCCTCCACATCCTCTTGGGACTCGAGGGGGAGCCCTATCATGAAGTAGAGGCGCAACGATGGGATCCCCGCACGGGCGATGCGTTGGACAGCATCCAGGATGCGATCCTCCTCCAAACCCTTATGGATCACGTCGCGAATTCTCTGAGAGCCAGCCTCCGGGGCGATGGAGAGGGTCTTGTGGCCACTTCGGGCTAGGGAGAGCAACAGGGGGTCTCCCAGGGCATCCACCCTCACGGAGGCGACGGAGACCGTTCCCCCCTTGGACATGATCTCCTCGCAGATATCGTGGATCTGCGGGTGATCCCCAACGGAAGGGCTTATGAGCCCGATGCGGCCTCTCCGACGCAGTCCTTCCCACAGCACCGGCAGCAGCACCTCCAGGGGCCTGTGCCTCGTGGGCCTGAAGACATGGCCCCCTGCACAAAACCGGCAACCCCTGGGACATCCGCGGCCGATCTCCACGAGGAACAAGGATTCGAACTCGGTCAGAGGGGTGAGGATCTTGGAGGCCGGGACGACCCGCGAGATATCCCTGGTTATGCGTCGTACGACAACGGGGGGGGCGGATCCTCGGGGACGAAATGAGCTGATGAGGCCCCTGCGGTTGTACCTCACCTCGTATAGGGAAGGGACATAAGCGCCCTTGACCTGGCCCAAGGCCTCCAGACACTCCCCCTTGCTTAGGCGCCTCGCCCTGCAACTGCGATAGACCTGGAGGAGCTCCGGGAGCAGCTCTTCGGCCTCACCCACGGCGAAGAGGTCCACAAACGGGGCCATGGGCTCGGGGTTCAGGAAGGCGGTCACGCCCCCCATCCATACCATGGGATGAGGGGGTGACCTGCGAGTCGCCTCCAGGGGGATCCCCGATGCGGTCAAGATGGTCAAGACATTGGGGTAATCGTTCTCGAACGGGACTGAGAAGGCCAGGATCTCGAACTTCCTCAGCGGCTGCTGGGATTCCATGGACAAGGGTACCTGAGGGGGGTGGGAGGCCCCCTGTTGGACCGCCTCTGGGAGGAAGAGGCGCTCGCAGACGATGTCCCTCTCGAGGTTGAGCATATGGTATACGAGCTGGAAGCCCAGGTTGGACATCCCGACGCGGTAGTAATTGGGATAGATGATGGCGATGGGGATCTTCCCCCCCCACTGCTTGCGCACGAATCCCTCTTCCCTGGAGAGGATGTCAGGATGCCCCGATATCTTGGACCTAGGAGTCACCGTCGTCTCTGCGAAAAGGCCGCATCATTTCTCAGCGGCCTCGGGAGGTGAAGCGCTAAAGAGAGGGTCCCCATCGGATCGGTCCCCACGGCCACCCCGGTAGGCGCAGCCGCCAGCCAAGACCTATCGCAGACGGCGGACCGTCAGGGCCCAGCTTCGCGGCCCACGGCCTCAGGCCCTCTCGATGATGTGCCAAGAAGGTCCTGGCCTGGCCTAATCCGCCTGCTTTCGCAGGAAGGTCGGTATGTCAAGGTCATCCAGCCTGTAGGACTCCCTTCGCCGCCCCATGGTCGGGGCTGTCCTGCCCCCGCCGGCTGGGAGCTGCCCCTTCCGGAGGGGCGGGGAGAACTCCAGGCCTACATGGCCCCCCCTTGCCCCGCCTGCCACAGCCCTCAAGGGTTGTGCCTCCTCCATGGCCATGGGCCTAGGGAAGCCAGTGGCGATGACGGTGATCCTCAGCTCATCCCCCATCTCCTCATCGATCACGGCCCCGAAGATAATGTTGGCCTCCTCGTGGGCCTCTTTGTGCACCAGGGCGACGGCCTCCTTCACCTGGTCGAGGGTGAGGCTCTTGCTGGAGCCGGTGATGTTGATGAGGATGCCCGTGGCCCCGGCTATGGAGATATCCTCCAACAACGGGCTGGAGATGGCCAGTTGCGCTGCCTCTACTCCCCTGCTATCCCCAGAGGCCACGCCGGTACCCATCAAGGCCATGCCCATCCCTGACATGACGGCCATCACGTCGGCGAAATCCACGTTGATGATCCCGTGCACCGTGATGATGTCCGAGATGCCCTTGACGGCCTGGAGCAAGACGTCGTCGGCGAGCTGGAACGCCTCCTGGAGCCTCGTCTCTTTTCCCGAGATGCTCAGGAGCCGGTCATTGGGGATGGTTATCAGGGTATCCACCACCTCCTCCAACTCCCGGATCCCCTGCTCGGCTTGGACCTGTCTGCGCCTGCCCTCGAAGAAGAAGGGCCTTGTCACCACGGCCACCGTCAGGATGTCCATCTCCCTCGCCAGCTTGGCTATGACCGGGGCCCCACCGGTTCCGGTCCCACCCCCCATGCCAGCGGTGATGAACAGCATGTCGGTGTTTGCCAGGCCCTCCTTGATCCTCTGTATGTCCTCCAAGGCTGCGCTCTTGCCGATCTCAGGATTGGCCCCTGCCCCGAGGCCCTTGGTGAGCCTCGCCCCCAACTGGATCTTCACTGGGGATAGGCAGGCCTTGAGGTCCTGCACATCGGTGTTGGCGGCGATGAACTCAACGCCCTGGAGATCCGATCGGATCATGTTGTCCACGGCGTTGCATCCACCGCCACCGATCCCCAAGACCTTGATCCTGGCGTTCTGTACCCTCGTTTCCTCGAACTCTAGCATCGCTTCACCTCCCTGAGTTTTCTGCGGAAGGCACCTCCCGAGAAACCCTCCGCCCCCGTCCCCTGGTTGTCGGCGGCCAGTAGCTGTTGGTCTGCGAGACGCCTCCAGGGGGCACTGGCACTGCCCCCTCCGTCGGCCCCCGACTGGCCACAGGCCATTGCCCTAGAAGAAGTCCTCCACCCATCTCTTGAAGACCTTCAAGACCTTGGCGAAGACGTTGCGATCCCCCACACGGAATCTCCCCTCGGTGGCCTGCTGACGACTACCGTAGAGGACCAGACCCACCCCTGTGGCGTACACTGGGCTGTTTACGACATCGACCAGGCCACCGATCCCCCTGGGGGTCCCTCGACGAACCGGGACATTGAAGACCTGTTCGGCGAGCTCTGGCATACCGTCCATGACCACGGCGCCACCCGTTAGGACTATGCCCGATGCGATGAGGGTGTCATAGCCTGCCTGCGAGAGTTCATTGTGGACGAGTTCGAAGATCTCCTGCACGCGAGGCTCGACGATCTCCCCGAGGATCTTTCTGGAAAGGATCCTGGGCTTTCGCCCACCAACACTGGGGACCTCTATGGTCTCCTCGTTCTGGATCCTGCTGGTCAAGGCACAGCCGTACCTGCGCTTGATCCTCTCGGCCTCTACCATCGGGGTCCTCAGCCCAACGGCGATATCGCTGGTGATGTGGTTTCCTCCTACACCGAGGACAGCCGTGTGTTTCAGGCTCCCACCGTGGAATACGGCGACATCCGTGGTACCGCCCCCGATATCCAGCAAGGCCACGCCTAGCTCCTTTTCGTCCGGGCTCAGCGTGGCCTCGCTGCAGGCGAGCTGTTGAAGGACTATGTCCACCACATCGAGGCCTGCCCGATTGGCGCTGCGAATGATGTTCTGGGCCGAGGCCACCGCGCCTGTGACGATGTGCACCTTGGCCTCGAGGCGGACTCCTGACATCCCCAGTGGATCGAGTATCCCGTCCTGATCATCCAGGATGAACTCCTGAGGTATCACGTGGATCACCTCCCGGTCCAGCGGGATGGCCACGGCCTTGGCAGCGTCGATGACGCGTCTGATGTCGTTTTCGGAGACCTCCCCTTCCTTGACAGCTATGACCCCATGACTGTTGAAGCCCTTGATATGACCCCCGGCGATCCCAGCGAAGACACGGCTGATATGGCAGCCTGCCATCAGCTCGGCCTCCTCCACTGCCTTCTGGATCGAGCTCACGGTGCTGTCGATATTGATGACCACCCCTTTGCGGAGCCCTCTGGAGGGGTGGGTCCCTATGCCGACAATGTCCAGGCCATTTTCCGTCGCTTCACCCACGATCACGCATATCTTCGTGGTCCCTATGTCCAAACCGACTACCAGGTTGCCTTGTTTGGCCATGGCCGCATCGCCCTCCAGAGCTCCCGATGCCCCGCACCGCCCTCCGGCGGCCTCCCCCCAGGGTCGTGAGGCCCCCCGCTCTTGTCAGCGTCCCTTCCGAGGCCCAGGCACATGATCCCTTGCCCCCGTGTCATCCAAGAAGTAATTCTGTCCGTCAGGGTCATCATCCCTTGAACTTCACCGTGGCCTTCTCCGGATACCGGAGATCGATCCATTGTGTGCGTTCTTGCCTCCCCTCTTTCTCCAAGTGCTTGAGGATCTTGTCTAATCGCTCCAGCCTCTGATTGAGATCGCCGAAGCCTATCCGGATATCCGCAGGGCCTCCATCCAGGGCCAAACGAATACCTCGGTCCGGGTCCACCCCCACCTCCTTGACCCTCCACTCGGGGTGATTCGAGAGGATGGAAAGGAGCTCCACCGCCTCCCGAAGCACCCTCTGGCAAGCCTCGGGCCGACGCCAGAGGTCCGATTCCTTGAGACCTACGACGGTGATGCCCCCTTCGAGGGAGTGGTCCAAGGGAGGGAAGATGGACGCCTTGCGGTCCATGAGGAACAAGTCCTTATCGACCATGATCCTGGCCACCGGCCTCTTCTCTGTGACCGTGACCTCCAAGGTGTGCGGCAGTCTCCGCCTGACCCACGCACGCTCCACCCACGGATGAGACTCGATCCTGGATCGGATCTCCTCGAGACTCAACAGCAGGAGCGACTCGCCCGGTGTCACCTTGGCCCACCTCAGGATCTCTCCCCTTTCCAAGCGTCCGTCGCTTTTCACCTCGATACGCTGGAGAGAGATCAGACTAGAGGAGATGAGCAACTGACACCCCCCTACCACGACCAGGAGTGCCCCGCTGGTGGCGGCCATGAGTGTGCTCCATCGTCTGAGCCGCACAACGCCCCTCAACCACGCATTGCCCCATGGCTCAGGGCCCCACCTGCTGCCTGCCATCACCCGTCCTCCCCCAATACCTGGATCTCCAACTCCAGACGGATCCCGCAGGACCTCTCCACCCGTTGCCGGACCTCATCGATGAGCGCCAGGACATCACGTGCACTGGCCCCGCCCGTATTGACTATGAAGTTGGCATGGAGCTCGGAGATCATGGCCCCTCCTCTCTTCAGCCCCTTGAGCCCCAGCTCCTCTATGATCCGCCCAGCGTGGTCTCCGGGGGGATTCTTGAAGACGGAGCCAGCACTGGGAGTCCCGTAAGGCTGCTTGTTTCTCCGAAGGATCATGCGCTGGCGCAGCTCCTCCCATACCTCCCTTGGATCCCTGGGGGCCGAGGCGAGGCACACCTCCACGATGGCCACCCCGCGCGGGCGGTGCAGCCGGCGGTAGGAGAAATCGAGCTCGCCGCGCCCGCGGGTCACAATGCCTCCAGATTCATCCACCCAGGTCACCTCCTCCACCAGGTCGCCCATACACCCGTCCGGTGTCCCGGCGTTCATGGCGACAGCCCCACCCAAGGATCCTGGGATTCCCACTAGGAATCCCAGGTCTCCCCACCCCATGAGCACTGCCTGCCTGAGGAGGCGGGGCAGGGGCAAACCGGCTTGGGCCTTGAGGTGGATCTTACCGTTGCCCTCTGCGGCCTCCCACCGCTCCATAGGAGGGCCGATTCGCATGACCACCCCTCGGATACCTCCGTCCCGCACCAGGAGGTTGCTTCCCGCCCCTATGACCGACACAGCGACCCCTCTTCGTTTGGCCCACTTCATGATCCTGGCCACCTCCAGGGGCGAGGCGGGGCACACCAAGGCCTCAGCGGGCCCCCCCACGCGCAGGGTCGTGAAACGACTCATGGAGGCCGCCAAGATGACCGGCCCCTTACAGATCTCCCCGAGCTCGGCCCAGAGCGTGTCTCTCGCTGGCTCGGCCCCTGGCTTGGTCTCCCTCACTTCTTCTCCTCGTGCTGGGGCCAGTCCCCCCTCTCCAACCTCTCCACCAGTTCCTCGCTCACCTTCCAGACATCCCCGGCCCCGAGGGTCATCACCATGTCTCCGGGTATGAGGGTGCGGACGACCGCATCGACGGCGCTGGGGCGATCGGGGAGATATCTCACATCTCGATGCCCGCGCTCCCTCATCTGCCTGGACATCTCCTCTACCTCCACACCCTCCACCGGGTCCTCCCCCGCTGGGTATATGTCCAGCAAGATCAGGGTGTCAGCCTCATGGAAGGCGGTGAGGAAATCGTCCCATAGGTGTCTTGTGCGGCTGTACCGGTGAGGCTGGAAAACCACCAAGAGCCTCTTGCCCCACCCGAGCTTGGCCGCGCGAAGTGTGGCCCTTATCTCGGAAGGATGGTGCGCGTAGTCGTCCACCACTATGATGTCGTCGATGATGGCCTTTATCTGGAAGCGCCGCTGCACGCCCTCGAACTGCTCGAGCGCCTCCCGGATGCGATCGAAAGGGATCTCAAGCTCTAGACCCACCCCCAATGCGGCCAGTGCGTTGAGGACATTGTGGACCCCTGGCAGTTTCAAGCGCACTTCCCCCAGGGGCTCCTTTTGGAGTGAGACCCGAAAACGGGCTGCGTGCCCTTGCAGCTCAACCTCCTGGGCCTGTAAGTCCGCCTGGGGGACGAATCCGTAAGTGAGGATCCGTTTCTCGATGCGTGGCAGGAGCACGGGTATATGCGGGTCGTCCAGACACAGCACAGCCAGCCCGTAGAAAGGTATCTTGTTGATGAAATCCACGAAGGTCTGGCGGATGTGATCCATGTCGCGATAGTGATCCAGATGCTCCCGATCCAGGTTGGTCACCACCGCGATGGTGGGGGAGAGCCTGAGGAAGGAGCCATCGCTCTCGTCCGCCTCGGCAACGAGTATCTCTCCCTGCCCTAGTTTGGCGCTGCCACCAAGGCTGTCCACCTTGCCACCAATGACAACCGTCGGGTCCAGACCCGCCTGGGCGAGGATGGTGGCGATCATCGAGGTGGTGGTGGTCTTTCCATGGGCCCCGGCCACGGCTATGCCATACTTGAGCCGCATCAGTTCGGCCAGCATCTCCGCCCTCGGGATGACCGGGATCCCGCGCTCCCTGGCTGCCAGGACCTCGGGGTTGTCCGGGCGAACTGCGGATGAGTAGACCAGGACGTCGGCCGGCCCCAAGTGGGATGGATGGTGCCCCACGTGGACTTCGGCGCCGAGAGATCCGAGCCTGCGGGTGATGTCGGATTCCACGAGGTCGGAGCCGCTGACCCGGTAACCGAGGTTGAGGAGCACCTCAGCGATACCGCTCATCCCGATGCCCCCTATCCCCACGAAGTGGACATGCCGATATCTCTTAACCACAGCCATGCCTCTTCTTCGCAATCGCGATGCACTCCAGGGCCATGTCTTGAGCCGCATCGGGTCTGGCTAGGGTCCTTGCCGATTCGGCCATCTTGGCCAGCCGCTGAGGATCTGCGGCCAGGCTACCGATGACCTCTGCCAGCCTCTCGCCAGTCAGCGCCTTTTCCACCAGCATCACCGCGGCCCCTGCGGATTCAAAGGCGCGGGCGTTCTCGGTCTGATGGTCGTCCGCCGCATAAGGAAAGGGGATCAAGACAGAGGGCCTCCCGAACAAGGCTATCTCGGCGAGGCTCGTGGCGCCCGCCCTGCACACCACGAGATGGGCCCAGCAGTAGGCGCGGTCCATCTCCTGGATGAAGGGCAGCACGGTGTGGGGTATCTCCGAGGCAGCATACGCCTCATCGAGATCCTTGACCCTGTCCTGAGCGGTCTGGTGAAGGACCTTGCAGGGGTAAGGGAAACGCCTGAATAACGGTATGGCATCGAGCATGGCCCTGTCGATTCCCAGGGCCCCCTGGCTACCGCCGAAGATGAAGAGGTGAAATTCCTCCCCCTGTCTGGCCTCCCATCTCGCAGGGGCGATGTTCCTGGCGGCATCCACCAGCTCCCGGCGCAATGGATTGCCCGTGATGGAGACCTTGGACGGACTGAACAGCGAGCCCCCTTGCGGAAAATTCACGAACACCCTCTTGACGAATCTCCCCAGGATCCTGTTGGTTCGACCGGGCACTGCGTTTTGCTCGGCGATGGCCGTCTCGATGCCCAAGAGGGCCGCGAGGAGCACCATGGGCCCGGACGCGTATCCCCCCATGCCCAGGACCAGATGCGGCCGGAAGCTCACCAGGATCCCGAGGCACTGAATCCCTGTGAGAGGCAGGCCCGCCACTGTCCTGAGTTTGGCGAGCCATCCCAACCCCATCAGGCCTCTGGCGTGCACCTGGCGTAACCGGAAACCCTTGGCCGGCACCGCCCGGCTCTCCAATCCCCACGGGGTCCCCACGAAGAGGATCTGCGCCTTGGGGTCTGCCTCCTCAAGGGCCTCGGCCACGCTCAAGGCCGGAAAGACGTGCCCCCCTGTGCCCCCGGCTGCGATGAGCCACTTCATGTCCCCTCCCGCTGCTGGGCCTGACCCGAGAGTTGGATCAGGAGCCCTATGGCGAAGAGATTGGTCACCAGGGAGGAGCCGCCATAGCTCAAGAAGGGCAGTGCCATGCCCTTGGTGGGCAGGAGCCCCATGGCCATGGCCATGTTGACGGATCCCTGTAGGCCGATCATGGCCACGATGCCCATGGCCAAGAGGGAACCGAACTGGTCCTTGACCGCCATGGCGATCTTGGCCCCGCCCACCAGGATGACCAGAAACAGGAAGCACACCACGAGGATGCCCAGAAAGCCCCACTCCTCGCCGACCACGGCGATGATGAAGTCCGTGTGCGGTTCGGGCAGATAGAAGAGCTTTTGCCGGCCCATCCCCAACCCCATGCCCAGCAGCCCCCCGTTGGCCAGGGCGTAACACGCCTGCTTGATGTGGTAGGCCTCCTTCAAAGGGGCCTCCCAAGGGGCGAATAGATACTGGAGGAACACCCCGATGCGGTCCCACTGATAGCCTTGGAGATGTCTGTAGAGAAGAGGGGCCGCCATGGCCGCTGTCAGGACGAGGTAGGTCAGCCGGACGCCCGCTAGGAACATCATGATGAAGGCGAGGGCGCCCACGATCAAGGCGCTGCCTAGGTCCGGTTCCTTGAACAGGAGGCCGCCCACGAGCCCCGCCACCAAGAGGTGCGGAAGGAAACCTGTGGAGAGCCGGCGCACGATCCCACGCTCCCTCTTTCGGCTCAGGGAGTACGCCAGGTAGATGACGAGCACGACTTTGACCCCCTCGGACGGCTGCACCGTTATCGGTCCCAGGTGCAGCCATCTGCTCGCCCCTCCCACCCGGTGTCCAAAAGGCGGGATCAGGACGGCCACCAAGGCCAGTATGGCCACGAGGAGCAGGGGGTAGGCCACCTGACGGTAGTTCTCATACGGGAAGTTCATGGCCACTATCATCAAGGCGATCCCCAATACCGCGAAGAGGGCCTGGCGCTTGAGAAAATGAAACGAGTCGCCGAAACGCTCCTGGGCCAGAATGCAGCTCGAGCTGTAGATCATCACCATCCCTATGCCCACCAAGGCGAGGACGGCGATCAGGATGCCATAATCGTACTGCCTCAGACGCTCCAAGGCGCCTCCTCAATCTTCCCCGAGGGCGCTGGCCACCATTCGGAATAGCCCTTTGAAGTGCCTCCCCCTCTCGGTGTAGTCGCTGTACTGGTCGAAACTGGAACACGCGGGAGACAAGAGCACTGTGTCCCCTGGGCGTGCCAGTTCCACCGCCTTTTGGACCGCCTCTTCCATGCCCTCCACCATATAGAGGGGGACTTCTCCTCTCAGGGCCTCGGCCATGCGCGCTGCAGCCTCGCCAAGGAGGATCACGGCCTTGGCCTTGGCCCTCACCGCCTCAGCGAGAGGCGTGAAGTCGATTCCCTTGTCCTTCCCCCCGGCGATGAGGAGCACCGGTCCCTCGCAGGCCGCCAGGGCGGATAAGACCGCCCCCACGTTGGTGGCCTTGGAGTCATTGACGAACCTCACCCCCCTTATCTCTCCAACGGTCTCCATCCGGTGCTCCAGTCCGGAGAAGGTCCGGGCCCCTTCCCGGACCGCCTCCAGGGGGCACCCCACAGCCATGGCGCACAAGGCAGCCGCCATCAGGTTCTGGGTGCCGTGGGGGCCCGAGAGGCAATCTCTGTGCACTTCCAACCTGGTGGGCGCCCCCCCCAACCGGAGGCTTATCCCCCCTTCAGCGGGGGCCGCCTGCGCTGGCCTCCCTTCCAGGAGCGTAAAACCCCATAACTCCATCCTGGGCGAGGGGGGTATGAGCCTGATGACCTCTGGGTCATCCAGGTTGACCACCGCCACGTCGCCAGCGCCCTGGTTCCGAAAGATACGACCCTTGGCGCGCGCGTAGGCCTCGAAGGTGGGGTGCCGATCCAGGTGGTCCTCGGTGAGATTGAGCAATGCGGCCACCTTGGGCCTGAATCGCTCGGTGGCCTCCAGCTGGAAGCTGCTCACCTCCACCACCGCCATCTCCCAGGACGGACTGGCGTCCACGGCATTGATGAGAGGGTTTCCGATATTGCCCCCCACGAATACCCTACGCCCCCATGCCTCCAGGCACATGCCGAGGAGGGTGGTGCAGGTCGTCTTTCCATTGGTACCGGTGATGGCCAGCATGGGGGCCTCCAAGAACCAGGAGGCGAGCTCGATCTCGGCCACCAGTGACACTCCCTTGCGCCGGGCCGCCCGGAGCACAGCCAGGTTCGGGTCGACACCCGGGCTCAAGACGATCCCATCTGCCCTGAGGAAGTCTCGCTCCTCGTGAGGCCCGAAGAGGAGCCTCACACCGAGCGGCTCCAGCTCCCGACGCAGGCCGAAAAAGGCGGTCTCTGCCTTGGAATCGGCCAGTGTGACCCTTGCCCCACGGGTCGCCAGGAATCTCGAGGTGGCCACTCCGGTGCGCGCAGCGCCGACGACCAGCACCTCCATTCCGTCCAAAGGCCATGGGATCTCCATTCAGCCTCCCCGGGAGTCCCAGCGACTATGGGCCTCGCAACGACTGCCCGTTTTCAGGGGCCAGCAGGGCCATGTCCCCCCGATGCCGAGATGCCCCTCCAACGTACAACTCACGACCTGCCACCCACCCTGGGACAGCGATCGCCTTGTCCCATGTACCAGATCTCTCCTCCTGTCGCCCGTTGACTCTTCTGTTGTTCTCATCTCAGCTTCAGAGTGCTCAAGGCCAGCAGGCCCAGAAAGATGGAGATGACCCAAAACCTCACGATGATCTTGGGCTCGGCCCATCCCTTCATCTCGAAGTGATGGTGGATGGGTGCCATCCTGAAGATCCTCTTGTGTCGCAGCTTGAAGGAGGCGACCTGAAATATCACGGAGAGGGCCTCCACAACGAAGATCCCCCCTACGATGGCAAGGAGGATCTCGTGTTTGGTCACCACCGCCAGGGTGCCCAAGGCCGCCCCCAGGGAGAGGGACCCAACATCCCCCATGAAGATCTCCGCTGGATAGGTGTTGTACCAGAGGAAGCCCATCCCCGCCCCCACCATAGCCCCGCACAAGACAGTGAGCTCGCCCACACCAGCGATATACTGAATCTGGAGGTAATTGGCGGTCTTGACGTTTCCCGTGAGATAGGAGAACAGCAGATAGGTCCCCGCGGCTATGGTCACAGGCCCTATGGCGAGGCCATCCAGGCCATCGGTGAGGTTCACGGCATTGGCAGCCCCCACGATGATGAACATGGCAAACGGGACGTAGAGGGGACCTAGGTCTGGCCGGATCTCCTTGAAGAACGGCACACCGAGGTGTGTGGAGAAGCCCGGGTGGCTCGCCAGGATGAGGGCGGTGACGCCGGCTATGGCGAACTCCATGGCCAGTCGAAATTTCCCGCTCAAACCCCTATGGTTCCGTCGCCTGACCACCCGAAGGTCGTCCCACAACCCCACGGCGCCAAAGGCGAAGGTCGTGCCCAGGACGAGCCAGATGAAGGGGTTGGTCAGGTCCGCCCAAAGGAGAGTGGCGACCCCCGAGGCGAAAAGGATCAGCACCCCCCCCATGGTGGGGGTGCCCTCCTTGATCATATGGCTGGCTGGCCCGTCGGGCCGGATGGCCTGACCCAAGGACCATAGGCGGAGTTGTCTGATGACCCAAGGCCCCAAGATCCAACAGATGAGAAGAGAGGTGAGGATCGCATAGATGGTCCTGAAGGTGATATACCGAAACACGTTGAAGAAGGTGTGGAGGTCCACCAATGGATAGAGGAGATGGTAAAGCATCCTGACCCTCTTCAAGCAATTGGGGCCTGCTACTTCGGGCCCTGCTCGGCCAGGGCGGGTCCCGGTCGCCCACCCCGGAATCTACAGGCCTTCAAAGCCCCTCGCCGGTCTCCTCGGAGTCGGTCTCATCAGATGCACGAAGGCCGACTCTGGCCTTGAGGCCCTCCACGACGCGTTCCATGGCGACCCCCCTGGAGGCCTTCACGAGGATCCAGTCCCCCTCTTTCACCTCTGCCATGAGCTCGTCCAGGGCCTCTTGCTGCGAGGAGAGGGCCGCGCTCTTCTCTGGGGGGGAAGGGGAGCTCCGGGCCCCGAGCACTACGTCCTGTGCCCAACGTCCCACGGCTATGAGGATGTCGATGCCGAGATCCGCCGCCCGTCTCCCCGTTGCCCTGTGGGCGTCCGGGGCGCAGGCCCCGAGCTCCAGCATGTCTCCCAACACGGCTATCTTCCTGCCGCTTGCCATTCGGCTCAAGGTCTCGAGTGCCTCGGCCATGGAGGTCGGGTTGGCGTTGTACGTGTCGTCGATCAGACGGATGCCTTCGCTCAGGGACAGCAGCGTGAGTCGCATGGGGGCGGGGCGAAAGGTCTCCAGGCCGTCGACGATCTGTTCCAAGGGTGCTCCCATGGCCCACGAAGCGGCCGCTGCCGCCAAGGCATTCAAGAGGCATGGCCGCCCGTGGCACCGCATCCGGACAGGGCGTTGCTCGCCACAGACCTCCAAGACCATACGGGCCCCATCCTGATGGAAGGGGTCGAGGCGAAGCCCCCGCACCGCTGCCCCCGGTGCTTCACCGTAGGTGAGCTGCCTTCCTCGGCAGGACCCTGCGAGCCTCCTCACGTGCGGATCGTCCAAGTTGACAACGGCCATATCCCTTTCCCCGAGGGCCTCGAAGAGCTCCCCTTTGGCCTTGGCCACGGCCTCGAGGGATTTCAACCCCTCCAGGTGGGCCGGGGCCACCTGCGTGATGAGCCCGAGATCCGGTCGGGCGATCTCGCAAAGCCTCTTTATCTCCCCCGGCTCGCTCATGCCCATCTCGACCACTGCCATCTCATGGTGCCGCCTGAGGCCCATGAGCGTGAGGGGGACCCCTATGAGGTTGTTCAGGTTCCCCTCGGTCTTCAGGACAGACCCCTTTCGCGAGAGTATGGCCGCGGTCATGTCCTTCGTGGTGGTCTTTCCGTTGCTGCCTGTTATGGCGAGGAGTCTCACCTCGTGCCTTGCCCTCCAGTGACGGGCGATCTCCCCGAGGGCGAAAAGTGGATCCCCAACCTGGATCAGGGCAGTGGGCTCCATCCAGCCACGGGGCGGGACACAGAGGCTCCCCTTGCGGCCGAGCACGCCGCTTGCCCCCCGGGCTATGGCCTCGGGGAAGAAGTCGTGACCGTCGAATCGATCCCCTGTCAGGGCTATGAAGAGCTCCCCTGGCCTGAGGGTGCGGCTGTCCGTGGATATCCCCGAGACCGTCAGATCCGGCCTTCCGGCCAGGAGATCGCCGCGCGTGCAGTCGAGGATTTCCCCGATGGTCAGCGGTTCATCCTGAAGAGGGATCATGCCCGGGTCTCCTGCAAGGCCTTCTTGGCGACCTCCCGATCCTCGAACGGGACCTGTCTGGTCCCTATGATCTGATACGCCTCATGCCCTTTGCCAGCGATGAAGACCAGATCGCCGGGACGGGCGCGTCGGATGGCCCAGCGGATGGCCTCGGCCCGGTCCTGGATCACCACGTACGCTGGCAGGGGGCCAGAGATCTCTTGGCGTTCGGGGGTGATCATGCGCATGGGGAGTCCTTCGAGCCCCCTGACTATCTGCTCTATGATGCTGGACGGATCCTCACCCCTGGGGTTGTCGGATGTGACCACAAGCAGGTCGCTATGCCTGGCAGCGGCCTGCCCCATCAAGGGCCTCTTGCCCCTGTCTCTGTCCCCCCCACAACCGAAGACACAGATCAACCGCCCCTTGGTGAGACCTCGGGTCGAGGAGAGGGCGCGATCCAGGGCGTCGGGGGTATGGGCGTAGTCCACCAAGACCGTCACGTCACTACCGACCCCCTCGAGGCCCCTGGATACCACCTCGAGACGTCCGGGGACCGAGGTCAACGCCTGGAGGCCGGCGGCCCATTGGGATGGCTCGATGCCCAAGGCCCAAGCGCAGGCGCAGGCGGCCAGTATGTTGGACACATTGACCATCCCCAAAAGGGGGGTGAAGAGTTCCCTCTCGCCCCCTGGATGGAGGATCCGCATGCGGGTTCCTTCCAGGCCCACGGAGCAGTCAGAGGCCACGAAATGCGAGCCCGCCTTGGTGCCGTACCAGATGACCTGGCCCTTGGCTCGACCCTGGATCTCCCGAGACGCCGGGTCCTCTGCGTTGAGAACGGCCACCCCGCCTTCGGCCTGGGGGACTAGGTGCTCCTCGAAGAGCCGGACCTTTGCGGCCAAGTACGAGCGCTCATCCCCGTGGTAATCCAGGTGATCCCTGGTGAGGTTCGTGAACACCGCCACCCGAAAGCGGCACCCGCGCACCCGCTCCTGGTCCAGGGCATGGGAGGTGACCTCCATGACCGCGTGGGTGACGCCGTCGTCCAACATCTCACGGAGCATCCTCTGCAGGTCCAGTGACTCAGGGGTCGTGTTGGGGGCTGGGGACGATCTTCCGCCATACCTGTACTGGATCGTGCCCAGAAGCCCGGTCCTGTATCCAGCCGCGACCAGGATGGACTCCAGTATATATGTGGTAGTGGTCTTCCCGTTGGTCCCGGTGACACCGATGAGGGTCATGTGCCGAGCCGGATTCCCATACCAGACCGAGGCGAGATCGGCCAAGGCCCTGCGGGCGCTGGGCACGAGGATCCGAGCGACCCTGTGGGAGGAACCCTCTAGAGGACGCTCGGATACAATGGCCACTGCCCCCCTGTCCAAGGCCTCCGGGACGAAGTCCCGGCCATCCCTGCGAGTCCCGGGTATGGCCACGAAGACGAAGCCCTCCTGCACCGAGCCAGAGTGATAGGCGATGCCTCGAACGGGCGAATCCAGCGGGCCGTCGGTCCGGGTGACCTGCGTTGCCCTCATCAACTCCATGAGCTTCATGTTGTTTGCTGGCCCAGTCTCTATGGAGCCCTTCTCCTCCTTGGGTCTCGCCGCGCGACTCATTGGATCGCCTGGGGCTGGCCTGCCCCCCCTGAAGGGTGGCCCTTCCCCTTGGCCAGGAAGCGCTCCCCGGGATAGACCCCCAGGACCCCAAGGGCGTCTCGGGCTATCTCCCTGAAGGTGGGGGCTGCCACCTGTCCACCGTAGATGTTTCCTTGCGGTTCGTCCATGACCACCAGGACGCAAAGCCTCGGGTCGTTTGCTGGGACGAAACCCACGAAAGAGGCCATATACCTTCCTTTCATGTAACCGCCATGACGAAGGTCCGCCTTCTGGGCCGTGCCGGTCTTTCCTGCCACCTCGAAGCCCTCGATGGCCGCTTGGGCACCGGTCCCCTCCGGGCTCACCACAGCCTTGAGCATCTGGGTCACCTGCCGAGCCGTCTCCGGCGAGACCGCAAGCCCCATCTCCTGAGGGCCCCTTCGCTCGACGGTGTTTCCCTGGGCGTCCAGGATCTCCCTCACCACGTAAGGCCTCATCAACCTCCCGTTGTTGCCAAAGGCCGCAAAGGCGGCGGTCAACTGAAGGGCGTTGACCGATATGCCTTGACCGAAGGAGATATTCGCCAACTCCACTGGGGCCCACTTGGGAGGCCTCAGCAGTCCTGAGGCCTCACCAGGGAGATCCACCCCTGTGGGGCGTCCGAATCCGAAACCGAGGATATGCTGATAGAGGCGCTCTGCCCCTATGGACAATCCCACCTTGGCCGCCCCTATGTTGCTCGATTTCTGGATGATGCCTTGAAGGGTCAGATGCCCATGGCGGTGCACGTCGTGGATCACCTTGTCGAAGACCCTGTAAGAGCCGTTCTCGCAATAGAACACGTCCGTAGGCTTCCAGATCCTGTTCTCTATGGCCGCGGCGACCACGAACGGCTTGAAGGCAGAGCCTGGCTCGTAGGTATCGGTGATGCATCTATTCCTCAGGACCTCTCTGGGGTGTTGCGCGTAGGTATTGGGATTGAAACGTGGCACGGTGGCCATGGCCAGGACCTCCCCTGTTTGGGGATCCATCACCACCGCCATCCCGCCACGGGAGCGGGATGACTCCACCCCCTCCTGGAGCCTGCGCTCGGCTATGTGCTGGACCTCCTTGTGAATGGTCACCACTAGGTGATGGCCGTCCCTGCGGGCCACCACCAGGCCTTCCGGCGAGGCCAGGGGACGTCCCAAGGCGTCCTGATCCACCAGTATTCGGCTCTTTTCGCCCCTGAGGAGTTTGTCGTACTGATACTCCAGCCCATCCATGCCTTGGCCGTCAACCCCCACGAACCCCATGAGGTGGGACGCCAGCTCCAAGTTGGGATAGAAGCGTCGCGTCTCCTGCAGGACCCCGATGCCTGAGAGCCCCAAGGCCCTGACCCTCGCGCTCACAGTGGGGACGACCTGGCGTTTGATCCACACAAAGGGCGCCTGCTGGCGCAACTTGTTCAGGATGGTGGCATGGTCCATGTCCAACAGGGGTGCGAGCTTACGGGATGTGGCCACGGGGTCCTCCACCCTCTTTGGTCGCGCGTATATGGAGTCGACGGGGATACTGATGGCCAAGTCGTCACCGTTACGATCGAAGATGCTCCCCCGAGCCGGCAGCAAGGTGATCTCCCTTTGGTACATGCCCTGGACTTCCCGTCGCAACTCCTCCCCGTGATGGACCTGGATCCGGTACGCCTGGAAAAGGATGGCCGTTACGAGGCCGAATATCGCCACTACGAAGAGGAAGAATCGAAAGCGCATCCAGTCCCTGGTGAAGCCGCCTCTCATTGCAACCGGACCACCTCGCTCGGCCTCGGGTAATGCAATCGGAATCGGTTCCGGGCGACCTCGTCCAGCTGTTTCGGGGAGGTCAGTGTGGCCCATGTGAGACGCAAGGTACGGTTCTCCATCTGGATGCGATGCTGCATGCGCTGTGCCTCTTCCAACAGGTAGCGCTCGTGAAGGACCGAAGCGCGGGCCTGCACGTACAGGAGGCAGGCGGCAACGAGGGAGAGAAGCAAGAACAGACAGCGCAGGACGTTGACCGTAACGGGCCGTGTCCTCCACCTGAGGGGCCGCCCCATCGCCTGGCCCCGCACGCTCTCTTGTTTCGGGAATAGGGTGGCCTGCACGCCCCTCTCCTTCATCCTACGCGCTGGAGGACCCTCAGCTTGGCCCCCCTGGCACTGGGATTGGCACCGACCTCTTCAGCGGTCGCCCTGATCGGCTTGGCGGTCAGGACGAGGAAGGTGCTCCCGCTGCCCTCTGCCGAGAGCTCCCGAAAGACCCGTTTGGCCAGCCGATCTTCCAAGGAGTGGTACGATATCACGCATAGCCTTGCGCCCAACGCCAGGCACCGGGCGGCCTCTCTCAGCCCTTGCTCCACGTTCTGGAGCTCGGCGTTGACCTCTATCCTCAAGGCCTGGAAGACCCTGGTGGCGGGGTGGACGCGATGGCTTCGGCCCGGCACCACCCTGGCTACCAAGTCAGCCAGATCCTTTGTGGAGGTCAAAGGCCTTGATCGAACGATGGCCCGGGCCACCCGGCCTGCCCAGCGTTCTTGTCCGTAATGCCTGAAGAGGGCCTGGAGCCTCCCCTGGGGCCAATGATTGACTATCCTCTCCGCGGTCGTTGGGGTTGTGGGGTTGAACCGCATGTCTAGGGGGCCAGGGGCCGTGAGGGAGAAACCCCTCTCCCCAGAGGTGAGTTGTTCCCAGGATGCACCCAGGTCTAGGAGTATCCCATTGGCCTCCCGGATCCCCAGTCGCTGGAGGATCTGGCCCATGTCCTTGTAATTCCCCTCCTCGAGCCAGAGTCGGTCCCTGTAACGCTTCAGGTTATCCCTTGCACGGTCCAAGGCCTCGGGGTCCCAATCGATTCCCAGGAGAGTGCCTTTGGGGGCTGACAGCTCCAGTATCTCCCTCGCGTGTCCCCCGCTGCCGATGGTCCCGTCCACGAAGAGCCCCCCCTTCTCCACCTGGAGCCAGGTCAAGACCTCCTGCACCATCACGGGCACATGAGACCGTCGCTTCCACCGTGCCCGGCTCATGATGCAGGATCGGGGGCGGAAGATCCCCGACCCCCCGCGCCCGAATCCATGGGTCTGCCCGACATTAGAGAACCGTGCACCTTCCATGTAGCATCCAGCGTGACGAGAGGGATGGGGCCCCCGGTCATCCAGCTACAGATATTGCTGCAGGACCCTGCGGATCTCCTCAACGTTCTCGGGCCTCGGCTTCCAGAGATCCGGGGACCAGATCTCGAATTTCTCCAGCAGTCCCACGAAGAGTGCCTCGCGACTGAGCTGGGCATGTTCCCTGAGGCTGGGGGGGATGAGGATGCGGCCCTGCCGATCCAAGGGGCACTCCTGCGCCCCGGAGATGTAGAATCTCTTGTATTGCAAGGCCTGAGACACATAGTTGGGCAGGGCTTGTATCCTTCTCTCCTCCTCGAGCCATTGCTCCATGGGGAACACCACGAGACACGGGTCCAGGTCGTTGGTGACCATGAGGGTGGTCTGCCCTCGGCCATTGATCACATCCCTGAACTTGGACGGGATGCTGACCCGGCCCTTGGCGTCGATGGAATGGGTGTAACGGCCTCTGAACATGGGTCCCACCCCCACCATTACCCACCTTTCCCCACCTGCGGCCCACTATAGTGACGAGCACCGAGGATGTCAAGAGAAAAACATTAGGAGGATCCCGATTTTACTGCGTGTTGCGGCCCTGGGCCGTACCGCTATACCAGACGTCATGGTGCCCTATCGAGATGGGCCCGAGATGGCACTCCATGGCCTAGCAGGCCAGCGGAGAAGACGCAACATCCCACGGCCCATCAGCACCTTCCGTCTGAGGGTGGGGTGCAACGAGAAAGGCCCCAGGGGGCACCTTGACACGGGGGGGCCGTACGGGTAAGAAAGATCTTCGGGAGGGCGAGGAGTGAAGGGATTGCGCATAGCCGTGGCGCAGGTCGCCTCTGTAGTCGGGGACATCCCTGGCAACGCCCAAACCATTGTCCAATGGATCAAGAGGGCTCAGGAGATGGGGGCGGATCTGGTCTGTTTTCCGGAGATGGCCGTGACCGGATATCCGCCCGAGGATCTCCTGTTGAAGCCGGATTTCATCCAGGAGAACCTCGCTGCGGTGGAGATGATAGCTCGGGAGACCGGGGAGATCGCTGCAGTGGTGGGCTTTGTGGAGCGTGAGGACGACATCTTCAACTCAGCCGCAGTGCTTCACCGGGGGAGACTCCTGGCGACCTATCGTAAGCACTTCCTTCCCACCTACGGGGTATTCGACGAGGATAGGTATTTCAGGCCTGGGTCCGATGCCTTGATACTGGACAATGGTGGGGTGAAGGTCGGGCTCAGTATTTGCGAGGATCTGTGGCACCCCGTTGGCCCGCCTCGTCAGGAGGCCCTCCACGGAAACGCAGAGGTCCTCGTCAATATCTCTTCCAGCCCCTATCATATCGGGAAGCAGTCGTTCAAGGAGCGCATGCTGGCCACCAGGGCCTCGGACAACGCGGTGTTCATCGTGTATGCCAACATGGTGGGGGCACAGGATGAGCTCGTCTTCGACGGACGAAGCATGATCCTGAGTCCCAGCGGCGACATCCTGGCATTGGGCAAGGCCTTCGAGGAGGACATGATCATTTGCGACTTGGAGGTCTCGCCGCTCTTCAGGGCGCGGCTGGCAGACCCCAGGCGCAGGAAGGACAAGATCTTCGAGCCCAGTGGTGGAGGCGCGTTGCGGACCGTCCTGATCCCGGGCGATGGCAAACAGCCCCGTCCTGTCGTCCCTCCTAGGGAGTCGCAAACGCTTTGCTTGGAGGAGGAAGTCCTGAGGGCCCTCGCATTGGGGACCCGCTGCTATGTCAGGAACAACGGTTTCAAGGAGGTGGTCATCGGGCTCAGCGGTGGGATCGACTCAGCCTTGACCGCCGCGATCGCCTCCCAGGCCCTCGGGTCGGAGGTGGTCACAGGCGTCTCGATGCCTTCTGTTTACACCTCCCGGAGGAGCCTGGAGGATGCCAGGAAGGTCGCCGCCAATCTGGGGATAAGGCTCCTGGAGATACCCATACACAACATCCACAAGGCGTACCTGGAGACCCTCGCGGATGTCTTCAGGGGCCGGGATCCAGATGTGACCGAGGAGAACCTTCAGGCGCGGATTCGTGGGAATCTCCTGATGGCGCTCTCCAACAAGTTCGGATGGCTGGTCCTAACGACAGGGAACAAGAGCGAGAACTCGATGGGATACTGCACCCTCTATGGGGATATGGTGGGGGGATTCGGGGTGATCAAGGATGTCCCCAAGACCTTGGTCTATCGCCTCGCCAATCACCTCAACGCCGCATCAGGCCGCGAGCTGATCCCGCAAAGCGTCATCGAGCGTGAACCCACGGCAGAGCTCAGGCCCGGTCAACTGGACACGGACAGCCTGCCCCCCTATGAGGTCCTGGATCCCATCCTCCAGGCCTACGTCGAGGAAGAGCTCGGGCTCGAAGAGATCGTGGGGATGGGCTTCGAGCGCGAGACAGTGGTCGGGGTGATCCGCAAGGTGGATCAGAACGAGTACAAGCGTCGTCAGTCCCCGCCGGGGGTCAAGATAACCCCTCGGGCCTTCGGGAAGGAACGGAGGCTCCCGATAACGAACAAGTACGCGGTCAGGTGACCCATCTCCTCCCTTTTTGATAAGGGGCCTCGACCTGATCTGCTTGCCCATCGCAGGGAATACGCCACTGCATGACGCCCCGGCGTCCATCGCCCCAGGGATCACTGGAGGGGAAGGCTAGGGTTTTGCCATGGGTAGGAAGCAGGAAGCAGCAGGGTGGAGCGCGGCGGTTCAAAGGAGCGAGACGCTGGAGATGGAGTGTCTGGGCCTCATCAGCGAGGCCCTGTCTTCCCAGCTGGATCTGAAAGGGACCCTGAGGGCCATCTTCGAAGTCCTGGCGGACAAGATGGGTATGCGACGCGGGACTTTGACCTTGCTCAACCCGCGCACCGGTGAGCTCGCCATCGAGATCGCCCATGGGCTCACGGCCGAGGAACAGCAGCGTGGGCGTTATCGGCTGGGGGAAGGCATCACCGGGAGGGTCGTGGAGATGGGCCAGGCCATGATAGTCCCGAGGATAGGGGATGAGCCTCTGTTCCTCGACCGGACGGGGGCCAGGCGCCGCATAAAGAAGGCCGATGTCTCCTTCATCTGCGTCCCCATAAAGCTCGGCAGCCAGGTGTTGGGGGCCTTGAGCGTGGATCGGCTCTTCGCTGGGGGCGTCTCCCTGGAGGAAGACCTCAGGCTCCTGACCATTATAGCGGCCATGGTGGGCCAGGCGGTCAGGCTCCACCAGGTCATGGAGGACGAGAAGGAAAGACTCATCGGGGAGAATATAAAGCTTTACCGTGAGCTACAGGAACGCTACCGATTCCAGAACCTCATCGGAAGCAGCCGCAAGATGCAGGAGGTCTTTCAGGCCATCGCCCAGGTAGCCGCCAGCGACGCCACGGTCCTGGTGCGAGGCGAAAGCGGCACTGGCAAGGAGCTGGTCGCCCACGCGATCCATTACAACAGCCCTCGAGCCCACGCGCCGTTGGTGCGCGTGAGCTGCGCGGCCCTGCCTGAAGGGCTCATCGAGAGCGAGCTGTTCGGCCACGAGCGTGGGGCCTTCACCGGTGCACTCGTGGCCAAGAAGGGGCGTTTCGAGGTGGCCCACGGGGGGACCCTCTTCCTGGATGAGGTGGGGGATCTCAGCCCCAGCGTGCAGGTGAAACTCCTGAGGGTGATACAAGAGAAGGAGTTCGAACGGTTGGGGTCCTCCCGCACGATCCGTGCGGACGTGCGTATCATCGCCGCTACCCATCAGGATCTGGAGGCGGCCATGCGTTCTGGGAAATTCCGAGAGGACCTGTACTATCGATTGAACGTGTTTCCCATCTACCTCCCCCCCCTTCGGGAGAGGAAGACGGACGTCCTGCTCCTGGCGGAACACTTCCTGGAGAAGTACTCCAAGCAGTATGACAAGAAGATACGCAGGATCTCCACACCAGCCATAGACATGCTCCTGGCTTACCACTGGCCAGGCAACGTGCGCGAGCTGGAGAACTGGATCGAGAGGGCCGTGATCGTCTGCAACGAGGAGGTCCTCTACAGCTATCACTTCCCCCCAACCTTGCAGACCGCTGAGGCCACCGGGACTCAGGTACGAGCTCCACTGAAGCAGGCGGTGGGCCAGTACGAGCGGGAGATGATCGTGGATGCCTTGAAGTCCACGCGCGGCAATTGCACCAAGGCCGCCAAGTTGCTCCAGACGACTCAGAGGATACTGGGTTACAAGATCAGGAAATACGGGATAGTCCCAGCGAAGTACAAGGCTTGAAACGATTGGTCCGAGACTGATCCGCGGTTGGGTGAGGCGGACAAGAGGGACTCAGGGAATCGCTCCATGGGGGCGACGGGAGGCCCTTTTCCCGGAGCGATCCAGCACCCATCGTCGGTGAGCAGGCACTCTCGCGCCACGAAGGAGGGCTCTGGAGCGAAGGGGAGGGCTTCCCCGCGTCCAGCGGGGCAAGGGGGCAATCCCGCGATGGCGGGACTGCGAACTGCCATAAGGATCACACCTCAAAGGGGCACTGCCTTCGCGATTTCGGCAAAATGAGGACGGGGGTCGATTCGTTGAGATTTCCTCATGCCTTGAGGTATTCGATGGAGTAGGTTGAATTGGCAGTCCTGACCGTCAAGGCCCCTTCTCGTTCTTGGATCTCCTGCACAGGGCTCGTGCGAAGGACCATCCCGTTCTCCAGGTTGACGGTATATCTCTTTCCCTTCCGCGGTGCCCCCAATTCCCATCCGATCATGGCCTTGGGCCTTCCCTTCCCCGAGATGTCGGACTTCCTGAGGAAGACCTTCCGAGTCAATATCTCCTCGGTCCGGGATGGCCCGTCAGGTGTGACACCGGCCCCCCCCATGGAGACCTCCTCCCTTTGCTCCTTTAACTTCTCCTTGAACAGGTGGCCAAGCCTCAACTCCACGGTCCCATTTCGATAGAAGGCCGTCACGTTGCCAACGGAGACCTCTTCCTTGCCCTCAGCCTCACCGTCCGGGGTCCTGAGCTTTATCCCGCCATGACCAACATCCCTCCAGATGGTTATCCCTTCCTTGTCATAGATCCTCACCCAGAGCCTCGGCTTGCCCTTGGCGATCCACATCCGGTCGTTCCACCTTTTGATCACCTGGTCGAAGGAGTTGAAGTAGAACTCGTCGCAGATCATGGCCCCTTGACCTCGCCTGGGAGGAGATCCATGGCTTCGCTCACCATACGGGGGCTTCGCAGAGGTCCCGCAAATGGAGGCCGTCCTCCTCGTGTCATCCAGGGATGGTTTGACCTCGAGATGGCACAAGGCACGGCGGCGTTGCGTCTTCTCCGTATTGCCTTTCAGGGTCCTTGGAACCCCTCGACCATTTAGGTCATCTGAGATGAGGGGCGGAAGATGCCCCCTCTTTTTCAAAGTTTACACCTTGCCCTGTGGCAGCGCAAGAGGGGTAGCCCGCAAGGGCCGTCACCCCCCGAGAGGCTCCCCGAGCCGGCGTCTTGACCTTCCATCGGTGAAGATAAGGGCGGAAGGCGGTGGGAAGTCGTCATCATCGGGGTCGATTTTTCCTCAAGGGGATGATATAAGGGCATGAGGGCACAACGGTTTGGCCTCCGGAACGTCCCGTCATTTGACGAGAAAGTCGAAGGGAGGTGTTTCCCATGGCGGAGAAGAAGCAAGTGGGGAGGGTGACGCACTTTTTCAGCAAGATCAGCGTCGCCGCGGTGGAACTCACAGGGGGCCTCAAGGTGGGCGACACGATCTCCATAGAGGGAGGGGCAGGGGCCCTCGATCAGAGGGTGGAATCCATGCAGATCAATAACCAGCCCGTCGCCGAGGCCAAGGCCGGCGACGTGGTGGGGCTGAAGGTCTCGGGGAGGGTGAAGGAGGGGGATCGGGTCTACCTCCAACAGTGAAACCGACTCCTCGCCTTTCGAGGGACCGCTCGGTCTCCCTGGGGTGGCTGGTCGAGGGAGACCAGGGGGTTGCCCCCAGCTTGGGGGTGGGGGACAACCCGTCTAGTCGAAGCCTATCCATCGAATGAACTCCCCGGGTTCTACCCCGCTGCTTCGGAAGAGGTTTGCCGGGTGGTCTGGGATCGGATGTCCCACGCCGAGGCCCATGACCAGGACGCGTTCCTGGGGGATCTCTGCGTGCCGCCGAACCACTTCAGGATAGACGACGGACATGGCCAGGTAGCAGGTACCGAGCCCTTGTCCCACGGCCAAGAGGGTGATCGTCTGCAGGACGATGCCGGCGTCCATCAGGGCATATGGATTGAAGCCCTTGGCCAGGTGCAGGTATATGGCCGCCGGCGCACCGAAGAGCCTCGCTACGTCCAGGTAGTAGGCCTTTCTCCTCTCGGCATCTTCCCTTCTTATCCCCAGGGCCTCGAACAGATCCCTGCCCAGGGCCTTGTATCTGGAGCCCTCGGCTTCGCTCCACGAGGAGGGCATGGGGACCTCGGGCTTGGGCGGGACCCCCTGTCTGGTCATCTCCACGCACTCCTCTCGTATGCGGTCAAGCGCAGCCCCCCCGACTATCGCAAAGCCCCAAGGCTGGGTATTGCCCCAGGAGGGGGCCCTCAAGGCCGCCTCCATGATCTCCTCCAGCTTTTCCTTCGGCACCGGCTCCCGACTGAACGCCCTGATGCTCCTTCTGGCCATCACCGCCTCTGTCACATCCATCGATGTCTCCTCCTCGAGTGATCGATCCATCTCCTTCAATCCCCTGCCGAGCTGATCCCGTGGATGGGGAAGACCTCCTGCTGTATGTATCTCACTACCCTCCTGGCCTCCTCCCATGCCCTCTCCTTGATCTCCCCCTCGCTCAGATACGGGTAATCGTAGAGACTCCCCACCTCCATTTCCGGACCGAACATCATCCCTCCGACCAAGCCGGCGAATTCGTCTCTAGGTTCCAACTCGTTCAAGATGCCCCAGGCGAGGGTCCAGCATCTGGCTGTCCGATACAGGTCGTAACCGCCTCCCCCCAAGGCCAAGACCTTTGAACACATGCCGACGATGTCCCTGACAACCTTCTGGTAAGCGTTGTTGGTGAGCCTCAGGTGGGTCAAGGGGTCCGAGATCATGGTATCGGCCCCGATCTGGGCCACGACGATCTCCGGCGAGAAGGCATCCAAGAGTGGCGGGACGACCGCATCGAAGGCGAAGAGGTAGACCTCGTCGTCTGTCCCTGGCTCCAAAGGGACGTTGACCGTGAAGCCGCGCCCATCCCCCGCCCCTATCTCCGTTTCCCAACCTGACCAAGGATAGAGAGTCTTGCCCGTCTCGTGAATGGAGATCACCAGGGCCCTGGGGTCGTCCCAGAAGGCCTCCTGTACGCCGTTGCCGTGGTGGGCGTCAAAGTCCACGTAGGCGACCTTCCTCCCTTGGGTCAGGGCAGCCCTGATGGCGATGGCGATGTCGTTCAGGTAACAGAAACCTTCGGCATGGTCGGGCATGGCATGATGGAGTCCGCCATAAGGGTTGAATGCCCTGTCCGCCTCTCCGGCCGCCAAGCCCTCCATGGCTGAATGGGTAGCGCCCACGGCCTTGAGGGACCACTCGAATATCCCATGGATGATCGGGTTGTCCTTGGTCCCGATGCCATGCTCCAGCATCTCCAGACGGACCTCGCCTCCCTGACTTGCCTCCTCGAGGATCGCTACGTAGGCCGGATCATGAAAGAGCGTGAGGAGCCTGGGGTCGGCCTGTGTCGGTGCGACTGTCTTCATCCATGGATGATCCATGAGCCCATAGCGACGGCACAGGTCCACGGTCTTCAGGACCCTCTCAGGCTTCAACGGGTGGTCGATGCCGAAGTCGAACTGACCCATCTCGTCCGAATGAAAGAATAGGGTCCTCAAGGATCGAAGCTCCTGTCACAAAAAATGCTGCGCAGCCGCGGCCCCCCTGGGTTGTCACCTGAGCCTCTCCAAGGGCGCTGTGGGAATCTACCAGAAGCCCACAGCCTGGGTCAACGGTACCGCTTTGGCGGTGTTGACACGAGGGAAAGTTTTGGCTTTAATGTAAATGAGGGTCAGCAGTCGCCATATCAATGACACAAAGGTCATCGAAAAGATCTATTTCCCCTGCCACGGGATGATGCATCCCAGCGCCTAGCACCAAAGCAAAAGGGGTACGGTGGCCACCTTGCGCGAAGGCGATGCTGGCTGACGTCTCACGGGGATGTACCGCGTATGGCCTTCCACATCGCCTTGGCAGGAAAGGGAGGGACCGGTAAGACCACCGTCGCGACCTTGGTGATTCGGTATCTCCTGGAGCGGGGGCGGACCCCTATCCTCGCGGTGGATGCAGACGCCAATTCCAATCTGAACGATATGCTGGGGGTGGAGTTGCGCCGGACGGTGGGCGAGGCCAGGGAGGAGATGAAGACCTCGGTCCCTGTAGGCATGACCAAGGAGGTCTTCATGGAGTACAAGGTCCAGGAGGCCTTGACGGAATGCAGTGGGTTCGATCTCCTCGCCATGGGCCGACCCGAAGGGGCCGGCTGTTATTGTTATGCCAACACATTGCTCGCCAAGTATCTCGGGCTTCTCCTCAAGAACTATCGCTATGTGGTCACGGACAACGAGGCCGGTCTGGAGCACCTCAGTCGCCTGACAACGAGGGATGTGGACCTGATGTTCGTGGTCACGGACCCAACCCAAAGGGGGATAATGACCTCGGCCCGGATAAGGGATCTGACCAGGGAGCTCAAGCTCAACGTCGGGTCCTTGAAGTTGATAGTCAACCGTTGCCCGGGGGAAGTGGATTCCGTTCTCATCGAGAGCATAGAGAGGAAGGGTCTGGAACTGGCCGGCGTGGTCCCCATGGATGAGCTGGTGGTGCGATTCGACCTCAAGGGGACCCCGATGATCCAGTTGCCACGGGAGAGCATGGCGGTCAAGGCGGTTTCAGAGATCATGGATGGGATCTTGGGAGTGGAAGGCAGCGAAGCCCTAGGGTCCTCGAGAGGTCTCGAAGACGCTTGGAAAAGTGAGCCGATTGGCCTATAATAACAAGTTGATTTGTCTCGGGTCTCCCCGTGAGAGAGCAGAGGCCCTGCTTGCTTCTTAGGCAAAGGTGCAGATCCCTGCGGGAGATCGTGAAAGGGATGGGCCTGAGTGGGCCTTTGGGGTTGAGGGTTGTGACCGCAAGTTTCCGGACAAGGAGGGAAAGGAGGAGGCCGTGGCTGCCAAACTGATCAAAGGCGCGGAGGTTGCCAAGCAGATTCGGGAGGAGCTCAAGGCACAGGTGGAGGAGATGAAATCGAGGCATGGGGTGGTGCCGGGATTGGTGACCATACTGGTGGGGGAGAACCCGGCATCCCAGAGCTATGTTCGGGGCAAGCAGCAGACGGCCCACGAACTCGGTTTTTACTCGGTGCAGGATGACCAGCCTGCGGACATCTCTCAGGATGCCCTCTTGGCCTTGATAGACAGGTACAACAAGGACCCGAAGATCCATGGGATACTGGTCCAGCTTCCCTTGCCCAAGCACATAGACGAGACCAAGGTCCTCTATGCCATCGATCCAGACAAGGACGTGGATGGGTTTCACCCGGTCAACGTTGGAAAGCTGATGATAGGCACCGCAGACTACCTCCCGTGCACCCCTGCGGGGATCCAGGAGCTGTTGGTGCGATCGGGGACCCAAATAGAGGGCGCTGAGGTGGTGGTGGTCGGTCGGTCCAACATAGTCGGGAAACCCATCGCCAACATGTTGATACAGAAGGCCCCCGGTGCCAATGCCACGGTGACGGTGGTCCACACCAAGACGAGGGATGTGGCCTTTCACACTCGGAGGGCCGACATCTTGATCGTGGCTGCGGGCGTGGCCGAGTACGTGAAAGGGGACATGGTCAAGGAAGGGGCAGTTGTGATAGACGTGGGGGTCAATGAGGTGGGGCGGACCGCCGACGGCAAGCGCAAGCTCGTCGGGGATGTCGCCTTCGATGAGGTGGTCCAGGTGGCCTCCGCCATCACGCCTGTGCCCGGTGGGGTGGGGCCCATGACCATCACCATGCTGATGAAGAACACGGTCAAGGCGGCCCGGAAGGCGGCTGGACTGTGACGAGCAATCATTCCGAAAGAGGGGGTGCGCCGTGGAAGAGAGATTCATAGAGAAGGAGAGGTTCGACGGTCAGAAGGTCAAGATACTGGGCGAGACCTACGAGCCAGGGATGCCTAGCGAGAAGGTCGATTGGAGGAACAAGCTTCGCTCTCGTGAGGAGAAGCTGATGTACCTCAAGACTGGCGAACGTTACTGGTACTCCGACGAGTGGTACGGCAGCGAGAAGAGGAAGAACCCGGCTTGATGCCCGAAGACAAAGGGGGTGACAGGGTGGCATTCGAGATTCCGAAGATAGACTATACGGGAAGGATCAAGGGGCTCTCACTCGGGACGGGTCCCAAGGCGGTGAAGGTTGGAAGCCAGAACTGCTACCCCTTCCATCTCTTCGAAGGGGAGATACCCAACCCCCCCAAGATCGCCCTGGAGGTCTCGGACATGGAGCCCGAGGACTGGCCTGAGGCGGCCTTGGAGCCTTATAAGGACGTCCTGAAGGACCCGGTGGCCTGGGCCAAAAAGGCCGTCGATGTCTACGGTGCCGAGATGGTCGCCCTGTGGCTGGCGAGCACCGACCCTAACGGGATGAATCGCTCGGCCCAGGAGGCCACCGAGGTCGTCAAGGCGGTGGCAGCCGCTGTGGATGTGCCTCTGATCGTGTGGGGGTGTGCCAACACGGACAAGGACGCCGAGGTCCTTCGCATGGTGTGCGAGGCCTGTCAAGGGAAGGGGTTGATCGTGGGGCCGGTGCAGGAGGGGAACTACAAGCAGATCGGTGCCCCTGCCATAGCGTACAAGCACACGGTCATGGCCTCCACTCCCATTGACGTCAATTTGGCCAAGCAGTTGAATATCCTCTTGGGGAACCTGGGGGTGCCTGATCAGCAGATCATCATGGATCCCACCACCGGTGGGTTGGGGTACGGGATCGAGTACTCTTACAGCGTCATGGAGAGGATCAGGATGGCGGCCCTGGTCCAGGAGGACGAAAGGCTCCAGTTCCCCATGATCAATTTCGTGGGCAAAGAGGTTTGGAAGGTCAAGGAGGCCAAGCTGGGTCAGGCCGAGAGCCCGACACTGGGGGATCCCAAGGAGAGGGGCATCCTCATGGAGGCAGTGACAGGGATGCTCCTCTCTCTGGCCGGCAGCGATGTCCTGATCCTGAGGCACCCGGAGACGGCGACACTGCTTCGGGAGATGTTCGCGGGGTTCACGGGATGAGCCCTGAAGGCAGCAGGTGTGGTTTCCCCTCGCGCCAGGAGCGTGCGGGGTCCTAAAAGAACCAGGAGGTTTGTGAAATGGCGGAAAAGACCAAGTCTGTAGACAAGGCCGTCTTGCGGATGCTGGAGAAGGCCAAAGAGGACAAGGTGGAGACGGTATACGATCGAGCCGACTCCATGAAGCCTTGTCCCATAGGCGCCGACGGGAGTTGCTGCAAGAATTGCGCTATGGGGCCCTGCAGGGTAACGCCCAAGAAGGACGGCACCCAGCCCACCGGCCTCTGTGGGGCGACTGCCGAGACCATATCCGCGAGGAACTTCGCGCGGATGATAGCAGCCGGGGCAGCGGCCCACTCGGATCATGGACGGGGGGTGGCCGAGGTATTTCTGGCGGCCGCGAAGGGCGAGATCCCGGGTTATGGGATTCAGGACGAGCAGAAGCTCTACCAGATCGCCATGGACTTCGGAGTGGAGATAGGCGACAGGGACGTGAAGGAGATCGCCATCGAAGTGGGGGAGAAGGCCCTGGGGGAATGGGGCAAGCAAGAGGGCGAGCTCTATTTCATAAAGAGGGCACCGCTCAAGAGACAGGAACTCTGGAGGAAGCTGGGCATTGTCCCAAGGGGGATAGACCGGGAGGTCGTGGAGATCATGCATCGCACCCACATGGGGGTGGATCAGGATTACAGGAACCTCATGCTTCAAGGCTCTAGGGCGGCCTTGGCAGACGGGTGGGGCGGCTCCATGATCGCCACGGAACTGCAGGATGTGATGTTCGGGACCCCGGTCCCCGTGGTATCGAAGATGAACCTAGGGGTGCTGAAGAAGGACGAAGTCAACATCATCGTTCACGGCCACGAACCGCTCCTTTCGGAGATGATCGCTGTGGCGTCGCGCGACCCTGAGATGGTCCAGATGGCGCAAAAGATGGGGGCAAAGGGGATCAACCTGGCGGGTATGTGCTGCACGGCCAACGAGATCCTCATGCGGCATGGGTATCCCATCGCCGGCAATTTCCTCCAGCAGGAACTCGCCATCACCACCGGAGCGGTCGACGCCATGGTGGTGGATGTTCAGTGCATCATGGAGTCCCTGGCAAGTGTTGCCAAGTGCTACCATACCAAACTGATCACCACGAGTCCCAAGGCCAAGATCGTGGGGGCGACCCACATACAATTCGACGAGCACGATGCCATCCATACCGCCAAGAACATCGTGCGGGCCGCAGTGGAGAACTTCCCCAACAGGAAGGCCGAGGTCTTGATACCCGACGAGAGTTCCGAGGTGGTGGCCGGTTTCAGCCACGAGACCATAAACTACCTTCTGGGCGGGCTGTTTCGGGCATCTTATCGTCCCCTCAATGACAACATCATAAATGGGCGTATCCGTGGGATAGGTGGAGTGGTCGGATGCAACAACGCCAGGACCATCCACGACAGCGCTCACCTGACCATAGTAAAGGAACTGCTCAAGAACGACGTGATCGTCTTGACCACAGGCTGCAATGCCATGGCTTGCGGCAAGGCCGGGCTCCTTACCCCGGAGGCGGCCAAGAAGTTCTGCGGCGAAGGATTGGCCGAGGTGTGCGAGACTGTGGGGATCCCTCCTGTCATCCACATGGGTGCCTGTGTGGACAACAGCAGGATCCTGATGGCTGCAACCGCAGTGGTCAAAGATGGCGGGCTGGGCGACGACATCTGTGACCTCCCTGCCGCCGGGTCGGCGCCGGAATGGATGAGCGAGAAGGCGATTTCCATCGGGCAGTACTTCGTCGCCTCCGGCGTTTACACTGTGTTCGGGGTGACCTTCCCCATCATGGGGAGCGCCAAGATGAAGGAGCTGCTCTTCAACGAGTTCGAGACGACGTTGGGGGGCAAGTGGGACTTCGAGGCGGATCCCGAATTGCATGCCAAGAAGATGATAGCCCACATCGACAAGAAGAGGAAGGCCCTCGGGATCGACAAGGCAAGGGAGAGGATACTCTTCGATATGGCCATGCGCCGCGAGCTTTGATGGCCCTTGGACGGGGGCGATTCACGGAGCGCCCCCGTCGTGTTTCGACATATTTTGAATGTAATGTAAGGAGGGAAAAAGCCGTGTCCAAGATCATAGCATCTGCAGCCATTCGTGGCGCTCATAAGATAGTAGCCCGGGCGGAAAAGGAGTTCCAAGAAGCCCTAGAGGCTTACGGGCCGGACCAGGCCGTAGGGTTTCCCAACACCGCCTATTATCTGCCCATAATCTACGGGATGACAGGAATCGCCGTGGCCAAGCTGGGGGACATCCCCAAGGTCCTGGAGCGATGCAAGCTGCTGCTGCCCGCCCCTGTCCGCGAGAGCGTGCACCTGCCGTACCTGGGTCCAGCCTTGGATGCCGGCATGGCGACCCTTTTCGCGGACGAGATCATCGAGGTCCTGCGCTATCTGAGGGAGCCGGATTTCTACCTTCAGGGCGAGGATGTCACCGAGGACAAGATTTGGCTGGGGGCGGCCGACGACATCATCATGCGCAAGCGTGGCATAGAGTTCGTGGACGGCACAGCCCCTGGATTCGCAGCGATCCTGGGGGCCGCTCCTGACATCCAGACGGCCAAGAACATCGCCGAAGAGCTCCAGAGGAAGAACCTCTACGTCTTCATGGCAGCGAGCACGGACGGCAAGCGCTTCGCCGAGCAACTGGTGGAGGCAGGTGTCCAGATAGGCTGGCCCACCCGGCTGGTCTCGTTCGGTCCGGATCACACGGCCACTTGCTTCGCCCTGGGGTTTGCCACGAGGGCGGCCATGTCCTTCGGCGGATTGAAGCCAGGCGAGTATCGCAAGATCCTCATCTACAACAAGGACAGGGTCTTTGCCTTCGCCCTGCCCATGGGATTTGTCTCCGACGAGTGGTATGCCCAGGCGGCCGGGGCCATCAACTATGGCTTCCCGGTCATCGCTGACACCCCCATCCCCGAGATCCTCCCGACCGGCGTATGCACCTACGAGCACGTTGTGTCCAATATCCCCCATGACCAATTGGTCTCCAAGGCCGTGGAGGTCAGGGGGCTCAAGGTGACCGTCTCTGAGGTCCCCGTGCCGGTGGCCTACGGGCCTGCCTTCGAGGGGGAGAGGGTCCGAGGGGAGGACATCTACCTCGAGGCAGGGGGGGGACGCTCCCAAGCGGTGGAGCTCGTGGCGATGAGGCAGATGAATGAGATCGATGACGGCCACATCGAGGTGGTGGGCCCGGATCTCAAGGACGTGGAGGCGGGCAGCCGGCTACCGATGGGCATCCTGGTCGAGGTGGCAGGCCGCAAGATGCAGGAGGATTTCGAACCCATCCTGGAGCGTCAGATCCACCACCTCCTCAACTACGCCCAGGGCGTCATGCACATAGGACAGAGGGACATAGCCTGGATCCGCATCGCCAAGCAGGCCGTGGAGAAGGGGTTCGAGTTGCGGCACTTCGGGTCCATCCTCCATGCCAAGTTCCACGAGGACTTCGGGGCCATAGTGGACAAGGTCCAGGTGACCATCATGACCGAGGCGGCCAAGGTGGAGGAGCTACTGGCAAAGGCAAGGGCCACTTACACCCACAGGGACAACAGGATCGAGGGCATGACGGACGAGTCCGTGGAGACCTATTACTCCTGCACCCTGTGCCAATCATTCGCCCCAAATCACGTGTGCATCATCAGCCCTGAGCGGACTGGGCTCTGCGGGGCATACAACTGGCTTGATTGCAAGGCCTCATACGAGATAAATCCCACGGGGCCGAACCAACCAGTGGAGAAGGGAGAGGTAATAGATCCGAGGTTGGGCCAGTGGAAAGGGACCAACGAGTTCCTCAAGAAGGCCTCGCGTGGTGCCTTGGATCACTACAACTTCTACAGCATAGTCTACGATCCCATGACCACCTGCGGTTGTTGCGAGTGCATCGCCGCTGTGCTTCCCATGTGCAACGGGGTCATGACCGTGGATCGAGACTATACGGGGATGACGCCCTGTGGCATGAAGTTCACAACCCTGGCCGGGACCATCGGGGGCGGGGTGAGCACCCCAGGATTCGTTGGGCACGGGAAGTACAACATCACCCAGCGCAAGTGGCTCATAGGGGACGGGGGGCTCCTGAGGTTGGTTTGGATGCCCAAACGGCTCAAGGAGGAGATCTGGGATCGCCTGAAGAAGCGGGCTGAGGAACTGGGGCATCCCGACCTCCCGGAGAAGATCGCCGATGAGACCGTGGGGACGACCGAGGAGGAAATCCTGCCCTGGCTCGAGGAGAAGGGGCACCCGGCCTTGACCATGGAGTCCATACTCGGCTGAAGACTGCTCTGTTGTCCGTTGTCCGTCATTGGCCGAACCCAAGACGGACAACGGAAGGGTGCCGGCATGGGTCCGCAAGGCAGGGCGGCTCATATCTCAGGCGGCGTGCGCGCGGGCATGGACCGTTTTTTTTGGGAGCGGCCATTTTCGAGAGTCTTGAAAGGAGTGGAAAATGGGCTTGACCGGGATCCAGATATACAAGCTGTTGCCTAAGACCAATTGCGGGGAGTGTGGGGTGCCCACGTGCCTTGCCTTCGCCATGGCCCTGGCCGCTGGCAAGGCCGAGCTCGCCTCCTGTCCTTATGTCTCCGAGGAGGCCAAGGAGCTGCTCTCGGAGGCCTCGGCCCCCCCCATCAGGCCGGTGGTAATAGGCTCCGGGGAAAGGGCGATCAAGATCGGGGGCGAGACCGTGCTGTTCCGCCATGAGAAGACCTTCTTCAATCCGCCTGGCATAGCGGTCCGGGTGGTGGACGACATGCCGGACTCGGAGGTGGAGGGAAGGCTCAGGCGGTTTCAGGAGCTGCAGTACGAGCGCGTGGGTCTCACCTTACGGCCCGACCTGGTGGCCGTGCAATCATCTGACGGCGATCCCGGGAGGTTCGTTGCCTTGATCGAAAAGGTCAAGGCCGCTGTGCCTGCCCCGCTTGTCCTCATGTCCAAGGACCCCAAGGTCATGGAGGCGGGACTGAAGGCATCCGCGGAGCGCAAACCCCTCATCTACGCAGCGACCCCGGATAACGCGGAGGCCATGGGGGAGCTCGCCAAGGCCCACGGCTGTCCCTTGGCGGTCAAGGGCAAGGATCTGGATGAAGTCGCCTCCCTCACCACGAAGCTCACCGAGGCCGGGCTCAAGGATCTGGTGATCGACAGCGGGTCGAGGGACTTCAAGAGGGCGTTGGAGGATCAGATCTTCATCAGACGTGCAGCGCTCCTCAAGAAATTCAGGCCTCTGGGATTCCCGACCATAGTCCTCCCCTGCGAGATGACGGATGACTTCAGGAAGGAGACCGTGCTCGCTGCCACCTTCATCGCCAAGTACGGGGGGATCGTGGTCTTGAGCGACCTCCAGGGGCACAGCCTCTTCCCCCTGGTGCTCGCGAGGATGAACATCTACACGGATCCGCAGCGACCCATGGCTACATCGCCGGGCATCTATGAGATAAACTCCCCCAGCGACAGCTCGCCCATGTGCGTCACGAGCAACTTCTCCCTGACATACTTCATAGTCTCGGGGGAGATAGAGTCGAGCCGGGTCCCCACCTGGCTCGTGGTCATGGACACGGAAGGGCTCTCGGTGATGACCGCGTGGGCAGCTGGCAAGTTCGTTGGAGACGCCATCGGGATCTTCATGAAGAAGTCCAGTGCCGTGGAGAAGGTGAAACACAAGAAGGTGATCATCCCGGGTTACGCGGCCGCCATATCCGGAGATCTGGAGGAGGAACTCGTGGACTGGGAGGTTTTGGTGGGGCCTCGCGAGGCCTCGCATCTCCCGGCATACCTCAAGGAGTGGAAGGCCTGAGAGGAGCGATTGGCATTCATTGGCCAGCCGCTTGCGTGATGGAAGGTTCGCGATCCGTGATCCACGGTGCACTATGCGCGACGGATAAGCCTGTCGCGTTCACCCGTGCCGTGGGTCCTGCGTCGCGCATCACGGATCCTGCTGGCGCACCCCTTCCCAAGGAGGATACTCGATGCTGCTGATCGGAGAGAACCTCAACGTCATGGTCAAGCGCATAGGCCAGGCCATGAAGGATCGTGACCCGAAGCCGATTCAGGAGATGGCCTTGGCCGAGGCAGAGGCCGGGGTGGACTTCATAGACATCAATCTCGGGCCGGCCAGGAAGGGCGGCGACGAGCTAATGGAGTGGATGGTCAAGACGGTCCAGGAGGTGGTGGATACCCCTCTGTACCTGGACACCACCAACATCCAGGCCGTGGAGGCAGGGCTCAAGGTTTACAAGCCCAAGAAGGGCAAGGCCGTGATCAATTCCATCATGTGTAGGCAGGAACGCATGGAGGTGCAGATCCCCATGGCCGCCAAGTACGATGCCGGGATGGTGGCCTTGCTGTGGGGGCCCGAGGGTCTGCCCCGTGACGCCTCGGAAAGGAGCTTGCTCGCCACGGACATCCTCACCCGTGCCATCGATGCCGGGATTCAGCCTCAGGACATATACGTGGACCCCATCATCACCCCGGTGAACGTCCAACAGGCGCAACTGCTGGAGTGTATCGAGTTCATGAAGCAGCTTCAGGAGATGGCGGAGGTGATAGCCCCTGGGGTCCAGTCCACTTGCGGTCTTTCCAACTGCTCCAATGGCGCACCGGATCACCTCCGGCCCATCCTCAACCAGACCTTCATGATCATCATAGAGAAATATGGGATGACCTCTGCCATCGTGGACGCCTTTGACGAGGGGCTCAGGGCCATCGCCCGGGGCAAAAGGGACGACATCACCAGGCTGGTCCATCGGGTGGTGGATGGCGAGCAGGTGGACATGGCGTCCTTGAGCAAGGAGGAACAGGACTACGTCAAGACGGTGCGAGTCCTGCTGGGTCATACCCTCTATTCGGATTCGTGGTTGGAGCTCTGAAGGATCCCCTGAGGGTGCAGGGCCGGGTTGCGGGGAGGTCACAGGTCCTCATCGCTGAGCAATGGGCGCAGATGGGATGAAACTGCGAGACTTGATGCGGGTGGTGGAGGCAGAGCTCATCGTCGGGGATGAAGAGAAGCTGAACCAGGAGATCCGCAAGGCCTTCGCCTCTGACCTCATGAGCGATGTCCTGGCCTTTGCGACAGAGGGATCGCTCCTGCTCACCGGGCTGACCAACGCCCAGGTGATCCGAACCGCGGAGATGCTGGACATCTGCGCCGTGCTTTTCGTGCGGGGCAAACGCCCCCAGCCAGAGGCCGTGCAACTGGCCGCTGCCAAGGGCATCCCGCTTCTGACCACCCCGTACATCCTGTTCGAGACCTGCGGGAGATTGTACAAGTGCGGTATCCAAGGCTCCCGAGTCAAGGTGGACGATTGAGCAGGGATGACCCCGGGGGCTTGGTCCGTTTGGGGTGGATGTTGGGGGGGATGGCATACGCCACTGCATGCCTGGCCTGGGTCGCCAAGGCAGGGCATCGAGACAAGGGAACCAAGTCCTGAAGAGACCCGCAGGCTATACTAATAGTGAAGGAGGATGAGTCGTGGGGAAGATTGTCCTGGAAAAGAAGAGAAAGGAGAGACCCTTCAAGGAGCTGGTGGCCCCTCTCAGCAAGCTGGATTCTTGTCTTACGTGCGGGACCTGCGCGGGCGGATGCCCCGTGGCGGACTGGGAGGGGATGGACCCCAGGAAGATGGTGCGGATGATCCAGTTGGGCCTGGAGGAGGAGGTGGTGAGGAGCAACTGGATCTGGCAGTGCACCAACTGCCAGAGGTGCACGTGGGCATGTCCCATGGGGATCAACTTCGGCCAGATAATCTACAATGCGAGATCCAGTGTCCCTAGGGAGGAGACCCCTGGCGAGATCCAGAAGACCGCCAACAACCACCGCGAGACCATGAACAACATGCGCCTAACGGTGGAAGACGCGGTGGAGAGCTTTCAGTGGATGGCAGACGAGCTCAAGGAAGAGATCCCGGACTTTGAACTGCCCATCGACAAGCAGGGTGCGGAGTACTTCTGCACGATAAACTCCAAACAGCCCCAGTACTTCCCCATGGACCTCCAGTCCATATACAAGATCTTCTATGCGGCGAAGGTCGACTGGACCATCTCCTCCCAATGGTGGGAGGGGACCAACTACGCGGTATTCACAGGCGATACGGACACCTGGGAATACACCCTTCGGGAGCAGGCCAAACGCGTCGAGGAACTGGGATGTCGCGTGATGGCCTACACTGAATGAGGGCACGGTCTTTGGGCTACCCAGGTCGGGTACCGACGGTTTGGGATCAAGGTCAGTTTCGATGTGACGAGCGTGGTGAACTTGTACGCCCGCTGGTTACGGGAAGGCCGCCTCAAGGTGGACCCGTCGCGCAACGGAGACGCGGTGGTGACCCTCCACGACCCGTGTAACGTCGTGAGAAAGGCGACGCTGGACGGGTTCCCAGGTATAGGTGATGATGCGCGTTTCGTGCTGAGCCGGGTGGTCGAGAACTTCGTCGAGATGGACCCCAATCGGGAGAACAACATATGCTGCAGCGGGGGTGGTGGTGCGCTCATAAACGGCTTCGCGCGGGCGCGTACCTATTACGGCAAGGTGAAGGTGGAACAGATCAAGAGGAGCGGGGCCAAGAGGGTCTGCACCCCGTGCGTGAACTGCTTCGACGGCATTGGGAATCTGGCCAGGGAGTACAAGGAGACCTGGGAATTCGAACCAGTGCACATGTGGACCCTCCTTGCCAATGCCTTGATCCTGGACTAGGCAGGAGGGGCCCTGGGGGGTGGCAACGGCACTGGGTGATGGCCCGGGTGAAAGCAACCCGGACCAACGGAGAAGAGGCCTGAGTCATGGCGAGGAAGGTGAAGAGACAGGACAGGGACAAGGTGGGGGCCGTTCTGGTGGCAGGAGGCGGCATAGCCGGGGTTCAGGCGGCCCTGGATTTGGCGGAGAGCGGTTTCTTCGTATACCTGGTGGAGCGCTCAGCGGCCATCGGAGGGGTGATGTCGCAGTTGGACAAGACATTCCCCACCAACGATTGCTCCATGTGCATACTCTCCCCGAAGCTGGTGGAGTGCGGCAGGCACCTCAACATCAAGATCCTCACCCTGAGCGAGATCGAGGAGATCAAAGGGGAGGAGGGGGACTTCCAGGTCACCGTGCGCAAGCACCCGAGGTACGTGGACGAGGACAAGTGCGTGGCCTGCGGGATATGCGCCCAGAAATGTCCCAGGAAGGTGGACAACCCTTACGACGAGGGGCTCGGCCAGAGGAAGGCCATATATGTACTCTATCCGCAGGCCGTCCCGCTCAAGTACGCCATCGACAAGGAGCAGTGTATCTACTTCGAGAAAGGGAAATGCAGGGCGTGCGAGAAGTTCTGCGAGAACAAGGCCATCGACTTCGGACAACAGGAGGAGAGGCTTACCCTGCATGTCGGCTCGGTCATCCTCGCCCCAGGCTTCCAGACCGTATCCCCCGAGATCCTCAAGACCTACGGTTACGGGAGGGTCTCGAATGTCTTGACCAGCAAGGAGTTCGAGAGGATCCTGAGCGCCTCGGGCCCATTCCAAGGGCACATGGTGCGTCCTTCGGACCACAAGGAGCCCAAGCGCATAGCCTGGATCCAGTGTGCTGGCTCAAGGAACATAAACGACGGGGACCACGGATACTGCTCCTCGGTGTGCTGCATGTACGCCATCAAGCAGGCCATCATCGCCAAGGAGCATGCCAAGGAAGGCTTGGACACGACCATCTTCTTCATGGACATGAGGACCTTCGGCAAGGATTTCGAGAGGTACTATGATCGGGCCCGCGAGGAGATAGGGGTGCGCTTCGTCCGCTCTCGAATACACAGCATCGTGGAGGAGCCAGACACCAAGGACCTCATCATCCGGTACGTGGACGAGGAAGGGAAGGTTCACGAGGAAACGTATGACCTGGCGGTCCTTTCGGTGGGGATGGAGCCCTCGCCCTCAGCGGTGGAGCTCTCCCAGAGGCTGGGGATAGAGCTCAATCGCTATCGTTTCTGTTCCACCGGGCGTTTTTCTCCCGTGGCCACATCCAGGCCTGGCGTGTTCGTGTGCGGCACCTTCGAGGGCCCCAAGGACATACCTGAGACGGTGATGCAGGCCTCCTCGGCCGCTTCCAGGGCCCAGGTGCTCCTTGCATCGGCCAAGGGGACCGAGGTCCGGGAAAAGGTCCTGCCACAGGAGCGGGACGTGAGAAACGAGGAGCCGAGGATCGGGGTCTTCGTGTGCAACTGCGGGATCAATATCGGCAGCGTCATTCGTGTCCCGGAGGTGACAGAGTACGCGGCTACGCTTCCCGGGGTGGCCCACGCTGACCAGACCCTCTTCACATGCAGTCAGGACAACATCCAGAGGATGGTGGAGGTCCTGAAGGAGAAGGGGCTGAACCGGGTGGTGGTGGCTGCATGCAGTCCGAGGACCCACGAGCCGTTGTTTCGTGAGACCCTCAGGCAGGCCGGGCTCAACCCGTATCTCTTCGAGATGGCGAACATAAGGGACCAGGGCTCCTGGGTGCATCAGCAGGAGCCCGACAGGGCCACGGAGAAGGCCAAGGACTTGGTCCGGATGGCCGTGGCCAAGGTGCGCAATGCCAGGCCCCTGGAGCAGCTCACGGTCCCCGTGGAGCAGGCCGCCTTGGTCATAGGTGGTGGGGTGGCGGGCATGAAGGCTGCCTTGAACATCGCCGACCAAGGCTACTTGGTCCACCTAGTGGAGAAGGATGGTCAGTTGGGGGGGATCGCCCGCAGGGTTCATTACACCATCGAGGGCGACGACGTCATCGGGTATCTTGACGAACTGGAGGGCAAGGTCAGGAATCATCCAGCGATTCGCCTCCACACACGGTCCAAGGTGTTGAACCACACGGGCTTCGTGGGGAATTTCACCACTTGGATATCATCCGACGGGGGGGAGCCGCAGGAGATACATCACGGGATCACCTTGGTGGCAACCGGGGCCAAGCCTTATGAGCCAAAGGAGTACTCATATGGCCAGGACCCGAGGGTCTTGACGAGCCTGGAGCTGGAAGAGCGCATCGCCAGAAACGACCCCTCTCTGAAGGGATTGAACAGCGTGGCCATGATCCAGTGCGTGGGCTCTCGCAACGATGAGCACCCGTATTGCAGCAGGATCTGTTGTCAGGGCTCCATCAAGAACGCCCTGAGGCTCAAGGCCACCAACCCAGACTTGCAGGTGTTCATCCTTTACAGGGACATCCGCACCTATGGGCTCCTGGAGGATTTCTACCGGGAGGCGAGGGAAAAGGGCGTGATCTTCATCCGGTTCAAGAAGGAGGAACCCCCGATCGTGGACACCTCAGCTGGGTCCCTGACGGTGCGTGTGCGCGATCACGTCCTGGGAGAGGAGCTGGAGTTGCCTGTGGATCTAGTCTCCTTGGCTGTGGGGGTAGAGGGAGACAAGGAAAACCCCATCTCTCAGCAGTTCAAGCTCCCCTTGAATGCCGACGGCTTCTTCATGGAGGCGCACATGAAGCTCAGGCCCGTGGACTTCGCCTCCGAAGGGAATTTCCTAGCCGGCCTGGCCCACGGCCCCAAGCCCCTCAAGGATACCATCGCCCAAGCAGAGGCGGCCGCGGCCAGGGCGGTCACGGTCCTTTCCAAGAAGCAGCTCTACCTGTCCGGTGAGAAGGCATGGGTGGATGAGACCAGGTGCGTGGCCTGTCTGACCTGCGTGAGGGCCTGTCCTTACCATGTCCCGCAGATAGGGTCCAAGGGAGTGGCCGAGATAGCCCCGGCTGCCTGCCAGGGTTGCGGGATATGCACCTCAGCCTGTCCGAGGAAGGCCATCGAGCTGGGCAGCTACACGGATCGAGAGATACTGGCCAAGGTCGCTGCCCTGAATGAATGAAGATGCACGATTCGCCCCTGTCCGCCGTTGATGGTCCGTGGTCAGTGGCTACTGACAACTGAAGATCTACAACGGGCAGTGGCCAAGAGACGGGAGGAGGACTCGAGGATGCCATATGAACCCAAGATCGCAGCCTTTTGCTGCACTTACTGCGCCTATTCGGCCGCTGACCTGGCCGGCTCCATGAGGTTGCAGTACCCGCCCAATGTCCGGATGATAAAGCTCCTTTGTACCGGAAAGGTCGAGCCCATTCACCTCCTGCAGGCCTTCGAGGCCGGTGCCGATGCCGTGTTCGTGGCCGGCTGACTGGAGGGGGAGTGCCATTTCCTGGAGGGAAATGTCAGGGCAAAACGGTGGGTTCAGTATACCAAGGGACTCTTGAAGGAGATCGGTGTGGAGCCCGAGAGGCTGGAGATGTTCAACATGAGCTCCTCCATGGCCAAGGCCTTTGCCGAGGCAGTGGAGGAGATGACGCGTAGGGCAAGGGAGCTCGGTCCCTCCCCTACCAAGGGGAGAGGCGGGGCCTCTGAGGCAGCGCCCCACACTGGTGAGGCCTCCACGGTCGGTGGGTAGCACATTGGGGGAGAGGGAGAGATGATCGTAGGGCAGAGAAAACCGTTTGAGGAGATCAAGTCCTATCTCGATGGGTGCAAGAAGGTCCTGGTGCTGGGTTGCGGCACGTGCGTGGCGGTATGCATGGCAGGAGGCGAGAAGGAAGTCCAGCTGCTGGCCTCCCAGCTCCGCATGGCCTTTCGGGAAGAGGGCAGGGACGTGCAGGTGGACGAAGAGACTATCCAGCGCCAGTGCGACAAGGAATACTTCGACGCGGTCAAGGATCGGGTCAAGGACTACGATGTGATCCTCTCCCTGGCCTGCGGTGCGGGTGTGCAGATGGCAGCGGACCTATACGAGGACCGCAAGGTGGTGCCGGGCCTCAATACGACCTTCATCGGGGTGGCGGAGAGGGAGGGCGCTTGGGCGGAGAAATGCAGGGCCTGCGCCAACTGCCTCCTGGCCGATACGGGCGGGATCTGTCCCATCACCATCTGCCCCAAGGGGTTGGTCAACGGGCCTTGCGGCGGGACCAATCATGGCAAGTGCGAGGTGGACAAAGGCAAGGACTGTGCCTGGACCCTCATCTACAGGCGTCTGAATGCCCAAGGCCGTTTGGACAGGTTTCGCGAGATAAGGCCCGCGAAGAACTATCGGGTCCAGACTACCCCGGCCAGGTTGGTTCACGAGGCATACAAGGAGGAGGGAGCGTAGAGATGGCCATGCCTTTTCGCGAAGCGCTGGATAGCAAGGAGTTCGTCGTCACGGCGGAGATCGGCCCTCCCAAGGGGGTGGACATCGACGAGATGCTCCACCACATCGAGATGCTCAAGGACAAGGTGGATGGCCTCAACGTGACGGACAACCAGAGCTCCGTCATGCGCATAGGGTCTCTGCCTGTGTGCAAGCTGATCAAGGAGGCAGGAGGGGAACCCATCCTGCAGATGACCTGCCGGGACCGCAACCGCCTGGCGCTGCAATCGGAGCTCCTGGGGGCCTACGTGCTAGGCATCCGCAACGTGCTCTCCCTCACCGGGGACTACGTCACGGTGGGCGACCACATAGAGGCCAAGCCGGTCTTCGATCTGGATTCGGTCCTCTTGATCAAGCTCATCAGACAGCTTGAACAGGGAAAGGACTTCGCCGGCAATGACCTCAAGGGGGCGCCCAAGTTCTGTGTGGGGGCGATAGTCACCCCAGAGGCCGATCCCATAGAGCCTCAGCTCCTGAAGTTCGAGAAGAAGCTGCAGGCCGGGGCCGAGTTCATCCAGACGCAGGCCATCTACGACTTGGACAACTTCAAGAAGTTCATGAAGTATGCTCGCCAGTTCAACGTGAAGATACTGGCAGGGATAGTGCTTCTGGCCTCTGCCGGTATGGCCAGGTTCATGAACGCCAACGTCCCTGGGATCTTCGTGCCTCAGGGGCTCATAGACGAGCTCGTCAGCGCCCCCAAGGGCAAGGCCTTGGAGAAAGGGATCGAGATCGCCGGGCGCATGATCCGCCAGCTCAAGGAAGAGAAGGTCTGCGACGGGGTTCACATAATGGCCATCGGCAGGGAGCATCTGGTCCCGGAGATCATCTCCGCCGCTGGCATGTGATCCCGAACGCTGGATCCAGCATGACGACGTGGCAGCAGAGGGATTATGCCCTTTCACTGCAACTGGCCGTGAAGGCCTTGCAGGCCCTCCATCCGCAGGAGATCGCACGCAGGACCGGTGCCTTCGTAACCGAGGTCCGAGGGAGGATCTTCCTGGAGTTGGAGGTCCTGGGCCGCCGCTGTGTCATACCCCATCCGGAAATAGAGGTCCGGTGGGCAGACCCGCCGCAGGAGATGCCATCTTGGCAGAAGGCGGTCATCCTTCACTATCTGGAGAGGGCACCTGGGGTCCAGTTGAGCGGGAATCTGGTCACCTTCCAGGAGGTGGAGTCGGGGGCCTTCTACCTGCCCATCTTCAAGGCCAGGGTCCTCGCGCCCCTCATTGAGGCCTTTGGCCGACAGCCTGACTCCATGGTGGAGGCAGCCAAGCGTTCCTTCAATGGCGAGGAGAGGGCACACGGTCATCGCTCTGTAACGATCTTCGCCTTCCCGTACGTCCCCATCACGCTCGTCCTGTGGGAAGGGGACGAGGAATTCCCCCCTGATGGGACGCTCCTCTACGATTCGACGGTCTCGGAGTACCTCTCCACCGAGGACATCACGCTGGTGAGCGAGATCCTGGTGCGCGGGTTGATCGAGGCTGCCAAGGGAGCATGATGTGCGATGCAGGACGCGAGGCCATGATGCAAGTGGAAGGGGAGACGGGTGGATCGCGCGGTTCCACCATACCGAATCCAGCCCGCGGCGGACCCCTGGAAGGGCTCGGCCCGGGGAGGAGTGAAACGGCATGAAGCTCGCCATAGGGGGCAAGGGTGGGGTGGGAAAGACCACGATCGCAGCCTCCATGGCCAAGGCCTTTGCCCAGAGGGGTTATCAGGTCCTGGCCATCGACGCGGACCCCAACGCCACCCTGGCCAGCGCCTTCGGTCTTCCAGGGGCCTCTGACATCGTCCCAATAGTGAGGATGGAGGGGCTCATAGAGGAGCGAACAGGGGCCAAGCCGGGGAGCACCGGAGGCATGTTCAGGCTCAATCCCAGGGTGGACGACATCCCCGAGCGGTTCTCCAAGGTGGTGGAGGAGGGGATCAGGCTCATGGTCATGGGGGCCTTCAAGACGGGGGGCGGGGGGTGTTACTGCCCGGAGAACGCCATGCTCAAGGCCTTGGTGACCCACCTCCTGCTGGAGAGAAAGGACGTGGTGATCCTGGACATGGAGGCCGGGATAGAGCACCTGGGCCGCGGGACGGCCCAAGCAGTGGATCGTCTCATCGTCGTGGTTGAGCCAGGCAGGAGAAGTGTAGACACAGCCATGATAGTCAGGCGACTGGCCTCAGACATAGGCCTTACTCGCCTAGGGGTCTTGGGCAACAAGGTGAGGGGACCTCAGGACGAGGTTTTCTTAAGGGAGAAGATGGAAGGATTTGAGATCTTGGGGTTCATCCCATATTCAGAGCAAGTTGTGGCCTCGGATATGGCGAGTCGCCCCCCGTATGAGCTCTACCCCGAGCTTTTGACCGTGCTCGGGAAAGTGGTGGAGCAACTGATTCAAGAGCCGAATTGTGTAGAGAAATAGAGCTTCCTTCCCTGGGGTGGTGGAAGGTGCAATGGAGCAGGATCGAGTTAAAGACAAGGGTGGGTTCTGGATTCAGAGGCCTATGCTCGACTTTGTCCGGTATTTTCCGGAACCACAGTAAGAGGTCATTTAGGTTTTTTGCGAAATGATCATTTTTGATTCGTTAAGCGGGGAGACAGTATGAACAAAGCGGCGCTTAGGGAAAAGTTGTTGCAGGAATTTAGGGCAGTAGACTTAGATCGTATTGAAGAGGTCTTCGCGAAGCACCGCAAGAAACCAGGCTCTTTGATACCGGTCCTAGAGGAGGTACAGGCTATAACAGGGTACCTTTCCGATGAGCTTCAGGAATGGATAGCCTTGGGGCTTAACCTTCCCAAGGCACGGGTCTTTGGTGTTGTTACTTTCTACTCCTTTTTTTCTCGCGTACCGAGGGGAAAGCACCAAATAAAGGTATGCTTAGGCACTGCGTGTTATGTGCGCGGCTCAAACAGGATCGTAGAGAGGCTCGAGGGGGAGCTTGGGATCACTTCCGGAGGTGTGACTAAGGATCGGAAATTCTCCCTTGAGACATTAAGGTGTGTTGGGGCGTGCGGCCTTGCTCCGGTGATGATAATTGGGGAAGACACGCACGGTCAGGTGCAACTAGACAACCTAAAAGAGATCCTTGCGAGTTATTGACAAGGGCCTAGTTGGGAGGTGCATCCGAAATGGGCTCAAAAGGCCCAAGACCGGTTCACCGTATCGCTCAGGAACAGAAGCTAAGCTAAGAGGCACACACCACAGTGATGGTACCGCCAGATACTATCTGGCAACAATGAGGGGAAGATAATATGCAGAGACTGAACCCGCAGACTTTGGCCGCACTTTCAGAACAGATAGCACCCTTCTTGGATGTGCGTTTTTGCGAAGAGTGGCCTTCGGAAAGAGTGTATCCTTACCATCTACTTGTGTGCGGCGGCACAGGGTGCCACGCCACCAGGAGTGTGGAGGTCATCAAGAGACTAAGGGAAGAGATAGAGACTCGCTCAATAAAGGACAAGGCCATTGTGGTTGAGACCGGATGCAATGGCTTCTGCGCGCAGGGGCCGGTTATGAGCATCTATCCAGGCGGGATATTTTATCAGTACCTAAAGCCGGAAGACGCCACGGCGATCATTGAGGAACATGTCTTGAACCACACGCCGATCGTGAGGCTCATGTATAAGGACCAGAAGACGGGAGAGCCCATTCCCAGGATGAAGGACATCCCGTTTTTTTCATATCAAAAGACGATTGCGCTTCGCCACAGAGGGTTGATCGACCCCGAGAGAATAGAGGACTACATAGCAAGAAAAGGATATCAGGCTGCGGCTAAAGCGATTACCGCCATGACGCCTGCAGAAATAATAGAGGAGATCAAGACATCGGGTCTGAGAGGAAGGGGCGGGGCTGGCTTTCCAACAGGCATGAAGTGGGAGTTTGCATCCAAATCTCCAGGGCCCATCAAGTACGTATGTTGCAATGCAGATGAGGGGGACCCCGGGGCATTTATGGATAGAAGTGTCCTTGAGGCCGATCCGCATGCGGTAATTGAGGGGATGCTGATAGCTGCCCGGGCCATAGACGCCCACTATGGATACATTTACTGCCGTGCTGAGTACCCCCTTGCCTTGAGGCGTCTGACAATAGCAATGAACCAAGCCAAGGAGAGGGGCCTCTTGGGAAAGGACATTCTCGGGACCGGCTTCGACCTTGACCTGGAGATCTACCAGGGTGCCGGGGCGTTCGTCTGTGGGGAGGAAACGGCCCTTATGACCTCAATAGAGGGAAAGCGCGGCATGCCCAGGCCGAGGCCGCCGTTTCCTGCACAAGAAGGATTGTGGCGCAGGCCTACAATACTAAATAACGTGGAAACTTACGCCAACGTTCCTCAGATCATTATGTACGGAGGTAAGTGGTATTCCTCGTTTGGCACTGAAAGAAGCAAAGGCACGAAGGTCTTTGCCTTGACCGGTAACGTCAACAACGTTGGGCTCGTAGAAGTCCCCATGGGCACCACCTTGGGCCGAGTCGTGATGGAGATTGGAGGCGGCATCACCAAGGGAAAGAAGTTTAAGGCTGCGCAGTTAGGAGGTCCCTCGGGCGGTTGCATCCCAGCCGAGCACATGGACATAGGCTTGGACTTCGAGCAGGTTACGAGTGCAGGTGCGATCATGGGCTCTGGGGGGCTCATAGTCATGGATGAGACCGCTTGCATGGTTGATGTGGCAAGGTTTTTCATGGATTTCTGCAAGGACGAGTCTTGCGGTAAGTGTACCCCGTGTAGGGAAGGGACCCAGCGGATGCTGGAGACTTTGGAGAGGATAACGAAGGGCAAGGGTCAAGCCGAAGACATAGAGCTCCTTCACGAATTGGCCTTGTTTGTGAAAGATGCATCCCTTTGCGGTCTTGGTCAGACAGCCCCAAACCCAGTGCTCAGCACCCTTCGATACTTCAGAAACGAGTACGAGGCACATATCTATGAGCAGCGTTGTCCCGCAGCGGTATGCACTGCGCTCGTGCGATATGAGATTGACGCTGAAAAATGCAAGGCTTGTGGCATTTGTCGTAAGAAGTGTCCGGTGAATGCAATAGAGGGCGCCCCCAAGGTGGTTCACAAGATCATCCAGGAGAAGTGCATCAGGTGCGGGACCTGTTATGAGGCCTGTCCAAAGAAGTTCTCAGCCATCATGAGGACATGACGGCTGGGTTGTTGTCCCTTGTCAGTGGTCTGTGCGGATACTATGTAGGGGCTGGCAGGTTGTCAATCTCAGGTGGCAACGGCTTAATGCGGTTGAGATTATGAAGGGCCTTGTCAAGAACGACCAACGATGTACAACTGACATTGTGGATATGTGTAGCAATTGGTTTATGGTAGTGACGCGGCTAGGAGCTGAAAATGAGTCAGGTGAAGATTACGATTGACGGCAAAGCAATCACGACTTCAGACAAGAGCACCATTCTGATGGCGGCCAGGGAAGCCAAGATACATATCCCCACGCTTTGCTATCATCCTAGACTACCCATCGCAGGGGCCTGCAGGGCCTGTGTAGTAGAAGTCGAGGGAAGACCCGCCCTTGTGGCGTCATGCGCCATGCCAGTGGCCGATGGCATGGTCGTGTACACTAACACGGAGCGGGTCTTAAGGGCACGGCGTTTGGTTGTGCAGCTTCTCTTGTCGAGGGGAGATCATAACTGCCTCACATGCCAAGCAAACGGCTCCTGCGAGTTGCAGCGGATGGCTTACGAGCTTGGTGTAGAGACAATTAGGTTTGGAGTTGAGTCTCATAACTATGAAAAGGACCGCTCTAACTCAATGATCGAGAGGGATTTGAACAAGTGCATCTTGTGTGGCCGCTGTGTTAGGGCCTGCAATGAGGTGCAGGTAAACGAGGTAATTGATTTTGGATTCCGAGGAGGCAAGTCAAAGATTGTAACGGCCTGGGACCGGCCTTACGGTGAGTCGGATTGTGTGTTCTGCGGGGAATGCGTCTCGGTTTGCCCCACTGGGGCCCTCACCGAGACCCAGGCCAAGTTCCAAGGGAGGCCATGGGAGGTCCAGAAGGTCAGGACCACCTGCGTTTACTGCGGGACCGGTTGCCAGATGGACCTCAATGTGATGGATGGCCGTGTCGTGAAGGTGACCTCCGATTATCGTCATGGGGCACCGAATTTCGGGAGTCTGTGCGTCAAGGGGCGTTTCGGCTACGACTTCATCCACCATCCGGACCGCCTCACCAAGCCACTGATCAAAGAGAACGGGGAGTTCCGCGCGGTGGACTGGGACGAGGCCTTGTTCCGCGTGGCCAAAGGCCTCCTGGAGATGAGGGAAGAGCACGGTCCGGACTCCATAGCGGTCCTCTCCTCGGCGCGATGCACCAATGAGGAGAACTACCTCTTGCAGAAATTCACCAGGGGTGTGATCGGGACTAACAACATAGATCATTGCGCACGTCTCTGACACAGCTCCACGGTGGCAGGTCTTGCCGCCGCGTTTGGAAGTGGGGCCATGACAAACTCCATAGCCGAGATAGAGGCTGCGGAGGTCATATTGGTGACAGGTTCCAACACCACGGAGATGCACCCCGTCATAGCGAGCCACGTCAAGCGGGCCGTGCGGCAACGGGGGGCCAAGCTCATCGTGGTGGACCCGAGGAGGATAGATCTCGTCAAGTACTCCTATGTTTGGCTCAGGCCGAAGCCAGGCACCGACGTGGCCTGGATAAACGGGATGATGCACGTGATCCTGAGGGAGGGTCTAGAGGACCGCTCGTTCATACAGGAGAGGACCGAGGGATTCGAGGGGCTGGAGAGGGTCTTGGGGTCTTACCCCCCGGAGAAGGTGGAGTCCATTACCGGCATCCCTGCAGCAGACCTGGAGGAGGCCGCCCGCCTCTACGGCAGGGCCCGTTCGGCCACTATCCTCTACGCCATGGGCATAACCCAGCACACCACAGGAACGGACAACGTCAAGTGTCTGGCCAACCTTGCGATGCTTTGCGGGAAGGTGGGGAGGCCAAGTTGTGGCATCAACCCACTCAGGGGGCAGAACAACGTCCAGGGGGCCTGCGACATGGGGGCCCTGCCCAATGTCTACTCTGGATACCAGCCCGTGAGCGACCCGAAGGTGAGGGAGAAGATGGCCAAGGCTTGGGGTGTGGGAGCCCCCCTTCCGGAGGCCCCTGGTCTGACCCTGATGGAGATGATGGAGGCAGCTCACAAGGGCAAGGTCAGGGCCATGTTCATCCTTGGGGAGAACCCCATGCTCTCGGATCCGGATCTCCACCACGTTGAAGAGGCCCTCAAGAGGCTGGAGTTCCTGGTGGTCCAGGATATATTCCTGACAGAGACGGCGCAGCTTGCCCACGTGGTCCTTCCCGGGGTCTCGTTCGCAGAGAAAGAGGGTACTTTTACCAACACCGAACGTAGGGTGCAAAGGGTGCGAAAGGCCATAGATCCCATTGGAGAGGCCAGGCCGGATTGGGAGATCATATGCGATCTGGCAACCCGCATGGGGCGGCCCATGCGATACCGAGGCCCGGAGGAGATCATGGAGGAGATCTCCTCTGTGACCCCTAGCTATTGCGGGATCAGGTACAGCAGGATAGAGAGGACCGGCCTTCAATGGCCGTGTCCTGCACCGGATCACCCAGGGACCCCGTTTCTGCACAAGGACAGCTTCACCCGTGGCAGGGGTCTGTTCCACGCCATCGAATACCAGCAACCACCGGAGGTGCCCGACAAGCAATATCCTTTCTACCTGTCCACCGGCCGTATCCTCTATCACTGGCATGGTGGGAGCATGACCCGCAGGTCCAAGGGGATGGTGGATCGAGCGCCAGAGTGCAGGGTGGAGGTCTCCCCCGAGGACGCCAAGGATCTCGGGTTGCACGATGGCTCTATGGCAAGGGTCCTGTCAAGGCGGGGGGAGATCACCGCCAAGGTATCGGTGACGGATAGGGCTGTGAGGGGGACGGTCTTCGTGCCGTTTCATTATGCCGAGGCAGCGGTGAATCTCCTGACCCATGGGAGCCTGGATCCGGTCTCCAAGATCCCAGGCTACAAGGTCTGTGCCGTGCGCCTTGAACGAGTTTGATATGATGCGTTGATGGGAATTGGTAGGCGTTGAGAGGGGGCCGCCCCTCCTTCGCGGCCCCCTCTTTCAGAATACTACAGAGGCCTCACGTTTTTGGCTTGGGGCCCCTTGCGACCTTCCTCGACGTCGAACTGAACCCGCTGGCCCTCTGTCAGGGTCCTGAACCCCTCTCCTGATATATCACTGAAGTGGACGAAGGCATCTCCTCCGTCATCCTTCTGCACGAAACCGTAACCCTTCCTCTCGTTGAACCACTTGACCGTACCTTGCATACGTCTTCACCTTTCTCTGTTGGTCTTGTTGGGATTACGTTTTGGAGGGAGCCTTTCCGCCGAGGAGGGGAAAAACCAGGGGAACCGCTCTTTGTGTCCAATTTGTCATCCACAACTGTTTGTAGTATACGCCCGCTGGCCCAGGGAGTCAAGAAGAATCCAGACACTCCCGTTCCTCAGCTCCGGCGGGCAGCCCCATGTCCGAACCCTGCAGCCCCTCCGGATCACGGTATCGCCCTTGGCAGTCCCGCCCATTGTCCCACGGGACAAAGCGTCGCCTTCGTCCAAAGGGGCGGGGCGTTGCGACAAGTCGTCGGGTCAGCCCATGGAGGCTGAGAGCACACTGCGTATGTCCTTTGGGATCTCCATGGAGCGGATCCGTCCCGGATCGCTGGCATCCAGGCAGATCCTTCGCTCCCTCCCATCGACCAGGGTCTTCTCATCCGGCATCCTCACTATGAGGTGACGAAGGAGCACGGTCTTGGTATCGAGTTCGGCCAACGATGTACGAACCTGGACGAGGTCGTGGTACCTACCTGGGTGATGATACCTGCATGAGGTCTCTTGCAGAGCGAAGGTGAGACCGCGTTCCCGCAGCAGGTCCCTCAAGGTGAGCCCCATGGATTCGAAGAAGAGATGCCCGGCGGCATCCATCCATTCGTAATATCGTGGATAGAACACGATCCCAAGGGGATCGAGGTCACCCCACATGATCCTACGTTCCACCACGTGGATCCTCATAAGGGCGGCCTCCAGAGGCGCTTCGAACCGCGGCGTCAAGCGCCATCGCAAGGCGGTCCCGATCTGCTCCAAGCCGCAAGGCAGGGCCCATCCCGGGGGAATGCCTCAGGGCGAAGGCAAGGCACACACCCACTGGGCCCCGCCCTGGCATGGGTGAAAATGGGCGGGCTGCTTGACCGGCGAGCAATCTAGAAAAGGCCGCCGGGTTAAAATCCCGGCGGCCTTCTAAAGGGGTCTCACGTTCTTAGCTTGAGGCCCCTTGGGTCCCTTCTCGACGTCGAACTCCACACGCTGACCCTCCGAGAGGGTCTTGAAACCGCTCCCAACTATCCCGCTGAAGTGCACGAAGACGTCTCCACCCTCGTCCTTCTCGATGAAACCATAACCCTTCTTCTCATTGAACCACTTCACTTTTCCTTCCATCTTGCCTTCACCTTTCCTAGGTCCTCATGTTGGGATTCCGTCTTGGGGAGAGCGTCCCAGAAAGAAAAAACGGTGGAAGATCGCTCTTCGTGCCCAAACCATCCGCAACCTGGGCTAAGAGTATAGAGCCCCCGAGGCCACAGGTCAAGAGAAATAATCGGACCCTTTTGCCAATGCCTGAGTTGCGGGGCGAGGCCCCCCTCCGGCGCGACCGGGGATCGTCCTGCTCCTCGCTCCAAGGGCTTTATCGCAAGGGGCAGGACCGCCTACCAAGGGTCCTGGGTGTGAGACTCGCCCCGGGGCCTTCCCCCTGGCCTTGACGGCTTGGCATAGGCCATATAACTTGTCGATGCTGAGCAGGGGGGGTCGATTCTCCCGGTTGGGGGATCAGTCCGGCCCCACGGCGGAAAGGGTGGCACGGGCTCCTTGTCAGGGGAGGGGGGAGTCATGAGTCGGACCGTCTCGGGGCGCCCGGTCCAGGGGATACCCCCCGCTGCTCTCCTTGCGCCCGTGGGGTCGCTCTCGGGGTATCATGGTCTCGGGCCTACACTGGGCTGGTACGCGAGGGCATGGCTCCTCGTCGGGATGTGCATGGGCAAGGGAGGCGCCTTTGTGTCCCGGATGAATTCGCCTGTTTCATCCAGGCGGGTGGAAGGTGTCGGCCTCATGGGCAACGACGGTCGTGCCATGGTTGGCCTGGGATCCGATGGGGAGGATTTGGTCGCC